>Ga0082335_1003101_pt1 | contig 28385 bp, 26 predicted proteins | sample Subgrocontami58m_FD_72375 | JGI IMG/M metagenome (GOLD analysis project Ga0082335, IMG submission 72375) | Subsurface groundwater microbial communities from S. Glens Falls, New York, USA - GMW37 contaminated, 5.8 m (SPADES assembly) (version 2) ...
TTGGTATACTGTCCAAGATGACCCTCCGTCCGATGTCCGAAGAAGTGATGATTCTCCACATATCAAGCCATTCTTACGATCAATGAACGACATCGAAGAGAAACCCTTGACGTTAAAGCTGCTGTCGTGTTCGAAGCCATAACGACTCGGTCTCGACCAGTGGAAACCTCCGTCTGTGGTTCGCAGAAGCGTAGAAGAACTGCCAATAATAATTCCGGACAACGAGTCAACCAATTGCACTCCAACGAGTTCATCCCTCGTCGGACCAAAAATGTGGGCCCATGTGGTGCCTGAATCGGTGGTCCTAAGGATAAGACCTAGCGAACCGACAGCAATTCCATTAACAGTGTCTGCAAATGATACGGCGTTTATTTGTAGTTCCGTTTCAGTCTTAGCTTTTTGCCACGTCGAGCCAGAGTCTTTTGAAACAAGAATTGTGCCTCCAAGTCCAAAAACCACTGCAACTCGGTCATCGACCATATGAGCGCCAAGGAGAAGTGAATTTGTACCGCTGCGCATTTGTCGCCATGTTTTTCCCGAATCCGCTGTCGTGAGAATGATGCCGTTTTCTCCAACGAGAACACCTCTGTGTCTTGAAAAAGAAATTCCAAGGTAAACTTCGTCAGTTGAAGAGGGTTGGGGAAACCAATGAGAGCCTGCATGATTTGCGATGAGTGTCAACAGGCAGACGAATAAAGAGTTCCTGATAATTGGCATTGTTAACCTCATAATAGTTGTTCGTGATAAGGGCAATTGCAACTAACGTTCCCGCAAAGCACGCCACGCCGAACTCCTCGCTTTTTATGAATGAGTGAGGCGTGGAGTGAGTTCAACTAAATTGGGTGAGCGTGAGCATGAGCGTAAGCCTTAGCAAATGTATCGAACGTCGTGCTTTGTCGTTGTTATGTGTTCGTACACGGTCGCAGACTCGACTCGGTGAGCGGCATGCACTGCACTTCACGATACAAATTCGATTCGAACAAGCTTCTTGGTCTCATTCTCGAAAAAAAAATCTTTTTGCCGCCGTGTATGACATCATAACTACTGTAACAACGATAGCGTTTATTTTCATTTTTTGCAAATAGACGCTAGCGTCTATTTCTCAGGGTGAGCGAAAAACGCATAGCGTCTATTTCAGCCTTAGCTTCAGCAGTGAGCTTGTCGAAAGGTTACGCAGATTCATTGCGAGAATCAAATACAGAAACACATCAGGCTCCAGACAAACATCGCCTGAAGCCTGAGTTCACTGTTACGGTGACGCAGAGTTACTTACTCAAGTTGACCGCTCGTTTGAAGGGGTTGAAACCCCTGCAAACATTAGGTGGAATCGTGGTCCACGTCCTGTCCCGAAGGGATGGCTTCGCCAAAGGACGTGGCTATAGCCCCAGCCTTCTGGCTGGGGATTGGAAAACCAGCACAAATCCTCGTAACGGCTTCAGCTGTTTCGCCGTGAGCGGTCAACTTGAGTTACTTACTAACCACCATCTGCTTCGTTGCTGTGAATGCGGGCGTTGTCAGTCGGTAGAAGTACACACCACTTGCAAGCCTGCTCGCATCAAACGTTGTTTCATAACTTCCCTGCTTCAACTCCTGATTAACGAGCGTCGCTACTTCCCTTCCCAACATATCAAATATCCTTAACGACGCAAATCCTGAACCCTGAACCTTGAACCTAATTGTTGTCGAAGGATTAAAAGGGTTGGGATAATTTTGCAGTAACTCAAACTTCTCAGGTACAGTTGTGTTCTCGACCTCTCTCACATCCGCCGTTGCCTGGTCGTATGAGATGATCCTTACGGCATCTGCAACAATGTACGTTCCGTTCGTTGCAGCGTTGGAAATGAACACGGCAAGCGAAGTGTCGTTATTGAAGCGATACGTACTACCTATGCGAACCCATTGCGAGCCGTTGAGCGTTTGATTCATTCGAACCGTGCCAATTCCATTCGCGTGTCGAATGATAAACGGTGTGTCCGTGCAGCGGTTGCTCGCCGCTACCCACCACGCGTACGCTTCGTAGAGCGCATTCACATTCACACCAACTTTGAAGCGAGCATACGCCTCACCTGTACCGCGAGGATTCAATTGCGCCGGCGTTGTTCCCCAATACCCTGGATTCGCCGATGCAAACCAACCAGAACCAACAAGCGTTGCGCCTTGATCACCAGTATCTATAATCTTCTCAAACACCGGTTCACGCGGCACCTGCAGTGACTCTGCACGAACGACAGCAAGCATCGCCGAAATCGGTCGCTGCGTTCCATCCGAAGGACGATTGATGAGCGAATCGCCGACAGCCATTGATGTTGAGCCTCCACCGTCGAGATTCATCGCTTCAATACTGAAGGTAACCTTCTGCCCGGCACAACCCCTGCGGAAGGTTACCTTCAATCGAAGCACCGGCAGACTTACGCCGCTGCTGATTCCGCTTCGTCCGTCAGCAACGAGAAGAATCGCGTAACCATCCGCCGTGTAGCCGACTGCTGTACGCGGGTCTTGGTTATCAAGTCCAACGCCCGAACCGAACATTACTTCTTGATTGTATGTAACATTCACCTGTCCACTTTTTACCAATGCCGGCGCGCCGCCGATGCCGCAGACCAATCGTTGATACCGCGTACCTTGTGATGAATCAGGCACGGGCGCGGGGGTGCCCGGAATGTTTGGGGTCGGTTGCGCAAACGTGAAAATGTCGGAGACGCGTGAGCCAAAGTGATAAATCCAGTTCACTTTCATCTCACGCGTGTTGGAGATGCCGAAGAAGCTTCGTGTCACCGGATATGTAACGCCACTGCGAACGAGCGACGCGGGATTCTGCGCTTTCACTTCGTTCGGATAGACCACAGTTGATAGCGATGTCGAGCCACCGAAAAATCCACCGTTGATTCCCGCATACGCGTTGAACCGGCGGACGAATGGCACTATGCCTTCAATCCCACCAGCAGCAGTTGTAAGGTACGGACGGATCGCAATCGTCGTGTCACGCATGTTCACTTTCAGATACCACGCTTTGAGAGCAGGACTTGCGCGTTCGCCCCGGAAGAGTATTACTCCAGCAGGAAGTGAAGCCATTGACTGTTCTGTCCATGTAATGGATTGGGCGTGAAGGGTACAACACCACGTCACGAGCAGAACAACAAAAGGAATTTTTCTCATAAGCTCAGGTGGAGATGTTATAAAAACCCACGTTTCTTTCTAAGAGACGTTGCGGCAATTTTTTTCTTGCTCTTCTTGATGATTCGACTGAGTTCTTTACTCAAGTTGACCGCCTGAATGGGAAAGGGCTAAAGCCCTTAGCACTTTTCGTTGGGGTTTTCATATCCCCGACCTAAAGGTCGGGGCTATAGCCACGTCCTTTAGGACGTGGATAACAATTCCAACCAATAATTGTAGGGGTTTCTCGAACGAGTCCTTCGGACAACCCCTTCCGCGAGGCGGTCAACTTGAGTTCTTTGGCTCTTTGACAAAATGAGTCGTTTCATGATGACCTCCGGGATGGCTGTCCTTATGAAATCAGAATCAACTCCTTCTGCGCTGTTGAAAGATACTCAGCCCCCGCGTCAGTTACAATCACCATCTCTTCAATCGTAGCAATACCTCGGTCAGGAACCGGCAGCCGCGGCTCAATTGTGAACACCATCCCTGCCTCAAGTTTTTGATACGGCTTTTGCGCGTACTTCTCCCACGCCGGACCGAGCAGCGCAGTTCCATCGTGCGCAAACCGTCCGACTTGATGTCCGAGCGCGTGAGGAAATTCCGGATAGCCTGACTGCGTGATGAAGCTTCTCGCAACTTTGTCAATCTCAATTCCTTCTATACCCGGCTTCATGACTTTTCGAGAAAGTTCGATCGAGCTCACAATCGTATCGAATCCTTTCTGCACATCAAACGGAGCTTTGGTTTCCCCTTCTTTCAAGATGTAAAACGTTCGCTGCAAGTCGGAGCAATACTCGTTGGACTTCAAACCAAAATCCATGTTCAGTATATGTCCTCGTTCGACAACTCTGTCCGTCGGCGCGTAGTGCGCTCCCGCCGTTGTCGGACCGGTGAAGACAGCCGGACAGGTCTTCGACTCCCATGCATACGTTACGCCGGCATCCTCAGCTTTTTGCTTCATGAAGGACGCGATTTCTTTTTCCGTCCTCCCTGGCTTGATGAATTTTCCCACTTCAGAAAAAATCTTCTCGGTAATTCGAATCGCCCTTTTGATATTATCGATCTCTGCTTTCGATTTTCGTTGCCGGAGTGCAGAGACAATTTTCTCGGCCGAGACAAGTCGGTCTTGATAATCAATCTCATACAAATAATCTCTTAGCGCCAAGTACATTCCGTGCGTCAAGCCATCGCAAATCTCGCTGCCGGTCGAGTAGTTGACAGCAATCTTCTTCGGATTGACGCGCTTCAGGTAGCTGAGAAAATCTTCCTTGATGCCCTGAACATACCCAACGACTTCATCATACGCCTTCAAGTCTTCAACACCTTGCTTGTCGTACTGACCGACGATTGCGTACGCGTTGCTTTGTGTGAGAATGAACGCCGAATGCCACGTGACATCCCCATCGACAAGAAACGGCAGCGTCGGGTCGCCGTTCAGTGCACTTTCACGCACGAATGTTATCCAGCAATCAGTGTCGAATTCTTTGAGGATTGCTTTGGCTTGTTGGACTTTTTCTTGGATGATCATGAGAACTCCATGGTTGGTCTAAGATTCTTTTGCCACCAAGACACCAAGGACACTAAGGTTTCACTAGGTTTTTCTTTGTGACTCCTTTGTATAACAAGGTTGTAGAATCTTGTTTTCTCAGCAAGATTTTCCAAGCCAAACAGGAAAAGCGAAACCACGGATTGCACAGATGCACACAGATGAGACTTCAACGTAAGGGTTGAATGTTGCTCGCATTGAACTCATAAAAAAACAATCTGTGGAAATCCGTGAAATCTGTGGTTCAGTTTTTCCTTGGTTGCGGCTGTGCCGCGCTGTGTTCTTAGAGTCTTAGTGGCGATGCTTTTGTCTTTGTTTGTTCATCAAAAACTCCGAAACCGATACCCTCTCTTCTTCAACACAGCAACCAAACCTTCCAACTTTCGATAAAACCTATCCGTCCTCATCGGACTCGTTCCAACGTGAGTGAGAAGAATGAATCCATTGAGTCCGTTTGCATGAGTTGATTCATAACGAAGAATTCTCTGATAGATAGAATCGCTGCTCAGATAGTTTGCCATGTCTGGCGTCGTGTAGTCGGCATTTGAAGAAGTGCCGGGCGTAAAGTTCACCAGCGTTAGTCCCAGTTCATTGCACCACTCGCTGACGGCTTGGTTGTACCATTCATACGGTGGAAGATAGTAGCGTGCGGACTGACGGGCAAGCCCGAACTTTTTCATCGCTTCATAGTTGGCTCGAATGTCTATGAGGAATGAATCCCTCGTGACAAGCAATGAATCACGCTTCTCCCACGAAGCGTACAACAAATGCTTATCCGAATGTCCGCCGAGATAATGGCCGTCGTTCATCAGGCTCTTGATGAGTGGAGCGAAATTCTTGTTGCGGTAGAAATCACCTGTGAAGAACAATGAAGCTTTGATGTTGTGCTTCTTCAACGTCCGACGAATGGTCTCGCCGCCATCTGCAAACTCGTGACCCGTGAATACAAGGTAGTTTTCCTTCTCCGTTGTATCCATCCTTGTAATTCCGCCGAGCACGACTTCGTGATTTCGCTTTGGCAATCCCCCTTCAACTTCTAATGACGAAAGATAGTATGTGAGGCTTGCAGTTCCATCCATCGTTGGCTCGTTGGTCGAGTAGTCGCCCCAATCGTCATGATACACTGCAACGTCCGACTGAAACTCGCTGAACGCATCGGGCTTGCTGAGATGAATTCCTTTCAAACTATTGAAGATGGAACCACGCACAGGACCGTCAACCAATCCACCATTTATCTCATAACCGTACAAATGTGTAAACGCTGAGTGCGGATCTTTCGGCGATACGCCCGACTTCGGGAGTCCGACAATCATGCTCGTTCCCCATGGGTTACAGCCGAAGAGCCAATCACGCAACGAGGCTTCCATCTCGCGATACGACGTGTCTCGTGTAACTTGTTCGTACAAACGAATCTGGGTGAGAGCCGCCGCAACATAATTGTTCGAACACCAAATGAACGGAATGCCGAAGAGAAACGGATTCAATTTTCCCTTGTCGTACAGTTTCTCGAGACCTTCGCGCATAAAGTCACGAAAGACTTTTGGCTTGTCATTCTGAGCCACGTTTTTCAGTGGCGAAGAATCCAATCGCTGAGAGGATTCTTCACTACGCTTGTCCCTTCGGGACTTCGCTTCCTGCCCGTCCGGCAGGCGGGCGTTCAGACTGACAGATGGCAAATCATCAGCGGCAAGAAAATAATGTCCAAGATTCACAAACGGATACCATTGATAGTGATGCGCCGTATCCGCGCCCATCCAGGGCGATCCCCCTTCTCCATTTCCAAAATGAATGGCATAGGCGAGATAGGTTGTGTCGTCGAACGCCGATGCAACTTGCACTGCTGCAAGCTCCATATCGTCCAACCAATTGTCTTCTTCATAGAAGTACGGCGCACGACACTGAGCAGTCTGACACACTCCGGGATGTGCAACGCCAATTTCAAACGCGTCCTTCGATTTCTTTTTTATGAGCTTAGAGAATTCAGTGGAGAATGGTCTGAGAACTTGCGAGCCAAGCGCAAACGCAGAAGCAAACTTACCTGCCGTCGACGCGAGCCCTGTGCTGCGGTTTTTGTACTTCCCGATTCCTTGCGGTTGTCCGGTCGCAAAGTACACGGGACGCTCTTTGCCTCGTCCGTAGTTGACAGTATCTTGCGTAGGGAGTCGGAAGCCGAGATGATCGCGGTCGTCGGCAACCTGGTTGAACATCAGGTCCTTCGATGGGTTCATTTTCACCAACCAATCGAGTCCCCACTTTGCTTCATCGAGAATATCGGGAATGCTGTTCGGAATTAGACGACCCGCTGCATCATAGCGGTCGCCGAAGACTTTCGGGTTCTGCTGATACGCAAAGAGCATTTGAAACACCGCGTTTGCCGACGTGGTCACGTACTGCAGATAATCGGACGCGTCGTGCCAGCCACCGGACACATCGATGTGTGTCGAATCGAGCGTTGGGTGATAGATGATGTAGCCGTCGCGCGTGTGGCAGGAGTCGCTGAGGAAGGGATTGAAGCCCGAGCGCTGTTGACGCATGTAGTTGAGAAGAAAGTCTGCGGCGCCCGCGTACACATCGTCAGCAATGCGAAAGTTTGGCGAGCGGGCATCATTTGCTTTGATGTAGTAACCGCCATCATGATGGAACGAGGAGAGGTCCAACCGATAACTTTGACTGAACGCTCCGTAACCTCCATAAGCCTTCACTTGTTTTGACTTCCACACAACTTCGTCGGTAAGAGCATCGTGAAGCGCAAATGATTGAACCGATAGCTTTTCATCCTTACTCAATAGTACAGCGACTTTTGTTGAGCGCGGCAGATACCCGAGTTGGTTGATGCGGATGACGGTTTGAGCAACAACAAGGTCAATAGTTGAGAGGACGAGCGCTGAGAGGAAGAGGCTTCTAAGTTTCATTCCTGAAAACTACTTTCTTAATTCTTTTCTCTCATCACAACACTATGCACTTGCTTCAGCTTCTTGTTCAGCAAATGGTCTGGGTCAGAGAGCAAGAAACCGTATTCAAACCCAAGCTCGATTCTGTCTTTGAACGGCGCAATGAATCCGAAATAGCAGTCATCCTTCCCGCTCTTCACACGATAGCCAATCAGTTTCCATCCCAGATATACTGCTTCGCTGACATCGGGAACAGCCTGCTTGATGAGTTTGCGAAGATGCTCTGCGATGACGCGAATGTTTGGCGGAAATGGACTCAGAAATTCCTTTACTGTCGGTTTCTTGTTTGATGAAAGTTTCGTGGGCATACGATTTCCTGATTGTGCAAGTGTGGATTCTTCGCTTCGCTCAGAATGACATGACTCAGCATTTCATTTGTCATTCTGAGCACTGCTTCACAAGGGCGAAGAATCCAAAAGCAAGTTGCCGGTTCGCAATCGTACAGGTTTCCAGAAGTGGATTCTTCGCTCCACTCAGAATGACATGACTCAGCATTTCGTTTGTCATTCTGAGTCCCGCCCTCTTTTGGCGGGGCAAAGAATCCAGAGATGTGCCATCAAACGTACTCCGCCAAATCATTCCACTCAGGGTTCTTCGCTTCGATGAGCGCTGACTTTCGTGCTCTTAACCAGCCTTTGATTTGTTTCTCTCGTGCAATCGCAAGTCGAATGTCGTCGAAGACTTCATAATACACCAATCGGCTCAGCCCGTACTTGCTCGTGAAACCTTCGACAAGTTTATGTTTATGTTCGTACACTCGACGAGTCAGGTTGTTCGTTACGCCGGTGTAGAGCGTTCCATTTCGTTTGTTCGTCATGATGTAAACGTAATACTGACGCATAGCATAAATTCAAGAGAATGGATTCTTCACTCCGCTTCGCTCCGTTCAGAATGACAATTCATGAGAATCTATCAGGATTCATCAACGACAAATCAATAGACGGTTTCTGATTCATCGCAATCTCACTCACCAACTTCCCCGTCACCGGCGCAAGCGAAATCCCAATCATCGCGTGTCCTGTTGCCGCAATCAGATTTGCATACGATTTGAATCTTCCGATGTACGGCAAACCATCCGGACTCACGGGGCGAAGTCCTGCCCACGGTTGTGCGCCGTTAAAGTCAGACTTGCTAAAACCTCCAATGTAACTCGGAATCGAATTCAGAATCGCATCAACGCGTCGTTGCGTAATACTCAAGTCGAGACCGGCAATTTCCATCGTTCCTGCAACGCGGAATGTGTCGCCCATTGAAGTAATGGCGACTCTCGCTTCAGTAAAGATGAGCGGAATGAGCGGCTTGTTTTCTTTTCTTTCAATCGTGACACTGTAGCCTTTGCCCGCTTGGACAAGCAGCTTGATTCGCAAATCTCGTACGATGTTCGGCGACCACGAGCCACCTGCCAATACAAATTCATCAGCTTTCAGATTTCCGTTTGACGTCTTCACTTCAGTGACTTTGTTTCCGGCAACAGCGAACCCGTCCACTTGAGTATTATGCAGCATCTTCACGCCGTTCGTTTCGAGATAATTTGCCAGTGCTTGCACAAACTTCGCAGGAGTCATGTGGCAATCGCCGGGAAAGTACAATCCGCCATCAGCCCGCATCTCGACATTCGGCTCAAGAGTTTGAAGGCCTGCTTTATCAAATAGCTTCGCTTTAATCCCAAGCTTGCGCGCGGACTCGGCTTCTTTTTCACAGTGGTGCTTACCTCTTTCAGTTCGATAAAGAGTAAGCAAACCCCTTGGCGTCCATTCAAAATCGAATGCCTCCATCGCCGCAAACTCTTTGTACAGCTCAAGGCTTGCATTGCCAAGGTCGCGCAGAAGCGGCATAGCTCGCTTCACGTTTTCTTCCGTGCACGATTGCTTGAACTTCCACGCCCACGAAATAAAATCAAGGTCAAGACGCGGCTTGATGTAAAACGGACTCGTCGGACTGAGCATCCACTTCAATCCTTGCGAGATAATTCCCGGCGACGCCAGCGGAATGAAATGGCTTGGACACACATAGCCCGCATTGTGCAGCGACGAGCCGTGACCGAACTCGTCTTTGTCAATTACTGTGACGTTTGCGCCAGCTTTGTAGAGATAATAGGCAGAGCAAAGACCGATGGCTCCGCCGCCGATGATAATAGCTTCAGTCTTGTTGTTCATGCTCAAAGAAAAGAATAACCACGGATTTCACGGATGAACACAGATTATTTTTTCATAGAAATTCTTCGAGAAAATTCTTTGCAAAACAAATCCGTGTTCATCCGTGCAATCTGTGGTGAAAAAAACATTAGATGACTTGAAACCCGCGCGCAAACGGGTCATCCTCATCATCAATAATAATCGTATTGAACCCCGTAATCTTCGCCCAACCCTCAATGCTTGGAATGATGGCGTCATGCTCACCGACTTTTGCACGACCTTCAATCCGCCCCTTAAACAAACTCCCGATGATACTCTCATGCAAAAACAGATCGCCTTCCTTCAGCTTCCCTTTCGCCGCCCACTGCGCCATGCGCGCCGATGTTCCCGTGCCGCATGGTGAGCGGTCGATGGCTTTGTCGCCGTAGAACACCGCGTTGCGTGCCGTCGCCTCGGGATGCTTCGGTTTACCTGTCCACATAATATGACTGCAACCTTTGATGGTCGGATTTTCGGGATGAACAAATGTGTAGCGCTCGTTGATGCGCTTGCGCAGCATCGGACTCCATCGCAGGACATCCGCCGCCGTAATGTGCTCAAGCCCGCGGAAATTTTCCTGAGGGTCAACAATCGCGTAGAAATTGCCGCCGTATGCAACATCCACTTTCAACATGCCTAAGTCGGGACATTCAACTTCGAGTTCAGTTGAGTTCAGGTACGATGGAACGTTCACGATGCGAACGCTCTTTACTTTCCTTCCTGCCATTTCATAGTACGCTTCAACAATTCCCGCCGGCACTTCAAGTCGCAACTTGCCCTCCGTTCGCGGCGTAACAAGTCCGTGCTCGATCATCACCGTCACCGTACCGATGGTTCCGTGTCCGCACATCGGCAGGCAGCCGCTCGTTTCGATAAAAAGAATGCCGATGTCCGTATCCTCCCGCGTCGGCGGATACAGAATGCTGCCGCTCATCATGTCGTGGCCGCGCGGCTCGAACATCAGTCCCGTGCGAATCCAATCGTAGCGCCGCATAAAATCCTGGCGCCGCTCGCTCATGTCCGCGCCGTTCAGTTGCGGACCACCGCTGACGACCACACGTACGGGGTTGCCGCAAGTGTGGGCGTCGATGCAGAAAAATGTTTTTGAACCCATGATTGTTCACTCCATTCTGAGCGGAGCGAAGAATCTCAAAGCTATTTGTTTGTCAAACGCTCTTTTATCAGACTGTTGAAAAAGTCAGTTTCCATGTCATTGCGAACCCCGCTTTGAGGGCGAAGCAATCTCACTTGCTGAATAGCAAACGAAAAGCGAGATTGCTTCGTCGCTCCGCTCCTCGCAATGACATGTCAAAATAGTTTTTCAACACCCTCTAATGAAATGTCTCACTACAAATTGTCCGCACGATCTTTTCGCGGATTCAACTTTGTCGCTTCGCCTTGTCGCTTCGGTTTTTCGATGCTAACCGCTTCACTTCTTTATCGAAGTCGCTTTCGTAGAGACGGTCTTGAACGACGCGAAGCTTTTCATATTCCTGTTCTGCCAAACGCTTCGCGACCTCATGCGATACCTTCCCTGCGCCGGTGAGGATTTCGTATTCATTGAATTGCAAAAAGGCATCCAGTTTGTTCACCCACTCTTCCATCTTCATTGGTATTTGCCGGGCGGCTTGGTTCTCCGCATAGTCGAGGTACATGCTCACGATGCGCTCAAGAGCTTTGATTTCTTTCTCAATGAGATAGTTCTTGGCAACCGTGACGTCCGACTTCAGAATTTTTCCTTTCGGTGCATGCCTCCACGTTTGCAGTCCCATATTAGGCTTCGTTCTATCCGCACGCTCCGCAATTAACTCTGCTGCCGTTTTGCCTGTGATTGCCCAATGCAGTTTGTTCTGTACCGTTTTGAAAAATGTTTGCGTGATTTCAGCCTTCGCGTTGTAATCAATACTGCACTGCTCGTAGATGTCGGTAATCTTGAGATAGAAGCGGCGTTCGCTGGCTCGAATTTCCCGAATCCGCTCCAGCAGTTCATCAAAATAATCTTTGCCAAAACGCGTTCCCTGCTTCAGCCGTTCATCATCCAGCACAAAACCTTTGATGATGAACTCACGAAGTGTTTTGGTCGCCCAAATGCGAAACTGGGTTGCCTGAAAACTGTTGACGCGGTAGCCGACGGCTATAATAGCATCGAGGTTGTAGAACTTGGTTTGATAGTTTTTGCCATCCTCGGCAGTATGTGCAAAATCTGCACATACTGATTGCTCATCAAGCTCCCGTTCAGCGAAGATGTTTTGCAAATGCTTCGTAATAACCGATCTGTCAACGCCAAACAATTCCCCCAAGCGCTTTTGGGTGAGCCAAAATGTTTCACTGCCGTAAAGCACCTCTACCCGTACGTGCCCTTCGGACGATGTATAAAAGATGATGTCTGAATATTGTGGTTGCAGCTCGTTGCTCATTGCATTTCGCCTGAGTTAATCTTCCGCCTCATCTCTGATGCGGAAACGAAGATCGACGCCGCTCGCTCATGTTCGCGCCGTCAAGTTGTGGCCCGCCGCTCGCGACTACGCGGACGGGATTGCCGCATGTGTGGGCGTCGATGCAGAAGAATGTTTTGTTAGCCATGATGTTTTGTCCAGTCATTCTAAATCCCGTCCAGACTTGTCGAGAAGACGAAGAATCCATGATCAAGTTATTGATTGGTCGGGTTCCTCCTCACAAACCTATCGCGGTTCTAACTTCACACCTAACGCTCTCAGTTGAACTTCGGCCATTTTGCGGAGGTCTTGTCTATCGGTCAACGAGAGAACTTTGCGTAAGTCGCCTATTGCCAGACTCTTTTTGCCAAGATGCTTATATAGATTCCCGCGATTCAAATATCCCTTTGCATACGTTGGATTCAACCGAACAGCTTCTGAAAAATCCTCAAGAGCTTTCGAATACATACCGAGATTCTCATAACAGATTCCCCGATTGTTCAGGGAGGTATAGTCAATATCATCGGGTCGATTGACGAAGTACTTAGTATAGTCATCAATGGCCCTACGGTATTGTTTGCTGAAAAGATATGCTTGTGCCCGATTGCTGTACGCCTGAAACACTTTCGGATCTATTGAGAGGGCCCGGTTGTAGTCGGAAATGGCTTTTTCATATTCACCCAGCGTGTTATATGAATTTCCTCTAGTTCCAAGAGCATCGACATTATTCGTATCTGACTGGATCACGAAGTCCAGATCATCAATTGACTCCCGATACCGTTTCATTTTTTGGTAGCATTTCGCTCTCAGAACAAGCGCAGTAGCGTTATTGGTAGTCCAGGCGATCACTTTTGAGAGTTCTGCGATTGCCTCTTCTGTTCTTCCTACTTCAAAAAGTACACTCCCTTTGTTTACATGGACTTCGTCTTTTTCTGGTCCTAATGCAATAGCTTTGTCTAAATCTGAAAGAGCCTCATTGTACTTTTTCAATTCACTGTAGCTGGCACCACGGTTTGCATAAGCTTCCATCAAACCTGGATTTCTTTCTAAAGCAAGGCTGTAATTGTCAACAGCTTTATGGTGTTCGTTTATCATGCTATATGCCAATCCGCGGTGCCAATAGGCTGGGGCGTAATCTGGTGCCAATTCAATTCCTCTATTCAGATCAGCAAATGCTTCGTTGATTCGTTTCGCCTCGATGTGCACCATTCCTCGCTCCAAGTAAGCGTCGATGAAATCGGGTTTGAGTTCGATTACCTTCGTAAAATCCTGAACTGCTTTGTCATAAATATTCTGTGCCCTGTAGGCCCTTGCTCTGTTGTAATATATTGGGAAATCATTTGCATCAACCTTCATTGTTCTGCTATAATCCTCAATTGCTTTGTCAAATCTGTCTACTCTCGAGTAGGCAACCCCTCGATTGTTATACAATGACATCAGGCTTACACCTGAGTTGGTGTCCACCTTGTCGTATGCCTCAATCGCTGCTAACAAATCAACACGAGGATTGCGTTGTCTGGTCGACCTTGACAACAAAGCGTCCCCACTGTAGAAGTATCCGGCATCTGAATGAGAATAAGCAAACATTTTGATCGCTTCATCCCAATCTCCAAGTTTGAAATATGCAAGACCGTAAATGAACATAACAAGATCGACCAAGTCCTTCGCAGCTTTTTCCTTCAAAGCTATGTGGCTTGGTTCGATCGACTTATAGTCGCCAATGCTTTGTTCATTGAGGGAAACTCTTCTAATGCTGTTGGCAACAGTTACGCGAGGATGTATGAATAATTCATCCTCGTCCTTCCTGATCTCGCCCCAGATTACAATATGACACTTGCCATCAATAGTTGTGCCTAGCTCTTGTGCGGCTCGACGTTTAGCATCCTCGTCGAAACCGATAACTTGTTTCGGTAGATATTTCACCGTCAGCGGTGCACCTTCCTTTATTTTGGTTTGGATTTTTTCAACGATTCTGTGTGACAGCGCTTCTGCATCACTTTCTGAAGCGTTACCAAATCGAGAGAACAGTGTAACTGTTACCACCAGTTTGTCCTCTGGTAGTGGTCTTGACGCTCTGACTACCACTGAAAATATCAGTGAAAGACCAATCAAACCAAACAAGATGGACCAAAGCAATCGACTATTGTTGCGATTGATTGTATAAAACAATATCCCTGTAGATAGTAAGATTATTCCACTACCGATCGAGGCGTACGGATGCCACACCGCCTCACGGAAAGAAAGGCTATAATACTCTTGCAAGAGGAAAACAAGAGGATAGATCACCAGCGGAAGCAAGATTGGCCAGCGTCGATTTGATAAAGCCCATTCAATAAAACGTTGATACAAGTCCTTGAACATCATCTGATTCCCTGTAGATTCTTCATGGTCTCACCATTGCTTCATCCTTAGATTTAGCCGTTGCGATGATGAGCAATCCTCTGCATGTTTCTATATTGCAGAGTGTGATTTCTTCATTCAGGTTCGTCGTTCATAATCATCCCGCCTTCTTCACCTGCGGCATCATCTCCGAAAGCTCCGCAATACGAACCGGCTCTCCGCTGTCAATACTGTTTTGCGCAGCAACGCCCATGAGCACAGCCATCGCTCCATCGCGAACATTTGCCGCTTGTCCAAACGGATCGGGCTGCACTGAACCGTTACATCAATCCGATAGTGTATCCCAGCTTGATGCCGAAATGCGCTCGCGTCGATTCTGGCTGATGTAATCCTTGCGATTCCGGGGACTTCGACAGTGTCCACGTCTCAAAGTCGAACACAGCAAATACTCTGTACACACTTCCCCCAACTTGGACTGCGAATCTCGGATTACTTCCCGGACTAATATTGACATTGAATTTCTGGCTTTGCACTCGCGGGAAGCGGTCAATCGTTTCGGAAATAGAAAACGGGAACTTGAGCATGAATCCGGCAAGAGTCCACGAGCAGGCTGGTGCAAGCTCGGCAGGCTTGAGCAACACAGCATTGCCAAACGCAAGCGCGGGCGCAATCTTCCACGCGGGAATCGCCATCGGAAAGTTCCATGGCGTAATCAATCCCACGACGCCGAGGGGTTCGAGCATTGTGTCAATTTCAATTCCCGGACGAACCGAGCCGATGTGCTCACCCCCAACACGCAGCGCCTCGCCTACAAAGAACTTGAAGATGTTGCCTGCACGTGTGACTTCTCCAATTCCTTCCGGCAGAGTCTTCCCCTCTTCACGTGAAAGCAACCTGCCAAGTTCTTCCTTGCGTGCAAGAATTTCCGAACCGATGACGTCGAGAACATCGAAGCGTTGCTGCGGAGTGCTATGTCCCCATGCGGGTTGTGCCGCCTTTGCTGCCGCAACTGCGTCATTCACTTGTCCAGCGTCCGCTTGCGCATACTCGCCGACAATGTCGGTGATGTCGGAAGGGTTGATGTTCTTCGAATAGTGGGTTGATGAAACCCACTCGCCGTTGATGAAGTTATTGAAAATGTTTGCCATGAATGATCTTGTTTTTGAGTTCTACCCATACAATTCTGACAATGAAGTTGTCATTCTGAGTCCGCCGCAGGCGGACGAAGAATCCAGACCACCAGGAAAGTGGATTCTTCACTCCGCTTCGCTTCGTTCAGAATGACAAGCTCGGCCTTGTATCAATTGCCTTCGCCACAATCTGTTCAACACGCTTTCGTTCTTCACCAACAAGCGGCAGGCGCGGCGGTCGGACATGTTCTGTCCCGACACCAACAATCGCCTCAGCGAGCTTTATGTTCTGCACAAACTTCGTCGAGACATCCAAGTGTAACAGCGGCATAAACCAGCGATTGATGGATGAATGGATTGTTGTCCGAAGGACTCCTCCGGAGGAAAGAACTGAAGAAGAATACTTCTAAAGGGGATGATATTCAAGCGAAGTGTCCAGGGTTCAGCTACAAGCTACTCCCGTTTTTCTTTCCCCCTACCGGTACACTCGCTTTGAAAGCGGCTTCAATCTCATCCAAATGTTCGGGGTTCTCCCGATACGAACTTTCATACTGATTCTTTACCAACTGACTTTTCCAAAACTCATAACTCTCATACTGCGACCTCACCACCTTATCCCCTTTTACCGAGCGAATCTTGTTATCCAGCTTCTTGTTAATGAGACGAGCCTTCACGTTGTCACGCAGTTGTAAGTCGAGAATTGCCCGCAATTGGTTCTGTATTTCCTTGTCGTAAATCGGAAAGCCGACTTCAATGCGCCTGTCAAGATTCCGTTTCATCAAATCGGCGGAGGCTAAGTAATACAGCTCGTCGCCGCCGTTGTGGAAGACGAACATGCGGGCGTGCTCAAGGAAGCGGTCTACAATGCTGATGACTTCAATGTTCTCGCTCATGCCTTTGACGCCGGGAATCAGACAGCAAATCCCCCGCACGAGGAGCGAAATCTTCACCCCCGCCTCGCTCGCTTCGTAGAGCTGTGCAATCATCTTCGGGTCTTCCAGCGAGTTCATCTTTGCAATGATGAGCGCTTCATTTCCCTTCCTTGCGCTATTCATCTCGTTCTCGATCAACTCCTCAAACCGCTCGCGCATATTGAACGGCGGCACAAGCAGATGCTCGAACTTTGCTTTGCTTTTCTCTCTCCCCAAAATCTCGAATACCTTCTCTACTTCGTTCGTCAGCCGCTCGTCAGCGGTGAAGAACCCGAAATCCGTATACACCTTTGCCGCGCTTTCGTTGAAGTTGCCAGTGCCTAAATACGCAAGCTTTTTGTCCGACACTCCGATGCCCCCATATTCCCTTTCCCACACACTCCGCTCCTCCAGCGCAGATACTTCGGCTTTGGTCGTAACCAAACACAACTTCGCATGCACTTTCAGATTCGGCATACTGTACAAAATTCTCGCCCCCGCCTTCTCCATCTCTTCCGCCCACCGGATGTTCGACTCTTCATCGAAGCGGGCTTTCACTTCGACAAACGCCGTCACCTGCTTGCCGTTCTGCGCTGCACGGATGAGCTGTTGAACGACTTGTGAGTTCCTCGCAACTCTGTACAACGTGATTTTGATTGACGCAACGCTCGGGTCGCCGGCAGCTTCCTGGAGAAACTTGATGACGCAATCGTAAGAATGATACGGATAATGAGCGATGATGTCCTTCTGCCGGATTCTTTCAAACAAAGAGCCTTTGTCAAATTCCTTGAGCGCAATTGGCGGCATCGGCTCGTATGTAAGTGCAGGCTCTTTCGGGTTGGGAAAAATGAAGAAGTCGTTGAAGTTGTGATAGCGACTGCCGACGACAACATCATCTTCATTTAAGCGGAAAATATCTTTCAACAACACAAGCATTTTCTTTGGCATATCGGAATCATAGAGGAAGCGGGACGGAACCCCCTGGCTCCGCTTGCTCAGCGCCTTCTTCACCTTCTCCAACAAATCGCCGGTGAACTCATCATCAATATACAACTCTGCATCCCGCGTCAGCTTGATTGTATACGCGCCAATCACTTCATGGTTCGGAAACACCTCATCAAGACACAGCCGAATTACGTCATCGAGAAACAGGACGTAATGATGACCTTCGCCTTGGGTAAGCAGGGTGAAACGCGGAAGCTGTGGGGAAGGAATTTCAAGGAGGGCGATATGCTCAGGTTCCTTCTTTTCGAGAGGCAATTTTCTCCGCAGTCGCACAGCAAGATACAAAGCCTTGTTCTCAAGGAATGGGGCTTCTTTGTTTACACTCAGAAAAATCGGGTTAAGCTTCGACAGAACGTTTTGTCGAAAGTAGGTGCGCACAAACTCCTGCTGGGTTCCGTTCAATTCACTTTCTCGTACAAGAAAGATACCTTGCCTGTTGAGCTCCATTTTGAGGTGATTACGAAAGAGATTGCCCATCTCTTCCTGCTGGAGCGTTGCAGCCTTGAGCAAACGCTTGAGCAATTTATCTGGCTCGATGTCGAGTTTCTTCTGCGTCTTCTTCTTCAGTCGCTGCAATGCGCGCAGCGACGCAACCCGTACGCGGAAGAACTCATCAAGATTCGAGGACCAGATGGCAAGAAACTTGATCCGCTCATACAACGGCACAGTTGGGTCAGCGGCTTCTTGCAGAACGCGATGGTTGAATGCGAGCCAGCTCAAGTCACGATTCTTTAGACGAATGTTTTCTGCTTTCAAAGTGGGACGTTGAGAAGATTTGGTGATTAGAAATTAACTATCAGGAGTAATGGATTGTTGGAGTGTTGGAAAATCCATTACTCCATCACTCCACTACTCCAAACGTTACTGTTTGGGAGGATACTCCTTAAATAACTGTTTCATCATCTCATCAAAATACTCCATACGGTTCTCGCCTTTGCGCAGTGCATCCTGTGCGACCCCGCGCCACACAAGGTCCTTCGACTTTGCGTCAATCAAATCCTCAACCACCGAGCCTTCTTTGTAGCGCTCCACCGTCGTCACAGTTCCCCGAACCCGTCCCCAGCGACCGTAACGATAGCCGTAGCGCTCGACGTCCACTGCATTTCTCGATGTTGCATGAAATGCAACAAGCAAGTCTGGATTGTTCTCTATCTTCTTAACGCCCTTTGCCACTAACTCACGTTCAATTGCCTGCTGGATATGCCTTTGAGCAAGCGGATCATTGAAGCCCGTGCCGCGCGGTCCGCCATCACGCGGATTGTGCCGCTCCATCCAATCGAATGATCTATAGCTTGCAAAGTTTACATCGCGATCGTAATCCGTCCTTACATCAACTGATGAACAGCCAACGAAAAACGCCGCACAGCAGAACAGCAAAACACTTGCGTGTGCTTTCATGACGACTCTCCTTATGTGTGTTCTAAGTTCTGAGCGGAGCGAATGCCGAAGGCATCCCTTCGGGAGAATCTCCCGCAATTCATAAAGGGTGAGACCCTTCGCTCCGCTCAGGGTTGGAAATTACGTGCCGGGCAAATTCCGAAGATGTTCGGAAAGATGCGAGCGATCTGCCAATGTGCGAAGCAACGGTCCGGACTTCGTGAATTCGACTTTGCTTGCTGAACTTACCGGACAATCGAGACGATAACGGAATCTTCCGACATCAATACCTAAGAAGCCACAGAGAATTATTCTGATTGTCGCTTTGTGCGAGACGATGAGAACATTGCCGTTGCTGTACTTCTCTTTGATTTCCTCAATCACTTTGAGTGTACGACGAGCGATTTCAATTGCAGGCTCACCGTTGGTCGGAGGATTCCACGCTGGATCGGCTTGCCAGCGAATATAGTCGTCATGAAAGTCGCGGTCCACAGCCTCGGCAGTTTTTCCTTCCCACTTGCCATAACCAATTTCTTTCAGCTCATCGCGCACAGTCATACTTAAGCTGAGCGCCTCACACAGCGGCTGAGCTGTTGCCACGGTTCTCCGCAACGGGCTGACATACACTGCCCGCCATGGCGTTGCTTTGTATGCCGCTGCAAACGCTTGTGCCATCTCAACACCTTCGGGCGTCATCTCAGGATTGAGGCCTGAGCCGCAAAACATGTTGTCGCGACTGAATGGTGTTTGTCCGTGACGGAGAAGATAGAGCGTGAGACTCATGCGGCTTCCGTGCTGTGTGATTGTTATGGCAAAAGATTCGCGTCTACTTGGTTCAGCTTCGTCAGCGACAACCCATCCATCGACAAGTATCGCTCAAAATTCTTCTTTCGTTCCGTCCATTCTTTATCAATGATAGAATACCACGCCGTGTCGCGGTTCTTCCCCTTCACAATCATGTGTTGGCGGAAGACACCTTCAAACGCAAAACCAATCCGCAGCGCAGCACGTTTGCTCGGAATATTGTCGTTGTCGCATTTCCATTCCACCCTTCGATACTTCAAGTCATCAAAAAGATATCGCAAAAACAAATACACAACTTCGCTGTTCACTTTTGTCTTCTGCGCCATCGGACCATACCACACATGTGCGAGTTCAGCCCGTCTCATCCTTGCATTGATGTTCTGAATCGCAATCATCCCAACTTTCCGGCTCATCTCTTTGCTCAGGATTGAATAGAAGAGCGGGTCGCGGCTGTCCTTGATTGAAAGCAACCAAGCATACATCTCGTCTTTATCACGAAACGGTCCGTAAGGCATGTATGTCCACAACGCTTTGTATTCTTCTTTTGCATGCGACACTTCGTACAGGTCGTCAACATCTGTGTCGGGAGTGAGACGGGTGATGAGGACATGGTTTCCTTCAAGGCGTTCGACGTTCGGGCTTTGCCAGCTCATGTGAAGAATCTCGTCGCTCACGCTGCATCCTTGAAATCTTTCAGCGTAAAGCCAACCGCAGCAAGCACATTTCTGCTTTCTTCATCAAGCGTAGTAACATCAATCATATAATTGTTGAATTCCCTTCTCGCCGGATATTCGGCTCGTAATTGTCTAAAACGTTCAGGACGATCGCCGGCGGAAAGCGACAACAGCTTGCGGAGTTTTCGGTCATCCTCTTCAACGTCATAGCAGCGCTTCACTGCGTGGCGAAGGAGTGACTCAAGATTATTCGTGCTCTCAGGAAGCAAAATCTCTTTCTGTTCATCAGAGTCCGGCTGAGCTGCCTTCGAGATCGGCAGATGAAAGAACCCGGACAATGCCTGTTGCAGCATTTTCGCTGCGTTCAGTTTCCCGTCGTACGAGTAGCCTGCGATATGCGGCGTTCCAATCAGTACAAGTCGAAGGAGTTCGACATCAATGTGCGGTTCGTTCTCCCAAACATCGAGCACACAAGCTTGAAGATGTTTGTTCCGAAAAGCTCTCTTCAATGCTTCCGTCTTAACGACCGCCCCGCGTGAAGAATTTATGAGGACGCTCCCCTCTTTCATTGCTGAAAATCGGCGTTCATCAAACAGATGAAGCGTCGCATCCTCACCGGATTGTGTCAGCGGAACGTGAAGTGAAACGAAGTCTGCCTCCATCAATGCATCAAGTGCGACATATCGAGAATCGCCGGTTGTCCGGGCAAGCGGCGGGTCGTTCAGCAGCACGTTCATGCCAATAGCTTTGGCTTTCTTTGCAGCTCTGCTTCCCGTATTCCCATGTCCGACAACGCCGAACGTTTTTCCTTTGAGAGTGATTCCGAGTTGTGCGCCTACTACAAGCAACGCGGCAAGAACGTATTCTGCTACCGAATTTGCATTACTGCCGGGACAACTTGCGAAGCCGATAGTATGTTGCTTCAGATATTCGAGGTCAACATGGTCGGTTCCGATCGTCGCCGTGCCAACGAAGCTGACGTTTGTTCCTTTTAGAAATGATGCATCGACTTTTGTTTCTGAGCGAATGAGAATAACATCGGCATCTCTCGCCGTTTCATTCGTCATCTGTTTGGTCGGAACAACTTTGACTTTACCAAATTGCTTAAATGCTGTTTCGGCGTGAGGGATTTTGGAGTCGGCAAGGACGAGCATCTTCATTCAAGTACTACACGTACCATATCTGGTTTGTGATGTCATCATGTTCGGAGAGGAAACTCACCAATCGTTGTGCAAGCTCATGCACGTTTCGATATTCCATAATGATTATACCGGAAAATTCTTTGCCGTGTTCGATGTAGTCAGCGAATAACTTCTGAAAGTCCCCTCGATTGTGAGTAACAATTGCTGCATTTATACTTGATGCAAAATCAAGTTGGTTGGTGTCACCCTCTCGAAGCATCTTGCTTTCAAGAGTCGTTGTGACTTTTATGTTGCGGGCACCGAGAAGCTTGGCAAGAAGAACGTCAACATTCTCATCGAGATAAAGATGTGCCACTGAGACTCTCCGGGACGCTGTTCAACTCAATGAACTTCTCAATTTCGCCCATGTTGTCTTGATAGTAAGCAAGAGCTTCAAACACTTGGGCGAGCGTGATATGAGGGTAGCATTGCGGGATTTCTTCAGGCAAGTGTCCGAGTTTCCATTGACTGACAATATCACGCACATACAGACGCGTTCCTGCAATCTTCGGCTCACCCGTATCTTGTCGTTTGACGATGTATTTGTATTCGGTAGCGGTTTCCATAACTGTGCTAATAATATCAAACGCTTCGCTGAGAAGCAACCGTCTTTTGAATCTCACACGGAATTGCTTATTATCAACGTTGTAAAATCCGTTCACTGAAAATAGACGTACCCCTAGCGCAAAGACACAACTCAGAAGGAAAACGAACCTATGGCCGAGCCAATCAAGTCAGTAACTGTCGAAGAGTTGAAAAAGATGATGGATGAGAAAGTGGACTTTCAACTTGTCGATGTTCGTGAGAAAAACGAGAAAGAGTTTTCGGACATCGGCGGCGAGCTGATTCCCATGGCGTCTGTTGTCGCCAATGCAGACAAGATAAGCAAGGACAAGATGGCGGTGGTCTATAACCTTACAGGCAGCATTCTCGCGTGGTCGGACAGAATTGATTCATCAATCAAGAAATATTAACTGATGTTACGCAAGCAAGCGCTTTCTCGAGTTGTCAAAACCCTCACCCTAAATCCCTCTCCCAAAGGGAGAGGGACTTTGTTGAATCTCCGCTCTTTCCTCCCCTTCTCCCTTTGGGAGAAGGGGTTGGGTCTACGACCTCGTAGAGGGGGATGAGGGCTTTATTCAAATCAATAGCAGTTTTCGTTTTGCGTAACATGAGATATTAATACTGAACCGCCCCACCTGCCTTCCCCGAAGGGGTCCTTTCCCGAAGAGAAGCCTTCGGCTCGGACACAGCTCACATGAGGCGCGCCGGGCACTTCAGGAGGTCGTCGGTGCTCGTGTGATTCTCTACGACGCGGCATGAGATCAGCTCGAGAATTTGCCGCTGTACCTCTGCGACGTCGTCGAACGCTACGCAGTCACATCACTTCTTGAAAATCTTCTTGAAAAACCCCTGCATGTCTGCCCACGACTTCTTATCTGCCTTTTCGTTGTAGGCTATTGGAAGGTTGAACTTCTTTCCGCTCTCTGTTGCAGCAGGATTGGTGAAACTGTGGACGGCGCCCGCGTAATTGACGAACTTGAAATCTGCACCAGCGGACTTCATTTCTGCCTTGAAGTTCTTGATGTCATCTGCGGAGACGAACTTGTCATCTGCACCATTGCACACAAGAATCTGTGCTTTGACCATTCCCTTCTCGGCAGGTGACTGCGTTGCAAGAGTTCCGTGGAAACTTGCAACGCCTTTCAAGTCTGCCCCTTCCCGCGCCATCGCAAGCACCACACCGCCGCCGAAGCAGTAACCGATGGCAGCGACGCGCGTCGGGTCAACTGCTTCATGCTTTTTGAGTACGTCCATCGCAGCCATGAACCGCGCCTTCATCTGCGGCATGTTCTTCATTACCTCGCCAGCAAACTTGCCGGCATCATCGGGATGGTTTGCCTGCTTGCCATCGCCGTACATGTCAACGGCAAGCGCAATGTAGCCAAGCTCGGCAAGCATTGTTGCGCGCTTGCGGGCATAGTCGTTGTGACCCCACCATTCGTGTACAACAAGCACACCGGGTCGTTTCTCTTTCGCCTTGTCATCGTAAGCAACGTAGCCCTTCAACGTGACGCCGTCAGCGCTGTACTCCACTTCTTTGCCAACGACACCACCGCGTGCAATCCATATACTCACCGGAATGAGCGCAAGAAAAAGTGCGAGACGCATGATAACCTCCTTCTGATTGTGGACAATGGTGAAACGGATGAGCGGAATAATAATAATGATTTGAAAATGGAAGAGCAATGGATTTATCGCGACTTCCTCGATACAACGTACGCCCCACTTTATGGAACAAGCCTCGGTGTGAGCGATCATTCGGGACTTGACAAAACCAAACCCATTTTGTATACTTGTATTAGTGCGTATGTAGATTTGTACATATATGAAACCCCTGACCAAAGTCTTCAAAGCCCTCGGCGACCCAACGCGGATGGAAATCGTTCAGCTCCTGAAGGAACGAGCGATGACACCGTCGGAAATCCTGCAGCAAATCAATATCTCGCAGCCAACACTCTCTCACCATCTCGACATTCTGAAGCGAGCCGACCTAATTGACGGCGAGCGTGATGGACAGTTCATCCAATATTCACTCAACATGAGCGTGTTCGAGATGGCAATGGAATATCTACTTAAATTCAAGAAAAGGAGATGAACTATGAAATGGAGCATCAAACGAGAAGTTGTGCCGCTCTGCGTCCTTGCGCTGTTCGGCATCCTCACCGCGGTGTTCTACCCAACGTGGCCGGAGACAGTCCCGACGCATTTCGGCATACAGGGAGAGCCCGACCAGTTTTCATCGAAGACGACTCTGGTGGTGTTCGTCTTCGCTGTGCTTGTGTTCTCGTACGGACTCCTCACGTTCATCCCGTTCATAGACCCGTTCTGGAAACGGATTCAACCCAAATATAATATTCTCCTTATACTTCGGGACTTCGTTTTGTTGTTCCTGCTATTCATGTACGTTCTGAACATCGTTGCTACGAAGGAGGGAAAGCTGCGGCTTGACTTGATGGGAATCGCGCTCGGTCTGTTTTTTGTTCTTCTGGGAAACTATCTTCCGAAACTGCCGCGCAACTGGTTCTTTGGAATTCGAGTGCCGTGGACACTCTCCTCCGAGGTGGTCTGGAAGAAGACGCATGTGGTGGGTGGCTGGTTCTTTGCTGCTGCCGGATTGTTGACGATTATCCTCTCACTTCTACAAGTCAACCTGCTTGTCGTGCTTCTCGTGACGCTGACGCCGACTGTCCTCTACACGAGTTTGATCTATCCTCTGATGCTGTATCGGAAACTTCAGCGCGAAGGTAAATTGAGCGAGCTGCAATCATGATTACGCGAAGTCAGAGTTTACTTCTCATCGAAGCAATAGGGATCAAATGTCTGTCATCGTTCAGACGACGATACCCTGGAGTTGCTTGTGATTGGCGACGTGATCTACGACGCCCGGTTCAAATTCCATTCGCATCTGGCGCAACGTTACATGCGCTCTCACGCCTTGTTCAATTGTTTGGACATGTAGGAAAGAACGCCAACGAGAAGCCCATGTGTGAGTAGAGCGTAACCGTCCCAGATGGCTTTTGTAACTACAAGTTGTACTGCGCGGCGATATTCCAATGACTCGGCGAGAAGATATTGCCGAAGTTCGGTAAGAATAAATCAACCTGAAGCCGCTCGAACAATTGCACTCCCATGCCGAACGAAACTTCTGAAAGATCGAGACGGGCGTTTTCTCGGATATCGCCGTTGTCGCCTCCTTTGTCGTCCACGAAGTCGCTGATGAACTGCGGCGCCCAGCCCGCGCGTACATGAACCGTCTCCCACGGATGGAACTCTGCTGCAAACGGCAACGCGACGCGAACTCTGACCGATCTGCCTTTGTGCGCGAAGCTCCCGGATGTGTACGAGGTGTCGAACGAAAACGTGTCTGTCGTGTCAATGCGCGGTGTCTGAGTCCGCTGGCGGCTGAACAAATTTTGGAACGTACGCGGTTGGGTCGTGAATTTGTAACTCAAACGGGAAAACTCGGCCACACTGGCAACAGCAACAAGCCACGATTCGGAAGTAGAAGTCCATCCGACTCGTGCATTGATGCCAAAGCCCGTTCCGTCCGGCGAGCCTTCCGCGAGACGACGCGCAAACAGGGAGGAGAATTGTGAGTAGCGGGTCGTATCATAAGCTGAAAGGCCGGAGGTAGATTCCTGCTGAACCGCATCCATGAAATCGCTCGACGAGAAGCTGGCATACTTGCCTTCGAGCGCCAGTACAAGCCGGCTGTCGTTATCACATTCGATCGCGTAGCGCAAACCAAGCTGAACGTTCGTCACTTTCACATTCGCTCCCGACACTGTCTCGTACAATTGCTCGCGAGAGTTGCTGCGGTACGAAGGCGGCGAGAGGCTGGAGTTGAAGGAAGTGTAAATGTCTCTTTGGAGATGCTTAAGTTCGCCCGTGGAAAATTCAACCGTAGCAACCGCGTCAAACGATCTCCGTTCCATAAGCCAACGAATGCCGCCGCGGACAGTATGCGTCGTCAGTTCCTGTTCAACCTCCTGTCTGCGCGATGATGCTGATGACGACGTATCGTTCGCGGACCACTCCGTCCGACTGAAAAGCTCAGTCGCATCGGACGGAAGATTTGCCGTCCCAATAGTGTAGCTCAGTCCGAGAGCAGTATGTGGCTCCATCTCGAATCCATATGCCGCCTGAACATCGCCCCACCACTCTTTGCGGCCCGAGCCGCTCTCAGCAGAGACGGTTTTTCTCTCGCGAGCATATTGTGAAACGTCGTCAAAAAAATTGTCCTGAAAACTCGAATGAAGATAGTTTCCTCGCGCCAGCAAACCAAATCGTGAGATGTAGCCCAAACGAAGTCCGATACTTTTTTCGAGCAGTTGATCCACCGTGGGAAACGACAAGTAACCTCGCAAGGGGAACGCGCTGTAACTGTATGTCGCCTGCAACCGGCCTAATTCTCCCAACAACATCGGCTGATCAACATCCGCAAAATAGGAGGGATTGCGAAACAGATCGGTAAGCCTGTCTTCGACAATGCCGCTGAAGTCGCGACCAAGCGCCAACATGCGCTGCGAGAAGTGACGCTCGTTGCCGGAGCCGAGCACGATGCGCGAGCGCAACAAGTCTCTGCTCGGACTTGGCAAGGTGGAAGAATAATAGTATTGAGAAAATGCAACAGGGGAGGAGAACAACAAAAGAATCAACCCAATCCATCGCTTCATGGCTGGACCTTCCTTTCCATTGTGACAAGATGAGTGAAGTAATTTAAGTGTACAATTCGATGGTGGAAAGGTTGGATTGAGAGAGCGAATCCGACCGCAGGAAAGATACAAAAGTTTTCTTCGGCGCGCAAGCGCTTGTTCGGATGCATCGGACCTTGACATAATGAGAATAAGTCTTTAGCAGACTGGAGCAGTTTCTTTGACAACACAAATCATTTTGTGTAGAGGTGACCGTCACCTCGCAGAGCATTCAAGTCGCAGGTGACGGTCACCTCCGCACCGTCAGTGTGTTCGTATGAGACCCTTCGCTCCGCTCAGGGGTTAGAGCCTCCGCACCGTCACCCGGTCAACATACTTCACCTTCTCTGTATCAACTCGCACGGTATCACCGGTTGCAACAAACTGCGGTACCATAATCTCAATGCCGTTCTCAAGCTTTGCAGGTTTCATTGTGTTGTCATGCTCGCCGCGCAAGCCGGGTCCTGTTGAGTCAACTTTTAGCTCGACAACTTTCGGAAATTGGACAGATACCGCCTCGCCATTCTGCAGCTCTACTGTAATCTTCATCCCCTCGTTCATGAACTTTTCGATATGACCGATGGATGTTCGCGGAATGCCGACTTGTTCAAACGTTTCGGAATCCATGAAGTAGCATTGCTCGGTATCGGAGTAGAGGAAATCCATTTGGCGTTTGAGAAGCTCAACGTCGTCTAATTTGGCGGAATGTTTGAAGCGGCGGTCAGCGAAATGTCCGAAGCGAACGTCGTGCAGCTTCAGCTCGATGAAGCCGTGCATCTGTCCGCTGCCTGCGTGGCGCACGACTTCGAGAACTTTGTAGAGCTTACCATCTAATTGAAGAGCAGTACCAGCTTTCGCGTCTGATGCGAGGACCATAGTGTTCCTCCTTGTTTGGTTGAGGTGGATGCAAGAACCTTGAAATGCTATGGGAAAGCTATTGAGGTGGGGGGGAAAAGTCAATAGCCGGCATTCTGTTGACAATTGAACATTGAAAATTGACTATTGACTATTGAATCTTTCATAACGGTCAATGGTCAACAATCGATTGTCAATTGTCAATGGAGGCTATTGAGGTGGGGGGTGAATGTCAAGAAGCGCCGTGACACGCGACCGTTCACAATTGAACATTGAAAATTGACCATTGACTATTGAATCTTTCCTAACGGTCAATGGTCAACGACCGATTGTCAATTGTCAATGGAGGCTATTGAGGCGGGGGGTCAATGTCAAGAAGCGCCGTGACACGCGACCGTTCACAATTGAACATTGAAAATTGACCATTGACTATTGAATCTTTCCTAACGGTCAATGGTCAACGATCAATTGTCAATTGTCAATGGAGGCTATTGAGGTGGGGGGTGAATGTCAAGAAGCGCCGTGACACGCGACCGTTCACAATTGAACATTGAAAATTGACCATTGACTATTGAATCTTTCCTAACG
>Ga0082335_1003102_pt1 | contig 28382 bp, 26 predicted proteins | sample Subgrocontami58m_FD_72375 | JGI IMG/M metagenome (GOLD analysis project Ga0082335, IMG submission 72375) | Subsurface groundwater microbial communities from S. Glens Falls, New York, USA - GMW37 contaminated, 5.8 m (SPADES assembly) (version 2) ...
CAGTGAGTCTCTCGCGCCCTTGGCCCAGCCTCTAAAGACGTATGCTCTGGGAGAGAAGCTTGCGTTTGATGTCCATTGGATGGGACTTCACGTGGGTTTCGGCACGATCGAGGTGATGGAAATGGTCGAGGGCAACGGCCGCAAAGCTTTCCATGTCGTTGCGGTCGCCCAAACGAACGAAGTGCTCTCAAAAATCTATCCCGTACGCGACGAGATCCACAGCTGGATCGACGCCGAGAATTTTCATTCGCTCAAATTCCGCAAGGTCTTGAGCGAGGGCCGTTATCACGCTGACGAGCAGATCGTTTTTGACTACGAAAAGAAGAAGGGTTTGTACGAATCCCTCCTGAACAAGACCCAAAAAGAAGTCGATATTCCGGGACCGGTGCATGACATCGTCAGCGCGTTCTACTGGTTCCGGCTCCAACAGGTGGAACCCGGGAAAAGTCTGCACGTGGTCGCCAATAGCGAGGAAAAAAACCAGGACATCGAGATCCAGGTCCTCAAGCGTGAGAACAAAGAGCTCCGCGGCCGGGGAGTCATCGACTCGCTGCTTGTCGAACCCAAAACTACCATCCAGGGTGTTCTTTATAGCCGCGGCCGGGCGTGGGTCTATTTCACCGCAGACCAGCGCCGAATACCCTTTTGGATACTTCTCAAGACCCCGTACGGCCCAGTCGTGGGCATTTTGCGCCGAGAGTCGTTGACACCTCCCTCTGCCGGGGTGTAAAATTACGGCTTATTTTGGTTTAGGGAAACGCTTAAAAAATCCTATGAAGCATCTTAATTTCACCCGTTTTAAAAACGTGATCTCCGGTTTTCACCGGTCCAAGATCCTGGTCGTGGGGGACCTTATCCTCGACGAGTTTATTTGGGGCAAGGTGACCCGGATCTCTCCCGAAGCTCCGGTTCCCGTGGTCTGGGTCGACTCCGAAAGCTTCATGCCCGGAGGCGCCTCCAACGTGGCCAACAACATCCGCGCCCTCGGCGGCCAGGTGTATCTGGCGGGTGTTGTCGGCGACGATAACCGGGGCAGTATCCTTCGGTCCGTTCTCAGTGAGAAGGGCGTCCATTGCGAAGGCATCATTTCGGACGCCGGCCGCCCCACCACGCAGAAGACGCGCGTCATTGCTCACCACCAGCAGGTCGTTCGTATCGACCGTGAAGAGGTGAAGCCTGTTTCCGACGCGGTCTTGAACCATATTCTCGGCACCATCGAGTCCACGATCTCCAAGGTGGATGCGCTGATCCTCGAGGATTACGGCAAAGGCGTCGTTGTCCCGAAACTGGTCCGCGAGGCCGTCCGGATGGCGCGTAAGCACAAGAAGGTCGTCACCGTCGACCCGAAAGAAACCCACATTTCGTATTACCGCGGTACCACCACGATCACGCCCAACCACCATGAGGCCGGCGCGGCCGTCGGGTTCAAGGTCAAGGACGAGGCGACGCTCCTCAAAGCGGGGAAGCTGCTTTTGGCGAAGCTCAACTGCGAGAGCGTTCTCATCACGCGCGGCGAAAACGGCATGGCGCTTTTTCAAAAGGGCAAGCCGATGGTCAATATTCCGACGGTTGCGCAGGAGGTGTTCGACGTTTCCGGCGCCGGCGATACCGTCATCAGCGCTTACACGCTGGCACGCGCAGGCGGCGCGAGCGCGCTCGACGCGGCCCATATTTCCAACTGCGCGGCCGGCATCGTCGTCGGTAAGGTGGGCGTCGCCGTGACGTCGCAGGAAGAGCTTTTGGAGCGGATCCACAAGGAGATCGCCCAATGATGGAAGCCGTCGGCGTCATCCCCGCTCGTTGGGGGTCCACCCGTTTCGAAGGCAAAGTCCTCAAGGATCTTTGCGGAAAGCCGGTCATCCAGCACGTCTACGAGCGCGCCAAGAAGGCGAAGACGCTCGATGATCTGATCATCGCCGTTGACGATGCCCGCGTCATGAGGGCGGTCGAGGGTTTTGGCGGCAAGGCGGTGCTCACGTCGAAGTCGCACACGACCGGCACCGACCGTCTGGCCGAAGTCGTCAACGCCATGGACGTGAAGATCATCGTCAACATTCAGGGCGACGAGCCGCTCATCAATCCTCTGGTGATCGACGAGCTCGTGCGTGCCCTGCAGAACGATCCGACCGTCTCCATGGCCACCGTTGTGAAGAAGAGCTATTCGGAAGATGAGTTCAAGAGCCGCGACGTCGTGAAGGCGGTGCTCGACTCTAAAAATTACGCGCTTTATTTTTCCCGTTCGCCGATCCCGTCGCAGCTGTCTCCCCGCATGCCCGACCATTTTTTCTACAAGCATCTGGGGATCTACGCGTACACGAAAGATTTTCTTTTCACCTTCAAAAAACAGCCGCTGTCGTATCTCGAAGCCCATGAAAAGCTTGAGCAGCTCCGCGCGGTCGAAAACGGTTACCGCATCAAAGCGATCGAGACAAAATTCGAGACCGTCGGCGTCGATACGCCGGCCGACCTCGAGCTCGCGCGCGTGCTGATGCAGAAAGAAAAAAATGCCTAAACACATCTTTATCACGGGCGGCGTTGTTTCGAGTCTTGGCAAGGGGATCGTGTCTTCGTCCGTCGGGAAGCTTCTTGAGGCGCGGGGTCTTCGCGTCATCATCATGAAATGCGACCCGTATCTCAATGTCGACCCCGGCACGATGAGTCCGTATCAGCACGGCGAAGTGTACGTGACGGAAGACGGCGCCGAGACGGACCTCGATCTGGGCCACTACGAGCGGTTCACGAACGTCGAGATCACCAAGCTCAACAACATCACCACCGGCAAGATCTATTTCTCTGTCATCAACAAAGAGCGCCACGGCGATTATCTCGGCGCGACGGTGCAGGTCGTCCCGCACATCACCGATGAGATCAAATCGGCGATCAGGAACGTGTCCAAGGACAAGTCCGTCGACGTCGTCATCTGCGAGATCGGCGGCACCGTCGGCGATATCGAGAGCCTGCCGTTCCTCGAGGCTATCCGTCAGTTCCGCCACGACGTCGGCCGGGAGAATGCGCTGAATATTCATCTGACGCTGATCCCTTACTTGCGGGTCGCCGACGAGATCAAGACCAAGCCCACGCAGCACTCGGTCGGAAAAATGCGCGAGATCGGCATCCAGCCGGACATTCTCCTGTGCCGCAGCGAAAAGCCTCTTTCCAAGGAAGTCCGCGCTAAGATCGGTCTTTTTTGCAACGTGGAGACCGAGAACGTCATCCAGGCGCTCGACGTGCAGGAAATTTACGAGGTGCCGCTCACGCTGAAAGAGGAGGGGCTCGACGAGATCATCGTGAAGCTCCTTAAACTCAACTGCGACGACGGGGCCGAAAAGCTCAAGCGCTGGAAGACAGATGTTGTCGACAAGGTGCTCAACCCCACCAAGCATGTCGTGATCGGCGTTGTGGGTAAATACATGGAGCTCCAGGACGCATACAAGTCTATTTTTGAAGCGCTCAAGCACGGCGGCATCGCCAACGACGCAAAGGTGATCCTCAGGAGGATCGATGCCGAGGACGTCAGCGCGCACGGTCCGGAAAAATATTTGAAGGATGTCAGCGGTCTCCTGGTGCCCGGCGGTTTCGGCGACCGCGGCATCGAAGGCAAGATCCGCGCGATCAAGTACGCGCGCGAAACAAAGCTCCCGTTCTTCGGCATTTGCCTCGGAATGCAGTGCGCGGTCATCGAGTTTTCGCGCAACGTCTGCGGCATGGGCCGCGCCAATTCGACGGAGTTCAACAAGACGACCCCGTTTCCGGTGATCAGCCTGCTCGAGGAGCAGAAGCGCGTCCAGGACCTGGGCGGCACCATGCGTTTGGGCTCGTATCACTGCGAACTCAAGCGCGGCACGAAAGCTTTCAAGGCCTATGGCAAAGAGTCGATCCACGAGCGTCATCGTCACCGCTACGAGTTCAACAATAAGTACAAGATCAAGATGGAGACCAACGGCATGGTGATCTGCGGCACGAGCCCCAACGGCCGTCTTGTCGAGATCATCGAGATCGCCGATCACCCGTGGTTTGTCGGTTGCCAGTTCCATCCGGAATTCCGCTCGAAGCCCGATCACGCGCACCCGCTTTTCAGGGATTTCATCAAAGCTTCGCTCGCCCACAAGATCGACTAGAGGAGGGTGTCATGGCCGGTGCCTTAGAATTGAACGCGCCTCCCGCGCGCGCCGTCCGCGTCGGGAAAGTGATCGTCGGCGGCGGACGTCCTCTGGCGCTCATCGCGGGTCCCTGCGTCGTCGAAAACGAAAAGAGCGCGATCTCTCACGCCAAGCGTATTCAGAAGATCGCGTCGCGTCTGCGCGTCCCGCTGATCTATAAATCGAGCTACGACAAGGCCAACCGGAGTTCAAACGGCTCGTTCCGCGGGCTCGGCATCGACAAAGGCCTTCTGATCCTCCGGCATGTGAAAGAGGAGACGGGACTTCCGGTCCTCACCGATGTCCACACTGCGCACGAGGCTGAAAAGGCCGCCGCGGTGGTGGATGTTCTCCAGATCCCTGCGTTTCTTTGCCGGCAGACGGACCTTCTGGTCGCCGCCGCATGCACGGGCAAAGTCGTGAACGTGAAAAAGGGCCAGTTTCTCGCGCCGTGGGAAATGGGGAATGTCGCCGAGAAGATCGCCGCCACCGGAAACAAGAATATCCTCCTCACCGAACGCGGCTCGTCGTTCGGTTACAACACGCTTGTTTCGGATTTTCGCTCGATCCCCATCATGAAGCGTTTCGGCTATCCGGTCGTGTTCGACGCCACGCATTCGGTCCAGCAGCCGGGCGGCCTCGGCAAGACGTCCGGCGGCCAGCGCGAATTCGTGCCCGTCCTCGCACAGGCGGGTGTTGTGGCCGGCGCAGACGCGGTGTTCATGGAAGTCCACGAAGATCCCGATCGCGCCCCTTCGGACGGACCCAACATGGTCCCGCTGCGCGACCTTGAACGTCTGCTCGAGAGACTCGTTTCGCTCAACCGCGTGGTGCGCCATGGGCATTAAAGTAGCCCGCCGGGTCATCCGCATCGAGCGCGACGCGCTGACACGCCTGCTTTCGCGGCTCGACTCCAATTTCGAGAGAGCCTGCGGGCTTATTCTCAAATCCAAAGGCCGGCTGGTCGTCACCGGCATGGGCAAGCCCGGCTTTATCGCCCAAAAAGTTTCCGCGACGCTTTCGTCCACGGGCACGCCGTCGCTTTTCCTGCATCCGGCCGAAGCGCTTCACGGCGACCTTGGCCGCGTCATGAAGGAAGACGTGGTGCTCGCTTTTTCCAACAGCGGCACTACCGAAGAGATCGTGAAGCTTTTGCCCTTGATCAAGAAGATCGGGGCCAAACTCATCGCATTCACCGGCAACCCCAAGTCGCCGCTGGCTCACAACAGCGACGTGGTGCTTGACGTGAGCGTGGAGAAGGAAGCCTGCTCGCTCAATCTCGCGCCGACCGCCTCCACGACGGCGATGCTTGCGATGGGCGATGCGCTGGCGATCGCGCTTCTCGAGCGCAAGGGTTTCAAGGCCGAAGATTTCGCATTCTTTCATCCCGGAGGCAATCTCGGCAAGAAGCTCCTCTTGACGGTTTCGGACATCATGCGCACCGGCAAGTCGCACCCGACGGTGAAGCCGCAGACGCTCGTGAAGGATGTCCTTTACGCGATCACCGGAGCACGGGCCGGTTCCGCGACCGTCGTCGATGCCAAGGGCAAGCTCATCGGGATCTTCACCGACGGTGACCTGCGCCGCCACATGAACGCGGGGAACACCATCCTGAAGACGCCGGTGAAGGACGTGATGACCGCCGGCCCCGTCACGATCCGCGCCGACCGGCTCGCAGCTGAAGCGCTCGAGATCCTGCGGTCGCGCAAGATCGACGAGATGCCCGTTGTGGACGCGAAGGGCCGTCCGGTAGGCCTTTTAGACGTTCAGGACCTTCTCAAAGCGGGGATCGTCTGATGGAAGAGACCCTGCGGAAACGTTTGCTCAAAATAAAACTTCTCCTGGTGGACAATGACGCTGTTCTCACGGACGGGCGTATTATTTTCGGGGACTACGGCGACGAGCTTAAATTTTTCGACGTGCAGGATGGACACGGTCTGGTCATGATGAAACGCGCCGGAATGCCCGCCGTGATCCTGAGCGGGCGTAAATCGCGCGTCAACGACCGCCGCGCCAAAGATGTTCAGGTGGTAAAGATCTACCAGAACGTGAAGGACAAGGCGAAGGTCTACCCGAAGATCCTGAAAAAGTTCAAAGTGGCCCAGGACGAAGTCTGCTTCATCGGGGATGACCTGGTCGACATCCCGGTCCTCAAACGCTGCGGTTTCGCCGTTGCCGTCCAGAACGCCGTTCCCGAGGTGAAAGAGGTGGCGCATTACGTCACGGCGCGCAATGGGGGCAGGGGGGCCGTTCGCGAAGTCTGCGACCTTCTTTTAAAAGCCCAGGGCAAATGGGCGCAGGCCACCGCAAAGTACTACCTCTGACATGGGGTCCTCGTACCACCGCCTCAACCTGCCGCTCGTCTTTATGGTCGCCATCGCGGTGTTTACGACCCTGTTTCTTTTCAACGGCCACGAACGCCGTAAAGCCGCAAAGACCCTCGAAAAAATTTCGCGCACCGAGATCCTGGAAGCCGCGCAGGACCAGAGGCTGCAAAAATTCAGCCTCGCGGGCTTTGACGAGAGCGGCAAGAAGTTCTGGAATCTCGAAGGCGAGACCGCGAAGATTGACCCCAGCCAGACCGTCTACCTCGAGAACAATGTTACGCTCAAACTTAAAGACAACACCGTCATCACCACCGACCGTGTGCAGTGGTCGCAGGACCGCTCGACTTTGACGACGGACGCAAAGGTGTTCGTGAAGCATGAGCAGGCCGATATCCGCGGGATCGGCACGATCGGGCGCCCCAACGAAAATTTCGTGCAGCTCAACCGCGACATCGTCATGAAGCTCACTAACGGCACGATCATCACCTGCGACGGTCCCATGAAAATCTTTTACAATGACAACAAAATGATCTTTTACCGCAACGTGAAGGTGCACGACTCACGCGGCGTGCTTTCGGCCAAGCGTATGGACGTTTTTTTTGAGAAAGAAGGGAAGAAGGAAGTGCGTCAGATCATTGCCATCGGCAGCGTTGTCATCGAACGCGGCACCGACACCACGCATTCGCGCCGGGCGATCTACACTCCCGCGACCGGATCGCTCCGGCTCGAAGGGGATCCCGAGGTCACCATGCACAAAGCCCCGACGGGGTTCATCGATGCCGCTCCTAGAAACTAAAACTCTCAAGAAAAGCTACAACGGCCGGGCGGTCGTCAACGGCGTCGATATCTCCATCAACCCCGGCGAGATCGTCGGTCTCTTGGGTCCCAACGGCGCCGGGAAGACCACGACGTTCTACATGATCGCCGGAGTCATCCGTCCCGAGAGCGGGTCGATCTTCTTCGACCACCGTGACGTGACCAAATACGCCATGCACAAGCGCGCTCAGCTGGGGATCGGTTACCTTTCCCAGGAGCCCTCTATTTTCCGCAAACTGACCGTCGAGGAAAACATCCTGGCGGTCCTGGAGACACTCGACTTGCCGCGCGCCGAACGCGCCCGCCGCCTCGAAGAGCTTCTCAACGAACTCAGCATCGGCCATCTGCGCAAGTCCCGCGCGTTCACGCTCTCCGGCGGGGAGCGCCGGCGCCTGGAGATCACCCGGGCGCTCGTGACGCACCCGCTCTGCATTCTTTTGGATGAGCCCTTTTCAGGCATCGATCCCATCGCGGTCTCTGACTGTCAGCACCTGATCCGGGAGCTCAAGCAGAAAGGATTGGGGGTTCTCCTGACCGATCACAATGTCCGCGAGACGCTCTCCATCACCGACCGCGCCTATATCATGTCGGAGGGCAAGATCTTGATCTCGGGCACCAAGGATGAGCTTTTGACCTCCAAGGAGGCCCGCAAACTCTATTTGGGCGAGAAGTTTACGATGTAGAAGGATTGTGGTATTATGACCGTCTGTTTTGCAAGCTCAAACGTATTTTAAAAGGGTGAAGGAGGCTTTTTCATGGAAATCGATGTCTCTGGGCGCCATTTTCAGGTCACCGACGCGCTGAGGGAATACGCGGTCGGGAAGGTTCGGAAACTCGACAAGTATTCGCTCAAGCTTGAGACTTGCCATGTCGTTTTTGAGGTTCAAAAGTTCAACTATATCTCCGAGATCACGCTTCGCGGTAAGAACCTCCGGCTCAACGCGAAGGAAAGCAGTCTTGATATGTACGCCGCTTTCGACAACAGTTTCGGGAACATTCAGTTACAACTGCGTAAGAAGCACGAGCGGGTGCGCGACCATAAGGCGCGCCGTTATGACGCTTCGGGCAGCAGGGCCAAAGACAAGGCCAAGAGCAGCCGCACGACCGCCTGACAACCATCCAAGGACTGCGAAAGGGACACATGAAGTCGAGTCTAAAGAAGATCAAAGATTGCAAGGTCCGCCTCACGGTCGAGGTGGAGGCTGAGCGCGTCGAAAACCGTTATAAGGAAGTGCTCCGCGATTTCCAGAAGGCGGCCAATCTGCCGGGATTCCGCGGCGGCAAAGCGCCTGTCGACATGGTCGAGAAACGCTACGCCAAAGAAGCGGAGGATGAGACGCTGAAGGCGCTCATCCCGGAGGCGTATCATCAGTGCGTCGTCGAGGCGAAGCTCACACCGGTGACACTGCCGTCCATCTCCGACGTCAAATTCGTCCGCGGTCAGAAGCTCACGTTTGCGGCGGAGTTCGACCAGGAACCTGAATTTAAGCTCAAAGACTACAAGGGGATCAAGATCCGCAAGGTTTCCGCAGAAGTGGAGACCGACGACGTCCAGAAGGGCATTCAATCTCTCGTCGAATCCCGCGCGGAGCTCATGCCGATCGCGCTCTCGCGCCCCGTTCAGAAGGGCGATTTTCTCGTAAGCGATATTGAGGTCTATCAGGATGGCAAGTATACGCCCGGCAAGAAGGGCGTCCTGCTGTACGCCGAGCCCAACCCCGAGGACGATTTCTTTGACAAGGTCATCGGAGCCAACGTCGATGAGGTGAGAGAGATCTCCGCCGATGTGTCGGCCGCGGACAAGGCCAAGGGCATCGTCGGCCGCCGTCCTTTCTATAAAGTTTGGATCCGGGCCATCAAGGAAAAGAAATTACCCGAGCTCGACGAGGCGTTCGCCAAGAGTTTCGGCATGGAATCCGTCGAAGCGCTTCACGAAGCCGTCCGCAAGGATCTGGCGCGTCACAAGGCCGGCGAATCGCAGTCCAAGATGAAGGAAGAGCTCTTTTCCAAGCTCCTCGAGCTTGCCGAATTCACGGTTCCCGACACGCTCGTCGCCAAACAAGCGGAGCGTCTTCTGGACCAGGCGCGCCGCCGGTACCAACAGATGGGCGCCCCGGAAGACCGGTTTGAAGCGGAGGCGGAAGGCATGAAGGATGAGATCCAGGCCAAAGCTGTCGAACAAGTGAAGCTTTATTTTATCCTGCAGAAGGTCGCCGAGCTGGAAGGCATCGGCGAAGACGAGATGGAGCTCGAACAGCGCCTGAGCGCGCTTGCCGAAGAGTCCAAGCGTCCGATGGAAGAAGTGCGCCGCGTTTTCGAAGACGATCTGCGTGAAAGCATGCGGGAGAAGAAGACAGTCGACTTTCTTCTCGCTAACGCTAAATTTGAAGAAACCGACAAGTCGTAAATAACGAAGCAGAAACCGGAGACGATTCCATGAGCTACCTGGTTCCGATGGTGATCGAGCAAACGGGCCGCGGCGAGCGCGCCTACGACATCTACTCGCGCCTTCTCAAGGACCGCGTGATCTTTATCGGCACGCCGATCGACGACATGGTGGCCAATCTGATCGTGGCACAGCTTCTTTTTCTGCAGATGGAAGAACCCGAGAGGGACGTTCATATTTACATCAACTCGCCGGGGGGTTCGATCACGGCGGGACTGGCGATCTATGACACGATGCAGTTTCTCAAGCCCGACGTTTGCACGTACTGCATCGGCCAAGCGGCCTCGATGGGCGCCGTTCTCCTCGCCGCAGGGACCAAGGGCAAACGTTTTGCGCTTCCCAACTCGCGCGTGATGATCCATCAACCTTGGGGCGGCACACAGGGTGTGGCGGCGGACATCAGCATTCAAGCCAAAGAGATCTTAAAGATGAGGGAACAGCTCAATCAGATCCTGGCGAAACACTCAGGACAAACGATCGAGAAGATCGAAAAGGACACCGACCGCGATTATTTCATGTCCGGCGAAGAATCGCGTATTTACGGCCTTGTCGATGAGGTCGTCACAAGCTTCCGGGATATCAAAACCCTCAAGAAATAATTAAAAAAGGACACCTTTGATGAAAGAATTCCTGCTCTTGACTCCCGGCCCCACGAACGTTCCCCGCCGCGTGCTCGACAAGACTGCGCTGCCGATGATCCATCATCGTACGAAGGAATTCCAGGCCATCCTTGAGCGCGTCAACGCGAACTTGCAAAAGGTATTCGTCACGAAGCATCCCGTGCTCACGTTTGCCGCCTCCGGCACCGGCGCGATGGAAGGGTCCATCACCAATCTTCTTTCCCCCGGCGACACCGTCATTTCGTACTCGGCCGGAAAATGGGGCGAGCGTTATCGTGATATCGCCCGTGCCTACGGCATGAACGTCAAGAGCTACGAATTTCCTTACGGCACGGCGGTCGAACCCGCTAATCTGGAAGCGGCGCTCAAAGAGCATCCGGCGGCCAAGGCCGTTCTCGTGACGCTCTGTGAGACCTCCACAGCGGTGACGCACCCCGTGCAGAAGCTGGCGGCGGTCACGCAGAGATCCGGCGCGATGCTCTTCGTGGACGCGATCAGCGGACTTGCCTGCGACCCGCTCAAGATGGACGAATGGGGAGTGGATGTCGTGGTTTGCGGCAGCCAGAAGGGTTTCATGCTTCCGCCGGGCTTGGCGTTTTGCGCCGTCAACGAGCGCGCACAGGCGGCGATCGCTCTTTCCAAGACGCCCAAGTATTATTTTAATTTTGCGGACACGATCAAGGCGCTCCAAAAGAACGACACGCCGTTCACCTCGGCTGTTTCGCTTTATCGCGGCCTCGACGAATCGCTCAACATGATCCTCGAGGAAGGGCTTGAGAACGTATGGAAACGCCATGCCGACGTCGCCGCCTGGACGCGCGGCAAGATCTCGGCGCTTGGCCTGACACTTTTCTCCAAGACGCCTTCCGCCGGCCTCACGGCGATCGTGATGCCCGACGGGATCTCATCCAAGGACGTCATCAAGCACATGCGCGAGGTCCACCAGGTCGTCATGGCCGACGGCCAGGGGGATCTCCAGGGCAAGATCGTCCGTTTTGCTCATATGGGCGCCGCGTGCAACCCCGCCGACGCTCAACGCGGTTACGATGCGTTCCTCGATGGGTTGACCAAATTCGGTTTCAACCTGCCTGCCGGCAGGCAGGGGCGGGCCGAAGCGGAGACACGTCGATGACCACCACCGCCGCGATCGCCAAACAGCAGTACAAAGTGCTCGTCTGCGACGATCTCTCGGAAGAGGGGTTGTCTATTTTCAGGAACGAAAAGAACCTCAATGTCGTCGTGAAGCTGAAACTTCCCATCGAAGACTTGAAGAAGGAGATCGCCGACGCCGACGCTTGTGTTGTACGCTCCGCGACCAAGCTTACCAAGGAAGTGATCGAAGCGGGGATCAAGCTCAAGGTGATCGGCCGCGCCGGCGTGGGTCTCGACAACGTCGACGTCGAGACTGCATCCAAAAAGGGGATCGTCGTCATGAACACTCCCGGCGGCAACACGATCTCGGCTGCCGAGCAGGCGTTCTGCCTGATGATGGCCGTCGCCCGCAACGTCGCTCAGGCCGACGCCTCGATGAAGCGCGGAGAGTGGGAGCGCAAGAAATTCACCGGCCACGAGCTCTATGACAAAGTCCTCGGCGTCGCCGGCCTCGGCCGCATCGGCTCCGAAGTCGCCAAGCGCGCGCAGGTTTTCGGTATGAAGGTCATCGCGTACGATCCTTTTTTGCGCGTCGAAAAGGCACAGCAGATCGGCGTCGAGATGACGACTCTCGAGGACCTCTTCAAGCGTGCGGACTTCATCACGCTTCACATGCCGCTGACCGCCGAGAACCGTCACATGATCGGTGAAAAAGAGATCGCGACGATGAAGAAGACCGTGCGTATCATTAATTGCGCGCGCGGCGGCCTTATCAACGAAACGGCTCTCGCGGACGCGATCAAAGCCGGCAAAGTCGCCGGAGCGGGGATCGATGTGTTCGAGCAGGAGCCTCCGAAAGAGCGCGCGCTGATCGATCTTCCGCAGGTCGTGGCGACCCCGCATCTGGGCGCTTCGACCGAAGAAGCCCAGATCGCCGTTGCGGTCGACGTCGCGCAGAGCATCGTCGATTATTTTAAGGGCAAAGGTTTCCGCAACGCGGTGAACGTGCCCCAGGTCGATCCCGAAGTTCTCGAGCAGATCAAACCGTATTTATCGCTCGCGGAAAAGATCGGGTCGCTGCTCGCTCAGCTCATGGAAGGCCATATCCAGCAGGTCGATATCCGTTACGCGGGCCAGATCGCCGAATATGAGACGACTCCCGTCACCGTGTCCGTCGTGAAGGGTCTTTTGTCCTCCGTGCTTGCGGAGAGCGTGAATTACGTCAATGCTTCCGTGCTGGCCAAGGAACGCGGGATCCGCATCACGGAGACCAAGTCCTCGACGGCCACGCACTACGCCAATACGATCGACGTCCAGATCAAGACCGACAAGAGGGTTTTCAGCGTCGCCGGCACGGTCTTCACGCGCGAGGATATCCGTATCGTCATGATCGATAACTTCGACGTCGAGATCATTCCGGACGGCTACACGCTCCTCATCACCAACCGCGACGTGCCCGGGATCGTCGGCCAGATCGGGACGATCCTCGGCAGCAATAAGATCAATATCGCGGGAATGACGCTCGGCCGAGATGTGCGCGGCGGCCAGGCGAAGACGCTGATCAAGATCGACAGTGCCGTGTCCGGCGAGCTGCTCGACGAGATCTCCAAGTCCAAGAATATTTTGGACGCGAAGCTCATCAAGTTCTGATGTCAAACCGAGTCGTCGTAGGCGCCCAATGGGGTGACGAGGGCAAGGGGAAGATCATCGACATCCTTTCCAGGGATGCCGATTATGTGGTGCGCTATCAGGGAGGCAACAACGCCGGGCACACCGTCGTCAAGGACGAGGGGGAGTTCATCCTTCACCTGATTCCGTCAGGTATCCTCCATAAGGGCGTGCGCTGCGTGATCGGAAACGGCGTCGTGATCGATCCTCCGGCCCTTCTGGAAGAGATCGACATGCTTCGTTCAAAGAATGTCTCCGTAAAGGGCCGCCTTTTCATCTCAGACCGGGCACACCTCATCCTCCCGTATCACCGCATCTACGACCGCCTCCGTGAGGACAAGAAGGGTTTCATCAAGATCGGCACCACCGGCCGCGGGATCGGTCCGAGCTATAGCGATAAAGCGCTGCGCTGCGGCTTGCGCGTCGTCGATCTTTATGAGCCTGTGCATTTCAGGGAAAAGCTCGAAAAGAGCCTCGCCGAGAAAAATGAAATTTTCCAGAAAGTTTACGGTTTCAAGGGATTCGATTTCACCTCGATCTACAAGGAATATCTTGCGTACGGCGAACGGATGAAACCGTATGTTGCGGATACCGGTGTGCTCTTGTGTGAAGCTGTTTCCAGAAAAAAAAGAATTCTTTTTGAAGGCGCACAAGGAACACACCTCGACGTCGATCACGGCACGTACCCGTTCGTTACTTCCAGCTACGTGACGTCCGGCGGCGCAGCCGTCGGCACCGGCGTGCCCCCGACCGCGCTCGACACCATCATCGGCGTCGTCAAAGCCTATACCACGCGCGTCGGCGAAGGCCCGTTTCCGACCGAGTTCGGCCCTGAGCTCATGGAAGAGATCCGCAAGAAGGGCAAGGAGTTCGGCGCGACGACCGGCCGGCCCCGCCGCTGCGGCTGGTTCGACGCGGTGCTCGTCAAATATTCCTGCATGGTGAACGGAATCGACGAGATCGCCGTCACGAAGCTCGACGTCCTTGACGACCTCAAGGAGATCAAGATCTGCGTGGGTTACCGCCACAAAGGGAAGCGGTACCACACGTTCCCGGCGTCGCTCGAAGTCCAGCTTGAAGGAAAGCCACTCTATGAAACCCATCCGGGCTGGATGCGCGTGACCTGCGGTGCGAAGCGTTTTTCGGACCTTCCTCAAAACGCCAAGAAATATTTAGCGCGCATCGAAAAGCTTCTCGGCGTGCGTATCACGATCCTCTCTGTCGGTTCTCACGAAGACCAGACGCTTTTCATGGGAAGAAGGTGAACCCCGCTCCCCGTGCAACGGATGCTTCGACGGCGAGGGGCACAGTGAAAATAGCGCTCCCCCGGCACGTCGCCATTATCATGGACGGCAACGGCCGTTGGGCCTGCGCCAAGGGCCTTCCGCGTGTCGCCGGTCACAAAGCCGGTGTCGAGCGGGTGAGGGAGATCGTCACCGCGGCCATTGAGATAGGCATCCCGGTCCTCACGCTCTACGCGTTCAGCAGCGAAAATTGGAAACGTCCCCGCGAAGAAGTTTCCGTGCTGATGAGCCTCCTCGAGATCTTCCTCAACCAGGAGATCGAGCGGATGAAAAAAGAGGGTGTGTCGCTCAGGACTATCGGCGACATCGAGGCGCTTCCGCCGCGCACCCTGCAAAAATTAAGCGAAGCCGTCCGCTCCACCGCGCATAACGACCGCCTCATTCTCAACATTGCGCTCAATTACGGCGCTCGCCAGGAGATCGTCGGCGCGGTCAGGAAGATCGTCGCCGAAGGCATCCCCGCGGAGTCGATAGACGAAGACCTTTTTTCGAAACACCTTTATACCGCGGACTTGCCGGACCCTGATTTCCTCATCCGCACCAGCGGAGAGATGCGCCTCTCCAACTTCCTGCTCTGGCAGCTCTCCTACGCCGAGATCTACATCACAAAAAAATTCTGGCCGGACTTCCGCAAGGATGATTTCGTGAAGGCTGTCCGCGAATTTGGCCGCCGTGAGCGCCGTTTCGGAGATATCGGCGCGTGACCCCACCACCCGTCACTCCCATTCGCGAAGAGGTGGTGGGGTGAATCTCCTTAAGCGCCTGGTCACGGGCGGACTTTTGATCGCCGCGACGGCCTGGCTTCTTTTTCTCAAGAACCCTGTCTTTTTCTCGATCGAGGCCGCGCTCTTCATCACCCTCGCGCTCTATGAGTTCTTCGAGCTCCTGCTTAAGAGCGGTGTGCCGGTCTCGAAGTATTTCGGGATCGCGATGGGAGCGTTCATTCCTCTGCTCATTTATATGGAATTCGGCGCGACGCAGTCGGGGGATGTGCTTTTTCTGGTCGTCGGCTGTCTTTTTCTGTTCGTGCTGAAGTTCTTCAGAAAGCCGGACCCTCAGGCGCTTTTCGGAATTTCGCTCACCTTGTTCGGGCTTCTCTATATCAGTTGGTTCTTAAGTTTCACGATCAAGCTTCGTTTTCTGCCCGGCGGCGCGATGTGGGTGGCGTATTTGATCTCAGTGACCAAGGCCGCGGACATCGGCGCGTATTCGATCGGAACGCTTTTCGGACGACACCCGCTGGTCCCGCATATCAGCCCCAAAAAATCCGTCGAAGGCCTGTTTGGCGGTCTGGCGCTCAGCATGGCTGTCTCCATGGCTTTTGCTCAGGTCCTTCCGGTCCATTTCGGTCTTTTTCATCTGGCAGTCATGGGTCTGGCCATCGGCGGCGTGGGACAGATCGGCGACCTTTCTGAATCGATGATGAAGCGTTTTTGCCGGGCGAAGGATTCCGGAGGTATTTTTCCGGGTTTCGGCGGAGTGCTCGACACCGTGGACAGCATCCAGTTCACGGCGCCCTTGTTTTACTTCCATTTACTGGCGTACCTTCAATGAAGAGAAAACGCGTCACGATCCTCGGGTCCACCGGGTCGGTCGGCGTGAACACGCTGCGCGTGATCTTGGAACATCCGGACGAGTTCGAGGTCGCGGGATTGGCATCCGCGGGCGCCAATCTTGAAGCAGTCCGCGCGCAGATCGAAGCGTTTTCTCCCCGCGCCGTGTACGTGAAAGACGAAGCCGCCGCGCGTGAGCTTAAAAGATCATACGGTTGCGGCATGACAATTTTTACTGAGACCGACGGCCTTCGTTCTTTTTCCGCTTCGCTGGACGCCGACATCCTTGTCGCCGCTTCCACGGGCACGACATCGCTGCTTCCGGTCCTCGATGCGCTTGAAAAGGGCCGCCGGGTCGCGCTTGCCAACAAAGAGCTTCTTGTCATGGCGGGTTCGCTGGTGCTGGCAAAGCTCCGGTCGAACCCCAAGGCATCCCTGCTTCCCGTCGACAGCGAGCACAGCGCAATATTTCAGTGTCTCGAGGGAGGTAAGAGCCAAGAGGTCGAAAAGCTGATCCTCACGGGCTCCGGCGGTCCTTTGCGCGAGGTCCCGCGCGACCGTTTCCTGGGGATCGCCAAGGATGTGGTCACCAACCACCCGAAGTGGAAGATGGGGAAGAAAATATCCGTCGATTCCGCGACGCTCATGAATAAAGGCCTTGAGATCATCGAGGCTTCGTGGCTTTTTGGCGTTCCGGTCAGCCGTATCGAAGTGCTGATCCATCCTGAGGCTGTGATCCATTCGATGGTGGAGTTTCATGACGGTTCCGTGATCGCGCAGCTGGGCGTGACGGACATGCGCATGCCTATCCGGTACGCGCTGTCCTATCCTGCGAGGCTTCCGGCGCCGTCGACAATGAAGCTGGATTTTGCTACTATCTCTACACTCAGTTTTTCGCCTCCGGACCGTGCGAAATTCCCGTGTCTTGATCTGGCATACGCCGCCGCGCGGCGATCGGGCTCCGCCCCGTGCGTTTTGAGCGCGGCGGACGAGGTCGCTGTGGAGGCGTTCCTTACGGACCGTATCGATTTTACGCAGATCCCCGGCATCATTGAGAAAGTGCTTTCGAACCACCGCCATGTGCAGGACCCGGATCTGGGCCAGATCCAGTCGATCCATGCATGGGCGACAGAGGAGACCCACAAATTATGCTTAGCGCGCTGACGTTCCTGTTCGTCTTGAGCGTGCTCGTCGTCGTGCACGAGTACGGCCACTTCATCGTGGCGCGCATGGTCGGCATCCGCGTCGAGAAATTTTCGATCGGTTTCGGCCCGGTGTTGTTCAGCCGCAAGTTCGGCGAGACAGAGTTCGCTTTTTCGCTCCTGCCGCTGGGCGGTTTCGTGAAAATGGCCGGCGAAAATCCAGAAGAGGCGACCGGCAAGAAAGACGAGTTCAATTCAAAATCGCTGCTGCAGAAATTCGCCGTCGTGTTCGCGGGTCCGCTCATGAACGCGTTTCTGGCGTTCGTCATCTTTACGGGCGTTTTTTTCGTCGGGCAGCCGACGTTCACGGCGCGCCTGGGCAAGGTGCTGGACGGTTCTCCCGCCAAAGAGGCGGGGCTGCTGCCGGGCGATACGATCGTCGCCATCGACGGCCGTTCCGTGAAATTTTGGGACGACGTCATGAAGGAAGTCCGCCAGGGCCGGGGCCCCATGCGCATCCGCGTCGAGCGCGAGGGCGTCCCCGCCGAATTCACGGTCAACCCCAAGATCCAGCAGATGCCGAACATTTTTGGCAAGAGATCTTCCATCCCGTTCGTCGGCGTCGCGCCTTCAAGCGAGATGGTCACCATCAAGAGCGGCCCCTTGAAAGCGGTCGCTCTCGGCGCCGAGCGCGTTTGGACCCTCACGACGATGATCTTCTATTCGCTCGGGCTCATGATCACCGGCGCCATGCCGTTCAAGGAGTCGGTGACCGGCCCCATCGGAATCTTTTTCATGACACAGGAGGCCGCGAAGCTCGGCGTCATCTACCTTTTCCTTTTCATGGGGTCGTTGAGCGTGAGTCTTTTTGTGTTGAACCTGCTGCCGATCCCGGTGCTCGACGGCGGCCACGTCCTTTTCATCCTGATCGAGCGTCTTAAGGGTTCGCCGATCAAGGACTCCACGAAAGAGCGCGTCACTCAAGGGGGGCTCGTGGCGCTCCTGGGGCTCATGGCGCTCGTCATCTTTCAGGATCTTCACCGCTTCTCGATCTTCGAGAACATCAAGCACCTGTTCATAAGATCATGACTTCCTGCACTCCCGAAAACACACGTTGGTCGCGCGCGCTCATCCCGACGTTGAAAGAAACGCCCCAGGAAGCGCTGATCAAGAGCCACCGGCTCATGCTGCGTGCGGGGCTTATCCGCAAACTCGCCAGCGGCACGTATAGTTATCTTCCGCTCGGCGTGCGCGCGCTCAAAAAGGCCGAGCGCATCGTCCGCGAGGAAATGGACCGCACGGGCGCGCTCGAAGTGCTTTTGCCGGCCCTCCACCCTGCGGAAATATGGCGTGAGTCCGGCCGCTACGACATTCTGGGCGACGACATGATCCATTTTAAGGACCGCCATGGCAAAGAAAACGTCCTTGGGCCCACGCACGAGGAGATCATCACGGATCTCGTCCGCCGTGAAGTGCATTCATATAAACAGCTGCCGCTGACGCTCTATCAGATCCAGACCAAATTCCGCGACGAAATGCGCCCGCGTTCCGGTGTTATCCGCAGCCGCGAATTCATCATGAAGGACGCCTACAGTTTCCACGCCTCAGACGCTTCGCTCGACACGACGTACGGCGAGATGCGGGAGGCGTACAAGCGCGTTTTCTCGCGTGCAGGCCTCGAATTTTTCGTAGTCCAGGCCGACCCCGGCGCGATGGGAGGATCGGGCTCGCAAGAATTCGTGCTGTTCTCTGACGCGGGAGAAGACCGTATGGTGCAGGTGGGGGACAGCGATGTGGTGATGAGCGTGGAAATGGCTTCACGAAAATTAAAGGGGTTGTCGCTTCCCGGAGATGGGCAACCGATACGGAATTACAAAAAACTTCATACTCCCGGCCATAGCAGCGCAGAGTCCGTAGCGGCTACGCTTAAGACCAACATAAAGAAACTGATCAAGACCATGCTCTACATGAATTCGAAAAATGAAATGTTCGCGGTTCTTGTGCGAGGGGACCATGAGGTCAGCGAGTTTAAGCTTAAAAAAGCAGAGCCGGGGGCTTATCTTGCGCCCAGAGAAATGATCGATCAAAAATCCGCGTTCGGATATACCGGTCCGCTGGGTTTGAAAGATATGAAGTTTTATATCGATGAAGATGTGGTTGAAATGAAAAGTTTTGTCGTGGGCGCCAACGAGCGCGATGAGCATTTCGTGGGCATGAATTGGGAAGATATTCTATTCACGTCCAGCGACGAAAGGGCTCGAGTCAAAGTCGTAGGCGATTTCCGCCAGGTCGTTGAAGGCGACGAGTCGGCCGACGCCCAGCCGCTTCATTTCAAGACCGCTATCGAGCTGGGCCACATCTTTAAATTAAACCTTCGCTATTCCGTCCCGCTCAAGGCCCATTTCCTCGACGAACACGGCAAAGACAACCCTCTCATCATGGGTTGCTACGGTATTGGCGTGAACCGCATTCTTGCGGCCGCCATTGAACAGCACTCTGACGAGAAGGGGATCGTCTGGCCCAAGAACATCGCCCCATATCAGGTCCTTGTCGTCATGATCGACCCCAAAGACGGGCAGTCCTGCGACATCGTGAATAGCCTCTTGTCTTCGGCAGAGTTTGCGGCGAAGGGGATCGATCTGCTTGTAGACGACCGGGTCGATTCCGCGGGTGTTAAATTCAATGACGCCGATCTGATCGGACTTCCGCTGAGGATCGTCCTGGGCCCCAAAAACCTCAAAAACGGCAAAGCGGAGATCAAGATCCGTAAAACCGGTGAAGTCCATCTTGTGGATATCGCCCAGCTTATCGCGGAGACTATCAAACAGCTTGACAAAATAGCGTAAATTCCATAGAATCACAGCATTAATCGTCGTATCCGCCAAGTGGGTGAACTGAAGACCCGCTTTTTTTATTAATATCGCAGCTAAAATTTAATACTATTTACAGGCCCAATGTCACTGCCCTTTGAAATTGAAAATAAGCGTGAAGCGATCCGGCAAGAGGTTACGGCGTTAGGCGCCGAGCTTCTTGAAATACAGTTCCGGCGGATCGGGCCCCGCAGCGTCATTGCGCTGATCGTTGATAAGGACGGCGGCGTAACGCTTGACGATTGCGTCAAGATCAACCGGCGCATCAGCCAGATGCTGGATGAGTTGACCGCTGAGATCGCGGCTGGAATGCCCGGCCATAATTTTTTGAACGGCTCGTATTTCATAGAGGTCAACAGTCCCGGCCTCGACAGGCCGCTGAAGTCCGAAAAGGATTTCATGCGGGCGAAAGGCGACACGGTGCGTCTGGTGTATCGCGATGAAGGCGGGGTGGTCCGCGATTACGTCGGCGAGATCCGGGAAGTCGCCAACGGCAGCGTCCGTTTTGGAAACCCTCAGGGCAGGCCCCTGGAGGTCAAGCTCGAAGCGATCGTCAAAGGCACACGAGAGATAAGGTTTAAAAAATAAAATGGCCACTGAGCTTCTCACAGTTTTAGAAAATATCGAGCGCGAAAAAGGCATCAGCCGTCAAGTGCTGATCGAGTCCGTCGAAGCTGCGCTCGTTTCCGCCGCCAAGAAAGTCCTTCACGACAAAGATAAAGAGGTCACGGTCAAGATCGACGTCGAGACCGGTAAGATCAAAATTCTCTGCGACGGCAAGGAAGTGGTTTCGAGCGAATTCGGCCGCATCGCCGCGCAGACCGCCAAGCAGGTGATCTTTCAGAAGATCCGCGAAGCCGAGCGCGACGTTATTTTCAACGAGTTCAACGGCAAGGCCGAGTCCATCGCCTCCGGCACTGTCTACCGCTTTGAAAAAGGCGCCCTTCTGATCGATCTCGGCAAAACGGAGGGCATTCTCCCCAAGCGCGAGATGTCTCCGCGCGACAGCTACCGCCAGGGCGACTCGATCCGCGCTTATATTCTCGAAGTCAATAAGACGGCAAAGGGTCCGCAGATCGTTCTTTCGCGCAGCCATGCGGGTTTCGTAAAATGTCTTTTCGAGCTCGAGGTTCCGGAGGTCGCCGAAGGCATGGTCGAGATCCGTTCCGTTTCCCGCGAGCCCGGTGACCGCACCAAGATCGCCGTCTGGTCCAAGAACGACAAGGTGGACTGCGTCGGCGCTTGCGTCGGGATCCGCGGCTCCCGCGTCAAAGGCGTCGTGAAGGAGCTGCAGGGCGAGAAGATCGACATTGTGCGTTGGAGCGAGAACATCGAGGAATTTGTCCAGGCCGCGCTGAGCCCTGCCGAGGTTTCCTCGGTAAAAATTGCCAACCGTGAAGAAAAGAAGGTCGAAGTGGTCGTCTCTGACGATCAGCTTTCGCTTGCCATCGGCAAGAACGGCCAGAACGTCCGCCTTGCCTCGAAGCTCACCGGCTGGTCCATCGATATCCGCTCGAAGAAAGACGTCGTCAAGGAGAAGCTCGACGCCACGCTCGGCGGGGGTGATGATTCCGCCGGCGTTGACACCGTCGAAGGCGTCGGCCCCAAACTCGCCGAGGCGCTCGTTGAAGCAGGTTTCAAGACCGTTGGGGACCTTAAAGCGGCGCCCAAGGAAAAACTTTTGGAAGTGAAGGGGCTCGGCAAGAAAACGCTCGAGAAGATCCTAGAATCTATCGGCGTCGTGTCTGCGGAGGTTTCGCCCCCGGAAGAAACACTGCCCAGCTTGCCGAACGAAGGTAATACAGAAGGGAAGGAATAGGGAACATGTCCGCTCGGGTGCATGAACTGGCCAAAGAGCTCAAGTTGACTTCGAAAGAGCTCATGGACAAGCTGAAGACGCTGAACATAGAGGCAAAGAGCCACATGAGCGTCCTCACCGAAGACAACGTGAAAGCGCTCAAGGGTTCCCTCGTCAAGCCTGCTCCTGTGGCTGCTCCGGCTGCCGCGAAACAAGCCGCCGCTCCCATCGCTCCGCCGAAAGCGCCGCACGCGTCCTCTATTGAAAGCGCCAAAAAAGAACTTTTGCTTCAACGCACCGGCGTCAAAGCCGCGCAGGCCGCTTCGCCCGTAAAGCGCCCCGCGCCGCCCATCACCTCCACGTCGGTCTCCATGCCCAGGAAGATCGCGCCGGCCCCTCAGGCGCCGCCGCAGCCGAAACCTCCTGTTCCGGAGATCAAGAAGTCGCCTGTTATAGAAACACCTGCCGCGCCCGTTTCAACCCCGGCGGCGCCGGCCGCTTCTGTCCCCGCCGCAGCCATTGTGCCGCCCGCACCCGAAGTCAAGAAGGTGCGTAAGGTCGAGCTTATCACGCCGATCACGGTGAAGGATCTTGCCGCCAAGCTTTTTGCGCGCCCCGGTGAAGTCATCGCCCGGCTTATCAAAATAGGTGTTTTTGCGACGATCAATCAGGCTATCCATTTTGAACCCGCCGCTAAGGTCGCGCTCGAGTTTGGCTTCGAAGCCGAACTGCCGCAGATCGTCGAGACTCCCGTTGAAACCAGGCCCGAGGAGACCAGAGACTCCAGGAAGCTCAAGGCCCGGCCGCCTATCGTGACGTTCATGGGTCACGTCGATCACGGCAAGACGTCTCTTCTGGACGCGATCCGAAAGACCAAAGTCACGGCCGGTGAGGCCGGCGGCATCACACAGCATATCGGCGCATACGAAGTTTTTATGCCCAACGGCAAGGCCGTCACATTTCTCGACACTCCGGGTCACGAGGCGTTCACCGCCATGCGCGCCCGCGGCGCACGCGCGACGGACGTGGTCGTTCTCGTGGTCGCGGCCGACGACGGTGTCATGCCTCAGACCATCGAGGCCATCGATCACGCCAAAGCCGCCAACGTTCCTATTATCGTCGCCATCAACAAGATCGATCTCCCCGCGGCGAATGTTGACCGCGCGAAAAAGAGTCTGATCGCGCACGGGCTCATGTCCGAAGATTGGGGCGGCAAAACGATCATGATGGGCGTTTCCGCAAAGACAGGCCAAGGCATCGACGAGCTTCTGGAGATGCTCGCGCTTGAATCGGACCTGCTCGAGCTCAAAGCCGACCCGACCGCACCCGCTACCGGCGTCGTCGTCGAAGCGGAGCGTTCCAAGGCAAGCGGTGTGCTGGCGACGCTCCTGGTCCACGACGGCACGCTGCATCTGGGCGATGTGGTGATCGTCGGCGACTACTTCTGTAAAGTTCGCGCGATGATCAACGATCGCGGCCAGCGCTTCAAAGAGGCGCTCCCTTCGATGCCCGTCGAGATCCTCGGCCTCCCCGGCGTGCCCAGGGCCGGTGACCGTTTTGAGGTCGTCAAAGATGAAAGGACGGCCAAGGAAATTCTTGAGAAGCGCACGATGCAAAAGGACGGCCGCTCCACCATCATGGCCCACATCACCCTCGAGCATCTTTTGGAAGAAGTGAAGGCCGGCAAAGTCGAGGAACTTAAGCTTATCGTCAAGTCCGACGTCTCCGGTTCCGTCGAGGCGCTCAAAACGACCCTCGGCAAGATCAAGTCGAAGAACGTCCGCCTCAATATCATTCATTCCGGCATCGGCGGAGTTTCCGAGTCCGATGTCATGCTCGCCGCCGCGTCCAACGCGGTCATCATCGCGTTCCACGTGGATATCACCGAGACGGCGCGCGAGATCGCCGAACGCGAAGTGGTGGACGTGCGTTTCTACGAGATCATCTACGAAGCAAAGTCTGCTATTGAGAAAGCGATGGAGGGGCTCCTTCAGCCCGAACTCAAGCAGGTCTTCGTCGGAACGGCCGAAGTCCGCCAGGTGTTCAAGGTTTCGAAAACGGGCACGATCGCCGGCTGCACGGTGCTCAAGGGTAAGATCGTCCGTAATTTTCCGTGCCGTGTCACGCGCGGCGGTAAGACGGTGCATGAAGGCAAGATCGAGAGCCTTAAACGCTTCAAGGACGACGCCCGTGAAGTCGCCGAAGGTTTTGAGTGCGGCATCGGTGTCTCCAATTTTGACGAAATTCTTACAGGCGATCGCGTCGAAGTCTATGAGATCCAAGAGAAGGCCAGGAAGTTGGAGTAAAAGCAGGATCATTTGAACCCGAAACCCCGCGTCCTCTCCGGAATGCGTCCCACCGGCCCCCTCCATCTGGGCCACTTGCTCGGTGCTCTCGAAAATTGGGTCAAGCTGCAGGAGACCCACGACTGTTTTTTCATGGTCGCCGATCTTCACGCGCTGATGGGCGAATATGAGAACCCTTCCAACATCCGTGACTACACGTCTCAAATGATCGTGGACTGGGTCGCGTGCGGCGTGAAGCCCGAGAATATCTTTGTTCAGTCCCAGATCCCCGAGCACGCGGAGCTTGCGCTGATCCTCGGGATGCTCACGCCTCTCGGCTGGCTTGAGCGCAATCCGACGTATAAGGAGCAGCTGCGCGAGATCGAAGGGCGCGACCTGACGACGTTCGGTTTTCTCGGTTATCCCGTGCTGCAGGCGGCGGACATTCTTTTATATAAAGCCAACAAGGTCCCTGTTGGGGAAGACCAGCTGGCGCATCTTGAGCTGACGCGCGAGATCGTCCGGCGCTTCAAACATCTTTATAAGAGCGATCTTTTTCCGGAGCCCGAGGCGATGCTCACGAAGCAGTCGAGGATCCTCGGAACCGATCGCCGCAAGATGTCTAAGAGCTATGGCAACGCGATCAACCTCTCTGACGACGAGGCCGCGATACGCAAAAAGGTCCAAGCGATGATCACCGACCCGCAGCGCATCAAGCTTTCGGACCCCGGCCATCCCGAAGAGTGTAATGTGTTCTCGTATTACAATATTTTCTCGACTGATCAGAAGCAGATCGCCGATGTCCGCGACTGGTGTTCCGGCGCCAAAAAAGGCTGCACCGAATGCAAAAAAATATTTGCCGATGTCCTTGTGAAGCGCCTCGAGCCGGTCCAAAGAATGAGGCGGGGCGTGACGGGCGATCCCATGAAATTGATCGAAAAAGGCCAGCAGCGCGCGCAGGCGCAGGCCAGGCAAACTTTGACCGAAGTAAAGAAGTTGCTAAGTCTATCGGTCAGTTAGTATTATGGAGTGACGAATGGGTTACAAGATCCGGCTTGACGTATTCGAGGGTCCCTTAGACCTTCTTCTTTATCTCATCAAGAAGGATGAGCTCAATATTTACGATATTCCGATCACGCGCATCACCGAGCAGTATCTGGAATATCTGAACATGATCGAGCTTTTGGACCTTGAGGTGGCGGGGGAGTTTTTGCTCATGGCGGCGACGCTGATGCACATTAAATCCTTCATGCTGCTTCCGCCGGATCCCGAGGGCCTTGAAACCGAGGAGCTCGATCCGCGCGCGGAACTTGTGCGCCGCCTGCTCGAGTACAAAGCTTTTAAAGAGGCAGCCGATCGCCTGCGCGATTTTGAAGCCAAACGCAGCGGTCTTTTTACGCGCACCGACGTCATTCCAGAGATCGAGGCGGGCGACAGCCCGTTCGTCGACGTGACGTTGTTTGAACTTATGGCGGCGTTCTCAAAGGTGTTAAAGGATCTGCCGCAGGGTGATTTTCACGGCGTGGACAAAGATGAGTTCACGGTTTCGGAGAAAGTGACGGAGATCGTCCAGCGGCTCGTCCGTGAGACGGTGATCCGTTTCAGCGCGCTTTTCAAAGCCGCGCGCAATAAGAACGAGATCATCACGACGTTCCTTGCGCTGCTCGAGCTTATCCGGCAAAGGGAAGTCAATATCGTGCAGGCGTCGCTTTTCGAGGACATTGAAATTTCACGCAACGTGCGCATCGTCGGCGCGGCCGAGGGAGAAGTGAATGTCGAATCCAGCACCTGAAGAACGCGAACTCTCAAAGCGCGGGCTCGAGGCGCTCCTGTTTGCCGCCGAACGGCCGCTGACGACCGATGAGATGGCCGCCGCATTCGAACCCGCTCTCAAGGCCGGTGAGGTCGACGAGCTTCTCGGCGAACTTCGCGGCGAGTACGAGCTCCAGCAGCGCGGTTTCCGTCTTTATGAGATCGCGGGCGGCTACCAGCTCGTCACCGACGCGCGTTTTGAATCGCAGCTTAAGCGTTTTTATCAGGCGCGCCTCAAGAAGCGTCTTTCGCAGGCGACGCTCGAGACGCTGTCCATCATCGCATACCGCCAGCCCGTCACGCGCGCGGATATCGAATTCATCCGCGGCGTCAATGTCGACGGGGCGCTGAAGACGCTGCTTGAAAAAGATCTTGTCAGGATCGCCGGCAAAAAGGATGTTCCCGGCCGCCCGCTTCTCTACGGCACGACCAAGAATTTTCTCGAACGCTTCGGCTTGAACTCCGTGGATGAGCTGCCCCCGCTTTCTCAGTTCACAGAAAGAGATATCCAGGACCAGCTGGTGCCTGCCGAGATGAATCCCGCCCTTGACGAGGTGCGGGAACGGATCAAGCAAGGGCACGGTGAAGCGTCCGAGCCTGCAGAGGACCTCTCGGAAGACCCCCGAAAGGAGGATGCAGTATGAACGTCGACAACGCCCGTAAGAAGATCGACGCGCTCGACATGAAGATCCTCGAGCTTCTCAACGAACGCGCGCGCTCCTCTCAGGCCATCGGAAAAATAAAGCGTCAAAAAGGGCAGGGGATCTATGCGCCGCACCGCGAGAGCGAGGTGCTCGAACGCCTGAAAGCGCTCAACAAAGGCCCGCTCACGCCGGCGGCCATCGAGGCGATCTACCGCGAGGTCATGTCGAGCTCGATCTCGCTGGAGAAGCCCGTGCGCATCGCCTACCTCGGCCCCGAATTCACATTCACGCACCAGGCCGCGCAGAAGAAATTCGGCGCGTCGGTCGAGTATTTCTCGTGCACCAATATTTCCGATATTTTCGCCGAGGTCGAGAAAGGCCGCAGCGATTACGGCGTCGTGCCCGTCGAGAATTCCACCGAAGGGGCCGTCAATTACACGCTCGATATGTTCATCGAGTCGCCTCTTAAGATCTGCGCTGAGCTGTACCTGCCGATCAGCCAGCATCTGATCTCCAACGCCGCGGCGGTCAAGAGCGTCAACCAGGTCTACTCAAAGCCCGAGGCGCTCGCGCAGTGCCGTCTGTGGCTGGAGGCCAATCTTCCGAACGCAAAGCTCATGCCGACGTCGAGCACCACCGCCGCCGCGAAGTTCGTTGCCGACCACCCGCAGTTCAAAAATGAGATCGCCTGCGTCGCGAGTCTTCTGGCCGCGAAAGCGTACGACCTCAAGGTGCTTGCCCCCGAGATCGAGGACGGCCCCAACAACACGACCCGTTTCATCGTGATCGCCAAGTCCGACGCGATGCCGACGGGCAAGGACCGCACGTCGCTCGTATTTTCCGTGAAAGACCGCGTGGGTGCGCTTCACGACATTCTGGTGCCGTTCCAAACGGCCAAGATCAATCTGACCAAGATCGAGTCCCGCCCGTCCAAAAAGAAGGCCTGGAACTACTTCTTTTTCGTGGACTTCGAGGGCCATGCCCGCGAGACGCGCGCCGAGAAGGCTCTTAAAGAACTGGAGAAGCATTGCTCGTTTCTCAAGGTCCTCGGCTCGTACCCTAAGGCGGATTTCTGATGGACCCCGCCCTTCGGCCCCTTATCCTATGAGCTCTGTTACGAAGGGCGGGGTGGAGCTTTTTCCGGCCGCCCGCCCGAATCTGGCGCGGGTGCGCAACTATCAGCCGGGCAAGCCTCTCGAAGAGCTCGAGCGTGAATACGGCATCAAGAACGCCGTGAAAATGGCGTCCAACGAGAACGCGCTCGGCCCGTCGCCCAAAGCGGTCGCGGCCGTCAAGCGCGATCTGGCGAAACTTCACCGCTATCCGGACGGCGGCTGCTACTACCTGCGCCACAAAGTGGCCGCTCATCTTAAGGTGCGCCCCGAGACTCTGGTGTTCGGGAACGGCTCCGACGAGATCCTCGTCATGGCGGTCCGTGCTTTCGCGTCGAAGGGCGACCAGATCGTGATCTCCGACCCCACGTTCCTGATCTACGAGATCGCCGCTTCCGTCGAAGACGTAGCAGTCGTCCGCGTGGCTATGAAAAATTTTCGTTACGATCTCGAGGGAATGGCAAAGAAGGTGAGCCCTAGAACTAAACTGGTATTTATTGCCAATCCGGACAACCCGGTCGGGACGTATACGCCCCTGAAAGAAGTCGAGCGTTTCCTCGCCGCCGTGCCTGCGCGTGTTTTGGTCGTGCTTGACGAGGCTTATCAGGAGTTCGCCGCCGCTGAGAAGAAGGACTATCCGGACTCGATCAGGCTTTTGAAGAGATACCCCAACCTTATCGTCACGCGCACGTTTTCAAAAGCCTATGGGCTGGCTGGTCTGCGCGTGGGCTACGGGGTGGCGTCGGTGCCCGTT
>Ga0082335_1003104_pt1 | contig 28377 bp, 20 predicted proteins | sample Subgrocontami58m_FD_72375 | JGI IMG/M metagenome (GOLD analysis project Ga0082335, IMG submission 72375) | Subsurface groundwater microbial communities from S. Glens Falls, New York, USA - GMW37 contaminated, 5.8 m (SPADES assembly) (version 2) ...
GACCGACGAAGAGCGCAACGTATGGGGCTGGTACCATGCCGAGCCGGTCGGACTCGTCGAAGGCACCACCCTGACGGCCCCCAAGATCGGCGCCGTGTGGTCGGCGGACGGTGGGAAGACACTGCAGGACTTGGGCATCGTGCTGGAGTCGGGCGATCTCAACGACCCGGCGGCGCAGAACGGATTCTTCATCGGCGGCCACGGCGATTTTTCCGTGATTCTCAACCAGGAGCGGACGCACTTTTATTTCTTCTTTGGCAATTACGGCGGAGCGCCGGAAAGCCAGGGTGTCTCGATGGCGCGCATGGCGCTGGCCGATCGCTTTACGCCGGCGGGGCGGATCTGGAAGTACCACAAGGGCGATTGGCAGGAGCCGGGATTGCTGGGCCGGGTGACACCGATCTTCCCCGTGCGCCGGCCGTGGCAACTGCGCGATCCCGATGCGTTCTGGGGTCCGTCCGTGCACTGGAACACGTATCTGAAGTGCTACGTCATGCTCCTGAACCACGCGGCCGGAGAACCCGGCTGGTCGCAGGAGGGCATTTACGTGTCGTTCTGCTCTAATTTGGACAAGCCGGAGACATGGACCCCGCCGGCGCGGATTCTCAGCGCTGCGGAGGTCCCGGCCTGGTCGTCGTTCTATCCGCAGATCATGGGCCTGGGCCCGGGCGACACCGACAGTCGGGCCGGCAAGATCGCGCGGCTTTACCTCGCCGGCGCTTCGACCTGGGAAATCGAATTCTTTCCCAAGGCGGTCGCGACCGAGACACCGACGGATCCACTGCCCGCAGAACCGCCGCCGGAAGAGCCGCCGACAGCCGAACCGCCGCCGACAGCAACGCCGGCCCCGCCGCCGTCTGCAAATCCGGTACCGCCGCCCAAGCTCATCCCGCCGCACTGAGGCGACGGGCGGGGGAGCGACCTTCCGCGCCCGGCGGGAGCTTGCGCTCCGTCGCGCGTGGACTCCAGACTGCGCGTTTTAATGGCTTACGACTGGCTGAAAGGTGTCGCTGACGACTACGACGTAATCGTGATCGGCAGCGGTTTGGGCGGCCTCACCGGAGCGAATGTGCTCGCGAAAGCGGGCCACCGCGTGCTGCTGCTCGAACACCATTACCAGTATGGCGGGCTCGCGACGTGGTTCACGCGGAAGGGCGGCCACATCTTCGACATTTCGCTGCACGGCTTCCCGATCGGCATGATTAAATCCTGCCGCAAGTACTGGACGAAGGAGATTGCCGACGCGATCGTGCCGCTGAAGGACATCCGCTTCGTCAACCCCCAGATGGATGTGTGGACCACCTTCACGCGGGAGGATTACACGCGCGTGCTCGTCGAGAAGTTCGGGCTCGAGCCGGCTCACGTGGAGAAATTCTACGACTACCTGCGGTCGATGAATTTCTACGACAACAACCCGGAGACGACGGGCGAGATGCTCGAACGGTTCTTCCCCGGCCGCGACGACGTGAAGCGCCTGCTGATGGAGCCGATCGCCTACGCCAACGGTTCGACGCTCGACGATCCGGCCATCACGTACGGCATCGTCTTCTCGAATTTCATGGGCGCCGGCGTCTATACGTTCCGGGGCGGCTCGGACGTGCTGATCGAAAAGATGGTCGCCGAGCTGAAGCGCAACGGCGGCGAGCTGCGCAAGAAGGTTCTCGTCGACCGAATCCTGGTGGAGGAGCACGAGGGCCGAAAAGTCGCCTGCGGGATCGTCGCGAGCAACGGCCGCGTGGTGCGGGCGAAGGCGATTCTCTCGAACGCGAACATCAAGAATACGATCTTCCGGCTGGCGGGGGCGGCGAACTTTCCGCCGGACTACGTCGAGTTGGCCCAGGCCGTCCGGATCAATTCCAGCTCGTGCCAGGTTTACCTCGGAATCCGGAAGGGGGAGAGCATTCCGCACATCGGTGACCTGGTGTTCACCTCCGACAACCCGAAGTTCAGCAGCCACGAACTCACGGCCTTCCACACGACCAGCCGCACGTTCTCGGTTTACTACCCGGAAACCCGGCCGGGCTCGGGGCGCTACACCGTCGTGGTGTCGCTGAACGGCCAATACGGCGATTGGGAGAGGCTCGGCGACGCCGACTACGAGCGCGAAAAACAACGGCTGATCGACGAATCGGTGGCTGCGCTCGAGCGGTTCATTCCCGACGTGCGGGCGAAGATTGACTGGACGGAAGCGGCGACGCCGCGGACGATCGAGCGGTACACCCGGCACGCCGGCGGCACGTCCTTCGGCACCAAATTCGAGGGGTTGAAGGTCTCGCTGGACTTGCCGGAAAAGCTGCCGGGATTGTTCCACGCGGGCTCCGTCGGGATCATCATGTCGGGCTGGCTCGGCACCATCAATTACGGCGTGATCGTCGCGCACAAGATCGACAAGGCGTTGTTCGAGCGGAAGAAGGCAGTCGCGGCGGTGCCGGCGCCCGGACGCATTTGACGGTGAACACCGAGCTCTTGCCCATCCGGAGGAGACACCGAGGGCCCGGCGTCTTTCTGGGATTGTTTGTCCCGGTGGCCTCGGTGCATCCTGTGTGGCCTCCGCGTTCCCAAGCAAATGCACATGATCCCGGTTACTGATCTCATTCCGCACCGGCCGCCGTTCCTCTTTGTCGATGAAATCGTCAGCCAGGACGACGGCGGGCTGATGGCCAGGCGCACCTGGCGCGCCGACGAGGATTTCTACAAAGGCCACTATCCGGGCGCGCCCATTACGCCGGGCGTGCTGCTTTGCGAGGCGGTGTTTCAAGCCGCCGCGTGTTTCCTCGCGCTGAAGGCCCGCGCCACCCATTTGGCCGGGTCGGGCCAGGCCGCCGGCAAGCCGGCCGAGGGCGTGCCGCTGATCGCGAAGATCAGCGACGTGCGGTTCCGCAATCCCGTGTACCCCGGCGACACCGTGCTGCTCGAGGTGAAGCAAAAGGATGCGCTGGGTGGATTCACCATGCTGAGCGGCAAAATCAAGAAAGCCGACGGCACCCGCGTGCTGAACGTGGATTTCGCCGTGGCGTGGAAGACGCCCGCTCAGCCCTGAGCCGGCAGGAGTGCGCTTGCGCGCGAGCCAAATCGCCGGCAAGCAGGCTCCTCTCATCCGACATGTCTGATTTCCTCCAACTCAGCGGCAGGACGTTCCTCGTGTTCGGCGTCGCCAATCGCCGGAGCGTCGCCTGGTCCATTGCGAAAACGCTGGAGGCGGAAGGCGCGAACGTCGTCTACAGCGTGCGCTCCGAGCTGCGGAGGAAGGCGGTTGAGTCGCTGCTGGCGGGGAAGCGCGTGCTGGTGTGCGACGTCGAGGTCGAGGGCGCGGCCGAGCGGCTCGCGCAGGAAATCGCCGCGGCCGGTCAGGCGCCGCTGCACGGCATCGTCCACTCCATCGCGTTCGCGAATTACAGCGGGGGCATGCGGGCGTTTCATGAGACAAAGCGGGCGGACTTCCTGCAGGCGGCGGCCGTCTCGGCGTTCTCGCTCGTGGAGGTGGCCCGCGCATTCAAGCCGCATCTCGCGCCCGACGCGTCGGTGGTGACGATCGGGATTTCGTCGCTGCTGGTCACGCCGGACAATTACGGCTACATGGGGCCGATCAAGGCGGCGCTCGACTCGTGCGTGCGCTTCCTCGCGAAATCGTTCAGCGCGGATTCCGCGGTGCGGTTCAACGCGGTGGGATCCGGCCCGCTCAAGACGAGCGCCTCGGCGGGCATCCCGGGCTACCTCGAGAGCTACCTGTACGCGGAGCAACTGACTTTCCGCAAAAAGAACCTCGAGACGCAGGAGGTGGCGAACGTGGCCGCGTTTCTGCTGAGCGGCCGGAGCTCGGGCATCAATGGCGCCACCGTGATCGTCGATGCGGGTCTCGGCTCGAATTATTTCGACCGGGAGATCATCCGTCTCGCGATGCGATCGCCGGCTCTGCCGGCGCAAACGCCAAATTCCAAACCGCCAAACGCCAAATGACGGATTGGGACTTGGAGCCTCTTGGGAGTCTGGCGGCCTGGCGTTTGGGATTGGTCGAATGAAATTCGACGCCGTTTGCATCGAGTCGCTCGCGGTCGCCCTGCCGGACGAGGTGTGGACTTCGGCGCAAATCGAGCAGCGGCTGCGGCCGATGTACGAGCGGTTGAAGCTGCCCGAGGGCCGGCTCGAGCTGATGACCGGCATTCGCGAGCGGCGGATGTGGCCGGAGGGCACGCGGCCATCCGATGCGAGCGCGGCGGCGGGACGGGCCGTGCTCGCACAATCGCGGCTGCGGGCGGAACAGGTGGAGCTTTTCATTCATGCCGCGGTCAGCCGGGACATGCTCGAGCCGGCGACGGCGTCGTTTGCGCACCGGAAAATAGGCCTGCCGGCCAAAGCGCAAATCTTCGACGTCTCGAATGCGTGTCTCGGATTCTTGAATTCACTGACGGTTGCCGCCGGTTTGATCGAGGCCGGGCACATCCGCTGCGCGATGATCGTCGCCGGGGAAAACGGCCGTCCGCTGGTCGAGCAAACGCTGCGGACGCTGCTCGAGCGGGCGCTGACGCGGAACGAAATCAAGCCGTACTTCGCGAACCTCACGATTGGTTCCGGCGCCGTTGCCGCAATCGTGTGCCATCGGTCGCTCGTGACTGGCCGCGCCCATCGTTTGCTGGGCGGGGTGGCGCGGGCGGCGACACAGCACAGCGAACTCTGCCAGGGTGATACCTACGGCACCGAGTCGCTCGCGATGCAGACCGATTCCGAACAGTTGCTCCTGGCCGGCGTGACGCTCGCGCGGGAAACGTGGGAGGATTTCACCGCGCAGCATGGCCGCGCATTCGACCGTTTCGTCTGTCACCAGGTGGGCAGCGTCCACCGGCGGAAACTCTACGAGACGCTGGAGCTCGAGCTCGCGAAGGATTTTTCGACCTTTGAGACACTGGGAAATACCGGGTCGGTCGCGTTGCCGGCGACGCTCGCGGCCGCCGTCGACGCCGGCGCGGTGCGCGAGGGGAGTCGCGTCGGGCTGCTCGGGATCGGCAGCGGGCTGAATTGCCTGATGCTGGCGCTGGAGTGGTAGGGCCGCCTGCGGCGGCAGACCAACGATCGGAGACCATGGACCAAGGACCCCAAACGATCCCCGACTGGCTGGCCCGCGAGTATGCGTTCGCACCGAAATCATTCGTCACGCCGGGTGGGGCGCGAATGAGCTACCTTGACGAAGGCCCGCGCCGCGATTCCGCGGTGCTGATGCTGCACGGCAACCCGACGTGGTCGTTCTATTACCGGCGGTTGGTCCAGGCGCTCGCGGCCGACACGCGCTGCGTGGTACCGGATCACATCGGCATGGGTTTGTCGGACAAACCGCCGGATTATGCCTACACGCTGGCCACGCGGATCGCGGACGTGGAGCGGCTGGTTGGGTCGCTGGGGCTCCGGCGGATCGATTTGGTCGTGCACGACTGGGGTGGGGCGATCGGATTCGGCCTGGCCGCGCGGCATCCGGCGATGATTCGCCGGCTCGTCGTCTTGAACACGGCCGCCTTCACCTCGACGCGGATACCGGCGCGGATCGCGCTCTGCAAACTGCCGGGCCTCGGTCCACTGCTCGTGCGCGGGGCGAACGGGTTCGCCGGGCCCGCGATCTGGATGGCGATGCACCGACGGCGGCTGACCGACGGCGAGCGGCGGGGTTACTTGTTTCCCTACGACTCGTGGGCGAATCGCGTCGCGGTGAGCGCATTCGTGCAGGACATTCCGCTGCGCGCATCGCACCGGAGCTGGTCGACGCTGCAGGAGGTCGAGGCGGGGCTGGCGCAATTTCGCGACCGGGACGCGCTCGTCGTGTGGGGCGGCCGGGATTTTTGTTTCGACGACGTCTTTCTCACCCGATGGCGCGAGTTGCTGTCGTCCGCGACCGTGCACCGGATCGCCGACGCAGGCCACTATGTGCTGGAAGACGCGCGCGCCGAAGCCGTGCCGGAAATCACGGCTTTCTTGCGCCGGGCTTGACGGCAGGCTCCCGGCCATAAAGAGCGCCGAGGTCGCGCAGATAGCCGCCGGATTGTTCGCGCCACCCGCGGAGCTGGTCCTCGCGGAATCGCCAGGCCCAGTTGCCCTGGCTCTTGCCCGGCGTGTTGAATCGCGCCTCCGAGCCCAGGCTGAGCAAGTCCTGCAGCGGAATCACGGCGAGATTGGACACGGCGGCATAAGCCGCGCGGATGAAATCCCAGGCGATTTCCTGGCCGCCAATCCGGAAATAACGCCGGACGTGGTCGCGCGTCATTTCGTCGGCCGTCGCGTACCAGCCGCGGGTGGTGTCGTTGTCGTGAGTTCCCGAATACACGACGCAGTTCGGCCGCAGGTTGTGCGGCAGGTAGAGGTTGTCCGCCTTGCCGCCGAAGGCGAATTGCAGCACGGCCATGCCGGGCAGGCCGGTGGCCTCGCGCAGCGCGATCGTCTCCGGCGTGAGCAGGCCGAGGTCCTCGGCGATGAGTTTCGCATCGGGCATGGCCTGCCTGACCGCCCGGAAGAATTCGACGCCGGGGCCATGAGCCCACCGGCCGGTGCGGGCGGTCCTGGCGTCCGCGGGCACGGACCAGTACGCCTCGAAGCCGCGGAAGTGATCGAGCCGGACCACGTCGCAGAGCTCGAAATTCGCCCGGAGCCGCGCCAGCCACCAGGCGTAGTGCTCAGCCGCATGCGCCGGCCAGTCGTAGAGCGGGTTGCCCCAGAGCTGCCCGTCGGCCGAGAAATAGTCCGGCGGCACGCCGGCGACGGCCGTCGGGCGCGACGTGCGACGGTCGAGTTGGAATAGATGCGGAGCCGTCCAGACATCCGCGCTGTCGCGCGCCGTGAAAATCGGCGTGTCGCCGATGATTTGGAGCCCGAGTTCGGCCGCCCGCTGGCGGACCAGCGACCATTGGCCGAAGAACAGGTATTGGATGAAGGCATACGCCTCGGTGCGGGCCGCGACCTGCACCCGCAGCGGCGATTTTTCCGCCGCCGGCAGGGAGCGGACCGCCTCGGGCCATTCCCACCAGGGATGACCTTGAAAATGGTCCTTGAGCGCGGAAAACAGGGCGTAGCCGTCGAGCCATCCAGCATGCCGCACGCGAAATGCGGCAAAATCCCCGTAGGGCAGCACCCGCTGCGGATCGCGCCGCCAAGCCGCATGCGCGGCGAACAAAATGGGAAGCTTCCGTGCGTAGAGCGCGCCGAAGTCCACGTGGTCGCGGCCGAGCCCGCGCAAAGGCGCGACGTCGGAATCGCTCAACAGTCCAGCGCGAACCAGAGCGGCCGGATCGATCAGGTAGGGATTGCCGGCGAACGACGAGAAACACTGGTAGGGCGAATCGCCGTAGCCGGTGGGGCCGAGCGGGCAGACCTGCCAGTATTTGAAACCAGTCTCGGCCAGAAACTGCAGCAACGCGTGCGCGGCTTCATCGAACGCCCCAACGCCGTACGCGCTCGGCAATGCGGTGGGGTGAACCAGCAGGCCCGCGGCGCGTTCATCGAGCCAGCCGAAGAGCGGCGAACATTCCGCCGTGGCGCCAGGAGTCGGCGCGCGACCGGAGTCAGATGGATGGGCGTCACGACGCTGGGCGGGCAATTGGGTCATTTCATTGGGCGCGCCATATCCCGGTGTCGCAAAGGGCCAAGAAGTCAAAAAATACCGATGCGGGAGAAGAACGTCCGCGTAATCGGCGTACCGCGATACTGAAACGTCAGCTCCGGCGGCGTCATCGTCGCCTCGGCGTGTTTGCCGTCGTAAACCTGCCGGTTGCTGGCATTGCCGGCCGTGACGGGCGCGGGTCCTCCGAATTTCAAGTTCGTCGCCCGCACGTGTGAAGCCGCGCCTGTACGGCAGCTCTGGCTCGGCCAGTCTCGGGGTTGTCCATGAAGCTCCGGTTGATCCGCATCACGCTTGCGCGCCGGCCGGCGATATCTGTGATCGGCTGCGCATCGGGCGCGGTGCTTTCGGCTGCCGGGAGCAAGCCCAACTTCACCCTCGACCCTCAGCCGCGTCGCCTGAATTTGGCCCGCGTGAAGCCACCTGCCACCACTCACTGAATCATGCCTAATCCCTGGACTGGAAAAGGAAATCCCTACACGCGCGAGGAAGTCCGCGAACGACTCCACGCCACTTTGCGCAAGGGCAACGCCATCATCGCGGCCGGCGCCGGCACCGGCATCAGCGCGAAATTCATCGAGCAGGGCGGGGCCGATCTCATCATCATCTACAACAGCGGCCGGTTCCGCATGATGGGCCACGGCTCGACTGCCGGCATGATGGCCTACGGCGACGCCAACGCCATTGCGATGGAGATCGGTGAGTTCGAAGTGCTGCCGGTGGTGGAGGATGTGCCGGTGATCTGCGGCGTGCACGCGACCGACCCGCGGCGGCGAATGTGGCACTGGCTCGGCAAAGTGAAGGAGATGGGCTTCTCCGGCGTGAACAATTTTCCGACTCACACGATCGTCGATGGCCATTTTCGCCAGGTGCTGGAAGAGACCGGAATGAGCGTGAAGAAGGAATACGAGATGGTCGCGCTCGCGCGGCGGATGGATCTCTTCTCCATCGTCTACGTCGGTTCGCCCGCAGAAGCGGCCGAGATGGCGCAGGCCGGCGCCGACGCGATCATCGCGCACGTTGGCACGACCGTCGGTGGGAGCATCGGCGTCAAGAGCGCCGTCGTGAGTTGGGACCATGCGACGAAGGTCACTAACGACATCATTGCCGCGGCCCGCCAGGTGAGGAACGATATCTTTTTTCTCTGCCATGGCGGACCAATCAACACGCCGGACGACGCGGCGCGCGTCCTGCAGACCACGGATTGCGTCGGCTTCGTCGGCGCGAGCAGTCTCGAACGCATGGGGGTCGAGGAATCGCTGACCAATCTGACGCGCCAATTCAAAGCGCTGCCGGCGCCGGCGGCTGCGCGCCAAACCCCCTGAACCGCTTGGACGAAGTGATGCTATACCCACGTCCCAAGTGAACGGCGTCGTGCCCGCGCAACGCACGAAGGCGCGCGTGAAAACGGTGGCGCTGTGGTAGCCCACCTGTGCAGCGATCACCTCGAGCTCGCCCTCGGTGGTCTGCAGCACGAATCATCCCCAGCCGCAGACGGTAGGTGCACCCGCCGGGACTGGGCGAAAAATATTCTACAAGCAGGCGCGGGCCGGCTTGCCATCATGGGCGAGGGGAGTGCAGGTCTTCGCCACGCCAGCGCGCCACGCGTGACCGGTAGGCGCGCCGTGTCCCTTTCACTAACGCAGCCGGCTCGAACCCAACCCCCGCTTCCGAAAAATCCAGACACCCGTTATCATGAATTCCGAACACCCGATGCCATCCCGCCCCGTGCGGTCCGCCGCCCGTTTTTTCCCCCTGTTCGTGGCGCTCTTGACGCCCGGTTTTTCCGCATTCGGCCAGGGCGTGGCGCCCACGGCCAAGCCGGCTCAAGAGGCTCCACTCCAGCTCTCCGTCTTCGAAGTCACCGCCGAAAAGGATCTCGGTTACGCGGCCTCCGCTGCGCTGACCGGCACGCGCACCGGCGAAAAACTCGCCGACCTGCCCAACTCGATCTCGGTGATGACGCAGGAGTTTTTGCAGGACATCGCGGTGAATAATTTTCTCGATGCGGTGGAATTTGCGACCAACGCGGAAAATATCTACAACGATTCCGGCACGCGCGGTGCGGCCATCGGCTCCCGCTCGGGCAACCAGATCAGTTTCCGCGGCATGGCGTCGATTCGCCAGCTGCGCGACGGCTTCCCGTGGTATATGCCGCAGGATATCTACAACACCGAGCGCATCGAGTTTTCCCGCGGCCCCGGCGGACTCGCGTTTGGCGATGTCGATGTGGGTGGCATCATCAACATCACCACCAAGCGGGCGAACGCCCGGCGCCAGGCTTCTGCGCAGGTGCGCTACGACAACTGGGGCAGTCAGCGCTATTCGATGGACGCCAACCAGCCGCTGGGCGATACAGGCGTCTCCGTCCGTCTCAACGCCATCCGCGCCGAAAACGAGTCGTGGCGGCAGCGCTCCGGCACCGAGCTGCGCGGCCTCGCCGGCGCGTTGCGCTGGGAGCCGTTCAAGAATCACAAGACCGTAATCGATTTCACCTATGAGCACGGCGATCAGGACGAGGGTTTCAGCCACGTCGTGCTCGACGACCAGACCGCCGCCTACGTGCGCGGCACCGGCACCAACGCACTCGATGCGAATCCCAACCTTGCCGGCGTGCAGACCAACGGCGTCGGCAGGCAGGTGACCCGCGCGGCCAACGGCGTGAACAATCTCTTCCCCTTCATCGACGGCCGGATCTACAATCTCCAATCGACGCCCACCGCCGTCTTCCGCAGCTCGCAGGTGCAGATCGGTGCCGCTGTCGCCACCGGCACCGATCCGGTGAACCCGCTGCGCTACCCGATCGTCGGCGTCTCGGAGAGCATCGTCCCGCGCGGCCAGGACTGGGGCGGCCCGATCAACAAGCTGAACTCGAAATTCCACGCTTACACGCTCGAGTTTCGACACGCGTTCAGCGACCGCTGCAGTGTCTTGTTCGCTCATAACGGACAGAAGGACGACACGCGCCGGATCAATGTTTTCAACGGCAACGCCCCCGCTGGTGGCGGCATCCGCGACGTCATGATTGACGTCAACCCGAACCTCCCCGATCCCACCGACCCGGCGCGCGTGCGCCTGATTCCCAATCCTCGCTTCGAGCAATACTACGTCCCGCACAATCCCGTCACGCTGATCGACGGCCACGACATCAAGAATTTCCGCGGTGTGGCCGTTTACGACGCGCCCCTCCCGTGGTCGATCAAGCAGCGCCTCGTGCTGAGCGGCGGCTACCGCCACGAGAGCTACTACAAGGATGCGTTTACCCGCTCGCTTTCCCGGGAGGAGATTTTGCGGCGCGGCTACACCAGCAACGCTGCGTTCTACGTCAACAATCTCTTTTATTATTACCACTACCTGAAGGATGGAAACAGCGACGCCGCCCTGGCCGACGACCATCTGCCCGGTGTCACGACGGATTTTCGCTTCACCCACGGCGGCGGCAGCCAGCGCTTCGACCAGAGCCTCACGTCCGGCTCGCTCAACGCGCTCGGCTCCTACTTCGGCGGCAAGGTCCGCTCGAGCATCGGGCTCAGCCGCGATCACTGGATTCAGGACGCCTTCCGACCGCTCGTCGCCGATCCCGTCACCAACGAGCAGCGCTTCGTCGATCGCGCGGGCAATCAGATCCCCAACAACGGCACGGGCTACGTCGGCGTGCCGCTGGTGCCGTTCTCCAACCAGTGGGTGACCAACCAGACCTACGGCGTCGTCTGGCACGTCACGCCATGGGTGTCCCTCACCGGCGGCTACTTCGAGTCCACATTGTTCAGCGATAATTTCGGTCTCGATCTCAACGGCCTCGCGCTCGCGCCGCACACGGGCGAGGGCACCGACTACAGCGTCCGCTTCAACCTCCTCGACCAGCGCGTGAGCCTGAACCTCACCTATTTCCAGAACACCGCGGAGAACATCAGCAGCGGCGTCGCCGCGACCGTCAGCGCCGAACTCAATCCGCTGCTCGCCCAGCCGTTCGTCAACACCACCGACTATCGCGATCGCGGCACGAAGGGCTACGAGGTGGAACTCGTGACCAACCTCACGCCCAACTGGACCGTGCGCGGCTCGTTCGGCAAGAACGAGATTTCGTTCACGCGTTTCTATCCGCTGTTGCGCGCCAAGCTCTCCGAGGCAAAAACCACGGCCTCGAACCGCGGGCTCAACGCGGACAATGCCACCGTGGTGACCCAGCAATACCTCGCCGACCAGGAAGCGGCGGACACCACCTCGGGCCGGAAGAACGCCAACCTAACCACGCGCTACAGTTTCGGTCAGGGCGCGCTGCGCGGCCTGTCGGTCGGCGGCTCGATGCGCTATGTTTTCGGCAGGCCCTGGGCGGCGATCAACGTCGGCGGGCAGACCGTGCTGCCGGCGAAGAACACGGTTGATTACTATGTCGTCAGCCCGTTCGTGAGCTACCGCCGCAAATGGGGCAAGACCTCGTGGACCGCGCAACTCAACGTGAACAACCTCTTCGACAAAGTGACCGACCAGGGCACGGCCTATCGCTATACGCGCTGGACCGACCCCCGCCAGATCATCACGACCGTGAGCGTGAGCTACTGAGTCGCGCCACACCATGATCCGCCCGACCCGCATGACCGCCGGGCCGCGCCGCGGTCGTGGTCACGAGGCTGGTGCCAAGGTCAACCTGGCCGACAACCGCCTCTCTGGTTCGGTGGCTGTTTTCAGGGGAACAGCGGAAAACGAGAGCGACAACATGGTCGCCGCTGGGCGTGACATCGTCGACCCCACTGGTATCAATGGGAAGTTCAGTGGACGAACACGATTGCCTTCTAATTGGTGGGCGCTCCGTCACCCTTCGATCATGAATCGCCGAGATTTCCTTGCCTCGACTTTCCTCGGTGCGCTGGCCGCTTCGCTGCACGCAGCGGGCAGGAAGCGCCCGGCGCGCGTCGTGCTGCGTTCGTCGTGGCAGACAGTCAACATCGGAGACATCGGCCACACGCCGGGCGTGCTGGCGCTCATCGAACAGCATCTGCCCGAAATTGAAGTCACGCTCTGGCCGATGGACGTGCGCAATGGCGTGGAGGAAATGCTGCGCGCCCGGTTTCCAAGGCTGCGCATCGTCCGCACGAAGGAAGAGGCCTACCCGTGCGATTTTCTCCTGCACGGCTCGGGCCCCTATCTCACCGCGCATCGCGACGTGGCCGCGTGGAGGAAAGACACCGGCAAGCCCTACGGTGTCTATGGCATCACGATGGCCGCAGCCGGCGATCCCGGGTTGAAGATCATGCGCAACAACGGGCTCGACGAACCGACGCGCGTACTGCTGAACGGCGCGAGCTTCGTCTTTCTGCGCGACGGCGTTTCGCTCGACGTCGTGAAGCGCGCCGGCGTGACCAGTCCGATCATCGAGTTTGGTCCCGATGGGGCCTTTGCGGCCGATGTCAGAAACGACGCGGCCGCGATCGCGTTCCTGCGCGAGCACGGTCTCGAGGAAGGGAAGTTTCTCTGTGCCATCCCGAACCTGCGGAATGCGCCGTATTGGCGGATAAAACCGACTTATCCATTCGACGAGGCCAAGCATCGCCGCAACGAAGCGATGAAGGAGCACGACCACGCGCCGCTGCGCGAAGCGATGGTCGCGATCATGCGGCAGACGCCCATGAAGTTTCTCGTCTGTCCAGAGGACTCCACCCAGATGGAAACCGGCAAGGAGCTGCTGGTCGATCCGCTCCCGGCGGATGTGAAGGCCAAGGTCGTTTGGCGCGAAAAATTCTGGCTCACCGACGAAGCGATCAGCACTTACGTTCGCTCCGCGGGCTTGCTGAGCTGCGAAATGCACAGCCCGATCATGTGCGTCGGCAACGGGGTGCCCGCACTTGTGTGCCGCTTCGTCGAACAGACGACGAAGGGTTTCATGTGGCGCGACATTGGGCTCGGCGACTGGCTCTTCGACTTGGACCAGCCGGAGGAACTCGCGCGCATCGTGCCGACCGCCCTCGCGCTGGCCAGGGATCCCGCCGCCGCGAAGGCCAAGGCCGCGAAGGCACGGGAGTTTGTCCATCAACGGCAGCGCGCAACGATGCAGATTCTGCAAAAGGCCGCAACGGCATGAGCATGCTCGTCGGCCTTTTCGCGGTTGCATTCGCGCTCGCGCGTATGTAGGGGCCGCCGCACGCGCACGGCGGCGGACCAACTCTGCCGCGCTTGGCGGCACCATGCGTCCCGCTCGAGCGGGTGATGGATCTCATGCTGCACAACGAGGCAGCTTGATCAAATACTGCGCTGGCGGGACGCCCGTCGCGCGTTTGAACAGGCGGTTGAGGTGAAACTTTTCACACCTTAACATAATCTCCATTGTGCGACGATTATGTTACAAACACCTTCGGGGTTAACAACTTGGGATAGTACAGAAGCCTGCGAAAAGGTTCGTCGCGAAATGCGGGAACACGCTCGCAAATCCGTCGCGGCGTGGCGGGAGGTGCAAATCCAGACCGAGGAACGCGCGCAGGCGTGTGCACGGGAAGGGCTTAGTGATATTTCCGCCGAGTTTCAGCGAATTGCGCTCTTCGCGCGTATGCGGGCGGATGCCAACGCGTTGTGTGCGAAATGAGTGCCGCGCAACTGACCGCAAAGGGTTCGGAGGGGAAACGCGCCGCGGAGCGGCCGTTTCCCCCCGTACCCCTTGGTAATAATGCGGATTTTACGTCCACACCAACGGGAGCAACGACTTGTGAAACTCCTGCAAACGGCGTGGATATCCATTTTGTTTTGCCACCCCCGGCGACGGTCAAGGCGTGGTATTTGCGGAGCGCTGCGCGCGATTTGCTGCACCGGAACGCGGTGACGGTTACGCGGCATGGCGAAGAAGGCATGCCGCGTTTGCGTTGGTGTGGTTCGCGGATTCGTCGCGGGCTGGATGGCGTCAACGTCTATTCGCGACCGGATCGAGCGTACGGGCGGGTCTGGGGCGTGTGCATCTGCGGGCAGTCGATGGTTTGTCCGGTCTGCGCTCCGCGCATTGCGGCGTTCCGTGCTGGTGAAGTCACGGAATGTTTCACGCGGTCGCAGAAAGCTGGATACGAGGCGCGTTTGAACACGTACACGGTGCCGCATGCGTTGGGTGACGGCTTGGGGCGTGAGGTGGATTGCTTCGGCGTGGCGTGGGCGAATTACATGTCGGGGCGTGAGGCGGTGACGACCCGGCGCCGGTCGCTGGGTTATCACTGCGGCCGTGAGGCGACGTGGAGCGAGCGGAACGGCTGGCATTATCACCACCATGTTTTGCGTTATGACGAACCGGATACGTTTTCCGAGGAGCGTGAGCGCGCGCGATGGTTGGCGGCGTTGGAGAGCGTTGGTCGTCGATGGCGTGGCGCTGAGCTGCACGCGTTCGACAGCGGCGTTGTTGGCTCGGAGGCGGGCGCGAGCTACGTTAGCAAACTGGCGACAGCCGTTGACGCACAGGCGCGCGCAATCGGTTCGGAAATCGCGTCCGCCTCCACCAAGGGGCGGAATTTTGCGACGTTGCTTTTGCAGGCGGTGAATGGTGATGCGGCTGCGGAAAAAGTGTGGGCGGATGGGGTTCGCGATATCGTTCGGCGCAAGGTCTCGTCGGTGCGTTGGTCGCGCGGTTTGCGTGAACGTGTGGGGTTGTCCGCGGAAAAAACTGACGCGGAAGTGGCGCAGGAAGAGACGACGGAAACCGACGTGTTTCTTGGGAGTCTCACGGCGTCGCAGTGGCGCGGGGTCCTGTATTGGAAAGCGGAGTTTGCCCTACTCTGCGCGGCCAACCGTGGGTTGGACGCGGTGAATGATTTTCTGACCGGGCTGTCGCTAGGTCGGCTGAACGACGATCCGCCTCCGAGCGGCGTTCAGTATTCAAAGGAGGAATACGAGGAGAAATCACAATGTTAGTTTACAAAGCAGCGCAGGTCGTTTCGAGCGGTTCGTTCGTGTCGAAGCCGTGGGAAATGCCGGATGACAAGGACCCAAAGAAGACGCGGAGCGGCGTGTCCAACTTCGTCGACGTGACAGTCATGGGCGTGTCGGGCGGCGTCGCTACGATCCGTCTCAAGGGCAGAGACGAGAAGGAAGTCACGGCGAAGGTGGCGAAGTTGACGATTGGGAAGCCGGCGGAAATTCCGGTCGCCAAAATCGTGTCGAACGCGCGCGGCGTGATGTCGCTGGAGGGCTGAGCGATGAAAGCGCGTCAGCTAACGTTGCGGTTGAGTCTGCCTGCTGTGATTCAGCGGCGTCTTGTGTTTTCTGATACGGTGACTGCTGACGCGGTCTCTGTGTCTTCACCTAACAGCGTCAGTCGGCTGCGTCAGCTGCCGAAGGGAGAACATCGAATGAAAAAGCAAATGTTGGCAGTCGCAGCGGTTACGTGTTTCGTGAGCCAAATGCTCGCGGTGGGCGTGGCGGATGTGGAGGTGTCCGGCGGCCTGGACGATGTGAACGCGACGTGGGCTCTTATCAAGCCGGCGATGATCACGATCGGCGTGGCCTTCCTGGTCTGGCGCTTGCTCAAGCGCGGCGTGTCCCGCTCGTAAAGCGGCCGCTGGTCAGTCAAAGTCAAACGACACCCGCGGCGGCTTCGGCTCCGCGGGTTTCTATTTTCCCAAAAATCAAAATGTTCACAATTACCTTCCTTGCCTGGGCGATGGTCGCGTGTGGCTTCGTCGTGGCGCATATTCTATTTCGCACGTTTCGCTCGCGGTCATGAAAACACTGATATGTTTGTGCGCGTTGGTTGCGTTGGTGTCGTCGGCCCGGGCTGGGCTGACCGTTCGTAACGATGGGAACTATCCCGACGGCACTCATTATTCGTACGTCTTTACTCAAGCGTTGGACGAAACCGAGCCGGGGCACTCTGACCGGCATTTGTACCGGTTCGTGGTTCAACTGCTCGCAAGTGATGACGAGACATTAATCACTTCGTTCGTGGATAAGGTGTACAGTAACCCTGGTCCGGGTTCGTCTTCGGTTTTCCTTTCGTCAGGAAGTTTCACCATAGCCAATGGGGTGACTCGTCATTGGTGGTACTCCAAACGGTTTTGGATTGATGCCACAACACAGACCAGTTGGTACAACGACAGTGGGAGCGTTTCCGGTACGACTGGAACGGGAACTTACGCGGGCAAGTTCGTTTTCGCCTGTCGTAACGCAAAGAATTATCCTGTGACCTATCAGGTGGTGGATGCGGAAGGTTTCCCGGTGGGAACTTCCTGGACCCTGAATCCTGGGAAGTCGCTGATCAAAAGCGTGAACGTGCCGCCGTCTGCGGTGCTAGACTCGGGTGGTGCTCCTGGGACGCGTCTTGTCGTGAAATCAACGGGTATGGCTTGGAACGCCACAACAGGTCAGTTTGAAGCGGCAAGTGGCCTGGACAAGAGCGTCAATGAGACGTTTCGCGGTGGGCTTTCTGATTATCTGGGGTCCGCCGATTTGGTACCTATTGCAGAGGATGAAAATATATATACGGCAATCGTGGTGGATAAGCCGATTGGGCTGGCCGGTGATACGGGGAATACAGAGGATTCGGATGGGTCGGTCTGGGTCGGTGATTCGACCCCTGGGGACCCTCTTTCGAAATCGGTCTTCCGTGAGGGGGTTGACAAAATCACGCGGTACCTTGCCAGCGCGGACGAAATTCTACATGCGCGGTGGACCTGGGACGCTGAATTAAAACAGCAATGGGATTCGAATGTGAAGGACGATTGGGGCGCGACCGCGAATTCCACCAGGACGGCGAAAACCTCGGCTGTGAATGCGTTGATGGGAAATACTACAGTGACGACGACATTGACGCCAGGAACTACCAGTTCGCCTTTTGATATTATTATGTATAGCAAGGGTGTGCCAACGAGTACGGTTCATCTGGCGCCGTGGGACAATGGTTCGTTGCATACCGGGGCTCTCGTGATGAAATCGATTATCGGCGGGTTCTTCGTGCTGTTCTACGGAATGTGGTTTTTAGAGGAAATGCAGCGGCTCTACCTGACGGTGGCATTGACGCCTCAGTCGCGTGGTAACACGCTGCTCGGCAGTGGTGGTCAAATTAGTGCGGCCGTTGCTGCGATCGCCATCACAGCGGTCCTCCTGGCCTTTCCTGTGGCTTTTGGCAGCCTTGCGGACTCGGGCATCGGTGGTTGGAACTCTCTCACGAATGTCTTTTCCGGCGCGTCGGCGATTTCAAGCTCCACCATGCAGGGGGCTCTGGACCTGGTCGGGGAGTGGGCTCCGGTTAATACGGTCTTCGGGATTATATCGTCGTATCTTGCAACGCGGACGTTCGGAACCGGAATTGCCATAGGTTGCATGATCGCGATTCGCGCGGTGGTACCGGTGCTCATCCTGGTGTTTATCCTGGCGGCGAGCCGGGCGTCGGCTGCGGTGACTTTTGACAACCAGGGCGCGGGAAATGTGAACGTGTTTTCAATTGATGGTATCACCCTGGCCGGGACGGTGAACGCTGGGACCGTGGGTAGCTTTGCGCCGTTAAGCGGCTCGGCCTACCTGGTCAACGGTGTCGTGTTTGAAGCTCTCGACCTGGCGCGCGTGGAATTGACTGCGGGTGGTGCTGTTTCGGTGGTTCACCCGGCGCGGGCCTGGTGGCCATATTTCCGGCTGGGGTTTGTCATGGGCTGCCTCTGGGAGTTGGGCGGATTGACGCTGCGCTTGTTCTGGCGCGTGTCCGGTTCGGCGGAAGGAGGTGTACCGTGATTGAGTTCATTCTCGGTAAAACCGGCAGCGGCAAAAGCTACCTGGCGTTGAAGCGTATCGTGGAATTCCTGGCGTCGTCGGACGATGGATACGTGGTGACTAATCTGGCGATTCGTGCGGGTGAGTTGAACGCGTGGATGAAAGAAAATTATCGGGGCGAAGCGGATGTTGTCGGTCGAGTTCGTCAGCTCTCTGACCAGGAAGCCCGCGAATTCTATCTTCACCGGGAGCGGGGGTGTGACCTGCAGCTGACCAGTAAACAGGAACAGCAAAACCTGGTGTTCCCGGATTTCGAGAAGGCTGCGAATTCGTCCAAGCAAGTGCTGTATGTCATCGATGAGGCGCATATATTCTTCGACTCTCGGGAGTGGGCGAACGTCGGGTTGACTCTGAATTACTTCGCGTCGCAGCATCGCAAGTTCCGCTCGGATATTATCCTGATTACGCAATTCCTGGACCAGGTCGAAAAGCGATTGCGCAACCACGCGACATTGTTTCACGAGTGCCAAAATCTGGCCTCTCGGCGTTTCATGCTCTGGCGCATGCCAAAGTATTTTCGCTCGCGTCAGACGTACAAAGCTCCGCCGTGTCCGCCTGATTTCACCTCGACGTATCGGATCGATAAGTCGCTCGCGGATTGCTATGACACCACGGCGGGCGTGGGGGTCGCTGGCGGGCGTAAGCCTGAGCCGGTGCGGCAAAAGGGTTTTCCTATGTGGACGGCAGGTGTGGCTGTGCTGGCGTTTTGCGTGGTGCTGTGGTTTACGCCGGACGTGTTCGGCCGTGTGCTGGGATTTGGGCTCAACCGTATGGGTTCGCACACTGCGGCCGTGGTGGGTGGTGTGCCTCCTGCGCCTGGGGGCTCAGTGCATAGTCCTGGGGGTTCTCCTGGTGCGCCTGGACCTGGGGCGCCCAAGGAAAAGACTGAGCGGGTCACTCCTCGGTTCTTTCGGGGCTACATGGTTCGTGGTGACCGTGCGATCGTAGTCCTGGATGACGGAAGGACGGTGACTGAAAAGGACGCTGAATTTGGCGGCTTGGCGCGTCGTGGCAACGCGGTGTGGATTGACGGGGAAAAGCTCTGGCGCCGTGAGTCTCCGCGGCCGGCAGAGGTTGTTAAGCAAATGGATCCGCCAGGTGTTACCAAGAATCAGGAACTGGGTGAGACTCTTGCTGCGCGCGAATATCACGGCGAAGCGGTGGAACCTACGGCAGAAAGTGCTGCCAGGGTGAGTGCGGCTATGGGTGGGGTTGGGGCGGCAGGGGGTCCTGTAAGTGATAATCAGAAAATGGATACAGGGGCGCGTGTGATGCCTTCCAAGGCTGTTCGGTCTCCTAAATGGCAACAAACCGCGGGCAACGGTGGTGGTGGGGTAGCCGGTTCGTCGCGTCGACCGTAGGAAGTGTACTCGAGGCAGCGAGTCGAGGCAGGTCGTTTGACCTGGTGCGCGGCACTGGGGTTAGCGTCGGGCGCTGATTGTGTCGGTGCGCCGCGACGCGGGTGAGGGTCAAGTGAACTTTCGTGCGCGTTACAGTCCTGCCGAGCGAGTCGAGGACGTGCGTGCGGGTGTTACCACCCCACCCCTTTCACAGCGGTTTGACTTGGCCGGTGGCGTCGTAGTGCGTTTATGAGTACGGTTGCGCGTGTGGCGTGGGAATGGACGGAGTCCGGGGATCGGACTGGCGTAGTGCTGCCGCACGTCTTTGCGCGGTGGCATTCGGCGAACCGTCTCGGGTTGGAGCTGGCGCGCGTGGAGCTGCGGGGTGAGACCCTCGAGGAACTCGAGTTGACCAGGCTGAACTACTTCGTTGCGGCCGGCGGTGCGTGGCGGTGTTCGCTTTTGTCGCACTTCGAGTGCGAACGGGTACTAGCTCACGCTCTGCAGAGGCGTTTCTGTCCGATTCTCGGGGTCGCCGGCGGTGGCCGCTGGTCTGCCTCGTCTCGCGCGGAAGAGGTGCTTGGGAATGGACGCAAGGGCGTCAGGGACGCAGCCGGGCTTCAGATCGGAGAACTTCGAGACGACGAACGCGGCAAGTTTGTTGCCGTCGCTTAGGTGGTCGGCTTCGGCCAGCTCGTGTAGACGAGCTATTACGTCTTCATCTAGCCAGACGTTGAAAATCTTCTTCGCCATGGGTGTGGTGTGTGAAACATCGGAGAAAACTTGACTTTACTCAAGGTGGTTCGCATGACGCTCCTGTAAGGGTTTAGCTTACGGAATGTTAGCCGCAATCTCCATTGTGCGTCGTTTCCCTCTGAGAGTCAGCGCGCCGGACCCCACCGTGCGGTGAACGGATAATAGACGAAAATCGGCCGTCCCACCACGTCCTTCGCCGGCACAAATCCCCAGTAACGGCCGTCCTGGCTGTTGTAGGAATTGTCCCCGAGCGCAAAATAACTGTTCGCCGGAACCTCAACCGTCGCGCCGGGCTGCAGGCTCAGGATCCCCTGGTACCCATTGTACTTGGCCGCGCGTTTGCCGTTTGCGTCGAAGGCGGACGAACCGGTGATCGGCTGGCCGTTGCGATAAAGAACCGGCTCGCGAATTTCGATCTTATCGCCCGGCGTGCCGACGAGTCGCTTGATGTAGTACTGGTCGCCGTAGGTCTGCGCTATGCCGGGAATGTTGCCGGTGCGGAATACGAACCCGCTCCCGACCTTCGGCCGGATGAAGTGATAACTCAGCCGGTCGACGAACAATTGGTCACCCGTCAGTTCATCAAAAGACATCGCCCGTTCCCCAGCCCGCACCCGTTTGCCGGTCCGGATGCATGGCAGCATCTGGCCGTCGATCGAATGCTGCTCGAAATCCCGCGCCTGCAGCCTGGCCCGAATCACCGTATCGAGCCTCTGCACCGAATACGGCGTGCCGTCCGAGAAGAAGGCGTCGTAAACCGCCCAGTCGAAATCGAAATCCAGCGGCAGCTTGGTTTTCACGACCTGCCCGCCGACCAGCAGCGAGTATTCGCGCACTTGCGTGGGAATCACCAGCCAGGTGCGGCCCGGCACCACCTTCGCGTGGACGATTCCGCGCGCTTCGCCACCCACCGGGACGAGAATCTCGCCCTCGGCCGGCGCGTCGATCCGGTGTGGCCACGCGCCAAATGCCGCCAGCCGGAGCCCGACCGCGGCGGCATTCGGCTCGTCCGCCGGCGTCTTGAAGACCTGCGGCGTCATGCCGTTGTAGGTCGGCCACATCGAGTTCGTCGGTATCTTGAACGGCTGCACGAAGTACGTGCGGATGCCGAGGATCACGATCGCCGCGACAAGGAAGAACTCCACGTTCTCCACCAGCGCGGTTTTCGGGTAAATCGCCCCGCCCGTCCGGCGCATGACGTCCTCGAGCCGCTCGATGCCGATCTTGAGCTTCTCGGCGCCGGCCCGCTCCTTCACCAGCGCCCGGAGTTCCAGCATGCGCGACTGCAACTCGGCGACCTGCGCCGGCGGCAGCACGTCACGACGATAGTGATACACCTTGTCCGCGAGCTCGAGCCAGTTGCCCGCATTCTCGCGCATTTTTTTCTCCTGGGACTGGAAGAAGCCGAACATGGGGAAAGTCAGATATCGGATTTCATTCTGAAAGCAGCGAAGAATCCGGCATGGTTCACGCCTGCGGTCGCTGGGCTGGATCCTTCGCTGCGCTCAGGACTGACAAGCGGGGCCGATTTCATTCGGAATCACAATCGTTCCGACCGTCGTTCAGTTATTCTGCAGCACCTTGATGAACGCGTCAGGCGGGATCGATACCTTGCCGATCTGCTTCATCTTCTTTTTGCCCTCTTTCTGCTTGTCGAGCAGCTTGCGCTTGCGGCTGATGTCACCGCCGTAGCACTTCGCGGTGACGTCCTTGCGCATCTCGCGCACGTTGTCGCGCGCGATGATCTTGCCGCCGATGGCGGCCTGGATCGCGACCTTGAACATCTGCGGCGGGATGATCGCGGCGAGCTTCTCGCATAATTGCCGGCCTTTCGCCTCCGCCTTCTCCCGGTGCACGATGCAGGCAAACGCGTCCACCGGCTCGCCGTTGATCATGATGTCCATCTTGACCAGGTCCGACGCCATGTAGTCGCCCAATTCGTAATCCATCGAGCCATAGCCGTGGGTGACGCTCTTCAGCCGGTCGTTGAAATCGACGAGAATCTCGTTCAGCGGAAGCACGGTGTGCAGCATCACCCGGTTTTGATCGAGCGTATCCGTGTGCTCGTTGATGCCGCGTTTTTCCATGATCAGGGCGAGAATGTCGCCCATCGAATCGTTCGGGATGATGAGGGCCGCGCGAATCGTCGGCTCGCGAATTTCGAGCATCGTGCCCGGATCCGGCATGTTCACCGGATTGTCCACCTCCACCACCTCGCCCCCGTGCTTGGTGATTTGGTAGATGACGCTCGGATACGTCGAAATGATCTCCACGTCGTGCTCCCGCCGGATCCGCTCCTGGATGATCTCCATGTGGAGCAATCCGAGGAAACCGCACCGGAAGCCGAAGCCGAGCGCGAGCGAACTTTCCGATGCATACACGAACGCCGAATCGTTGAGCCGCAACCGGCCGAGCGCCGCCTTGAGTTTTTCGTAGTCGTCGCTCTCCAGCGGATACAGCCCGCAAAACACCAGCGGCCGCACCTCCTTGTAGCCCGGCAGCATCTCGGTTGCCGGCTTGTTCGCGACGGTGACCGTGTCACCCGTCTTGATGTCGGCCGTCGTCTTGATGTTCGAGACAATGTAGCCGACGTCGCCGGCCTTCAGCGTCGCGCATTTTTCCATCTTCGGCGTGAACACCCCGACTTCCTTGATCTCGGATTTGATGCCGTTGCTCATCAGGAGCATCATGTCGCCCGCTTTCACCGCGCCGGAAAACACCCGGATGTAGGCAATGACGCCGCGATACGAGTCGTAGAGTGAGTCGAAGACCAGCGCGCGCGTCTGCGGATATTCGGTCCAGCGCGGCGATGGCACGCGCGCGACGACTGCCTCGAGAATGTCGGTGATGCCGATGCCGGCCTTGCCACTGGCCAGAATCGCCTCCTCCGCCGGAATCGTCAGGATGTCCTCGAGCTGCTTCGTGCAGAGCTCGAGGTTCGCGCTCGGCAGATCGATTTTGTTGATCACCGGAATCACCTTGAGCTTTTGGTTGAACGCCAGGTGTGCGTTCGCGACGGTCTGCGCCTCGACGCCCTGCGCCGCGTCAATCAGCAGCACGGCGCCTTCGCACGCCGCGAGACTTCGCGACACCTCGTACGAGAAGTCCACGTGGCCCGGCGTGTCCATCAGGTTGAGCTTGTAGTTGTGCCCATCCTTGGCGCGGTACGTCATCGTCACCGGGTGCGACTTGATCGTGATGCCGCGCTCCTTCTCGAGATCCATCGAGTCGAGGTGCTGGTCGGTCATCATCCGCTGCGCCACCGTGTGGGTGTATTCCAACAGGCGATCGGAGAGCGTCGTCTTCCCGTGGTCGACGTGCGCAATGATGCAGAAATTGCGGGTGAATTTGGCGGACATTCAGGGGAAACGGGAAACCATGTTCATGCCGCCGCAATTTCGCCCAATTCGGGAAAGCTCTTCACCGCCCATGCTTTTTCGGTGCGCCGGGCCAGACCACTGAGCACGCCGCCGGGGCCGAGTTCCCAGAATTCCGTGGCGCCCGCCGCCGCCGCGGCCCGCATGCAGTCTTCCCAGAGCACCGACGAAACGACCTGCCGGACCAGCGCGGCCTTGATGGCCGCGGGGTCGGCGATCGCGCGGCCGGTGGTGTTCGTGAACACGGCGAATTTCGGCGCGGCGAAGGGAATGGTTTCCAAAAACGCGGCGAACGCTGCGCGCGCCGGCTCCATCAGCCGCGAGTGATACGCGCCGGCGACGTTCAACGGCATCACTTTTTTGATCCCGCGCTCCTTCGCCGCCGCCACCGCCGCACTCACCTTGGCCTTCTCGCCCGACACGATGATTTGGCCGGGCGCGTTGAAGTTTGCCGCCTCGATGTCGAACTCGCGGCAAAGTTCCTGCACCTTCGCGCGCTCCTCGCCGATAATCGCCGCCATGGCGCCGACGCTCTGCTCGCACGCGGTCTGCATGAGCGCGCCACGTTGCGCCACGATGCGAAGCCCGGTTCCGAAATCGAATACGCCCGCCGCGCAATACGCCGTCACTTCGCCCAGGCTCAGCCCGAGCGCGAATTTCGGTTCCCCCGCGGGCAATTTGCCGGCTTCACGCAGCGCTGCCAGCACGGCGAGCCCGTGCACGAACAGCGCCGGCTGGCATACCTTGGTCTGCGTCAGCTCCAGCTCCGGCCCGGCGAAGCTGATCTGCTTCAAATCCCAGCCCAACACCGCATTGGCGTCGTCGTACAGCCGTCGCGCGGCCGCGGACCCATCGTACAGCGACTTGCCCATGCCGACCTTTTGGGCGCCCTGTCCTGCGAATAAAAGTGCCAATGCCATCGTGAACACGCGAGACAAGCGGCCGCCTCTCGCAAATCCAAGCCCTAACCGCGCTTTTTTCGACCGGCAGCGCGGATAATGTCCACCGGTCGTGTTCTTGCCACCCTACCCGCGAAGCCTCCGCCCGGCATGCGCCCCGTTCGCTCAGAACCGCTTGAGTTGTTTGTAGTACTTTTCGTCCTGCGCCGGCTTCGCGAATTCCGGAAGCTTTGGCTTGGGTGGCGCGATCGGCGCTGGCACCGGCAAAAGGGCTGGCGGCGGAGAGGATGGCACGGTGACGACCGGGCCGGCCGGCAGTGGCGCGACGGGCGCCGGCGTGAGGTTCAACGCGCTCAGATAGGGATTTTCGCGCGGCTTCGTGCCACCCACTAGAGAACCGGGACCATTCGGTCCGGCTGCGGCCAATGCCGCCTCGGGTGAGGCGACGCCGGGCAACGCCCCCGCGACCGTGGCTGTTCCGGCGCTCAGGCTGTAGCTCAACGACTGCTCGAGGCCGGGTTTCAACAGCGCATAGTCCTGTGGCGTCATCCATCCGCTGAGAAATTTGGCCATCGGGTCCGGCGGCGCGCCGAGGAGTTTCCGGTCGACTTCGACTTGTCGTGCGGTGTCGGTGCGCTGGGCCGTTTCGTGTCGGCTTTCGTTTGCCACGACCTCACGCGCCGCCTCGCGTTCGCTTTTCGTGCCGCGGTCGGGATTCGCGCGCACGTCCTTTTTCTCCATCGCCTCGAGCAGCCAGTTCGCGGATTTTTTCTCCGGCTGCCCGGACTTCGGCGCAACCAGGGATCGGTCAGGCGCTCCGCCGTTGTCCGACCGCATCTCCGGCAAGCTCAAACGGGGCAGATCGCTCCGCTGCTGCAGCGCAGGATCGCGCGCGGACTTCACCGCCTCGAACTCCCGCTTTGCGGCCGTGATGCCGTCCTCGGCCGGCGGCGTGGCTGGCGGGGTCGCGGGTTTCACGTCCGCGGCCGTGTGCCGCGCTGTGCCCGCCGCGATCGCGCACGCAATCGCGACAACCCAACGGCGGCCACTGTGCCGCCTCGTCGTCACGATTTGGCGAAGATGCCCTTCTTCTGCCCAGCGCTTTTCAGGACTTCTCAATCACCCCTTCTCACTCTCGCAACGGGAAAAAGCAACACCTCCGACGCGCCGCGTGCGGCGTTTCGCAATGCCGTCGGCCTGGCGTTGCTCCGCGCCCACGGCCTCATTCGGAAAATCGTCACCGCCCGCGGCCGACAAATCATCACCGCTCTATTAGCCGCCCGCCAAGCCTCCATCCCTCAATTGCTAAAGCTCGCCGCCTGAAATCTTCTTCGTTATGCGCGATCCTCCGACATTTTGATAAAGATGAGCCACGACCACGGCCGGCACGACTCCTGCGGCCTTCGATTGCTCTGTCCGTGGTTTCATCTCGTTATGCCTTCGATAGCAGGAGGCGTGACGGACGTGGGCGTTGGCTCTAGCGCCTTGTTCGGCTCCGTTGTTCGACGACACTTCTAATTTCATTTGGCTCTCTGCGGCCATCGAGCACTGCCACAACAACCGATCGATCGGTCTCCACGACAAAATAGACGATATAGTAGGAGCGCTTGAGTATCGCGCGCCGGACCGTGCCGTACTTCTTCGGAAACCCTTCCGGGTTCCAGGCAATCCACCCTGCCGTCTCGTCATACATCTGGCGAACATGCTCAGCGCCATCGGATCGCCACGACGAATAGTGCGCTATCGCAGCGCGAAGATCACCTTCGACCTCCGGCAGCGCAACTACCGGAAGACTTCTCACGCGCTTCGAAGCCGACGCATCAATTCCTCATGGGAAATGGGCTTACTTCTGCCCGAACGATATGCAGCGAGACGCTCGTCCAGAACTTTCTTGTGCCGTTCTGGCACTGGCATTTTCTGCTCGTCGGCCACCGAAAGCCAAAGACTCTCAGCGATTTCGAGCCGCTTGCGCTTGGGAAGACGAAGGAGAGACGAGACAGATTCAGGCGGCATGATGAGACTTTAGTGACGCATGCCACCAGCGCAAGCCGCAGCTTTTGCCTAACGTCCTAGCGCGGCTGCCGCCGCAACCGTGGGGGAAAGTGGAGGCGCCGCGGCCGTGGTGATAGCGTTATGGTGTGAAAACAAAAACGACTTCTCATCATGGCCACGGCGTTGAGCGATTTTTGGCGCAGCATGGTTCCGATGTCACGGGTGTAATCGCAGGCTTCGACCGGCTGCGTCTCCGCGGCAGCCTGCGTTACCTTTATCAGCCCACCTTCATGTTTCGGCACCTTTGCCGCGTGGGCGTGCAGCTGAAGAACTTCGGGGCGTATGCCACCGCACTCAGCGACCGCGTTCGTGAGGCCGCCCATGCCTTCGCCCAGCGCTGTGGGCGACCGGTGCGTTATCTCTACTCGACCGCCGAGAGCAAGGAATCGCTCGCCCGCCAGCTCATGGAGCGCGACCGGGTCAACGAGGGGCTCATCGGCGTGTTCGACTGCGTGGAGCCGTGTTTGACCTATTTCGTCCGCGGCGACCGGCAGGCCCATCGACTCGAGCTCAAACTCGAATCCGGCAAATGCCTGCACCACTACTTCTATTTCCAGCACCCCGAGTTCGGGCTCATGCACGTGCGGCTCCAGACTTGGTTTCCGTTTCAGGTGATGGTTTGCGTCAACGGGCGGCTCTGGCTCGCCCGCCAGCTCGACCGGGCCGGTCTCGGCTACGTGCAACGCGACAACAGTTTTATCTGGATGGAAAATCTCCGGCGCGCTCAGGCCCTGGCCCATGCCCAACTCCGCGTGCACTGGCCGACCAAGCTCCAGGAACTGCTCACCCACTGCCATCCGCTCGCCGGGGAGATCTGCCGTCCGCTCGCCCAGAGTTACTATTGGAGCATCGACCAATCCGAGTACGCGACCGACGTGATGTTCAAGTCGCCCGGTGCGCTCGCCGCAATTTATCCCGCCCTGGTGCATCACGGTATCCGCCACTTCGGCACGCCAGAAGTGCTGCGCTTCCTCGGCCGCACGCTCCCCGCGCACGGTCGCGTGCACCGCCTTTATCAAGGCGAAGTGGAAACCGGGCTCACCCACCGACCCGAGGGCATGCGGCTCAAACACTACGTGAGCGGCAACTCGATCAAGATCTATGACAAGCACGGCCAGGTGCTGCGGGTCGAAACCACTCTGACCCAGCCGCAGGACTTCCGGGTGTTCCGCGCGCCGGAGGATCGCCCGAAAGGCAAGAAGCGCTGGCGGCCGCTGCGCAAGAGCGTCGCGGACGCCCCGCGACGCGCGCAAGTCTGCGCCGCGGCCAACGACCGTTACCTCGCGGCCCTCGCCGCGGCGCCGACTGACCTCGCGGCGGGTGATGCCGTCCAGTCCCTCTGCCGCCGCGTGATCAAGCACGGCCGCCCCTACCGCGCGCTCAATCCCTGGGCTCCGGCTGACGCCACGTTGCTCCAGATCATCGGCCGCGGAGAATGGATCCTCAACGGTTTTAGAAACCGCGATGTCCGCGCCGCACTCCTGGGTCCTACCGCCAACCTCGCCGAGCGCCGACGCCGCACCGGCCGCGTCACCCGTGCCCTGGCGTTGCTCCGCGCCCACGGCCTCATTCGGAAAATCCCCCGCACCCATCGTTACATGGTCACCGCCCGCGGCCGACAAATCATC
>Ga0082335_1003107_pt1 | contig 28362 bp, 30 predicted proteins | sample Subgrocontami58m_FD_72375 | JGI IMG/M metagenome (GOLD analysis project Ga0082335, IMG submission 72375) | Subsurface groundwater microbial communities from S. Glens Falls, New York, USA - GMW37 contaminated, 5.8 m (SPADES assembly) (version 2) ...
CATACCCGCAAAGACCACTGATCCTCGCCATATCCGAAACTTAGCCATCGTGAACTTGTTATGGGATACTGGTGCGAGAAACGGAGAGGTGCTCGCATTAGATGTAGCCGATCTGGACATGGAAAGACGCCGAGCGGTTATCAATACCGAGAAATCAAAAGGAAGGCGGCCGTTTCGGGAGTTATTCTGGACACAATCAACCAACGACAATATATATGCTTGGTTGAAAAAAAGAGAACACCTAAAAAAGACAATGGAGTTCAAAGAACCAGACGCTCTCTTTCTCTCGATATGCGCAGGCCAGCACGATACGACCGGCAGACGATTCACTATTCGAGGAGTCGGCGAAATGTTAAGGCGTTACTCAAACAGGGCGAAGTTGCCTTACTTGAATGCTCATAGTTTTCGACACCACATGGGTCACCACATTATACAGAGCGGCGGATCAAGTGCCGATGTGATGAATATTCTCGGCCACTCGTCGGTCCAGAGCTCGACAATTTACACGATGATGACCGATCACGAATTGGAAAAGAGATATCGAGGATTCATGAAAGATACTCCGACAAAAGAAAGAGTAGAGAGGGTAGAGAGAGCAGAGAGGATTGCGAGAGTCGAAAACTCCGTAGAGAAATTTGCGAGACCCGTCGTCCCGTTGCGAGATTAACCCGATGTGGGCATCCATCAGCTTGATAAGATACCCCGATAAGTTATAATGAAAGTACGAAAAGACAGCTGTGGGCAACTCAACTTGATGACTTTGACATGTTAGCATAGGGTTGTCCTTGCAAGACCAAGACAGACCTTTGACAACCCGACTTTTACTCCCAGACGATCCCATAGCGAAGATGCCATGGGGCCGCCAGGGAGTAAAAGAAAAACTCGTAAGACAAAAGGTTTTGGGACTACCCAAAGACCCGCATGACAATTAGCCCAGTGGATGAAATATAAAAGGTGTCATGGGGCTTAATCCATGATAAGTATATGAGAGTACGCATAATCACAAGGGTAATTACATACGACTCAGGGAATAGAAGAATTCTGTTGGTAAAGAACAGAGGTCAAGATTTTTGGTACCCACCGGGTGGCGGTTGGGACCACGAAAAGGAAAACATCATGGATTGTGCAACTCGTGAAGTGTATGAGGAGACGGGCCTGAAAGTAAAGGTGCTAAGGCTGTTGTATTTACAGGAATTCCATGAAAACGATGTCCAGACTTCCTTTGAAACGATGTGGCTTGCAAAGCCGTCCGAAGGGACGAATTTAAACGAATTGCATGTTGACCATGATGTGGATGGGAAGGTTGAAAAAGCACGATGGTTTTCTAGAGAAGAGCTTAAGCATATAACAATATTTCCGAAACGCCTGCAGGGCAGTTTTTGGGAGAATATCGAAAGATTTCTTAAAGAAGAGGATCCGTTTATTGGGGTCAGTTAATCCGCATGACAATTTGTAAAATGGGATGAGTAATAAAAAGTGCCACGTGAGATAAAAAGGAATGCCGCATTCTACCCTTGATAGAATGCGGCGGAATTGACGCAGGACTGGCTGCCCACTACTCCGGGTAGCACAACCCACGGGGTGCGCCTCGGTCCTCCGAGCAATGCGCACAACCCCGCGACTTCATGGCGATAGGACACTCCGTCGCGGATTAAAATGATCTTATATAAAGCTACTATGGAAGTCAAGCCATGCGGTTTAGCTAAGAAATGTCATGGAAGGTAAAGCCAAAAAATATATTCTTCGCTTTAACCAAAGTAATGCGGACAGCGTTTATAGTTTTGAGGCGTTAAGAAGGGGCGCCAAAAGAATTGAAACAAGAGCGGCGACAGAAAAGTATAGGCGAATACGCGCTGGCGATATATTGGTGTTCGTCTGCGGGAAAAAGAAGTTCGAAAGAAAAGTCGGTAAAGCCTCTGTTTTTAAAAGTATTAACGCCATGTTGCGAAAATATCGCGTGAAAGACATTATGCCCGACCGATTCTCGCAGAAAGAACTGGAGAACGCTTATTATAGTTACGCCGGCTATAAAGACAAGATTAAAAGATTTGGTCTTGTAGCGCTTGAGATAAGGTAGGATTTTACGGACTCATCAAGAGGCCACTATGATGCTCTAGAGCATCATAGTGGAAGAACGCTAGGAGTTTTTGGAAGTATAGGAGTATAAAATTGGGTAAGAGATAATTATGCACTGGCTCGTTTTTTCAGCAATCAGCATCGTGACTCTATCCGTTGCAAACCTTCTGCAACGTAAATTGATGCGTGAAGAGGGGAGTCAGGTTGTTGCAAGCTCAATTGTTTTTCAGCTTTTTTGTGCTCTTCTTATTGGTGCCGTGACCGCAGTCATTGGATTTTCAGTTCCTCCACTACGGGAATACTGGTTCAATTTCGTTTTGATGGGAGTCCTTTACGCTGGGGGCACTTTGTTTTTATTTCGTTCTCTGCAAACTATCGGAGCTTCGGAGGCGACAATATTGACGGCTTCTCGTGCGCTGTGGGCGGTCGCGGCGGGTGTTATTTTAGTGGGCGATTTTATCAATGCGAGTAAAGTAATTGGGATTGTTTTAGTTCTTGGTGCTGTGGTGCTTGTCTCATATAATCCACGTGAATTTAAGTTTTCTAAAGGTAGCTTATTCGCTCTTCTTGCGGCGATTTTCTACGGTCTTGCCGTTGCGAACGATTCATATATTTTGAAGCACTATTCTGATGTGATGACTTTCACGACATTAGCCTTTCTTTTCCCGGGTCTTATCATGGCTGTTTTTCGTCCCTCGGCTCTGCCTAAAGCGGTAGAATTCGTTAAATCTCGCCAGATGCGGGCAATGATTATTATGTCATTTTTCTATTCAGTTTCTGCGATTGCTTTTTACTTTGCTTTCAGATTCGGCGGCACTGCATCCCAGGTTTCTCCCGTGCAACAATCTGATGTTATTCTTACAGTGATTCTTGCGGCTATCTTTCTTGGGGAGCGAGACCAATTGCCCAAAAAGGTTATGGGCGCTTTACTGACAATAGCAGGTGTTTTACTGCTGAGATGAGGTCCCCACCAATACAGCACATCAAAAAATGCCATTGGGCGAGCGGCTCGTGTGATATTTACGATCAAGAGAACTCGCTGGAGTTTTTGAGATGATAGTTTAGAATAGCGCCATGCGAAAAAAGGAAAACAACTTTGCATTCATCGATAACACCAATGTCCACAAAGGCATTGGAATGCTCGGATGGCGGTTAGATCTGGTTAAATTCAGAAAATTGCTGGATGAGAGATACGGTGTCACGAAAGCATATATGTTTATTGGGTATATTGCTGGTAATCAAGATATGTATCGTGATTTCCAAAATATGGGCTACACCCTGATTTTTAAGCCGACCTTACCCACCAAGAACGGTCAAGTAAAAGGGAATTGTGATGCGGAGTTAGTATTGCAAGCTATGATTGACTTAGAAGTCTATGATAGGGCAGTGATTGTGACGGGCGATGGGGATTTTCAATGCCTCGTGAAGCATTTACGCAAGATAGGCAAATTGGGCTACGTCATAAGTCCCAATAGACAGTGGTGCTCCATTTTACTGAAGCGAGAAGCACGAGGAAATCATGTTTTTATTGAGGAGATGCGTTCGAAGCTAGAGCTAAAATGAAAAGGGCCCCTGATGGGACAAAACCCAGCAAGGGACCTTTTCGTATTGATGCGTCCATTGTAAGCGTTCGCAATGTTTTGTCAATAGTGCATTATACACATTAAATCCCATGATCTTTCTCGTCTTAAACAAAGTCGAAGAGCTTGCCCCGAGCACTTCGATAAACTTAGTATAAACCTAGCCGAGGGGTGGATACGGAGGAGCGTAAAGTGATGATAGCGGAAGGGTGTAATCCCAGATGAAAGTTATGAAAGATAGAAAAAAGATTTGTGTTTTCTGTTCCTCTAATAAAGATCTAGGCAAAATTTTTATTGATGAGGCATGGCATTTTGGAAATCAAATTGGGAAGAACAATTTTGATGTTATTTGGGGAGGTTGCGATATGGCCTCGATGGGCTCTGTCGCTCGGGGCGTACAAGCGGGAGGGGGCGCCGCAATAGGTATTATTACTCAGCATTTTATTGATGGCGGTTACGCTTATAAAAACGCTAACGAATTGATTGTGGCAAAGGATCTTCGTGAACGTAAACATTTGATGCAAAGTCGTGCCGACGCATTCGCTGTCTTACCCGGCGGTTTTGGAACCCTTGATGAGTTTTTTGATATTTTAGCTGCCCAAATCATTAATCTAAAATCGGGCAAGCAAATACAGCCTATTATGGTTCTCAACTCTGGAGGTTTCTTCAATGAGATAAAAGCTTTTTTCGATAAGCTTTATGCACATAAAGTCGCAGATGAAAAATACAAGGCACTCTATACATTTGTAGATAAACCCGAGGATGGAGTAGCCTTTATCCGTGGTTCTTTTTCGAAATAGCCGTTATTCTTGTTGGCACATTACATTAAACGTTGTGGTCTTTTGGACACGAAGTAGAATAATAGCGGCTAAAAGATAGAGGATAGAATGGTATAATGATTGATATGGAGATTGAGATTGTGAGAGAGCCAATATCTGTAAAAAAACTTTCAGAAATAGCCGAAAATCAGTTCGGCGATTTGGTAAAAGCCGTGGTAGATATCGAGCGGGAGATTATGGCAATCGGGGGAGAACTGCACGCCGACGGAGAGGCCTTGTTGCTTCAAGAAGGATCACGCCAAGAAAATCTCTGGGGCATTAACCTTTATGTCGGTAAAACCGGTGAGGAGTTTATTGAGTTCGATTCGATGATCAATATCCGGCCGTCGCAAGACAATCGCTCGCGTAGCGTCGAAAGTTCGGAGCTTCGTGACAAAATTAAGGCTACAGTAGATAAATTGGTGAAGGAATAAGGACCATGCCATTTCAGCATACATCTTTAGCAGAAGGACGATGGGGGCAATTTTCATTAGCGGAACAGCTGGCCAATGTTGGTAGCGAAGTCGGCCGCGCCGCGCGCTGGCAAAATAAAAATGCCCAGTCCTATGAAATGGCTTCCAGACGCGCGCTTGAATTACTGGACATGACGATGCAAGACAGTCGTTGGCGGGGGCGTTTGAAAGAAATTAGCCGCGCTCGCGAGATTTTATGTGATGCGTTTCTCGGGAGCGGAATGTATAAAACCACGCTTTTGGATCTTGAACGGTATTTTTCCCAATTTGCAATGGCGGCGCGTTTGAAAAAGTAAATCCCGTTAGAGATAGTGCGCGTGCTTTATGAAAAAACCTCGTCAAAATCATTTATATAAAGATTTCGTAGAACAAATATTATGGTGATTCCAAGAGCGCACGCGATCTCTAACGAGGTTCACCCCGTTAGAGATCCGATGCCAAAGGCATCGGCAGACGCCGAAGGGCGTCTTATTTCTAATGGGGTAAATAGCGAGTTGAAAACCAATTGGGATTTGGGCGTGCTTTTTGCCGGTGATGACGATCCGTGGATGGAAGAAGAGCGCTCGGCAATCAAGAAAGAAAGCTACGCTTTTATCAATCAATGGAAAGATCGAGCGGATTATCTCGAAGATCCCGCCGTCTTACGCCAGGCGCTTGATGAATATGAAACCTGGCAGCGTCGCTTTGGCGCCGAAGGGAATCAGGGGTATTATTTCTGGCTTAGGAGCACGCTTGACGAAGCCGATCCGAAGATAAAGGCGCGGGTCAATCAGATTCAAGATTTCTCTAAAAAGATTGAAAATGACATTCAATTTTTCACGTTGCGGATTGCTAAAATTCCCGAAAGCGCGCAAAAAATCTTTTTGAGCCACAAGTCGCTAACAAAATATCGGCATTTTCTCGAGCGGTTATTCGCCCAAGCTAAATATCTTTTAAGCGAACCGGAAGAGAAAATTTTGAATCTCAAAGCGGAACCGTCTCATTCCAATTGGGTCAAGATGACTTCCAGCTTTCTCTCCAAGGAGGAGCGGGGAGTGTATATGGATAACGGAAAAGCCACGAAAAATTTTGCCGAAATCTTGAGTCTGATTGACAGCCCCCGAAAGGAGGTGCGCGACAGCGCCGCTTCGGCGTTCAATGAAATTCTTGCGAAACACGTCGAAACAGGCGAGGCCGAAATAAATTCGGTGCTTCTCAATAAAAAAATTGACGATGAACTGCGCGGCGTCTCGCGCCCGGATTTGCTGCGGCATCTTGACGATGACATTGAAACCGAGGTGGTGGATACGCTGGTGGAGGCCGTAGCGAGCCATTTTGATATTTCACGTAAGTTTTACGAACTCAAAGCCAAACTGCTGGGGGTTAAAAAACTCGCCTATCATGAAAGGAACGTCCCTCTGGGGAAACTGGATAAAAACTATACTTTTGCGGAAGCCGCGGCGCTGGTAGAGCGAGTGTTTACTAAACTGGATAAGCAGTTTGCCGATATCTTCGCAGATTTTCTTTCTAAAAGCCAAATTGACGCTTACCCTAAAAAGGGGAAGCGGAGCGGGGCTTTTTGCGCTCATCATCTCTTGTCCCAGCCGACGTATATATTTCTGAACCACACCAATAAGTTAAATGACGTCTTAACCCTGGCGCATGAATTAGGGCACGGAATCAATAACGAATTAATCCGAGAAAAAGTCCACGCGCTCGATTTCGGGACGCCGCTTTCGACCGCCGAAGTTGCCAGCACTTTTATGGAAGATTTTGTGCTGGAGGAGCTGCTGTTAGAAGCGGACGATGAATCACGCTTGGCGCTCATGATGACCAAGCTGGGCGATGACGTTTCGACTATTTTCCGGCAGGTCGCGAGTTATCGCTTGGAAATAGAATTGCACCAAGAGTTCGGAAAGGCCGGGTATCTTTCAAAGGATGAGATCGGGAAGATTTTCTTGAAACATATGGCGTCTTATATGGGCGACGCCGTTCTGCTTTCTCCCGGGTCGGAAAATTGGTGGCTCTACTGGGATCACCTCCGTAGATTTTTCTATAATTATTCGTACGCCAACGGCCTTTTAATTTCCAAAGCGCTGCAGAAGTCGGTGCGGCAAGACCCTGCGTTTATCAATAAGGTCAAGGAGTTTCTGTCAGCGGGACTCTCTGATTCGCCTCAAAATATTTTCGGAAATCTTGGAATTAATATTCAGAATCGCAAATTCTGGGAAGAAGGACTACAAGAAGTCAGGACGCTTCTTGACAACGCGACAGAGCTGGCCGTGAAATTAGGGAGAATTTAATTTTCAGCAACAATTTAGCAATAATGTAACAACAGCGGCTTTTAACTTTTATCGCAGTAGTGATAACTCCGCCACTATGATACTCTAGAGTATTAGACCTGTTGCTTAATAATCTTCGTAGCGAAATTTTCAGATTTCGAGCGAGGCGAAGCAAAAATTTTGAAGCATATACGGCGTATATGTTGAGAAATTTTTGCAAAGCCGTAGCCGAAATATGGAAATTGCAGCAGAAAGGTTATTAAGCAGCAGGTCTATTATATCAAGTGTTTACGAACCATTGATAAGTTAAACAACTCTGGTTGCTTGCTACTTACTTTTTTACGGCCTTGACAAGCGCTTCTTCAACGGCCGCTTTGAAACTTTCATAAGGCACGGCGCCGGTGATTTTAACTCCGTTGATGAAGTTCGTCGGCGTCGCGTTTACGCCGAGGGCTCTGGCGTCAGCTAAATCTTTCTCAACTTCAGCGGAGTATTTGCCGCTATCGAAACACTGATCGAACTTTGCAACATCGAGCTCCAGCGCCTTAGCGAATGATTTAAGATTCACTTTAGAAAACGCGCCCTGATTTTCGCCGTTCTGGCGCTCGAAGAGATAATTATGATACTCCCAGAATTTCCCTTGTTCATCGGCACACTCGGCCGCCTCCGCCGCCCAGGTTGATTCATCGCCGAGAAAGGCGAAATCGCGATAGACAAACCGCACCTTGCCGGTTTTTACATACTCATCAAAGAGCTGCGGCTCGACGTTTTTGTAGAAACGCCCGCAGAAGGGACACTGAAAGTCGCTAAACTCAACGACAGTCACCGGCGCATCGGGATTTCCCAGCGATGGGTCGTCGTCGGCGATATTTTCTTGTATGGCCTGATTATTGCCGGAAGGCGCCGCTTGATCTCCGGAGTCTTTAGGCGCGCGGCCGCTCCCCCCTCCGGAATAAATTACCGCGAGCGCAATCAAGACACCAGCCGCAATAATCGCCCCGGGAACGAGCAAATTATTGCCCCCCGAATTCTCTTTTTTTTCTGTGGTTTCAGTTTCCATAACGTTGCAAGTTCTCTTATGCTACACGAAAGATTTAACTCGCGCAAATCATGCTTGGTTCCGCCAATTGAATGCTCTGCCCTTTATAATAATGCCGAGACTTTTTGGCGTATCTAACTCAAACGAAAAAGCCCATACGGGCTTTTTCGTTTGAGTTAGAACTCGCGGCGGGGTCCGCCGAAGTTGCGATGCGGTCTGTCACCGCGTACCTCTCGGAAGCACTCGATGCAGTAAACCGGTTTGCCCGGGGTTGGTTCAAACGGAACCGTTGTGTCCTTGCCGCACTTGGTGCAGGTCGCAGGAAACTTCGGCCGGTCGCCGAATCCACCCTGGGGTCGGTTGAAACCGCCACCACTTTGATTCATTTCGTCCACGTTGATACGAGCTTCAATTCTTTTCTCAAAGCCCTGTGGTTATTTTTTCGAACCCACTCTTTGGGAGCCCGTATCAACAACTGCGAATTCAAATATAAATTTAAACTCCGTATGTTAATCGTTGTCTCTTATCTGAGCGTTTTTCAAGGGTAGCATACGGAGGATTTTTGTCAACCCCGTTAGAGGTTTTAAGATAGTCTTGCTAAATCCCCGAGAATGAGAGCGAAAGCGTCCGCCTGCCCTGCCTACCGGCAGGCAGGACTTCGCCTTAGATTCTTTCACACCAAGAAAGACATGGCTGAACCTCTAACGGGGTTGACCCAGCCTAAAATTACAAGAAAAACCGATGCAAATCGCGATAACTAATTACAAGAATAAGCGTCAATAAAAGCACAAATCCGATCGCGTGCGTCGCCCGCTCGTAGCTGATATGCACTGGCTTCCCGCGAACCTTCTCGATCCCCAGAAAAAGCAATCGTCCTCCGTCTAGAGCCGGGAATGGAATTATATTCAAAATCGCAAGGTTAATCGATAAAAGCGCTATGAACTGCACAAAGTATGAAAACCCTAAACGTTGCGCCTGCCCTGTAAGAACAAAAAGCCCAAGCGGCCCGGAAACGCCCTCCGGGATGGCGCCTTCGGTCGCCACGCCTCGCACCAGACCCCAAAACGCCTCGCCGGTGGCGCGAACTGAAAACCAAAGGCTCTGTAATCCTCTCCACGGCGCAACGTACCAAGGCGCCTTCGCGATTCCGATATCGGCCAGCGCGATGCCTATTGGCCCTTGGCCTGCCGGCGGAGCACCTCTGCTCTCGATAGTTACGGTCGCAGTTTTATCAGTCCCTACCGCGGCGCTCTCTTGAACTTCCAGCTCTAATACTTCGCCACGATGAGTATTCACAAATTCGATCAGTTCAACGCTGGTTTTAGGCTCAATAAATTTCTCTCCAGAAGTCACGCGTCGAACCACATTGCCGAACGCCAGCTTCGCCTCCGCCGCAGGACTGCTCTCTGCGATGCTAATAATTGTGACCTTAGCATCCGAAACCTCCGAATCGCCATCTGCAATAGAAGGGACGCCAACTACATGCCCTAATGAAAATAACGCCCAGGCAAGCACCACGTTCATTAAAACACCCGCGACGATAATTATCGTCCGATGCCAAATCGGATGCGAAGCAAAACTGGTTTTATCGCCTTCGCCCTCGCCCTGTTCGCCGAAGATCCGCACGAACCCGCCGATCGGGAAAAGATTAAACGAATAAAGCGTCTCGCCGAATTTATGCCCAAAAAGTCGAGGCGGGAACCCAAATCCGAATTCATCCACCCGAATGCCGAACTTCCGCGCCGCAAAAAAATGCCCCCATTCATGGACTAGTACCAAAACCCCCAAAACAGCAATAAAAATCACCAAAGCCATAATTCCTCCCTGTTTGGTACAATAGACCGGTCTATTGTACTTTTGTACTTTTATAATTTATATAACGACGAGCGCCAACGACGGACACTGGATGGAGACCCCTTGACCGGCAACGTCAGCACATCGAGGACCCTGCTCAATGCCTCAAGCCACTGCTTCCCTTTTGACTCCTTAAAGAATAGCTCGAAAATCTTTTTATAACCATCACCAGAACGCAATAGGTCCCTCTGATATAGATATGCGGTCGTCTTGCTCATTTTCAGCATACGGCATACTGATCCGCAACTATATCCTTTCTGAAGCAAGATAGCCGCCATCAGACGCTTTGAAAGCATGAGTTTCTCGCCCGGAGTAAGCAGATCATCAATGAACTTCTGCAAGAGCGTGTCATTATCAATCCTCACAAGAGTGCGGACAAGGGCATTGCTAATCTCTTTCTGAATCGCGGGTGATAGCGGATTTTGCGAAACTTTGGGCATACCCCAATAGTACAATAGACCGGTCTATTGTACTAGTGTTGTAAAGGACGGCGTTGTTAACGGAGACGAAGGCGAAGCAGATATTCAATGTTGCCTTTCGTTCCAGGGATGGGTGACTGCGTCCTCCCTAAAATACTCCAGCCAACCGATTCAGCCAACGTTACAAACTCAATAAGCGCTTGCTCTCTGGAATTCTCGTCCTCCACAATTCCGTGTTTTAAATCCGACTCTGCGACTTCATATTGGGGTTTAAAAAGCACGATGACTTCGGCATCCGGAGCTAAAAACTTCTTGAGGGCGGGGAGTACAAGCCGCAGGGAGGTAAAGGATACGTCAACCACCGCATAACCAATCGGCTCCGGCAGTGATTCAATATACAAAATATTGGTTTGCTCCATCACGACAACCCGCGGGTCCTCGCGAAGTTTCAACGCCAATTTGCCGCGCGCCGTATCAATGGCATAAACTTTTGCGGCGCCGTTTTGCAGCAAGACATCCGTAAATCCGCCCGTCGCGGCACCGATATCGGCGCAAATTTTGCCTTCGACGGAAATGCTAAAATGTTGAAACGCCGCCGCGAGTTTCAATCCGCCGCGGCTAACGTAAGGGGAACGCTCTTTTACGCGAAGCTCCACATTTGACTGATGCAGTTGCGCCGGCGAAACTGCTTTTTGCCCACCAATAAAAATATTGCCTTCAGTCACCGTGATGAAAGCTTCATTTTTATCTTTGACAATTCCCCGCTCGATCAAAATCTGATCAAGCCGTTTCTTTTTCATAAAATTCATAAGAGATAACCGCACTATGATGCTCTAGAGTATCATAGTGCAAATTGGAATCTAATTTAGAAGAAACTCCTAATGAGTGGCTAAACTGTCATAATTTCTTTCTCTTTTCGCGCTCCCATCTCATCGAGTTTTTTATTCGTTTCGTCAACAAGCTTCTGGACTTGGTCTTTGCCGCGGAAATGATCGTCTTTTGAAATGATCTTATCTTTCTCAAGTTTATCAAGCTCTTTCATCGCCTCTTCGCGGACTTTACGAACCGCTATCCGGCCCTCTTCCATTTTCTGGCCCAGAAGTTTCACCAGTTCTTTTCGCCGTTCTTCCGTAAGCAGGGGAAGCGCCAAACGGATGCCGTTGGAGTCGGCAATCGGGTTCATGCCTAGATTCGATTGCTGAATGGCTTTTTGGATCGGCTCCATCGCCCCCTTGTCCCAAGGAGCAATCATAATCTGCCGCGGTTCGGGCACGCTGATCGCGGCCAGCGCCTTTAGCGGCTGTTTCGCGCCGTAGTACTCAACTTCTAAATCTTCGACCAGCGCCGGCGTTGCGCGTCCGGTCCGCAAGCTCGCGATGTCTCTTTTCAGATACTCCAACGATTCTACCAACTTAGGTTTTATCGACTCAATAATTTTTTGCGCCATAAAAGTAAAATTAAAAAAATAAATATCAAAAATCAAAATGATGGCTAGACTCACAGTCGCCATCCCGGCCGAAGGCCTAGGGACAATGCAAAAGGTAAAATTTTATGATTTTGATCTGTTATTTTACACTTTGATTTTTGCACTTTGCATTTTATTTGCCGACAACTGCATAGATTATATTTGAGTCCCCGGCGGGAATACGCAGCATCTTGATCACGCCTTGGGCCGGTAATTGGATGATCTGCCAATGTTCGCCAAAGTCATCGGATTTGTAAATTTGGGATCCGACGCCGATAAAGAGCCTTCGCGAATCTTGCGGGCTTACCTCAATCGCGCCAACTCCGGAAGCTTGCGGCGGAACGATAATACCGACCGGATTCCAGACACTCCCGGCGTTTTCAGAGCGGAGCAGGCCATATTGAGAAGCGGTATAAATCACCAATGGCTGCAACTTATCAAGGACAAAATCGGTAATCTTGTCGGCCTTTTGATACTTCCGATACCCCTCGGAGAGCCGCGTCCAGGAAACTCCGCGATCATATGTGCGAAATGTCTCGCCTTGAGAAGTTAGCGCGAAATAATTCGCGCCGTCCGACTGATTCCCGATAAGTTTAACGATGCCATCCGGAAACCACTTTTGTACGCGCCACGATTTGCCTCCGTCGCTCGATTCCAAAAACCCGCCTTGCCCCGTAGCAACATAGACGCGATTAGCTAGCGCGTCCACCTCTACCCCAAAAACTCCGAAACGACTTGCGGAAACTGCGTACACCTCCTCAAAGCTTCTGCCGCCGTCAATACTTTTCAATACTCGACCGAGATTTTCTTGAAATACCGCAAGATACATTTCGTTCGGACGCAAACGGTTAATGGCGATATCATAAACTTCGGCGGAAATTTTCAACGTGCCTTTGATATCAATCGCGCGCGCCCACGATTCCCCGCCGTTTTGCGACACCCAAAGTCCGGCACCCTTGGTCCCGAGAAAAACAACGTTTCTTTCCTTGGGGTGGAAGACAAAAGATAAAACCGCGACAGGAAAAGCAACCCCGCGCTCGTCAACCCGGCTTTTTAACGCCCATGTGAGACCGCCATCAACTGATTTATACACCCCGGCATCTTTTTGAGCCGGCGCGCTTGGATTCGTAAGACGCTTGCCAATTAAAAACGGCAGCAAAATCAGCAAAGAAAAAAGCAGGACTCCGATTGTAATAAATACGGACTTCAGATTCATATCGTTGTTTTATGCTTATCTTTTAACATTAAATACCGGCCGGCGGAAGTTAAGAAACATAATGTCCGTCGCAAGGCGTTGGTTAGCGTTGGTCGCCTGAAGTGCTGTAAGCGCCCGAAAACCGACCTTCGCCCGCCTAATCGCGTCAGCGAGCGGCACCCCCTCCAGTGAAACGAAATCTTTCCGAAAGCGGGTTAGAATATGTTCCAGTGCCGCGTCGCGGTTCTCCCGATCATCAGCCAGCATTTTTGCGGCAAGAAACGCGTCGGCAATCGATCCGCCATACGCTGTCTCGGCGATCTTTCGCAGTTTTTCCTTCTCACCAAAAAGTTCTCGATCTCCCAAGACAGAAAAAAGAACACCGGGCCGGCCGCGCGCAAGATCAATGATCTCCTCCGCAGCACCGGAAATTTTTTGCATCTCTTTATCCGCGACAAGCCCAAAGCGAATGGGAACCACGCGCGACAGAATCGTTGGCAGAATATATTCCGGAGCCGCGGAAATCAAGAGAAATACCGTAGTCCCGCTCGGCTCTTCCAATATTTTCAAAAGCGCGTTTGAAGCATCGCCGCCGAGCGTTTCTGCCCGATCAATTAACACCACCCGAGTTTTTTCGCTTGCCAGGGAGAGCCAGCGGCGGAGCTCGCGCACCTGTCCGATGGTAATGGTCTTCTTAAGCTCTTTCTCGTGATCATCGGCTGCAACAATTCCTGGCTCCAGGCGAAAAAAACGATTTGTGAGGCGAAGATCGCTTATTCGGCACATCTCGCATTTATTGCTTGCGGTGAGCTTATCGAGTCCCTCGGAGCTAAGTCCTCGGGACGAACGCTTGAGACTTTCAGAGTCGAATGACTGGTCGAACCCGCCGAATCCGCATCCGCCAAGAGTACCCCCTGCCTTTTCGCAAAGAAGCGACCGCACGAATAAAAGCGCCATAGTCTCCTTGCCGACTCTCGCCGGACCGTGAAAAAGATACCCGTGCGCCCACGTTTTTTTCTTAAGAATTGCCTCCAAATAATTCACGACGCGCGAGTGTCCGATTACCATTACCTCCATAATAGTCACTCTGCGGCAAAATCAAAAGCGACCCGCGTCTATGGGGCCGCTTTTCAAAGCGAGGTGTATTTTAGCGGTTTGGGGTCCATGGCAGTGCGATGCTAATATACTAATTCATACTAATAATACGAATAAAAATCAGATTGTCGGAGTCCATGAAGTTTTATTTTAGAAACTCATATTTTTCAGAAATACCTTAGTAACCAACGAAGCGCCATATTGGCCAAGTGATTGCGAACAGAACATATTGGCTTCAGCTATCTTCGGGACGCAATATCTGGGGCACAAAATATGCTCCGTACCCTAGATAGGCAACGGTGAATAGATTATTCGTAGCGAAGCGCGCCCAGGGGGCTCTTGTTTTTAGCTTGTTGCGCCGGGTAAATCCCGAAAACCAGCCCCACAAGACATGAAACCGTAACGCCAATAAAAACCGCCCACGCGGAAACTACAAAATGCCATTCTGTCGCTAGAAGCTGAGTGAGCGCGAGCGATATAAAGTAGGACGTCAGTATGCCGAAAGCAATGCCTATAATCCCGCCGGCAAGCGTGAGCATCACCGCCTCCAGCAGAAACTGGGTCATGATAGCCCGATTTTTCGCGCCTAAAGCCTTCCTTAAACCTATCTCTCTCGTACGTTCAGAAACTGACACGAGCATAATATTCATAATCCCGATTCCGCCGACGACCAGAGAAATAGTTGCGACAGAAACAAGCAGCGCCGTGAAAATACTCGCTACCGATCCGACTCGATTCGCCACGTCAGCCTCCGTATCGACAAAGAAGTCGTCCTTAGATGGATCGTCAATGTTGTGCGCGATCCTTAACGTACTTTTAATATCAGCAACGGCCAAGGGCACGGCGCTTTCGGAAGAAGCTCTCCCGATAATTCGGTTGTAATAATCCATGCCCACCACGTACTTTTGCATAGTGGTGTAAGGAATGCCCATAAATTCATCAATGTTGAAAATTGAGACATTCCCCGTAGGGGCTAGAACGCCGATAACGCGAAAGGTTTGGTTTCGGATGCGAACTTTTTGCCCGACCGGATCTATCGAACCAAATAGATTTTCCTTGATTTTCGATCCGACCACCATGAGAGCGGCGCGTTCCTCGACTTCACTATCGGTAAACGCCCTGCCCTCCGACACATTCAAATCAAAAATAGTAAAAATCTTTTCATTCGCGCCCAAAAGAGTCCCGCGAGTGGTTTCTCCCTCGAAAGACACGGTTTCGATTTGGAAAATGGCTGGGGTAATTTCCTGCAATTCAGGAACATTGAAGCTGCTCTGCAAAGCTTCCACATCTCTTTCCTTCAAAGAGTTGGTGAGATATTCAAAAAGGTCGGCCGGGCCTTTGGGCTCTCTTCCCGCGCCCACTAAGATCGTGCGGGAACCGAGGCTCCCGAATTCGCGTATGACGACGGATTGCGCCTCACTCGCCACCGATGTCACGATAATTATGGCGCCGATGCCAATAACAATGCCCAAGATGGTGAGCAATGACCGGGAACTGTTTTTCTTAAGCCCGGCGAATGAGATTGCCAATGTATCACGAAACAGCATCGAATCATTTTATAAAATAAATACGACAATTTAGATCACCTGGTCTGCTGAACAATGCTCGATAAAAGATTGATGAATAAAAGAAATACGCCCAGAATAATGACTATAAAAAGGGAAGCTCCCACCCAAAACCAGATCTTAAATTTACGCGTGATCTGCCTGATATTCGAGTGAAATTCTCTAATAAACTGCGCCGCATCGCGGTCCGTAGTCTTAGATAAGGCGCCAGCCTTGGCGGAACTGGTATAGAACTTAATAATGTCTGATCGCGCCAGAACTCCCACTAGCACCCGATCGCTGTTAATCACCAAAATCGGATTGACGCGGTGATGCATCTCAAAAACAGACACAGCCTGCTCGAGCGTGGAATCCTCCGAGAGTATAAGCGGGTCATTATTCATCACATCAGCAACGCGCAATTTAAGGAGTTCCTTTACGTCGTTTTTTACTTCCTCTGGAATTTCATCGGCGTCGTGATCCGTCATCAACCGCATAAATAACGGGAGGTGAATCTTCGAAGCTTTGGCAATCACATCAAAATCTGTGAGAATGCCGACAACCCGTTTCGCGGCGTCAACCACAGGCACTCCGCTGAAATTATTTTTCAGGAGAATGTTCGCGGCCTCAATGAAGGGCGTTTCCGTGTTCACTGAAAAGACCTTTGTGAACATTACTTCTTTTACTTTGGGGATATCCATATTTTAATAATTAACCGCTAACATTTACGAATAATTACACGAACGCGTACGAAAACATTTCGTATTGATTCGCATTGAATTTTTGTATTGATTCGCGGTTCATAATAACAATTTTGAGTTTCAATTTATAATTTTTTTGAGCAGTAGCGAATATGGGCAGTTGGCCGCCGACAGTCAGAATAGCGCGCGACGTTATTTCTTGAATTCTTCCGCCATATGCGGAGTAAGATTAGTCTCTTCGCGCTCAAGCATCCCGTCTTTGATATAAAGAATTCTGGAAGCATACCCTGCAGTATAGCTTTCATGCGTTACCAGAAGAACCGTATGCCCCGCTTTATTTAATTGCTGAAGGCTCTGCATAACGAGCCCCCCCGATTGCGAGTCTAGATTCCCAGTCGGCTCATCCGCCAAAATCATCTTGGGATTATTTGAAATAGCGCGCGCGATTGCGACTCTCTGCTTTTCGCCGCCGGAAAGACTCATTGAATTATACTCGAGGCGGTGAGCAAGACCCACCGACCTAATCACCTCTTCAACGATAGAACGTCTCCTGCCCGGCGCCACGCCGGCGTATATCAGGGGCAAAACCACGTTATCGTATACAGACGTCCGCGGGAGAAGATCAAATGACTGAAACACAAAACCAATTTCTTTATTTCTAATGTCCGCCAACTGGTCATCGGAAAGCTGATTTACGTCCTGGCTGTCGAAGCGATAAGTTCCGGCACTCGGTCGCTCCAAAAGGCCCAATATGTGAAGCAGGGTGGATTTGCCCGACCCCGAAGGCCCCATGATAGCGACGAACTCGCCGGAGTTAATCGAAAATGTGATATCTCGAATGCCGGCCACGGGTACACCCCCGACAAAATAATTTTTTGAAAGACGCTCGACTTCCAATAACGCCATGCTAAGGAATGTGTATCTCTTCGCCCTCTTTCAGTCCGTTCGTAATCTCGACCAAGCCCTCTCCTCCCGTAATACCGATTTCAACAGGACGATCCAGCGCCGCTCCGGCCTTCAGGACGCGCACAAGATACTCCCCGCCCCGCTTTACTAATCCCCGCCTAGGAACAACAAGCGCATTCGACCTCTCGGCGGAAATCATTTCAATATTCGCCGTCATGCCTGACTTGACTCGCGGATCGTCACTCACGAATTGCAGAATGCTCTTATAAGTCGCGACACCCTCAATAATGGTTTCGCCAGGCTCAATCTGAATTAACGTAGCGGGAAATTCTGCGGTTGAACCGTAGGCATCAAGAGTAATGTCGGATTTATTCCCTAAAGATACCTTAGCAATATCGGACTCGGGAATATTCACCTTAACCTGAAGATGCGCGCCGCTCAAGGTTACGACGTTCTGGCTTGGATTTACGCTTTCCCCGACTTTAACATCCTGCCGAATAACAATTCCGTCAAATGGCGCCGAGAGCACAGTCTTTGAAAGATTCACGCGGGCGTTTTGTAACGACGCTTGAGCCCGCTGAAGCAGGGCGGTTTGGGCGTTTATCTCTTGGGTGGAATACCCCGATTGAATTTTCAGCTCCTCCACCTCGGCGAGTGTGATGCTCGACTCTAGATTCGCCACTTTTTCGCGCGCCGCGGCAATGTTGCCGCGCGCAAGTTCGACATTGGCGCGACCGGTTCCTATGGCGACTTTATATTGGTCAATGGCGGAAGACGGCGTTGCGGAATCAAGAAACATAGCCCCCGACTGCAAGATTGATCTTATCTGGGATAAATTATATTCCGCCGCGCTAGACGAAGCGACTAAATCGCTGGAAGCATCAACCGCATGAATATCCAAGCTCCATTTTCTAAGAACCGCCTCAACGACTAAGCGGCTTCTTTCAATTTGGGTTTTTAGCTGAGAGTCTCCGGAATTGATTGAAATAGTCGGCTGCGAGATGGGATTACTAATCATTCCATCCAAGCCGTTGCGTATGGCGTCATCGGATCTAGTAAATGCGTCGATGAGCGTTGATGCAAGATTGCGGCGAGCTTCTCCCAAAGCAACTTTAGCGTTCTTAACTTTCACTTGGGCGATCTCCAGGTCTTCAGGCCGGGGCCCGCGATTCAGTTCGGCAAGGCGCGCCTCTTCAAACGCAATATTGGCTTCCGCTTGGGATATTGCCGCTCGCAAATCCGAGTTCGCCAATGTAACCAATGTATCACCCGTTTTTACGGGGCTGCCCACGTCAAAAAATACTCTGGTCACTTTGCCTCCGCGATCAAACGAAAGATCCGCTTTATTGGCAGCCTGAACTATGCCTGTCAGCGAAACGACTTGGCGCAAATCTTGGCGCTTCACTATAAAACTTCGCACCTGTGCCGTCCTGCCCGAGCTGGGCGCGCGAGTGAAATACCAGTATCCACCGCCTGCCGTAATCAAAATAGCTGGAACAATTATCAATAAGAGCTTCTTCATTGAAATAATTACTTAATTTTAGGGTGCTCTGATTTCATATGTTTTCTTGGAGCTCCTGCAACGTATTTTATACCAAGAATATCTTTCCGGCCAATACCTCTGATAGAAAAATCGCAGCTAACACCGCCGCCGATCCAATTGCGGCTACAAAAATGTCCTTCTGGGTATCCCAAATGTCGCCCTGGAAACCCAGAAATCGGGCGGGCTCTCCTTTGCCAAAAATTTTTGTTTCTGCCCCCAGCCACTCATAAATCTCGTAAATTCCGGCGATGGCGACGATAGATGCAAAAGTGAAAAGATAAATCCAGACTTTCGAAATCGGGAGTACGAGACCGAGCAAATCGAACAACGGATAGGTGAATAGAAAACCCCAGGAAAAATGCACAATGCGATCGTAATTATTGCGTGCTACGGAAAACCAACTCCCCACTTTAGTCCCGAACGGCACCGCGACATAGCTGTAATGAGCGCCCAATAAATGCAATGCGGTGTATAAAATCGGCAGTGCGAATGTGAGATTGGAAAGTCCGGGATGCGTGCCTTTTATAAAAATACCGATTGGCGTAAGAATGAATACAAGAATGTTGTCAAAAATCCAGTTAAGACGATCAACCGGCCGGATGGCGCTCCAAATCCAAACCACCACTAAAAATACAATTAGATAAATATCCAAAGTGCTGAATTGAAGGTTGGGCATACTGGGTAGTCCTGCCTGCCGGCAGGCAGGCAGGAGAAACTTGATTTTATTTAACTGCAATACTTACGTTTGATATTTAACCGCCAACGCCCTACTTCTTTTATTTTAGCGCGAAACACGCATTAGCGCTAGCAGATGCGGATACTGATACTGGGGACTGTTTGCCGCCCCAAAAAGCCGAGCTTTACTGCGCTATTACAATACTCCTCCTGTATATTCTAAAGAGCGAATGAATTTTAGTGTGAAAGTTTACAAATTCAGTTTTTTCTTTCTTTATAATTATACCTTGTTCCGCCAAAATTTTATCTACTATAGAAAAGATGCCATGTCCCGCCAAAAAGCTTGACCCCGTTAGAGGTTCAGTCAAGGTCTGTTTTAGCTGAAAGAATCTAAGGCGAAGCCCATTCATTCTCATTCTCGAGGATTTAGAAAGACTATCTTAAAACCTCTAACGGGGTTGACCCCGTTAGAGGTCAAAAATTATCCGCAGTTTTCAGGAGGACGTAAAGCGAAAGCGGCTAACGCCTTATCGCTATTTTTGACACAAGTTCATCTTAAACCTCTAACGGGGTTGACCCCGTTAGAAGTAAGCCGCCAAAAGCGTCTGCCGATTCGCCAGTGGTGAATCGGACTTCTAACGGGGTTGACTATTCCTGCCAAGCGCCTTAGATAGATATAGTTCTTCAAACCTCCTCCTTAGCTGGAAGTGCCCTAACCCATAACCGGACATTTCCACACTGGGGAGGAGACAATAATGTCCACCAAAGCGGAACCCGCTAACAGACGTATCTCCTGTGAGTGGTGTGACAAAGCCGGCCGATTCCCAAGAATCAGCCGATACTACGGAGTGGTGGGTTACAACTGTTGGGAACATCACATCAAACACCAATGGCGGAAATTCAAAACCGCGCTCCGTTGGTACCACTGGAGGAACTGGAAACACGAATTTAGATTCCACCACTACCAAGATTCAACGTCTCTCCCACGCATTGCCGGCTACCATGAGGAGTGGTCTTTTTTCAGGCACCACTACTGGGTCCGCCTCGGCCGGTGGGAGCTACGCTGGATTTGTGAACGACGTTAGGCACAACTGATGATATCCACCACCCGGCGTTAGAAAGGAGAAGCTGATGACTGTAAAAGTGCCAACCGTAGAGATACATGTCCTGCCAAGGCGGGCAATCCTTAAGCGCCTTGAAGATAGATTGGAAGGCATACTCGTCGAGGCGAAGTATGTGATGCGCCGCGAGAGAGAACCGACGCCGTTCCGTGAGGATCGACTCTTGAAGTTCTCGTCCTCTAGCGAGGTACTGCTTCATGGGGTCGCACAACTACTGTCTGATCTCAAGCATTCATCGCGGCCCTAACCACAAGAACCACCCACCGCCCAAAGCCGCCGCGTTGTCCCAGCAAAAATTGCTTGAGACAACCGGCGGCTTCTTTTTTTTAATTTTCGGTTTAAAGAAAAGAGCTTCTCATTTTTTCTTCAGTTTTCCATCTGTACCAATAGACCGGTCTATTGGTACAGATGTCATTTGGAAGCTAAGCTTCCAAATACTATAAAATATCCTTAATCTCTTTTAGATGCTCAATCTTCTTCCACGCAACGGCCTCAAGTTCTTTGGCTTCGAATTCCGTGCGGACTGCAATGCCCTTGCCCGTTATGTTAAAAAGGCCAATGTCGTTGGCACTGTCCCCGACTACGGCACATTCATCCGGCCGAACTCCAACTTTTTTCGTGAACTCCATAAACTGTGCAAGTTTCTTACCCCTATCGTCAGTATAGTAGTCCATCCCACTTAATACCCCGGCTTTATCCCAAAATAGCTTTGTATTGGAATAGTAATACGAGATATCTAATTCTTTAGCGACTTGTTCCGCATAGAGATCCATCGAGCCAGTAATTAGGCACAGAATATAAGATTTCGATTTGAGATATTCAATAGTTTTCTTTGCATCATCGCGTAACGGAATCTCGGAAAATACATTAACCACATGAGATTTAGTAGCTAAACCTTTTGAGCGCCAGAGATTCAAAACCTTATTCGTTGCATTTTGTAAACTAATTTCACCTTTTTTAAAAGCCTGGAAAACTCCATCGTGTTGTGTAATAGAAATTCCCAGCCGTTCAACCAAAAACGGCCACGAGATTTCTTTTGTGAGTGTCCCGTCAATATCAAAAATGACTGCTTTGATTCCATCCATAACTATCAGATAGTACATCAAAAAATGCGCGACGAAAAGGCCATTTGGAAGCTTAGCTTCCAAATGGCCTTTTCTAGTTCCTGAAAATTAAGCGGCTGTTTGCCGTGAGCAAAATAAAACTGTCGGGCCAAGACTAAGGGATGTTTGGTTTTGGTTGGCAATTCCTAAAATGCCCACTGGACAATTCTATGGAATTGTACACAAGTCAAAAAACCGAGTTCAGGCCATACAAAAGCCGCCTTATCGGCGGCTTTTGATTATTGAATTTTGTAGCACTCTGAAAATTTTCCAACTGTTCCGACATTGCCCGCCTAAGTTTCGCAGAGCGAAATTTTGGCGGGACGTTCCCAAATCTCTTCGGGATCTTGTCTCGGTGTATCGTGTTCAAACTCCCAATTAAGAAAGCGTGGTCTTCCGTAGCCCGTGAGGGCGAAGAAGACCCGAGACCAAACACGTTTTTCGATTGAGAAATCAATTGATTTTCTCAATCACCCGCAAAATCCTTGTGAAATTATGCGAGCCGACCTCTTAGGTTGCCGTTTTCGGCGGCAGATTCCTAAAAAGAATATGTTCCATCGACAGCTTCCGCTACCGATGCCTTGTTCATGTTTTCCCCTATGTCGCCATAAGGCATGGACTATATCATCACCCCGAAATTCGGGGGCTCGGCGTATAGTCTCTGAGGGGTCTTCGACTAATTTTTAAGCCCTTGACAGAAGATTACTATCTGCTATACTCTACATAACATACCCCGATCATGGTGCTTGGCACCCGGCCTTTCCTGATTATAGGGAAGGAGAAGAGAACGGGGTGGCCCTCGGTTGACCGTAACCGAGGGCCGTTATTTTTTAGGGTAGCTAAGAGCTTAATTTTAGATTTTAGTATGAAGACTTCCCTGCTGATTGTCTGCGCTTTTCGCATTGTTACTTATAGAGTAAATGTAACTTCATAAGTAGCGAAAAGATACTCAGGTTTTCCAGCATATAGCCAAGTTTTTATGTGAGAATTACTTCTCACAAGTCGCAACGGACGCAGTTTGCGTCTACGACTTCGTCTTTGTCACCGATCCTACCGTGGGACACCGTAAAGGTGCACTTCGGGTATTACCGGCTCCCCTGACGTGACGGGCGGTGAGTACAAAGCTCGAGAACGTATTCACCGCGGCATAGCTGATCCGCGATTACTAGCGATTCCGACTTCATGGAGTCGAGTTGCAGACTCCAATCTGAACTGGGGCGCACTTTGATGGGATTAGCTCCACCTCGCGGTTTCGCGACCCATTGTATGCGCCATTGTAGCACGTGTGTAGCCCAGGGTATCAGAGGGCCATGCTGATCTCGCGTCATCCCCTCCTTCCTCTTCCGAAAAGGAAGCAGTCTCGCATGACACATATAACATACGACAAGGGTTGCGTTCGTTACCCCACTTAAGGGAACAGCTCAAGCCACGAACTGACGAGGACCATGCAGCACCTGTGTTTGCCGTCTTGTGAACACACCAAACTTTCATCTGGTTATTGCAAACATTTCAAACCCTGGTGAGGTTCCTCGGTTGTCATCGAATTGAACCACATGCTCCACCGCTTGTGCGAGCTCCCGTCTATTCCTTTGAGTTTTAGCCTTGCGGCCGTACTTCCCAGGCGGCAGATTTAACGCGTTAGCTGCGCCACTCCGAGGGTCGATACTCGAAACAGCTAATCTGCATCGTTTAGGGCGTGGACTACTGGGGTATCTACAATTTTGTTACGCGTAACAAAATTGTAATTTCCAATTTCTAAATCACAATTTCCAAACAAATCGGAAACCGGAGTTTACAAAATTCAAAACTACAAATTTTTGTTACTGGCATGGACATTTCTGCCATGCTCTCACTGTCGCCAGTGAGTTCGGACTGTATCATATTGCGCGATTACAGAAATGGTATGGCAAGGGGGGTGCGGATTTGCTAACGCTCCCGGCACTTCGGCCAGCCGAAGGACTTGCGTCCTTCCCCCTTACCCGTCACCCTCGTGAGTTCTGGCCGTCACGAGGGTCGTCTGTATCTGTTTGCACAATCTCGGCGTGCAGTCTCTGAGGGTACATCAGCGAGGTTGCAACTTTGTGATTACCTTCACCAGCGTGAACTGATCACGTGGACTGGTTCCGGTCGCTCGAGCATCTTCGATCAGCTGTTGCGCTTTCCGACTTGCTTCTTCGTCGGTAGAAACATTGCCGAGTGACGTGACGCCGAAAGTATTCGGCGAGTCACCCTTCATATGCCATATCACCAGGTAATCGCCCGCGATACTCATATTGCATCCCTCCTTGTTGTCTTCCCTGCTGGTTGTCCGCCTCGGCAAAACATTGTCACTATCATACTAGCTAGTATGATAGTAGTTTTGCATACGCGGGGTTTCCAGCATATAGCCAAGTTTCGCCTAGTTCACTTCGCGGATTTCGAATTTGACGTCTCCACCACGCAAACGCGACAAGCGCGTTAGCACGATGATGACATCCTCCTCGGTCATGCCCTCGATATTGAGAAGATTGACTGCGGGACCTTTGTCGGCCCACTCACGGCCTTCTTCTTGCGCGAAAACATGCTTTGGCATCGTTCTTCCTCCGTGTTTGAACTAGGTTTTCTGTCCTACTATTGAGGACAGGGACCAGTTGCTCGTCGTACCCCTACGACCCGTTGCATACGCAACGGAATAGCGTGCGCGAGCAAAATCTCGTATTGATACAATAGACTAGTCTATTGTATCAATTCATACTTTTCATATTTTTGAGACTTTGCTCGCGCACACATTGAGCGGTTAATCCCATTCGCGACCCACGCTTTCGTCTGTGAACGTCAGGACAAGGCCAGTGACATGCCTTCGCCTTTGGTATTCTCCTTGATATCAACGGATTTCACCCCTACACCAAGAATTCTAGTCACCTCTCCTTGCCTCAAGCCATGCCGTTTCGAATGCGGCCTCACCGTTGAGCGGTAAGATTTAACACCCGACTAACATGGCCGTCTGGAGACCCTTTACGCCCAATAAATCCGGATAACGCTTGGAGCCTTCGTATTACCGCGGCTGCTGGCACGAAGTTTGCAGCTCCTTATTCGTAATGTACAGTCAATCGTGCCGCATCGCGGCACTCAAAATCAAAATTTAAAAATCAAAGTTAAAAATTATGGAAGCGCTGAAAGCGCAACCTAAATTTTACATTTTGAGATTTTCATTTTGCATTAAGTGTCGTGAAGCGACACGACTTCCTCCATTACAAAAGCAGTTTACAGGCCGAAGCCCTTCTTCCTGCACGCGGCGTCGCTCGATCAGGCTTTCGCCCATTGTCGAATATTCTCGACTGCGGCCACCCGTAGGTGTAAGGTCCGTGTCTCAGTACCCTCGTTGGGGGTCGTGCTCTCACACCCCCTACCCGTCATAGCCTTGGTGAGCCATTACCTCACCAACTAGCTGATAGGACCTAGGCCCCTCCCCGAGCGGATTGCTCCGTTTACTGACAGCAAATTTCTAGTTGCAATCCGCTCGGAAATACTAAACTTAAAGCACTAAATTCTAAACGTTTTGATATTCGAATTTTGTATTTCGAATTTGTTTAGGATTTAGGATTTCGAATTTAGAACTTCTAAGCAAATTTCCAAACAGAAATTTGCTGCCAGGCTATTGGGTATTAGCTAACCTTTCGGCTAGTTATTCCCATCTCGGGGGTAGGTTCCAAGGCGTTACTAACTCGTTCGCCGCTAAGCTATTTAATCCGTCGTCTTGATGTAATCGCAACTTCTTCAAAAATAACTTCGCACGACTTGCATGCCTTATCCACGCCGCCAGCGTTCATCCTGGACCAGGATCAAATCCTCTATTAGATGTCCAAAATTTCGAGCGTTCAAGACGCGAAGAAATTTTGGTAACAGCTAATACCTCGCCGAAGCTCACGAGAGCGGAGGTGGGTTACCTATTGCCAAAAATCTTCGCGCCTAGAAAACTCTACTCTTCTGGTTGCCCCGACGCCGTAAAGCGCCGAGGTCTTCGAGAACAAGAGAAAGAAAGGTTCGAGTCGCCGCGTCAGACGCGGCGACTCGAAAGAAAAGATGCGGCGGAGCAGACTAGCGGGTTTTTGCCGCTCTGCTTTTACCCTGTACGACGGAAACCCCGAAAGGCAAACCCATCATACGATTTACATCTGTGCGTTTTTAACTAGGCCTAGGTACTAGTATCCCGCTAGGCCTACCCTTTTTGGCCGCCGCACCATCTGGCTACTTCGGCATCGTGAGGCTGCGCGCGGTGAACTCGTCGCGATAGAGATTGAGCTTTGTTGCCCATGTCATCCATCGGCCGCGTCTTTCCCGCGGGGTACGGTGCACAGCTCGGGAGGCGCGAAAGCTACGAATGAGCTGCTCGTCCGTCAGACGAGACAGATGATCCATTAACTGGAATCTATTACGAATGGACATGGCTACCTCCTCTTTGGGCCGCCGCACCGCACCACGCTGAAAGATCACCGACTTAGCTGTTTGCCATGACACACTGCGCAGGGTATACCCCTAAGATACACCCGGCACATAAACCACCGAACTGTGGGCGAACTCCGATAAAGCCATCTCGAAAGCCATCTCGCAAATGTCTTGTAACCTTCGCTCCACAAGAAGAATAGCAGTGCAAAGCCCACGATGGCGAGGACAACATCGGCCGTTGTCATGGCATTTCTCCTTTTTTCTTATTTTTCCCTTCTTTCTCTTGTTCTCGTTCGCCTAAAATTTCGAACTACAAAAAATTTCGATACACGTCGGAACCCCGACACCAATTTTGCCTCCTAGCCGTACGGCAAGCCGCTTCGCCCATCGAGGGTTGGCCTATTCGGCCACGCGGCTTACTTTCGCAAAACATCTTTTATAAACACAGAAGTTTTATTTGCTAAGCATCGCAAAATTGGTGCGGGATTCTCGACAATGTACCTAAAAAATCTTCGCAAGCTCAATTTTTTAGACATTGTCGGAACAGTTGGAATTTTTCCAGGACTATTAGTTTACTAGTTTTCTGGTTTACTAGTTTATCAACTAGCCAACAAGAAGCTCGCCGTGCGAGCGAACCAGCAAACCAATAGTTATTTTTTGCTACACTTATTAAATTATTAAAATACTAGTGCGCTCTTCTTGTCCTCCGAATCCGTCAATTGACGGAGTAGGAGAATCCCATGCCCCCCGGTGCCGAACCTGCCGTCAAGCAGATGTGGACAAAGGGAGCAAAACAACACACCCACCACAAGCCCCTAACAGGATCAGTGGTGGATGCGCTCTAACTACTACTATATTAAATTTTTGTCGGCTCTACGTTGAAAACGGCCGAACCTCCTAAACCCTTTCCCTTATGACAACCGAGGGTAAAGTGTCCCCATTATAGGTAAGTGGCTATAGGTTTGTCAACAACAATTCGCTCGCTAGGCATTTTTTCTTCACGCCTCTATTTTTAGTTGCTCGCCCGCGGCGAGCACCCTGGGATCCCACCGCCAGCCCGATGAAGAAAAAATGCCCAGCTTCGCTGGGGGGCTTTCTTAAGGTAGCGCTACGCCGAGTTTAGCTCGGCTACGCGCCAGTCGAGATTCTGGTGTGGGGATAAAAAACGAGGCCCGCGCTCACTTGAGCGACGGGCCTAGATGACGTTGCCGCCGTATGGCGGATCTGGCGGCTCGTCGGGCGTGATACGCCGATCAACAAACGCCCAGATGACGCATCCGGCAAAAACCCCAAGCACAGCGATGAACCTCGACTGAAAGACAGCCAGACATACCAGATAAACCGCCAGCAAGAAACTCGCCCCTGGGACAATTCTTAGAAAGAGCATCCGGAACCACCTCCTTTTTGGAAAGACTTCTAATGAGAGTTGGATTCCCCACCACTACAATACACTAGTGTATTGTAGTGGATCCCACCGACACTTGTGATCGCTCGAAATTAAGAGGAGCTTAATCCGCAAAAAGCAGCGCCGCGCCAATAGCTTGCGCCGCATCGCCCAGCGTGCCAAAAACAATCTCGGCAGATAATTCCTCGCCGCCCAAATTTTCCCGCACTTTTTCCCGCAGATTCGGCAAATCATATTTACCAGAAGCAATCGGCCCGCCGCCGATGACAATTGCGTGGGGATGATGCCGCCGTACGACTTCCGCGATCCCCATAGCATAAATATCAGCCGCGTCCCCGAATTCGCGAAACGCACGGCGGGCCGCTTCTTCCCATCGAACGCCGTCAATCAAAATCGAGTGTCCAAACTCTCCCGCAAGGCCGTCATCTCCCGGAAAAAACTCCCCGTCTTTCCAAATCGCGCCTCCGATGCCGGTACCAAACACGAGCCCTATGAGATCATTCTTATCTTTTGCCGCGCCCCACCTAGTCTCGGCGCGAATAAAGCACCGCGCATCATTATCAATGCGTTTTGCGGCTTGATCTTGCGGCAGGGGGGCCGCCGCCGCCACCCCGGCTAAAAAAGACATGTTTGACGCCGCCAAAATTCTATCCGCTCCCGAACG
>Ga0082335_1003108_pt1 | contig 28339 bp, 23 predicted proteins | sample Subgrocontami58m_FD_72375 | JGI IMG/M metagenome (GOLD analysis project Ga0082335, IMG submission 72375) | Subsurface groundwater microbial communities from S. Glens Falls, New York, USA - GMW37 contaminated, 5.8 m (SPADES assembly) (version 2) ...
ACCTGCGCCCAGGCTGCATCTTCTGCGCTAATGGAGGCAGGCTTAGACGCCGAAGTTGTGGTTACCGGGGTTGGCTGTGCCTTAGTAGTCGAGGGAGTATCTTGAGTTTTTGGGGCGCAGCCTATGCCCAGCAACAACGTAATCAAAATGATTGAGAAGCCTACCAACAATTGTCTTTTCAGCATTTTCTTTCTCCTTAATTTGATTATATTGTTAAATCAAAGGTTCGTATTTACCGACTTTAAGCAGTGAATATCGAAGCGAGAAACCACCAATTAACTCACAGATTGCGCCAACCATCAGAACCGATGATGAAACACCCACAATAATTCCGTACGTTGCCACAGATAAAGGTACCAGTATGCCCACCACTACAACACCAAAGATAAAAATTGGTGAAATCTTGCCTTTAATCAACTCAAGCATTGATTGCCGGGCTCCTGGCCCGCGCCGATACATTATGTCTAGATAAAATATCATGGCTACGGCTGTGATTGCCAGCAGCCATAAAGCAATCCTTTCTGCCCGGTGAATGTCAACAAAGTCCGGTGGGAAAAGAGGGTGTGTAGCCAGGGTTAAACCTGTGCCACCTAAAAGAGCATATAAAATGAAGAGAGCGGGAACGAGAGAAGAATTCCAGAATGGGATAGCTCTTAATTCACCTAAGACGAAGCCGGTATATGAGACTAAACCTAGCGCTGTAATGATTGACAATATCTGTAGAACCGGGTTCTGGCTTGTCCAGGGGAGCCAGGAAAACTGCTTTACCATCGGGGCCATTTGCAGAGCGGCGAAAATTGTAAACAAAATCAGAATTATGATACCCCGTGATATCCAGGAGGAATTAGGTCTGGTAAATGCTCTCCAGAATCGTGATGGACGCCCGAGGAAAAGAAGATGAGCTGTTGTTTTTCCCAGCAGTACTATCAACCAACCCATCAGCATTCCCCAGGCAAAGCCAAGGTACAATGATATTAAATACATACCACCGCCGACCCCCCCCAGGAAGAAGGCGGCTACTAAAAACCAACCCCGCCCTTCCGACCATTGTCTCTGGCTTGTAGGTACTACCATATATTTAGGGTTAATCATATTTTCTGCCTCCGCTACCTCAGGTAATATACCGATGGGTCCTGGCTTGTCTCGGGCCTAAGTTGGTAGCCATGCCTTTCCCTGATTAACAGAGACACCTCGCTATCAGGGTCATCCAAGTCTCCGAAATACCTGGCTTTTGCCATACAATTGATTACACAAGCCGGGGTCGCCTCACGGTCTTCTCCTGGCTTCAATCCCTTCTGTGTCCCGGCATCAATCCTCTCTTTACAAAAGGTGCATTTCATCACGACCCCGGTTTGAAGTTGTGTATGAGCCACTTCCTCATAAGGCGTTAACTCTTTGTAGGGGAAGTATTTACCTATGGAATCACAAAACGACCGCGCACCATAGGGACAGGCCATCATGCAATACCTACATCCGATACATTTATCGTAATCAATAACGACTATTCCATCTTCACGCTTGGTTGAGGCGCCAGAGGGGCACACCTGGGTACAGGCGGGGTCTTCGCAGTGCATACACAGCGTAGGAACAATTCGTCTTTCCATCGTCGGGTATTTACCGTATTCTTTCATCAGTACCCGTGCCCAAAACATACCTGGTGGCAGGAAATGCTCCACTTTACACCTGATAACACACCCCTGACAGCCGATACATTTAACTAAGTCTATGACCATTCCATATCTTGCCATATAGACCCTCTTTTGAATTTGCTACTAATTTGGAGACAATTGACCCAATTTATGCAAATGTATCCATTTCTGAGCCCAAATCTTATGGATAACTGGCTATGTTGGCGGCAAATATTCCAGTAATTCTTTTTTTCTAAGTTAACCTGGAAAAGTATGCGGGTAGGATAACTGCAATAACTTTCCTTGTCAAGTTTGTGAAATATATATCAATAAAATAAATAAATGGTAATAATTTAATAGATGTACGTGGGAACATAATCTAGATAGGAGAGTTGAACAAAACCGAGGATTGTGTTGCAGCTACAACAAGTTAAATCCTCAATAAACTATTATGGAATTATTTTATTTTTCCCTTGTTTTTGGGAATTTCGTGTTGTTATCCCTCCTGAGATGCTGTTAGCAGAAAAGCCGTTAAGACGCAATATCCTTGAGGCATAATAAGACCGTTGCCCTACGGTGCAATAAACTTGTACTTCTTTTTCATTTGGCACCTCATCCAATCGGGCTCTGAGAGAACCCAGCGGTATATTGGTGGCTCCTTCCACATGATCAAAAGAATATTCGTGGGGTTCACGGACGTCAAGAATGAATGATTGTGACATATCGATATCAGTCCAGTGGGTAGCTGAAGAATCCCCCCTCAAGATGTTGGCAGCAATCATCCCAGCGATGTTGATCGGGTCTTTGGCCGCTCCAAATTGAGGCGCATAGCAAAGCTCCGCTTCTTCAAGGTCAAAAACGGTTGAACCCTTCTGTATGGCCATGGAAATCACATCTATTCGTTTATCAACTCCCTCCTCGCCCACTGCCTGCGCTCCGAGTATTTTCCCGTCTTTTGTAGCAAAAATAAACTTTAATGTCATTGGTTTTGCCCCTGGGTAATAATTGGCATGATGGCTCGAGTGGAGATAAATCTTCTGGAAGTCGATTTTTGGGTTGTTAGATTTGCTTCGCAGCAGAGCTTTTTCGTTAACACCAGTTGCAGCAACAGTCATGTCAAAGACCTTGCATACCATTGTACCTTGTGTCCCGCGAAACTTAGAGCCCCGCCCGAATATGGCATCTGCCACAATCCTGCCTTGTCTGTTGGCTGGGCCAGCCAATGGAATTAGGCTCCATTCTCCAGTGACGAACTGACGCACTTCAACAGCATCGCCGACCGCCCAGATTCGCTCATCACTTGTGCGCATTTGATCGTCAACACGGATACCACCAAGGCGCCCTATCTCTAAACCAGATTTTTTTGCTAACTCAATTTCTGGACGGACGCCAATTGCCAGCAGAACCATATCGCAAACATAACTGGCTCCCGATTCGGTAATTACTTGGACATCTTTTCCCTGGTTGGCCTGCTCAAATCGAGCCACTCCGTCGCCCAAGTGAAGCGAAACTCCGTTGGAAGCGAGATGTTCGTGCAAGGGCACAACCATCTCAGGATCAGCAGATGGCATGACTTGCTGTAGCATCTCTATTATTCTGACCGATATACCAAGTTTAATCAGATTTTCGGCAGTCTCGAGGCCAATCAGTCCCCCTCCAATTACAATTGCCCGTGTTACCTTCCTGGCAGCAATCCATTCCTTAATCCTCTGACTGTCTGTAATCGTTCGCAGAGTAAAAATACCCGGCAAATCAATTCCCGGAAGCTGAGGTCTAATTGGCGCAGATCCCGGGGCTAGCACCAGGGCATCATAGCCTTCACGGTATATTTCACCCGTGTCGAGTCTTTTTATTTCCAGCTCGTGTGTTTCTCTGTAAATTGACTGGACATCACTTTGTATTCGTACTTCGATATTGAATCGGTTCTTCAAAAGCTGAGGTGTGGCAATATGTAGATCTCTCTCATCTGGAATGATGTTCCCGATATAGTAAGGCAACCCGCAGGTAGCATAGGAAACGTCAGTGCCTCGTTCAAATATGACTATCCTCGCATCTTCGGATAACCTTCTTGCCCTGGCTGCGCAAGATGCGCCACCAGCAACACCCCCTACAATCAAAATTCTTGGTTTACCTGATTGGGATTTTTTATTATTGTATTTATCCATCTTCGGCTCATCTCCTTTGATAACCTAATGTCAAAGATATTCTATTATATACTAAGATTTGGCAAATTATGGCGCGATGAAATAATTTCATAGCCATATTCAGATTTAGACAGCTTGCAATTCTAAAGGTCAGAACGGGTCCAATTATCTTGTTAAATTGAGAATGAGTTCAAATATGGCCGGGGGTGTCCTCGCTGCACATTAGTCAGAATTGTGTGACGAAAGCTGCCCACTCGGTAATCCCCACATAGAACCCCCTTGAACCGTAGCCGCAAAAGGTGTATAAGTAGGGGTATCAAAAGGACTACGTTTGTTAGCATCGGTTTAGGGAGAGAAAGCGTGGTTAACGAATTCTTTGAGCACCCCATCCTCAACTCCCCGTATAAATACCCGGTAAGGCATTGGGAGCTTGATGACCAGGGCCAGCCAACCCAGCGAATCATTGAGAGTCGCCGCAAGGCGGAGTTCATTACGCCTATTCCTAAACCCAGGAAACGTAAAGCGGTCGCGGCTCAGGGACGAATGGTATTCGACGAAGGTAAAGGGCTGTCAACCCAACAACAGCAATATGAAACCACCTCGACCATAATCAATGAGCTTCGTCGCCATGTAGACCAGTGGCGAAGCTTGCCGAATCCCAATGATTGGCATGTCACCCCCGAGACTGCGCGCCTGCTTCAGCATTGGCGGCATTACAAGTTCAACAACATTCGGCCATTCTTCTGCCAGGTGGAGGCGGTTGAAACGGTAATTTGGCTAACCGAGGTAGCCCCGCAGGCTGGTAGGATAGGCAAGGTGTTTCTTGACCATCTGACCAATGCCAACAACAACGCCAACCCTGGCCTCATGCGTCTGGCGTTGAAGTTGGCGACGGGCGCGGGGAAGACCACCGTCATGGCAATGCTCATCGCGTGGCAGACAATCAACGCGGTGCGTCGGCCCGGCAGTAAGCACTTCACGCGCGGCTTCCTCGTGGTCACCCCGGGTATCACGATCAAAGACCGTCTTCGTGTCCTCCAGCCCAATGACCCGGACAGCTACTACGTCAGCAGCGAACTGGTGCCACGCGACATGTTGGATGCCGTGAACAGCGCCAAGATCGTCATCACCAACTACCATACCTTCAAGCTCCGCGAGCGCGTCGAGCTTTCCGCCGGAGGACGTGCGCTGTTGAAAGGCCGCACCGGCGACGAGCTGAATACTATCGAAACCGAAGGCCAGATGATCCAGCGTGTCATGCCCGACCTCATGGGCATGAAAAATATCCTGGTGCTAAACGACGAAGCTCACCATTGCTACCGCGAAAAGCCGCCGGAGGCCGACGACGAGGACCTGAAGGGCGACGACAAGAAGGAGGCCGAAAAGAACAACGAAGCCGCCCGCCTTTGGATTTCCGGCCTCGAAGCCGTGAACCGAAAGCTCGGCCTGACCCGGGTCATTGACCTCTCAGCCACTCCGTTCTTCCTCAGCGGCTCGGGCTACGCCGAAGGCACGCTCTTCCTGTGGACCATGAGCGACTTCTCGCTCATGGATGCAATTGAATGTGGCATTGTGAAACTGCCTCGCGTCCCTGTGGCGGAAAACATTCCCGGTGATGAAATGCCAGTTTACCGTAACCTCTGGGAGAACATTCGCAAGGACATGCCCAAAAAGGGCCGGGGCCGGGGAGAGGAACTCGATCCCCTCAGACTTCCCACCCGCCTGCAAACCGCTCTCGAAGCACTCTACGGCCACTACGCGAAGACATTCAAATTGTGGGAGGAAAAGGGCGTCAAGGTGCCACCCTGTTTCATCATCGTTTGTCAAAACACCGCCATCTCGAAGCTGGTCTATGACTTCATTTCCGGCTTCCACCGGAAGAACGAAGATGGCACCACGACCCTAGAGAATGGCCGTCTCGCCCTCTTCCGCAACTTCGATGAAACCACCGGCAATCCGCTCCCGCGTCCGAACACGCTGCTTATCGACAGTGAGCAACTGGAAGCCGGCGACGCCCTCGACGATAACTTCCGGGCCATGGCATCCGACGAGATCGAACGCTTTCGCCGCGAGATCAGCGACCGCGGCGGCAAGCTCGCTGATGATCTTCGCATGGGTAAGGAACTTGATGACGTGACACTTCTCCGCGAGGTCATGAACACCGTCGGCAAGCACCGCCAACTCGGCGGCTCCATCCGCTGCGTCGTCTCTGTTTCCATGCTGACGGAAGGCTGGGATGCGAATACGGTCACTCACGTTCTTGGCATCCGCGCCTTTGGCACCCAGCTCCTGTGCGAACAGGTCATCGGGCGCGCGCTCCGCCGCCAGTCCTACGACCTGAATGAAGACGGCCCGGACAAAGGTCTCTTCAATGTCGAATACGCCGATGTTTTTGGCATTCCCTTCGACTTTACGGCCAAACCTGTCATCGCCCCGCCGCAGCCACCGCGTGAGACCGTTCAGGTCAAGGCCATCCGCCCCGAGCGCGATGCGCTCGAAATCCGCTTCCCCCGCGTCGAAGGCTATCGCGTTGAACTGCCAGAGGAACGTCTCACAGCCAGCTTCAACGCAGATTCCATCCTCGAACTCAGCCCCGACCTCGTCGGCCCATCCATCACTCGCAACTCCGGCATAATCGGCGAGGGCGTGGACATGAACCTCGAACATCTGGGTGACATGCGCCCCTCCACACTGCTCTTCCACGTTACCCAGCGCCTGCTCTACACGAAATGGCGCGACCCAGGCGAGGAACCCAAGCTCCATCTCTTCGGCCAGCTCAAGCGCATCACCAAGCAGTGGCTCGATACCTGTCTCGTCTGCAAAGGCGGCACCTATCCCGCCCAGCTCATGTATCAGGAACTGGCGGACATGGCCTGCAACCGCATCACCGCCGGCATCACTCGCGCGTTGGAAGGCAAGCGCCCCATCAAAGCCCTGCTCGACCCCTACAACCCCACCGGCTCCACGGCCCACGTTCGCTTTAACACCTCCCGCGCCGACCGCTGGGAAACCGACGCCCGCCGATGCCACGTCAACTGGGTAGTTCTCGACAGCGATTGGGAAGCGGAGTTTTGCCGCGTGGCCGAATCGCATCCGAAGGTCCGCGCCTACATCAAGAACCACAACCTCGGTCTCGAAGTGCCGTATCGCTACGGCTCGGAGATCCGGAAGTATCTGCCGGACTTTATCGTGCTGGTGGACGACGGCCGCGGCCCCGGCGACCTCCTGCACCTTGTCGTAGAGATAAAGGGCTACCGCCGCGAGGACGCGAAGGAGAAGAAGTCCACCATGGAAACCTACTGGGTGCCCGGCGTGAACAACCTCAAGCAATACGGCCGCTGGGCCTTCACCGAATTCACGGAGGTTTATCAGATCGAGACCGACTTCAAGGCCAAGGTCGAAAGCGAGTTCAACAAAATGGTCGAACAAGCGATAGGCAGCGAGGCGAGGATACTATGAACAGTATCAAACTGTTTGAATCTAAACAGATTCGCTCCGTCTGGAATAAAGCTGACCAGAAGTGGTATTTTTCTGTGTCCGACGTGGTCGAAGTATTGACAGATTCAGCAAACGTCAGGGACTACATCAAGAAGATGCGGAAGCGTGAGCAGGCGTTGGATGCCATCTGGGGGACAATTTGTCCCCCCCTTGAGCGGCATGACCTGGAGGGAAAATCCGGCAAGCGCGTTTCCGTTAGGGACAACTTCAAGCAGATCCCCGAGTCATCTACGCGCAAGAGGCTGAAAAAGGAAGATGAGTGAGCACTATGGCCAAGGAGAACAAATACTTCGCAAAATCCGTCGAAACCATCATTCACGACGAAGCCAAACGGAAGAACATCCCCACTGCCGAGCACCAATCCGTGCTCAAGCAGGACGATGCCAGTCCCCGCAAGGTGAAGTATCCTCGGAACACCGACCTCGATCCCCAGCTCGTCTGGCGCGGAAAGGATGAGCAGGACTGGAGCGACCTAGTCGTCCACGCCCCGCCGCTCTACATTCAGGAAAAGGTCCATCCCAAGGTGCTGATCGACGACCTCCTCAGCCATACCATGGAGGCCAAGTCACAGACTCCGGGCTTTCAGCCTGACCTCTTCGACGACTTCAACGGCATGGCCAAGGGCGCGGACAAGACCGAGTTCTACCAGCACGACCAGAACTGGTCTAACCGCATGATCCTCGGCGACTCTTTGCAGGTAATGGCCAGCCTGGCCGAACGCGAGGGCCTGCGTAGCAAGGTGCAGTGCATCTACCTCGATCCGCCTTACGGCATCAAGTTCAACAGCAACTTCCAGTGGAGCACTACCAGCACCAAAGTGACGGACGGCAAGACCGACCACATTACCCGCGAGCCGGAGCAGGTCAAAGCCTTCCGCGATACCTGGCGAGACGGCATCCACAGCTATCTCACCTACCTGCGCGACCGCCTCACCGTCGCCCGCGATTTGCTCACCGAGTCCGGCTCCATCTTCGTGCAGATCGGCGATGAAAATGTCCATCGCGTCCGGGCGGTGATGGATGAGGTGTTTGGGGACAGCAACGCTGTCGCACTCATCGCATTCAAGAAAACGTCAGGTGCAGGAAGTATCTCAGGAGGAACGGACGTAATCCCCCAGATATTTGACTACGTGATCTGGTATTCCAAGTCATTGGGCGTCACAAAATATCGGCAGCTCTTCCGAGAGAAGGTTTTTGGGGAATCAGGGGCGTCCCAATACCAGTGGATTGAGCAAAATCTTTTCATACGCCGTCGGATGACGAAAGCCGAAAAGGAGGGTCCGATTGGAGAAGCGGAGCGCATTTTTGGGGCCGATAACCTCACCTCGGCCAGCGGTGTTGATAAGACTCGTTACACCGTAAATTTTGAAGGGCAGACACACACACCACATCCAGCGGTCTGGAAGACATCAGAAGAGGGGATGATGCGTCTAATCAAATCGCGTCGCCTTATTAAGCCCGCCTCGAACCTCTCGTATGTTCGCTACATTGATGACTTCCCCGCAATTCCGCTGGCTAACTTTTGGGATGACACTGCGAGCAGCTTCATGGCTGACAAGGTTTACGTCGTGCAGACCAATCTGAAGATAGTGGAGCGTTGCCTCCTTATGGCCACCGATCCAGGCGACCTCGTGCTCGATCCGACTTGTGGTTCCGGCACCACCGCATTTGTCGCGGAGCAATGGGGCCGCCGCTGGATCACGATTGACACCTCGCGCGTGGCGCTGGCGCTGGCCCGTGCCCGCATCATGGGCGCGCGATATTCGTTCTACCTGCTGGCCGATTCTCGCGAAGGTCAGCTCAAGGAGGCCGAGAGCACCCGCACGGCGCCGAGTTCGCAGCCCGTGCATGGAAGCATCCGCCACGGCTTCGTCAATGAGCGCGTCCAGCACATCACACTTAAATCCATCGCCAACAACGCGGAGATTGATGTCATCTGGGACAACTGGCAAGCGAAGCTGGAGCCGTTGCGTGAGTCGCTGAACGCCGCTCTCAAGAAGACCTGGCAGGAGTGGGAGATTCCACGGGGAGCAGAAGACCCGTGGCGCGACGACGATCAGGAAATCTTCTTCCGTTTGCGCGCAGAACTCGACCGCGACGAGAAGGCTAATGAGGTGAAGATTAAGGAGTGGCTCCACGCTCTGAATCACAACCTGAAGCGGTCTTACACCGCCAAGTCGTTGCCCGGGCGTCCCGCCGACCCTTGGCCCGAAAAGCCAGCCCAAATTCATCAAGAATGGTGGCGGGCCCGCATCGCCCGGCAGCAGGAGATCGACAAGTCCATCGCCGCCAAAGCCGAGTTTGAATACCTCTACGACAAGCCCTATCCCGATAACAAGAAGGTCCGCGTGGCCGGTCCGTTCACCGTGGAGAGCCTCAGCCCTCACCGCGTGCTCGGCGTGGACGAGAACGATGAGTTGATCGACCCGCTGAAGGTTAAGGAAGGCAGCAGCGATTACGGAGCCAGGCAGTCCTTCCCCCAGATGGTACTGGAGAACCTCAAGACCGCAGGAGTGCAGCAGGCGCACAAAGAGGACCGGATTGCCTTCACCTCTCTCACCCCCTGGCCCGGCGACCTGGTCTGCGCCGAAGGGCGCTACCTGGAAGGCGAGACCGAGAAACGCGCCGCCATCTTCATCGGCCCCGAATTCGGCACCGTCCAGCGCGCCGACCTCGTCGCCGCCGCCCGAGAGGCGGGCGATGCAGGGTTCGATGTGCTGATCGCCTGCGCCTTCAACTACGAGGCGCACGCCACGGAGTTCAACAAGCTGGGCCGCATCCCGGTGCTCAAGGCCCGAAATAACGCCGACCTGCACATGTCCGACGACCTCAAGAACACTGGCAAAGGCAACCTTTTCGTCATCTTCGGTGAGCCGGACATCGATATTCTCGGCCTCGACGGAAAGAGCCTCAAAGTGATGGTTGACGGCAAGGAAACCTACCGGGTACCGGACGGTTCAAAGCTGACGGTCAAGGTGAACGGTGTGGACGTCTTCAAACCCCAGACCGGTGAAGTGGAAAGCTGCAATGCCGATGGAATCGCCTGCTGGTTCATTGATACCGACTACAACGAAGAAAGCTTCTTCGTCCGCCACGCCTACTTCCTCGGCGCCAACGACCCCTACAGCGCGCTGAAAACCACCCTCAAGGCCGAAATCAACGCCGAAGCCTGGGCCACCCTCAACAGCGACACGTCACGTCCTTTCGAGAAACCGAAGTCGGGGCGGATAGCGGTCAAGGTAATCAACCACCTCGGGGATGAAGTAATGAAAGTGTTCAGGGTTTAGCCAACATGGACTTCCGCATCGCCGACACCTTCACCGACAGCCTTGTGCGCCTGACCGGCGACGAACAGAAGGCGGTGAAGACGACGGCCTTTGACTTGCAGATTGACCCGGCAAGTCCGGGCCTGAGCTTCCACAAACTCGACAAGGCGAAGGACAAGAACTTCTGGTCCGTGCGGGTGAGCGGCGACATCCGGTTAATCGTCCACAAGACCGAAGGCGGCCTTCTGCTCTGCTATGTCGATCACCACGACAAAGCCTACGAATGGGCCGAGCGGCGGAAGTTGGAGATGCACCCGAAGACCGGGGCCGCGCAGTTGGTGGAAATCCGCGAGACAGTGAAAGAGGTCGTTGTCCCGGTTTATGTGCAGGCGGAGATGCCCGCGCCTACGAAGCCGCTCCTGTTCGCTGACAAGCCCGACGAAGAACTGCTGGGCTACGGCGTGCCGGTTGAGTGGTTGAACGATGTGCGCCAGGCAACTGAAGACAGTCTCTTGCTGCTGGCGGATCGTCTGCCAGGTGAAGCGGCAGAGGCCCTACTGGAACTCGCCACGGGTGGCAAACCGCGAGTGGTTCAAACGGCGACGACGGTTACGAATCCTTTCGATCATCCCGATGCCCTGCGCCGCTTCCGTGTGATGACCAACGTCGAGGAATTGCAGCGTGCCCTCGATTTCCCGTGGGAGAAATGGACAATCTTCCTGCATCCCGAACAGCGCCAGTGGGTGGAGCGCGACTACACCGGACCATCTCGCGTCTCCGGCTCCGCCGGCACCGGCAAGACCATCGTGGCATTGCATCGGGCCGTCCATCTGGTGCGCACCCATCTCGAAGCACGAGTGTTGCTCGCCACCTTTTCCGAGACGCTGTCCCACGCGCTGCACACCAAGTTGAAACGACTGGTCGGCAACGAGCCGCACCTCGCCGAACGTATTGACGTATATTCCATCAACGCGCTTGGCCTGCGTCTTTACAAAGCTCACTGCGGGCCGCTGAAGCTCACCAGCCGGGATGATTTGCCGGAACTCCTCCGCACGGCATCCGAAGCCGTCGGCGGCCACAAGTTCAACCTCCGTTTCCTGCTGACCGAATGGGAACAAGTCGTGGATGCGTGGCAATTGGAAAATTGGGAAGCATACCGCGATGTCGCACGGCTCGGACGCAAGACGCGCCTGCCGGAGGCACAGCGGGCGATCCTGTGGTCCATTTTCGAGCGGGTGCGCGGCTGGCTGAATGAGCGGGGCCTCATGACGCAGCCCGCCGTGTTCACCGCCCTCGCATCCGCCCTCGCCGAAAGCAAAAATCCGCCCTTCGACTTCGCCGTGGTGGATGAAGCACAGGACATCAGCGTGTCCCAACTCCGCTTTTTTGCCGCCTTGGGCGGAGACCGTCCCAACGCCCTGTTTTTCGCAGGCGACCTCGGCCAACGCATCTTCCAGCAGCCGTTCTCCTGGAAGTCCCTCGGCGTGGACGTCCGTGGCCGCTCCCGCAACCTGCGCATCAACTACCGCACGTCCCACCAAATCCGCCAGCAAGCCGACCGCTTGCTCGGCCCGGAGGTGACCGACGTGGATGGCAACAGCGAAGTCCGGAGCGATACCATCTCCGTGTTCAACGGCCCGCCACCCATCATCCGCGTGCTCCCGACCGAGAATGAAGAAATCAAATCCGTCGGGACATGGCTTGCGGAGCAGTCGAATGCCGGCATCCTGCCGCACGAGTTCGGCGTCTTCGTGCGCTCGACGGGACAACTTGACCGCGCCCAGGCCGCGGTCAAGGAGGCAGGATTGCCCTTCAAGATTCTCGATGAACACGTCGAGACGGCCAGCGGTCACGTCTCGATCAGCACTATGCATCTGGCCAAGGGACTGGAGTTCCGCGCCGTAGTGGTGATGGCCTGCGACGACGATATCATCCCCTTGCAGGAACGCATCGAAGCTGTATCAGACGATGCGGACTTAGAAGATGTTTACAACACGGAGCGTCACTTGCTTTACGTCGCCTGCACCCGCGCCCGGGACCACCTATTGGTGACCGGCATCAGCCCCGCATCAGAATTCCTAGACGATCTGCGGATGTGAGCAGTTGTAAGGTTGGGCCCCCGTCTCCACCACAAACAGCCATGATGGCAGACTGAACATTCCGTCATAATGTTTAAAGGGGGGCTTTTGTTTGTTCTCGGGAGACTATCGTGTCTCAAAGGCTATCCCAGTAACCGATAAGCGAAGCAATCACACCAAACGAGAAACGGCCCGAATCAGTGCCTGGACTCCGGGTTAGTGTCAGTCGTAGAGTTTACAGCAGCCGGATCTCTTCTATCTCTGATGGAATAACAAGCTCAGGCTCAGTTAGCGCCTGAATATCTTTAACAGCCCAGCCTGGTGCGTATTCCTTGAGCAGCAACCCTCGGGGTGTGACCTGAAGTACGGCGATATCAGTCACTATCAGGTCGACACACCGGGCAGCCGTTAGTGGCACAGAGCATTTCTTGACTATCTTTGCCTTTCCATCTTTAGTCGTGTGCTCCATCGCCACGATAACTTTATGGGCATTGAAGGCCAAGTCCATACCACCACCTATGTTCCCGACACCTCGCCCAGGAAACATCCAGTTGGCTAAATCTCCACAGTCCGTGACCTCTATGGCGCCAAGCACCGCTATATCTATATGGCCGCCGCGGACCATGGCGAAGGAATCTGCATGGTGAAAGAAGCACATACCTGGCTTCGGACGTACGTACTGGCCTCCGGCATTCACCAGGTCAATGTCGGCGCTTTCTTTGATCTCGTCGGATGACAAAACCGACCCAAAACCCAGCACACCATTCTCTGAGTGGTATATTATGGTCATGCCTTCTGGGATGAAGCTGGAAACCAGCGTTGGAATGCCAATTCCCAGGTTTACCACAGCACCATCGAAAAGCTCTCGGGCTATCCTCATAGCTATGGCTTCACGGCTCAAGCACTCTTTCATATGGCTGCCCCCTCCAGAGCTATTCCCGCTTAACCCAGAAACTCTTTTCCAGATGGCGTGGAAATCCAGGGTCTTCTTCGACCTGGACCAGCCTTTTCACAAAAATGCCGGGTGTAACGATAACCTCAGGGTCCAGGTCACCTGTTTCTACAATCTCATCCACCTCGGCTATTGTGATTTTAGCTGCCATGGCCATGACCGGGTTGAACTGCCTCTGTGTGCCCCGGTAGACCAGATTACCCATCCGGTCTGCCTTGTACGCTCTGATGAAGGCGTAGTCAGCTTTCAGGGCACGTTCCATCAAGCATTGGCGTCCATCGAACTGCCTCACCTCTTTACCCTGCTCAATGGCAGTCCCCGCTCCCGTTGGAGTATAGAAAGCCGGGATTCCCGCCCCACCCGCCCTGATGCGCTCGGACAGTGTGCCCTGCGGTACAATCTCCAGTTCAACCTCACGAGATAGAATCTGTTTTTCGGCCTCTGTTGGCCTAGATGCCGAGGTGGAGAATGGGAAGGATGCAATGATCTTCTTCACCTGCCTGTTCTGAAAAAGAATTCGATGGTCGTCGTAGTCCAGAGTCAGTCCGATGCCGCCCGCAGTGTTGGCAATAATGGTTAATTCTTTTGCTCTAAGTTGACCCAGGGCTTTGATAAGGTAATAGGGAGTCCCGCCCGGGCCGGCAAAGTTGCCTATCATAATTGTTGCGCCGTCCGGGATGTCTGCTACTGCTTCCTCAAAGCTGGCTACGACTTTATTTATTGTCATAGGAATTTGCGCCCGTCGAACTCTTTAATCTACATTACCTGGCCAGTCTTGGGATTTGCAACATGTCCCTGGCTTCATTCGGACTGGCTATCTCACACCCGAGATCTCTAGCGAAGCGGGCTGCGCGGGCTATGAGCTGTGCATTGCTTTTTGCTAGCTCTCCTTTTTTATAAAAAACATTGTCTTCAAAGCCAACACGAAGGTGCCCGCCAAAAAGAATAGATTGGGTAGTAGCTGGTAATTCATCATTTCCGACTCCCAGCACCGTAAACAGGGAATCTGGGGGTAGAGAATCTATCAAGGATAGAAGAAGGCGAGGAGAGTATGGCATGTAAGAACGGTTGACACGGCGCATACCCAGGACAAAACTAATCCAGTAAGGTTTTTTTAGCAGGCCTTTTTCTATCAGGTGGGAAACATCTTCCATGAGAACCGGATTGAACACTTCCAATTCCGGCTTGATATTTCGCTCCAGCATTACCTTGGCGCCAAATTCAATATCACCAAGGGTTGTTATAATGACCTGTTCCTGCCCACCAAACTCTATTAAACGCGTGAATGTGATATCCAGAGATGCCATTTCCGGATTCATTTCAATGGCTTTTAGTCCTTTTTCTCTCGACAAACGGGGAACATAATCCCATGCTGTACTATGTTGAATGATTATGTCACACTTTTTGTCTCTTATCTTTTTATCAATGTCACGCAGTATATCAGGATCATTAGTTGGCTTGAAAGTTTTTCTTTCTCTGGCATGGACATGAACTATAGAAGCGCCCTCATTCCAACATTCATAAACATCTTTGGCAATTTCGTCAGGTTCTAAAGGCAGGTTAGGATTTGCTTCCTTGCCCTGAAAATTGCCAGTAGGGCATACAGTCAAAATAAGCTTTGGAGTTGTTCTAAGCTCTTTCATAGTGATTAGTGACTCCTTCCTTTTTTCTTAAAATAGCTTTTTTTACTTTCCTCGCCCTAGAGAGAGAGGATAAAAGGAGAGGGTGAAAAACGTATTTCAAATTCCCCCTCTCCCTAAATCTCTCCCCAGAGGGGCGAGAGGCTTTTCAGACTATTTTCATGCTTCATGGTCCGCTTGAGACGAATGGGCTAGTCCGGGACTTCAAATCATGAGATGGGCTTTTTTAATGTCGGGTCGGGACTCTAATTCCTGGAAGGTCCCCGAGAAATAGATCACTCCTTTATCAATGACATATACCCGGTCGCTCAGGGCTGTGGAGAAATGCAAGTTCTGCTCGCAGAGAAGGATAGTCAGATCTTGCTCCTTTAACTGTTTGATCTGCCTGGCTAAGGCATCTACGACCAGAGGCGCCAGACCCTCTGATGGCTCGTCTAGAAGAAGCATCCTGGGATTGCCCATTAGGGTGCGGGCTATAGTGAGCATCTGTTGCTCACCGCCACTGAGGTGGCCGCCAGGGTGGCCTTCCAGCACGCGGAGGTGTGGGAATAGGACGAAAACCCGCTCCAGTGTCCAGGCCGAACCATTCGTGGACTGGTGGCGTGCTGCCTCCAGATTCTCTCGGACACTAAGCTCGGGGAATATGCGCCGGTCCTCAGGCACATAGCCGATGCCCAATCGGTTTATCTTATAAGTGGGCAAACCAACCAAGTCATGACCTAGATAAGTGATACGCCCAAGGGACGGAGTTACCAAACCCATAATGCTCTTGAGGGTGGTGCTTTTGCCAGCCCCGTTCCTGCCTAGCAGGCACACCACCTCCCCCCGGTTCACCTGCAATGAGATGTCGAAGAGCACGTGCCCCTGGCCATAGCCTGTGTATACACCCTCAAACCGGAGCACGGTAGTCCTCCCCCAGGTATACTTCCTGGACTTTAGGGTTAGCCTGGATCTCCCGAAGGGATCCTTCAGCAAGGATGGCACCCCGATGCATCACAGTTATCCTGTCAGCTACCGAGAATACCACGTCCATGTCGTGCTCGATGAGCACGGCAGTGATTCCCTTCTCCCGTACGATGTTCTGTATTAGCTTGACCAAATGGGGCTTCTCGCTGAGGGACATACCACAGGTTGGCTCGTCCAGGAGCAAAAGCTCAGGCTTACAGGCTAGGGTCAAGGCTATCTCCAGCCGCCTGCGGTCCCCGTGAGATAGAGCCGAGCCGAGTTTATCAGCTTGGTCAGCCAGGCCCACCATTTCCAGAATAGCCTTACTTTCCTCCACCAGAACCTTTCGCGCTGGGCTCCAAAAGTTCCACGTTTTCCCTTGGTGGGCCATGTTGGCAAGCTGCACATTCTCCAAGACAGTAAAGTTTAGGAAGACACTGTTAACTTGAAATGTTCTCCCCAGTCCGTGCCGGCAAAGGTAACTAGGGGATCGGCCCGTTATCTCTTTGCCTTTGAAGTAGATATGGCCTGAGTGGCTGTGGAGCTGTCCGCTGAGCAGATTGAATAGTGTAGTCTTCCCAGCACCATTTGGTCCAATGATAGCCCGTAGCTGACCCTTTGGGACAGAGAATGTGACCTCGTTCACAGCCCGGACACCACCGAAATGGCGGCTCAGTCCCGAGGTCACTAAAATGTCATCATGCATTTTTAGTCCTCCCTGTGCGCCACAAGCTCATTAGTCCCTTGGGTCTGACCAAAGCGACAATCATAATGGCTACGCCTAAGAAGAAGAGCCAGTACTCAGTGATCCTTGGGATAACGAAGCCCAATGTCTTGAACACGACTGTGCCGATGATAGGGCCAGTAAAGTATCCGGCCCCCCCAAGCACCACAGCCACAAAGGTATCGGCTGAGGTTATCCAGTGGGCAGACCCGGGGAATATTCCCCGGTGGAAAAAGACCTGGAGTGCCCCGGCTACTCCAGCAAAGGCGCCAGCTAGTACAAAGGCAGCCAACTGATAATGTCGCACGTTGATACCTACAAAGTCGGAGCGACGGGGGTTATCTTTGATTGCTTTCAATGCTCTGCCGAAGGGCGACTGGCCAATCCTATATAGAATTATCGCGCAGACCAGCACCACACCGAGAGTAAAATAATAGTACGCCCAGGGGGCTACCAGGGCTGGAGCGGGCATTATTCCAGTAAGGCCATCATCTCCGCCGGTTAGATCGCGCCATTTCCAAACCACGGTGAATAACAACTGGCCGAATGCCAAAGAAAGCATTAGAAAGTAGGAATGGCTAAGTCGAACGGAGAAAAAGCCAATAATCAGCGACGCCAAAGCTGCCAGCAAAGGGGAGGCTACAAAAGCCAGGGGCATGGCCACGCCCAGATGCTTTACCAGAATCCCTGCGCAATATCCACCAGTGGCAAAGAAAGCGGCATGTCCCAGAGAGAGCATCCCGGCATAGCCCACCAATAGATTTAGACTGAGGGCCAGCAAGACGAATATAAGCGTATCTGTCGCATCTATTAAGACAATGTGTGGTGCAATCACAGGCAAAGCCACAAGAATTAGAATTAGCACAATCAAGCCAACTATGGTCCCGATAATGGCGGATCTACTTGCTCCGGCCTGCGACATAAATTCAGTGCTCCTTACGCCCCAGCAACCCCGTGGGCCTGAGGATGAGGACAAGCGCCATAAGGCCGAAGACAAAGGCCATGGCGAACTGAGGTACCAATAGTATGCCGAAAGCCTTCACATTGGCAATGAGCAGCGCTGCCAGCAGCGAGCCAGGGATGCTCCCTAATCCACCAACTACCACCACCACGAAGGCTTCTATTGTCGTGTCCATATCAGCACCAAGGGCGGCACCGGCAATGGGTGCTGATAACACCCCGGCTACCCCAGCCAACCATACCGCTAAAGAAAACACCGTAGTGTAGATAGCTCTTTCATTTATGCCAAGGGCAGTGCTCATCTCCCTGTCCTGCGCGATAGCACGTACTAGGATGCCCCATTGGGTGCGGTTAACCAGATACCAGAGGCCGAAGGCAATAAGTGCCCCAACACCTATGATAAAACCGTAGTAACTGGGGAAGGCCACTCCCATGATTGATACCGCTGACTTGAAAGCGCTGGGCGAGGGAATAGTCTTGCCGATTAGACCCCAGAAGAATCGCGTCGTATCTCCGAGTATGTAGATAATCGCTATGGTGGGCAGGAGTTGGACCAGCAGATCAGCCCCATAGATACGTCGGAATACTGTTATCTCTATTAAGCTACCAAGCGCTGCAAGCAGCAGCGGTGCTAGCAGTAGAGCGAGCCAGAAGCCCCATGGTGAATTCCCTAGCAAGTGCGTAAAAGAGAAGGTCAGAAATGTGGCCAGCATAAAAAATGCCCCGTGGGCTAAGTTCATCACACGGCATACGCCAAATATTAAAGAGAGTCCCGCCGCCAGTAGGAATAGTATAGATGCCGATACCAAAGCGCTAATTAATTGCAGCCCTACTACCATCTCTACGTAACCCTCTGAATAATTATTCTTTGCCCCAAGACAAGCAAACCCGCCAGGCGTGGTTTGCTTGTCCTCTTAGGGGATACTTGGCGGGCTTTGTCCTTTGCCTCTATTTCCCTGCTCTGAGTTTCTGTATTTCCTCTTGGGTGGGTAGATAGGACTCTCCCGGCACGTACCATGTATCTCTCATGCCCGGCCGGTTGTTCGTTTGGTCCCAGGTTAGGTAGCCCATCCACCACCCGCCCGTGCTCCTATGGTCGAATGCACGCACCGTGATGTTTCCGAACGCAGGGTGCTCGATACTCATGCCCTCAGCAGCGTTGATGATTGCCTCCCGGTCCAGCTTACCTGCCTTTTGAATGGCCTGGGCAATGAACTTCACGGTAGTATAGGCATCAGAAGACGAATCGATGGGTACCTGGTTCCAACGTTTTTTGTAGGCATCGTAAAAAGCTTTGCTGGCGGGTGTGTTCACCGGCGGATAGGGGTAATCAGTGCCGGTTAGCACCCCTTCGGGCACATCTTCTTTGGTAGTTAAACCAGCGTTGTTCATTGGCATCCCCAGGGTTGGGTGTACCGCTGCGGCGGAGGAGAACAGGCCGAAGGAGATAGCTTGCTTAACAAAGGCAGAAGAACTAGCCCCTACCAGTCCGGCGAACATTACTGCGTCAGGCTTCTTGGCCATAATAGCTGTTATGTTGGAGGTGAAGTCAGTAGCCGTCATAGGAACCCAGGTTTCGGAAACTACCTGAACATCTGGCTTTGCTTGCTTCAGGAGGTTCATGACCCCGTCAATTATGGAATGGCCATAAGCAAAGTCGTTACCGATAACGGCATACTTTGTATAGCGCTGCTTAGCAAGGTGCTCCGCCATTATCCGGCCAAAGACCCGGTCGCTGGTATTGAGTGAGAAGAAATAACGGTGTCCTAACGCCTCGGTAAGAGCACCGGTATAGCCCATAACAGCAAAGTAGGGGACCTTCTGCTCCTTGGCCAACGGACTTATCGCTGCATGTGATGCGCTACTCGTAATGCCCATTGTCAATAGAGCACCCTCCGCCGCCAATCCTCGAAAGGCGTTAGTGGACTCTTCAGGAAGGGACTTATCATCCCTTGCCACGAGTTTGAGTGGGCGCCCCAGGACACCACCCTTTTGGTTAATCTCTTCTACTGCGAGAATGGCTCCCTGATTCCCCGTTGTGCCTTGCATGGCAACAGAGCCGCTCAACGAGATTATATTACCAATAATAATAGGCTCGCCTGCTGGGGTTGCCGCAGGCCCGGAAGGGGCAGCCGGTTGGGCACACCCAATTAAGAGTAGAGCCACCATAACCACGATGCCGAGGGTTCGCTTCATGAATACCTCCTAAAATTTTTCTAGCTGTACAAAATTTTCCTTAGTATAACAGGAAATGTCAAGCCATTCAATCTTGCTTTTTCCCTTCCCCAAAACAGCGGTCATATTGTGTAGTTCGGGTTTCCTAACCCGAACTGATAATATCTGGCAGGTTGGTCCGCCTCTGGCGAATGCCTTACTGGAAGCAAAAGGTGTTTTCGGATCCATGTATAACACCGGACCGATAGGAAAAAGCCTATCCGGCATTCCCTCTCAGTCACGTTTCGCTATTGCTCCGTTTTTTAAACCGTTTGTGAAACTGCAAACCGGCCCGCCATCTCCTCTACCCACCTCGTATTCACTTTCCCTTTCACATAATCCGGACTGTTTATTAAAAAATTGAGAAAGGGGACCGATGTTTCTATGCCCGTAATCAGGAAACCACCAAGAGCACGTTGCATACGCTCAATGGTATCAGAACGATCAATTCCAAAGGTAATAAGCTTGGCAAGTAGGGAATCATAGTAAGGTGGCACAAAGTATCCTGAATAACAGTGGGTATCTACTCGTATCCCCTGACCCAGTGGCGGCAACCAGGACATTATGCGACCAGGGCATGGTTGGAAATTTTTCTTTGGATCCTCGGCATTTATCCGGCACTCAATGGCATGTCCCCTTAATTTCACATCTGCTTGCGATATATTTAGAGGTCTGTCAGCAGCAACCTGGATTTGTTCCGCCACCAAATCTATCCCGCTTACCATTTCAGTTACCGGATGTTCGACTTGAATCCGCGTGTTCATTTCCAGAAAATAGAATTTATTATTGTCCTTGTCGAATATGAATTCAACTGTTCCAGCACTGTTATATTGTGCATTCTTTGCAATGGTTACCGCTGCTTGGCAAATCGCTTCTGTGATGTCTTTTGGAACAGAAGACGCCGGGGATTCTTCAATAATCTTTTGATAACGGCGTTGCAATGAACAATCGCGTTCTCCGAGATGAATAACATTTCCGAAATTGTCAGCAAGTATCTGAACTTCAATATGACGGATATTGGAAAGATAATGTTCAATATAAAGCGCCTCATCCCCGAACGCAAAGCGAACTTCAGCTAACGCCGTCTCAAAAGCGGTCTTTAACTCATCTAAATTCCGTACAAGTTTCATCCCCTTGCCTCCACCCCCCTGGGGAGCTTTTAAGAGGAGAGGGAACCCTATTTGTTTGGCTACGTCAATCGCTTGCTTAACATTATCAACCTGTTCCGATCCTGGAACAGTCGGTACCCCGAACGCACGGACCATTTTCCGCGCCAGCAGCTTGTTTCCCATGTCCTTAATGTTCTCAGGTTTCGGCCCAATGAATATCAAACCGTGTTTAGCGCAACCTTCAGCCAGCTCCGGTCGCTCAGAAAGAAATCCATACCCGGGATGTATAGCATCTGAGCTAGTACCAAGAGCTGCTGATAAGATGGTTTCAACCTTTAAGTAGCTATTGGTGGGTTGTGCAGGTCCAATACACACCACTCTGTTAGCTATTTTAGCAGGTAAACTTTCCTTATCTGCCTCCGATACAGCAAGGACAGACTCTATCCCCAACACCTTACATGTTCTTATGATACGGAGGGCTATTTCACCTCTATTGGCGATTAAAATACGAGAAATTTTTCTCATTTCAGTTTTTTAAGTAATTTCTGGCTTAACCAGGAAAAGCGTTTGCCCGTACTCTACCATCCGACCGTTCTCTACACAAATCTTGGAGATTTTCCCTTGTACCCCAGCCTTGACTGCAGTAAAAAGCTTCATCACTTCTAATAGACAAATCGTATCATTCTCTTTGACAAGTGTACCCACTTCAACGTATGCGGGAGTCCCTGGCTCCGGGCGTCTGTAGAATATCCCCAACATGGGAGATTTAATAGGTATCAATCCTTCTTCGATAGAAGTTATAGCCTCTTGCTCAACTTCCTGTGCAATATTTTTGGCTTTTTGATCTTCTAATTCTTGGACCGCTGGTTTGGTAGATTCAGATGTCCTAGTTTCAATAATAGACAACTTCCTCTTTACGGCAGAACTTGATGGACCATTTTTACTTGCGATTAAACTCATGTCGCCTATTTTCAAATCTAGTTCGTCAAAATTTGATTCTTCTAATATTTTGAGTATTGAGATGATTTCGTCCTGGGTCAAGTCCATATCACTCCCCCTCTATATCGTGTAGCTTTCTTAAAGTTTACTGTCCACCAATAACTTCACACACTCTTCTTCTGTATCGTGAGTGACAATCCATCCTTGTGAACGTGAATATAGTTATAGTTTTTTTGCCTGGCCAGTTCCCGTATCAAGGTCGACAGTGGCGTCTTTGCGCTTGGATACTCCTTAACGAGGCCTGATGGTCGCATAGACTTCAGTGCCTCATCATCAATTTGCATATAACGAAGCAATAGTTCTTCATCTGAAATTCCAGGTCTTCCCAGTTTTTGACGCAGCTCCCCCAAAGATGGCTCAGGCGGTTCGGCTGAAATTTCTTTAGCCCTTGCCGTACTCATTATTCTATCTCGTAATTCGGCGTCTATTGAAGAGCTGGCTTCTTCTCCCCAGTATCCGAGGGCAGTTTGGATTATCTCGTCAATTATCTGCTTGTATCGCTGTCCAAGCATAACGTTCATAGTCGCCTGGCTTACAACAAACTGGGAATAAGGGGTAACCATAATCGGATAACCCATGTCCTTCCTCACCTCGACAGCCTCATCTATAACCTCTTGAAGACGCTGACCCATCCCGAGTTTAGATAGCTGATGCCTTAAATTTGAAATCACACCACCCGGTATCTGATGTACATATTGATAGACATCATATTCTAATGGCACTCCCTGAGGGAGACCTTCTCTTTTAGCAATAAAACTGAGTTGGTCACTTATGGGTTTAATTGCCTCTTCGTCAATTGCCGGAGCATAACCTAGGTGGCGAATATTTCGGGCTATATTCACAACAGATGGCTGAGAAGAGGCATTGGCAAGAGGAGGAATAGCTGTATGGACTGTTCTAATACCACATTTGATAGCTTCCAAATAGCTTAAGGGAGCAAGCCCAGTAGTGCAGTGAGAATGAAATTCTACGGGTATACCGCCTGAATTCTTCAAGATAACCGGAACCAGTGTCCTGGTACGCTCCGGGGTTATCAACCCCCCGGCATCTTTAAAATAAATAAGGTCAGGTTTCAGTTTAACCACTTCTAGAGTTTTTTGAGCATAATACTCATCGGTATGCCTGGGTGACAGCGTATACGCCAATGCCAGCATGACTTCAAGACCTGCATCATGGGCATATTTCACAGTTTCTGGCAACTTGAAGCTGAAATCATTCGAAGCATGCATCATCTGTACACGTTTTATTCCGTTAGCAGCTAGTCGCTCAATAAAAAGCTTGGTGAGACACATGGGTGAACGGGTGAACGGGTGAACACTGTAAAATGCCATTGCGGCCCTGGGAGTTTTTAGATGCTCTCCCAGAAGTTTTATCCTTTCCCATGGGTCTTCATGCAATTCAACGATTGCTTTTTTAAACATGCTCAAGCTTATAAAATCTAAAGCTTTGAATCCAATTTTGTCTATGTCTGAAGCAATAGAAAGCATCATACTTGTTGTCATTGCTTCGGCCCAGAGGCTTTGGTGTGCATCCCTTAGCGTAGTGTCAACAAAGAAGACTTTGTCCATGTTATTTCTCCACCTACTCGGATTAATTTTAAATTAGACTGTGTTTATGTTTAATTATTCTTGCAGTTTGATAGGATTACTACCCCACACCTGGAATAACTCTTCCGACGATACAACAACCCCAAAATATCGTTGAATATTTGCAAGGCTAGCTTTATAGCTTACTTTGTATGGAGAAGCCGTTAATTCTTTGACCACAAGAACATGGTAGTCTAGCATAAAGGCGTCTCTTGCAGTTGTTTCGACGCAGACTTCCGTGACGACGCCGGTTAAGATGAGGGTACGTACTCCTTTCTTCTTCAGTATCTTGTCGAGGTCCGTCCCCAAAAAGGCGCTATATCTCTTCTTCTCTATTACTGACTCACCTGGCTCTGGCCGGATACCATCCACTAACTCCGCTCCCCAACTCCCCTTCGTACAAGGATATTCTCTGCCACCGTGCCGCGCCATCAATTCTTCCATTGGTTCGGAAATGTCCCCTGGACCCCTTGCGGTTTTAATGAAAATAACCCTTACATTCCGGTCTCGGACCACCGTGAGAAACTTCTGCAACTTCTGAATCAGGGATTGCATAGCCCCGAGCCTTAATCCCCACATGGATGAGAGAATCCCTTTGTCTGAGCAAAAGTCATTCTGCATGTCAATTATCAAAATGGCTGTGCTAGAGGGTATGGTTTTTTGCTCCAAGCTTTGAATAAGGGGGATCGCTTTGTCTTGAGGAAGTGCAACCGTTCTCAATCGACCTCCATATGTCGTGTCTCGATCTGGTCAATTCTGAGGCTGGTATTCGTCATATAACGACTGGAAAACGTTTTTGCCACGACTACCCCCAAAATTTAGCGGTACTTTTCTAAGAACATGTCGCATTGAAACAGGTACTTTATACCATAGACCCACATCCATGTCAACGCGGCTTCAATAGCTTAAGCCTATATATTAATTCATGAATATTCGGCGGCGGCAAACAAAAATACTCCGACAGGCTGGAAGAGCTGCAAGAAACGCCAAATGTCCTTTATAAAGGCCTTGTACAAGCATAAACAAATAGTCTACCATACAGACTGCACTTTTCATCGGATTGTTCAGGGGCCAGTCAGCCTTTATTAAAGGCATTACACCCATTCCATGCGCAATACGATTACTGACCCCGAACTGATGGCTTCAGTCAGCCTTCTGCAAGATGAGGATATTATTGGTGCTGAGGGAAGTCAGGCACCCGACTGAGGAAATTCGAGGGATTTTGAGGATAAACTCGAGGATGTTGAGGGAGGCGCTGAGGACAATCCCAAGGATGTTGAGGGATTTTGAGGAGAAAGTATGCCTGACGATAATGGAAAACAGCGTACCCTTAAGCGCGACCTCAAGGATGTTGAGGGAGGCGCTGAGGATAACCTCAAGGATGTTGAGGGAGACGCTGAGGATAACCTCAAGGTTGTTGAGGGAGACGCTGAGGATAACCTCAAGGTTGTTGAGGGAGACGTTGAGGATAATCTCAGGGATGTTGAGGGAGACGTTGAGGATAATCTCAGGGATGTTGAGGGATTTGAGGATAAAAATCCCACTGGAGCCATGGCTACATGTAAACGCTGCGGTATACGGATCCTCAGAACCTCAATGCTCGCCCATTACTCGGAAGAACATCCGGACGGAATGGCGAGGCACCGTGAAGGAAACCCATCCAACACCACGATAAAAGAGAAATCCCTACCGAAAGAGAAAGTCCCCCCGCCGACAGGCATAAAAGAAATCTCTGACCCGGGTTCCCGCATGGTACCCCTTAGACTCTACTCCGACACAATATAGAGGAGTTAGGCGACACCGTAGATCGGGATGTGGACTGAGTTGGACGCCTGTTGGACCATTGATGGACTGGCTGGACACCTTCTGGACTAAATGGTGGGATCATATTCTTTTAGCAACGCATGGCTGCTCACCTGGGTTAATTGCGGGAGGATACATACTTGAAGCCGAGGCATACTGAAGTATTTTAAGATATAGCCATAGTAGCTTCAAGTCGACCTATCCCATGAACCGGACACGTATAGACCAGCCAGCCGGTTCATAAATGAATTGACGTACTACCGGAGTTTATTATGGACACAATCCGAGCATTGAGGATCTGAGGACCTGTACACCGCAGAGTTTACATGTAGATATGGCTGTATCAGCCATTATTTCCTCAGTTTCCTCATTCTCCTCAGAATTTTCCTTAATTCCCTTAAGGAGTTTCCTTGGAGACTGAGGAGTTTGCTTGAGGAGATTCTTTAGGAGTTGAGGGGTTTCCTTAATTTTCTCTGGAAATTGTCCAAGGGGATGTTTTTCCCCCTTATTCTCCTCAGAGATTTCCTTATGAGGATTCTTTGGGGGTTGAGGGATTCCCTTAATTTCCTTATCGTCAGGCATACTTTCTCCTCAAATTTCCTCAGTCGGGCGCCTGACTTCCCTCAGCCCCAATAGGCTATTCTGCTCGGTCTGTTGCTCGTCATCAGGCTCTCCACCCGGTGGGTTGACTGAGGCCATCAGTTCGGGGTCAGTAATCGTATTGCGCATGGAATGGGTGTAATGCCCTCAATAAAGGCTGACTGGCCCTGAACAACACGATGGAATGTGCAATGGTGACAAATTGGCCATTTGTTGCGGCCAGGAGTATACTGCTCTCACGGCTTTTAGGCATGGAGGTAGGTCAACATATGCAAGAGCTTCAGCAGTTTGCAAGGGTAATAATCTGGCTTGACGACGCCAGGTGGGCTGGCGATGGCTGGTGGGAGGGCTGGGATTCACAAACTGTAAACGGACTTACAAACTCCCAAAAGATATTGGCCCACTGGGTCACGTACGTCGCCGATATGCGGATGCCAGCAAGGATAGTTTGGGGAAGAGGGCTGCCGGTCCTCGCTAAAATTGTTGCAGACTACAATGCAGGGGCACCTTCTTCGGGTTTGCTCAAGGGCTACCAAGAAGAACCGATAGGTTCGACGTCAACAGGCATGAAGGGGCCAACTCTCAAAGTCACCAACCCTCCTTTGGAGTTTACTCCACGCTACAAGTGGCAATATGATCAAATCCAGCGAACGCTAGAGCTCCTAGACGACTATGGGAGAAGTCTACCAGATTTCATGAAGTCTCTTGTTCAGCTTTACGGCAACGCTCCCGGAGCCCTCAGACGGCTAGCCCATGCATTGTACATCTTGACCTATGCAAACCCAAGAGATTACCCAAAAGAAAAGGCCAGGCGTATCTTAGTACCCGATAGTAGAACCGAACTGGAGGCTGATTTCCAAAGGTGGGATAGAAGCACGACAAAAGGTGGCCAGAAGAGGCTATGGGCAGCGCTGCGGGATTATCTCAAGCACAAAGAGCTTCGTCGCTGTCTTGAGGGAACGTTTATCTGGCCGTCTCAATACTTGGACCTTTCACAGCTTGAGCTCCCGGGGGACATTTGGAATGAACGTTTCACGGACAAGCTCCTTTGCTCACTCGCCGAGGGGGCCTGTATTCCCACGAGGACAGATGGGGGAAAGCCTCTAAACTCTGCTACATTGGCGCGACAGATTTACTGCAGAATCAAGTCCAACAACCCCAGCACGGCATTCTATCCAGAGCAATTGGATGTATCCTTCGATTTTGCCTCTCGCATGTGTGACAAGCGCCTTTGCGATATCTGCGTGTTCGGAAAGAATGAAGCTGCGCGCTTTTGTTCAGAGCCTGGCCCGGGGAGACTATGCGCAGCACTGCTCATTACGTGCGGTTACAAACGAGCCTGCGCAGCAGAAAACTGCCCGGTTAGATCTGGCGCGGGCAGTAGCCTTTGCAAAAGTGCAGAGGCAAACAGCTAGAAGTTTGGTCCCACTTTTCCCACTTACCGTTCCTAAACTCCTGGTCGTCGATTGATTTCTGACAAGCAAGTAGCGTCTCTAAGAGCAATGCTACTTGAACATTCTGACGAATTGTTATGCACTTAAGCTACAATAAATGTTTCCCCTGCGCACAACACCCCTGCGCACAACCCTTGACAGGGGCGGAATATCGGTTTACTATTGGGGCGTTTAGTGTTATCGATTTGCGTTTAATAATTTAATTTAGATTTATAAAGCTTAAACCGGGTCTAAATAATTCTATTCCTTGTCTGATGAAAGGTTGAGAATGGGATTTTTCAAACCTAAAGTCGCCGCTTCACTCAAGAGACTGAGTCTTTTGTCCCTCTTTATCCTCACAGGAATCTATCTTAACCAGAGTTTACCACAATTAACGCAGGCCAGCCCAGTTGTTGACAATTCTATACCAAATATAACCATACCACCCGCTCAAGTCTCCTCCACTCCTTTTGCATATGTCGCCAACCGGTTCTCCAATAATGTCTCAGTAATCAATACATCTACTAACGCGGTCACTGCGACCGTGGCAGTGGGCAGCCTGCCTAATGGTGTGGCTATCACACCGGACGGGACTGCTGTATATGTAACCAATTTCAGTGGTAACAGTGTCTCCGTCATCAGCACAGCCACTAACACTGTTATTGCCACAATACCCGTTGGGACTGGTCCCAACAGGCCGGCCGTAACGCCCGACGGCTCGAAGGTGTACGTGCCCAATGGGACATCGGGCACCGTCTCTG
>Ga0082335_1003110_pt1 | contig 28331 bp, 28 predicted proteins | sample Subgrocontami58m_FD_72375 | JGI IMG/M metagenome (GOLD analysis project Ga0082335, IMG submission 72375) | Subsurface groundwater microbial communities from S. Glens Falls, New York, USA - GMW37 contaminated, 5.8 m (SPADES assembly) (version 2) ...
CGCCGAGGCAACCAGATCGTAGCGGGTCTGGTTCAACTCGCAGCCATAGGTGCGGTTCGGGCCATAGTCGCGGACTTGCAGGTTGTATTCGGCATTCCAGCGTGCATCGGTGCCGACCACGGCGACGAAGGGCAGGTTGAGCCGGACGGCGGTTTCGATCTCCGCCATGTGGAAACCGAACGTGCCATCGCCCAGCACCACGAAGATCGGCGCGGATTTCTCCACCGCGCGCGCCCCGGTGGCCATTGGCAAAGACGAGCCGATCGAGCCCGCCACGCCGTTGATCATGCGCCGGTCGTTCTTCAGCATCGCCTGGCCCCACTGCGCGAACTCGCCCCCGTCGCAGATCAGGACGCTATCGGGGTGGCGGTCCAGATAGGGCGCCAGGGTACGGAACACCTCGGCTGGGTGCAGTTTGCCCTGGGATTGCGACACGACCGTCGCCATCAGGTCCGGGCGAGCGGCGAAGGCGGCATGCGCCTCGGCCAGCCAAGCGGGGTCGCCTTTGGGACGGCCGGCAGAACGCCTGATCAGGGCCTCCCCGGCCGGGTAGGTGTCGGCGATGCAGCCGAATGCCAGATTGGGGCCTTTGAACTGGGCCGCCCGCTCGATCAGCGCACCTTCCGGGTCGATCGCGATGAACCGGCAGGTGGCGTCGATGAAGGGTTCGGCGCCGAATTTGAGGGTAAAGTCCAGCGCCTTGCCGAACAGCACGATCAGGTCGGCTTGTTTCGCGATATCGCCGTAGCGGCCGAGCGTGGCGTCGTTGAAACCGCGGGGGCCTTCGCTGAGGCAGGCGGGGACGCCCAACGCGGCTTCCAGCCGGCCGATCAGCGCGCGGCCCGGCCGGTTCGCCAGGACAGGGGCGCCGATGATCAGCGGACGCTTCGCGCTGGCGATCAGCGACAGGATCGCATCGGCGGCGGCATCGCTCAGCCCCACCGGAGCGGCGATGAAATCGGCCGAGGACGGCCATTTGACGGCGTCCTCCGCGACCATGGCGTCCAGCACGTCGGACGGCAGGCTCAGATGCACAGGTCCCGGCCGGCCGGACGTGGCGATGCGGATCGCCTTGGCGACGTCCATGCCCACGGTCGCGGTGTCGGTCGCCATCCATGATGCCTTGGACACCGGCGCGGCCATCTCGGCCTGTTTCAACTCCTGGAAGCCGCCCTTGCCCAACTGGTCGGTCTCGGTATGGCCGGACAACAGGACCATTGGGGTTTCCTGCCCCAGCGCGGTGAACAGCGCGCCGACTGCATTGGCATGGCCGGGTCCGCCGGTCACCCAGGCGATGCCGGGCTTGCCGGTCAGACGGCCGAACGCGTCAGCCATATGGACGGTGGCAGCCTCATGCCGGACGTGCAGAAGCTCCAGCTTCGAGTCGATCGCCGCGTCGAACAGCGACATGATATGGTTGCCGGACAGGGTAAAAATTGTTGTGTGTCCAGCCAATTCCAGTGTGCGCACAACGATGTCGGCGCCACGGAGCGTATTGGCCATGTCCGGTTTTTCCTTGTGGGTTAGTACGTTGTCATTCCGGCCGGTACGGCCACGGACATCATCGTTGATCAGGCGCCAGCAACAAGAATCGCTCTACCGGTTGCGTTGCGGAGGCGGATGGGGAGGATCGCCTGATACTCGGGAGAATTGTAGAATTCCATCGCCCGTTCGGGGCTGTCGAACTCGAGCACGACGATACGCCCGACAGGTCCGCTACCTTCCAGGAGTTGGGTCTCACCGGCACGAACCACGTAGCGACCGCCGTAAGCTGCGATTATGGCGGGAGTCTGTCGCCGATACTCCTCGTAGGCTTCGGCGTTTGTCAGCTCCAGTTCGGCGATAAGGTATCCCTTGGGCATACGGGCTCTCCCCGGCGGTTTGGTGGGCCGATCACGCGCGGCCTTTAGGAAACGACGAAGCGGAGTTTCCTCCGCTTCGCTTCGGTGACTTCGGTCAGACCGGGTCCCACGGGTAGACGTCGCGGGTCCGTTCCAGCGGCGTGAAGGCCTTTTCGACGGCCGGCAGCCATTGTTCGGCCAGATTCTCCGACGTCCAGCCATCCGGGCGCGCCATGATGCGGATCGGGCGAGGCTGGTTGTACAGATAGACCTCGTTGCCACGCACGCCGAAGATCTGCCCGGAAACCTTGGCGGCCGCATCGGTGCCCAGGAAGGAGATCAGCTTGGCGATGTGATCAGGACGGGTGCGGGCGGCGCGCGCCTTCAACTGCTCTTCCGACTGACCGGGAACCGTTTCGATCATGCGGCTGAACGCATGCGGCCCGATGCAATTGGAGCGGATGTTGTAGCGCTGCATGTCCATCGCGATGCAACGCGACAGGCCCGCGATGCCCAGCTTGGCGGCGCCGTAGTTGGTCTGCCCCACGCTGCCGATCAGCCCGGAGGTCGAGGTGATATGCACGAACGCCCCGCTTTCCTGCTTACGGAAATGCGTGACGGCGGCGCGGGAAACATAGAAGGCACCATAAAGATGGACCTTCATGACCGCGTCCCACTCTTCGATCGACATATAGTGGAACATGCGATCGCGCAGGATCCCGGCGTTGTTCACCACGAAATCGATGCGGCCGAAATTGTCGATGGCGTCCTGCACCATCTTCTGGGCGTCTTCCCAGCTCGCGACACTGCCGGTGTTGGGCACCGCTCGGCCTTGACCATGGGCCTGAGTGATTTCCGCGACGACGCGTTGCGCCGGACCCGAGTCACGCCCTTCACCGGTCACAGTGCCGCCAATATCGTTCACCACGACCTTGGCGCCATTGGCTGCCAGTTCCAAGGCTGTCGCGCGCCCGATTCCGCCACCGGCGCCGGTCACAACGGCGACCTTCCCATCCATCATACCCATCAGGTTTCCTCCTTACTGCTCGGGATGGCCACACAATGCGTCAAGACGCCGGCCGTGTCATCCCTCGGTGAGGTGGGTCAGCCATACGGGTTACGATGCGGGCACGGCCGCGACGCGTGGTGACGGCGCCACCCGACCTGGTGGATCGACGCCGTGCCAGGCTACAGGCCCGTCCAAAAATAACCGCTGCGTTGCGTAGAGAGCGTCCCAGCCACGGTCTCGAGGTGAGAGGAAGCCCGACTCCGTTGAGTCAGGAGCGCCCCAAAGGTCCCCGGTCGTGACCTTAATTTATAGCCGTCCGGTGAGCAGCAGGACGACGACGATGATGAGCACGATGCCCAAGCCGCTGCTCGGGTAGTATCCCCAACCCGCACTATGGGGCCAGGTCGGCAACGCACCGACCAGAAACAGAATCAAAATGATCAGCAGTATGGTGCCAACACTCATTGCACAAACTCCCACACCCGTGAGTATCCGGGGTCGCGACCGCTGGTGGTAAGCTGGTGGCAACCCATTCTAGCACATTGCTGCGTCGCATCATACACAAGCTGTTGAGGCCCGCGGAGCGTGATCACGCGCCCGCGAACACTGGCGACCTTCAGCCTTTGTGGTTCGACTAGTGGCGGCGCCAAAGCAGCAAACCGGCGAGCAGACCGATCACCCCCGCCGCGGCGATGGAAGCCATCGGCTGTGCCGTGACCTGGCGTACGATACCGGCATGCGCCGCCGATCCCGTCTCGTAGGCCTCCTTGCCGGCATCCGTAATTGCGCCGGCCGCCTTGTGGCCAGCATCACGCACGGCGTCCGCCGTCGCGCTGATGGTATCGCCAACCAGTTTGGTGTTTGCGGGGATTGACTCAAGCATTCGGAACTCCTTCAAAACGTGACGCGGGGCAATCGGATGCCCGCGATGGAACGGCAGAGCGGGATGGCCAGCCTGCGGCGGCTAATCAAAAAACGCCGAGCAGGAAAAGCAGGATGATGATCGGAATGGGAATCCCGATAAGCCACATAAGTATAGCGGGCATGACTTGGAAACCTTCTGACATCTTCAGGCAGACCAACGTTTTTCCTCGGCCTGCCCAATGCGAAACAGCATTCGAAGTGCACCCGTCCTTCGGCGGTTCGAAACAGGCGTCCGCCCGCCAGGATCAGGCCGGAACCACGCGCTTCAACACGCTGTGCTGGAGCATGGTTCGCGGCCCGTCGGGTTCACTCCTGGCCCGATCCCGCGCTGTTGCGTTCGACTTTCAGGCGATCCGGGTGCGGGCCTCCTGATTGGCTGGGCAACAAGTGGGACCGCAATCCAACCGAACGAAATCAGCGGGTCTGTTGCGTCGTCGTCGTAGTCGTTGTCGACGCAGGCGGATGAGGAACTGTCGTCGTCTGCTCAGTAACCGTCGTTCGGGTCACCGGGGGTGGTGCGTTGCAACCGGCCAGGAGGGCGGTTCCGGCTGTCAGTGCCAGACCCAGACAAAGTGACGTTGCGTTCATGATGGGCTCCATTGGATGAATGATCCATGTATCGGCGCGGTTCGGCCCCGCCGGCCGCCCGCACCAGGGAGGCAACTTCTAGCGGGTCGTCGTGGTTTCAGTCGTCCTGCTTGTGGTCGCCGCGCCAAATGGCGGAGTGACCACTGTCCCGCGTGTATAGGTCTGGGTCTTGTCTGTTACGACACCATTCCCATCGATCGTCGTGCGGGTACTGGTCTCTGTCGATGACCCTGGCACCGGCAGCGGCGCCGGCATCACTGGCGCCGGCATCACTGGCACCGTCGTCGTCGACTGCGTGGTGGTGCTGGTCGAGGTCGATGTTTGGGCCGCGGCGATTCCCGTCATAAGGACAAGTGCGGTCGTCGCTGAGAGGATGTATCGTGTCATGTCGTTGCTCCTGCTCGTGTAGACACCGCGTCATCGCGGCTCCGTCGGCGTGACGGGAAGTTCAGACGGCGGCGATCGGGCTCGATCCACCAGCATAGGGATCGACATGACGACAACGCGGCCGCAATAAGATCGGTTCCATCGCATTCCGCCATGACACCGGTCGCGACACGGTCCGGCCCTGACGTAGACTATTGGTTCGCTTCGGAGCATCCAGGCCGGATACTTCCATGTTACTGTCTACGCGGACGCCGAGTCCGGGATGCCCCGGACGGCGATCATGAAGATTTCGGCTTGAATTGGGGGGAACTCTGGATGGACGCCACCAACCCGGCGGCGGACCGGCATCTATCCGATGCCCGATAATATTGAAATGGATATGCCTGTGTTCCATTGCAACCCCAGCCAGCGCCCAATCCGCTATTACTCGGATTCGGCAAATACACACGGCAATCGCAGAATTCCTGCGTGGTACCTATGGCGGGAGCCACCATGAGCGACCAACGACGCGGTCGATATGGGACAACAGCCCGTTCAATTCGCGGCAGACCGCTGGCAGCAATCGAACAGGTCTTGTCAATCGGCTTGCATCCAACCGCCCTGACAAGGAAATCGGACCGGCCGCCGAGATGACGCCATTGATTTTTTTGTGATCATCCCCACACAACGCTTGAAACGCTGAGGATCCGGGCGCACATACCGCCGATGCCTGTGGTGTCGGCGCGACCACTGAGCGACAGGCTCCGCGCGTCCTGATTTCGGATCCCGGAAAAGCGCCGACCCACACTTTATCCGAAAGCGGCCATGACCACCCATACCCCACAGGTCCCCCCACGGGGCATCCAAGCCGCGACGTCGGAACCGAACGTGCCCGGCCCGTCCCTGCGCGCCATTCTGGCCGCGCACCAGGCGCCAATCCTGCGACGCAGCTTCGGGCAGCTCGCCACCACCTTTGTGCCGTTCTTCAGCCTGATCGCGGCGATGTATGCGTTGTGGGATGTCTCCCCCTGGCTCAGCCTGGCTCTGACCATTCCCACCGGGGGCCTGATCGTCCGTATCTTCATCATCCAGCACGATTGCGGCCACGGCGCCTTTTTCCGCTCCCGCGCCGCCAACGACTGGCTCGGCCGGTTCTGCGGCCTGATCACCATGACCCCATACAGCAACTGGCGACGCCAGCATGCGCAACACCACGCGGTCTGGAACAATCTGGACAAGCGCGTCGGGGGTGCTGACATCTACTCCACCTGCCTGACGGTGGCCGAGTATCAGGCCCTGCCCGGGTTCAGCCGCTGGTGGCGTCGCGTGGTGCGCTTTCCGCTGGTCTCCCAGATCCTGCTGCCCCCCCTGGTCTTCGTGCTGTTCTATCGCATCCCGTTCGACACGCCGACCGGGTGGTGGCGGGAGCGGTTGAGCGTGCTGACGACCAATGCCGGCTTGGCCGTTCTTTTCACCATCCTGGTCCTGCTGCTGGGCGTCGGGCCGGTTGCGCTGGTGCAACTTTCCGCGATCTCGGTCGCGGCGATCATCGGCATGTGGCTGTTCTCGATCCAGCATCGGTTTGAGGATGCGGTCTGGTTGCGCCAGTCCGAATGGACGGCCACCAATGCCGCGCTGTTCGGCTGCTCCCACCTGAAACTGCCCCGTATCCTGCAGTGGTTCAGCGGCAACATCGGCTTTCATGACATCCACCACCTGATGTCACGCGTGCCGAATTACCGTCTGGAGGAATGCCATCGCGCCTGCCTGCCCTTGGTGCCACCGGTTCGGCCGCTGACCCTGTGGCGGGCCTTGCGCGCGCCAAGCTACGTCCTTTGGGATGAGCAGCAGGCTCGCCTGGTGCGGTTCGCGGACCTGCGGAGGCGGGTGCGGGAGGCCTGACGGGGACGGCCAGAGAGACCGCGAGCCGATCCGGCCGCTATGCCGCCTGCCGGCTCGCGGTGTCGGGTGGCGCGCTATTGGGAACACCACGGGCCCCAACCGGTTCGTCCTGCTCGATCTCATCCAACGCGGCAAGCAGGGAACCGACACGGTTGACCGATGACAGGCACTCCGCCAGGCCAGGATAGTTATCGACCAGCCAGTTGAGCGCCGATTGCACCACCACGAAGGCCGCCACCACCTGGGCAACCTCGCCCAGCGACATCGCGCCGACCAGGTATTTCGGGGCACACAACACCCAGCCGATGATCGGGGCCACCAGCACATTGCCATGTGAAATCAATGTGGTCCGCATAAGCTGACCGCACAGATGCCGCCACCGGAGGACAACCTCGGTGAAGGCGAGATCCACTTTGTCCTGCTGCTTCGTCCTGTCGTCGGTCCGTCCGAGCTCCCGCAGATGGGACGCGACAGAGCGGAACTGCGCCTCGGCCGCGTTCTTTCCCGCGATGACACGCGTCATGCGCCGGCCAATGACGGTCATCGCCAAGGTCAATATCGCGGAATAGATGCTCACCGTGATGACCAGATACTTGGGTACCGTCATGACCCAACCCAGGACTTCGACATCCAGGTCGCCGCCGACATTCCAGAGGATCCCGATAAAGAGGATCGCACTCAGGGTTGCCGTCAGCAACCCGGCGGCCATCGCCACCGGCACGTCGGTGGCGACGCGCACATCCTCGGCAATGCGGTATTCGGGGTTGCGATCCTCACCTTCGGCGAAGATCAATTGGCGGAAATTTTTGTTCGCCAGCCAGCGATCCATCAACAACCGGGTGACCCAGGCACGCCATTTGCGCTGCGTAGCCATTCGCGCCCAGACGGTCAGAACCGCCACCCCGATACTCAGACCGGCGAGCACCAGGAAGGAGACGGCCTCGGCCTGCAGGGCGGTGCCGTCGCGACGACCGAACGCGTCGAAAAAATCACGACTCCAGTAGTTCAGGCGATATTGCAGCACCAACTGCAACACCACGCTGCCGATCAGCAAAAGGGAGAACAGCCATGCCACCCGGGCGCCAGGCCCGCGCCAGAACCCGGCCGCGATGCGCCAGAAGCCTGGTGAGGAGCCGCTCTTGGGCTCTGAGGGATCGGCAGCAGGTTCGATGTCGATTTTACTTCACTCCATCAGTGAGCATTCTCATCGGAACGGCGCCCAAGGCACAACCAAGCGCGATTCCGGCTACACAGCGCCACGGATCCCCGGGGACGCCGCTACCGAAGCCTGGCACGGGCTCCATCCGCATTGAAACGGCTCGGACGTCAGCCGGCCAAAGCGAGGTCGATCAATCGGATTGCCTGGGATGAGTCACGGTTCCCCAAGGCGTGCCGAGCGTCCCTGATACGGCCAACGATCACGCTGGTGCTGGGAGTGTTGATTTGGTCCTGCAGAACCCAACGATCAAGTGCCCGGGTTTCCGCCATCTCCAACGATTGTTGGGCCTGCCCGGTGCGACCTGCGACAAGAGCGGTCCTGGCGACCCGGAGATATTCGAACGTCGCCGCGTTGTCGCCCAGGCCGGACGGCGGGAGCGTCGGTGCCACGTTGGATTGCGAGTTGGACGGCACGATGTTGCTCGCCTTGTCCGACCGCGGGAGCGAGTCGCCGATGCCGGGCTCATGGCCAGGGCGCGCACCGGTCGCGAGATTGGGGGCCGACGACTGAGCCATGGCAGACATGGCGGTGAGGGACAGCAGAGCCGCGGCGGCGATGGTCTGGTAGCGCATGGGATGGGATCCTTTCAAACACGGTCAGGAAGCAGTCATGCCGCGAGGCGCCGAACCGCTCGGCGGCCGGCGTCGCACGCATCAATTATTGAAGAACGGGAACGTGAAGGTGAGCGAACCACCAGGCTGCTGGTAGTAACCAGGCGGTTGATAGATAACCGGAGGGGCACTGTAGTAGACATCCGGTCGGCGGTAATATCCGTCGTAGCGGTGTGCTTGCCGCCACCGCTCCTGGTCCCGCGCATGTTGGCGAGCCAGTTCCATTTCGTGTCGACGGGCCTGCTCATTGCGGTACTGATTGTCGCGGTTGTCGTGATGGCGGGCACCATCGCGACCATGATCGCGATCGCGATCATCGGCCCGCGCGGACAGGGGAACGGCGGCAAGAACGGTCGCGACCGCGAGGCCGTACCATAGCGCGGAGCGGATGGCAGACCCCGGGGACCGGATTGGCATAGATTGAGCCATGAATTCTGACCTAACCACGCCGAACCGGATCGCCCTGATTGGCGTCGTTGCGAAACACCTGATCCGCGGTCCGCTTTTGGCTGTCGGACATCGTGGCATACAGAGCCTGGAAGGTCGGGATCAGCTTCTGAACATCCAGGGCGTGGGCCATCACAACCTGGGCATAGGACTTCATGTTGTCCACCGCTGACATGGTCGGCAGTGTCTGTACGCGCTGCTGGAATGTCTGATCCGTGCCACGCGCGTTCTCGCGCATCACCTGAGAGAATTGGGCCCACTGGATCTCTTGAGTGCGGGTGATTTGCAGTTTCGTGTGCAGATCCGCGATCCGCCGTTCGATCGTTGCGACCATAGTGCGTTCGGCATCGGGCGCGGCCTTAGCCTTGGCAGAATCGGCGGCCGCGGTCGGCCGGACCGGCGCCGTATCGGTTGGCGACGCGGCAACGGCGGCGAAGCTGCCCAGGCCTATGATGGCAGTGGTCAGGATGACGGTTTGACGAAATGACATGTGCATGTGGATTTCCTTGATCAAATTATTGTTGCTTTTGGGACTTGTTGTATGAGACCGCACAAACATCGCGTCAGATTTTGCCCGCTTGCGGCTTATGCGGTGGCCCCGTGCACCTGACCGCAAGAACGCGCCGATCGGGCTCGGCGCCCTGGAGCGGGTTCATCCTGACCGGAAACGCAGGCCGCACCCCAACTGTTGCCTGAGAGCAGGATTCTGCGCGGGGGTCGCCCAGCCTGACCAGGCGCTAAATACGCCGGGTCAGAACCAAGACAAGCAGGATGACGAGGATGATGCCCAGACCACCACTCGGGAAGTAACCCCAATCGACGCTGTGCGACCAGGTCGGTAGCGCACCGACAAGCAGGAGGATAACGACAATCAGCAGGATGGTGGACATGACGGGCCGCCTTACGGCTTCAGGGCGTCTTTGATGCTGCCCACGGCATTCTGCAGCTTCCCCTCGACCTTGTCGGCCTTACCGTCAGCCTGCAACTTGGCGTCACCGACAACCTTGCCGACAACTTCCTTGACCGACCCGACAATCTGTTTGCCGGAGCCAATAATTCTGTCCTTGTCCATTTCTATGCTCTTTCCTGCAATCGTAAAACCCAACCGGAACCGTGGTTCAGGACTTAGGGCCTGTCCGGAAACATAATGCACCTTTTCAGAGGGATACCGTGGCCGTCTGGTGCGTTGCGGCCCCTCATCGATGGCCCCGCATCGCTTTCGAGGCCGCGCCTGCCAGCCGCCTCACGGTATCTCCCTGAAAAGGCGCACTATGTTCCCGGACGGACACTTACGGCGTATGCTTCTTGGCGCTTTCGGTCACCGCGGCACCCGCGGCGGACATGTCCTGCCCGGCACCAGCGGTGGTGTTGCAGGCAGACAGCGTCACTGCGGCGCCAACGAGGGCCAGAATACCAAGGGCTATCATCAGGCTCTTATTCATGCTTGCGATCCTTTCAAATGGACCGGGAAAAACCCGGCCCGGTGGTCAGCGCCAAATGGGACGACCCAGGTTGACGTCTTCCCCGCTGGTCACCGCACCACCGACCGCGCCGACCGCACCGCCGATCAATGCGCCGGTCAGAGGGCTGCCACCGGTAACGGCACCGACCGCCGCACCGGTTCCGGCGCCGATCATACCGCCCGAAGCTGCCCGATCACCGGTGCTGTAACCGCAACCGGCCAAAGCGACGCCCAGTCCGAACAGAACAAGGCTCATGGTTGTACCGCGATGCATATCGAGGCCTTTCTCTTGACGATTCGTAGGGGATGACATGACGGGCTGAGGAAAGCGGCATCGGACATTCTTGCCCTTGCCCGCGACCAGTCAGTCGCCAAGAAGATTCGTTCACGGAGGAAATATCTGTTGGATCGCGCGGCTGGCGCGATGCTGTCCAGTGTCGTTGTATTTGTCCTGCTTCGTTGATATTGCGCCGTCTCGGACTCAATACAAGGGGTGGTATTTCCATGCACCAGCGATATACGCTCGATATCGCCGTCCCCGGGGGGACGATTGGCGCCGGTGCACCTGGCAAAGGCGCCGCCCGCCATGATCGACACGGTCCAGGGACGACCCGATGCGGGCCGGACCGGCAAGACACCGTCGAAGAGCCGACAGGAGCGCCCGGACCGGACGCCCCTGTCTGATGTTATCCGATCTTACTGCCCCATCGCGTGCAGGAAGTAATGTATCGCCTGGGCCATGATCCCCGGCGTCTGGATCGACGCGAAATGCCCCGAATTCAGCTCCAGGAACTGGGCACCCGGGATCTGCTTCGACATCGGCTCGATCAGCGATGACGGACGCAGCCCATCATGCCGCCCGGCAGTCACCAGGGTGGGGCAGGCCACCTTGGCCAGTTCGTGCGTGATGTCCTCGGCGGTCAGCATCCGGTTGATCGCAGCGAAGCTCTCCGGATCGTTGGCCAGCCAACGGGCGCGGAAATCGGCGAATACCTCGGCACTATGCCGTACCACCGGCGGATAGGACGCGGCCAGGCTGGCCTCCACGACGCTCCGCATGCCGCCCGCCTCGACCGCCGCGGCCCGGTCCAGGCTCGCCTGGCGCCGGTCCGGAGTCGTCCCCGTGGCCGGACCGTGCAGGATCAGCGCCGCCGCACGATCGGGATAGCGCACCGCGAAATGCATCGCGATCGCGGCCCCGACAGCGATGCCGGCCAAGGACACCTTCCCCTTGATGCCGACCGCATCCAGCAGGGCAGCCAGATCGTCGGCCATGTCGTTCCAGGTGGCCGCGCCCTTGATCTTCTCCGACAGCCCCGCCCCGCGCGTATCGTAGCGCAGCACCTGGCGGGAGTTGTTCAGCGCCGGCAGCGCCTGCTCCCAGCTATCCAAGGTGCCGCCCATCTCGTGGATCAGCACCAGCGTGGTCGGCCCCTCGCCCGTCAGTTCGTACCGCAGGCTTGTCCCGTTGACTTCGACCCAGTTCATGGCGAATTTTCCTCCACATCCCTGGCGCCAGAGTACCCCGCGCCGCCGCCCCCTGGAAGGCCCCCAAATCATGCCCGGACAGATGACCCTGCACTGGTCCCCTCGCTCCCCCTATGTGCGCAAGGTGATGATCGCGATCCACGAGATGGGGCTCCAAGACCGGATCAAGACGGTTCGCACGGTCGCCGGCGGCACCACGCCGCATTGGGAGCTGATGAAGGTCAACCCGGTCGGCAAGATCCCGACCCTTGAACTGGAAGACGGCACCGCGGTCTACGACTCGCCGGTGATCATCGAGTATCTGGACACGCTGCACCCCGGCCCAAAGCTGTACCCCACCGCCTGGCCCGAACGTCTGACCGCGCTTCGCCGCCACGCCTTGGGCCAGGGCATGCTGGACAATGCCCTGCCGCTGCTGGGGGAAGGCTTCCGTCCGGCGGACAAACAGAGTGAGCCGCACAAGGAGCTGTGGCGGGCCAAGCTGCGGGCCTGTGTCGATGCGCTGGAACATGAGGCCGACGCCCTCGCCACCAGCCCGTTTTCCGTCGGCCACATCGCCCTCGGCGTGGCGCTGGGTTACCTCGACTTCCGGTTCGACGCGCTGGGCTGGCGCAAGGACCATCCGAAGCTGACCGCCTGGCACGCAACGTTCAACGCCCGTCCCTCGGTGGCGGCGAACATGCCGGCCGAGGGGTAGCGAGCGGCCAGCCTGGCGGTCAGATGAATTGCAAGCTCTGCACGATCTGAAACACCGCCAGGGAGCAAACCAGGATGCCCACGATGGTCATCAATATCCGCGGCGCCACGAAGCGGACGATATAGGCGCCGAACGGTGCGGCGAGGACACCGCCGATGATCAGGGCGCCGATATGGGTCAGATGCGCGATCCCCAACTCGATGAAGAACGTGCTCGCCACGGCGACGGTGATGGAAAATTCCGCCGCGTTGACCGACCCGATCACCCGCCGCGGCGCGTGGCCCGACCCGATCAGGGTGGAGGTCACCAAGGGCCCCCACCCTCCCCCGCCGATCGCGTCCAGGAACCCGCCGACGAGGCCCAACGGCGCGGCATAGGTGGATTTCGCGTCCTCGTTGGTGGGTGACAACCGAATCGCCTTCAGCAGGATAACCAGCCCGCAAATCAGCAGATAGGCCGAAACGAACGGCCGAATGGCTCGACCGTCAATATTCGACAGGATGAAAGCGCCCAGAACCCCGCCGATCACGCCGGCGATGCCCAAGGTCCAAAACAATTTCCAATCGATGTTCTTGTGCAGGATATGGGAGATCCCGGACGCGGCCGTCGTCGCAACCTCGGCGGTATGCACGGCGGCGCTCGCCTGCGCGGGCGGCACACCGAGCGAGAGCATGGCCGTGGTGGAGATCAGGCCGAACGCCATGCCCAGCGCCCCGTCAACAAGTTGGGCACAGAAGCCGATACCAACGAGCATCATGAACTCAGAGGTCATTTGGGCCCTTCCGGAATTGCGGTCCGACAAATCTATACAGAGCGTCGGTTGCAGGACACGAAGGGTTTTTCGCCGCACGGAACGGTTGGCCAAACCCATCACGCGAGCCAGATGTCCGCCCCGCAGCGCCGGGACACGCATTCCAGGGAAGGTCCAGCGATCGCGGCCGGATCAGGCAGGAGTCGCCAAGCCGTGCCGGTTCCGGCATGGTTTCTCGGTGGCCGGGTCGCACGAACGGGAGAAGCCGAACCGACGGGTCCAGGTCGGGAGAACGCATGCAATGGCAGAATCTTTTGACATGATCGTTGTCGGTGGCGGATTGGTCGGAGGCGCCATCGCCTGGGGCGCCGCCTCACGCGGGGCCGCGGTGGCTCTGCTGGACGAAGGCGACGTCGCATATCGTGCCGCGCGGGGCAATTTTGGCCTGGTCTGGGTGCAGAGCAAGGGGGCCGGCATGCCTCCGTATGCGCACTGGACGCGTAAATCGGCCGAATTATGGCCCGATCTGGCGTCCCGGATGCGGCAGGCGACCGGATTGGACGTGGGCCTGCGTCAGAATGGCGGCCTGGCGTTCTGCCTCAGCGAACAGGAGCTGGAAAATCGCGCCGATGTCGTGCGGCGCATGCATAACGAGAGCGGCGATATCGGCACCCGCATCCTGGATCGCGCCGAGGTACGCGCCATGGTGCCCGGGCTTGGCGACCGCGTTGTCGGCGCCTCCTTCTGTCCGATCGACGGCCATGCGAGCCCGCTCTATCTTCTGCGTGCCCTGCACACGGCGTTGCGCGACCACGGCGGCGCGTATCGGCCCGCGCGGAAAGTGGACCGCATCGACCCCGCGCCCCACAGCTTCACGGTGCGATGCGGCACGGAGCACTTCACCGCGCCAAGACTCGTCATCGCCGCCGGCCTGGGCAGCCGGGACCTGGCACGGATGGTCGGACTGAACATGCCGGTCTCACCCCTGCAAGGCCAGATCATCGTCACCGAACGAGTGCGCCCGTTCCTGGACTATGCCACCCATGTGCTGCGCCAGACCGAGGAAGGCACCGTCATGCTGGGCGACAGCCAGGAGGATGTCGGTTTCGACATCCGCACCCGGGTCGCCGTGCTGGAGAAGATCGCCGCTCGCAACGTCGCCACCTTTCCCGCGCTGAAGGATGCCAACATCGTCCGCATGTGGGCGGCCTTGCGGGTGATGTCGCCGGACGGGTTCCCGATCTACGAACAGTCCGAGCGCTTCCCCGGGGCCTTCGCGGCGACCTGCCACAGCGGCGTGACCCTCGCCGGTGCCCATGCCCTGGCGCTGGCGCCCGCCATCCTGGCCGGTGAACTACCCGAAACTCTGGCGGCGTTTTCCAGCGCCCGGTTCCACAATGGCGCCCCGGTGGTGTCAGCATCTCACGGATAGGGCATGATCACGCTGAGCGGAACGTAATACCAGTCGATTCTATCGTCGACTGGTATGCGCGCAGGGTTGGTGTGGCGGCTGAGCGCGAAATCAATAAGATACCAGGCGCCCGACCGTCTATCGACGAGTCAATGGTTCGAGCGCCTAGTATAACAGCGTGTGAATCACGCGATAAAGCAAACCGCGCCAGCGCTGTCGCGGCGCTTGCCCGTCGCCTCGGTTCGGGTCGCCTCAGTTCGGCCGGCGCAAGGCGTTCAGGGCCGCGAACGGGTTCAAGTCGGCCTCGCCCTCGACCTCTGGCAACGCTGCGTCCGGCATCCGCGGATACGGGTCCAAGGCCAACCCCAACTGTTCCGCCGCCGCCTCACCCAAGTCGAGCACACGCCCCTCATAGGGGATTTCATCCGGCGCTTCCGGATCGTCGTTGTCCTCGTCTTCCTCGCCGGAGGGGACGAATCGGACACTGAACCGCTCGTCTACCGTCGCCTCGAACTCGTCCAGCGACACCACGCAGGTTTGCACGACGCGGGCGATCAGGCGGCCATGCGCGGCGACAATCTTGTCGCTCTCTCGGGTCAGGTGGAAATCGCAGGTCAGATCGAGGATCGCCGGCAGCAGCATCCGTTCGGCCAAGGCCGAACATTCGGCCGGATTGGCGCGGACCTGGTAGTCGAGGCCGTCGCGGCTGATACGGTCCAGGGGAACCGGACGGAGCAGTTCAGGGTTCATCGCGCGGCCTCCGCGGCGGGCAGGAACCGGACCTCGCCCGCGATCAGTCGGTCGATCGGTTGAGAATCGAGGCAGTCGATCTGCGCCAGCGCCACCCGCGCCATGCCTGCGGCGGCCCCGTCCGGGGGAGCGACGCCACGCCAGATATTGCGCGCCAACGCCGCTTCCAATCCCGCCACATCCGCCTCCGCCAACGCCGTCGCATACGCATGTGCTCGGCCGTGGAACGCTTCCCACATGGCGCGCACCCGCTTGCCCACGGACATGTCGCTGACACCCATTTCCCGCAGATTGATGTCCATGTCGCTGAACATGGCATCGAACACGGCCTGTGCCACGGCGAAACCCGGCTCCGGCTCCGATTTCAGGCGCCGGATAACCAGGAAGGCATGCAGGCCGATCACATCGAACCGCCCATCCAGCGTGTCGGGTGCTCCAAGATCGATATACAGGAATGGATCCCGCGCGGCCGTCACCGCCGCGGTATAGAGTTGAAATCCGACCCGCTCATGCTTGCCACGCCGGATTAGCCCAAGAAAACCCGCCAAAATCGCCTCAATCGTGTTAAAGTGCCGCTCGACACGCAGGCCGAGGTGGCCGAGTTCAGATTTGCCCGTCGGCGGCCCATATGCCGAGGAGGCCGTCGACGGAATCACGCTCATGCCAACGGCAGGATAGGGCGCCGAGCAAACCAGGATGTTACGTCCGGACATCCTGGATTGACAGGGCACGGGCCGACGTGACACCCAGACGATAGAATATATCGGTCTGCCAGGTCCAACCCGCCAGATGTTATCCGGACGCGCGGGCGCCGGACCAGCGCTAACAACAGGATGTGCCGCGTGGCCAATCGAATGTCATCACAGGAAATCGCGCCGCCGACCCGGCGGGAAAACCACGGCCCCCAACCTCACGGCCGCGTCCGGCACAGGGTGTACGCGCGCGCGCCGTTGGCCTGGCTGCTGCTGGCCCGACTGTCGATGTCGAGCCTGTTGCTGTCATGCCTGTCGCTGTCATGCTTGGCCCTGGGCGCATGCTCAATGTTTGAGGCGCAGCCGCAGTTCCGCGGCAACAAGGTGGACCAGGAACAGCTCAAGGAACTGACGCCCGGCACATCCACGCGAGCAGATGTCGCGGCCTTGATCGGGTCACCCACGATTCGCGCACCGTTCGATGACAACACCTGGATCTATATCAGCGAAACGACCCAGTCGCAGGTGGGCCGGATGCCAGCAGTGCTGGACCAGAACGTGCTGGTGCTGAATTTCGACGACAGCGGGGTTCTGCGGCAGATCGATGCCAAGACCAAGGAGGACGGGCTGCCGGTGAGTGTTGTCAGCCGCACCACGCCATCGCCGGGCACCGAGGCGTCTTTCCTGCAGCAGTTGTTTGGCAATATCGGCCGCTTCAATGCGTTGGGTTCGAGCGCGGCCGCCAGTGGCGGCAGCCAATCCGGCGGCGCGCCCAAGCCTTATTGAGGGTGGGACTCGGGGGAGTGGCAGGGCTCCGCCCCGGACCCCGCCAGGGGCTCTGCCCCTTGGATCCCCGCCAAGGGCGACGGCCCTTGGAACCGGAACATTGGGGATTTGAAGATGGGGCCTACCCGGACCTTCCACGGTCCGGGTAGGCCCCATCTTCAAATCCCCCAAAGAATCGCATTCCAAAGGCCGCGCCTTTGGTGGGGTCCAGGGGCAAAGCCCCTGGTCGCGGTCCGGGGCGGAAGCCCCGCGCCTCCCACCACCACCTTCCAGTTGCGACCACCAGCCGGACCATGCACATTCGACACGTCGCCGAACCAGACCACACAAGGCCATGACGCATGCAGCGCCTGCCCCCGATCGTCAGCCTGATCCCGCAGAGTGGCCTGCAATTCATCGACCTTCGCTTTGCCGCCGAACGCCTGCCCCGAGCCCCACGTGTGTTCTGGGAGCAGCCTCTGCCACCCGGCGCCACCGCACCACCCGGGTTGGTCAATCTGCGTGCGCTGACCGCCGACCCGACCGGCACGTTGCTCGATCCGGTCAGCGGACGCACGCCGCCCGATGAGGAAACCTATGCCATCGGTCGCAACCAGGCGATGGATCCGTTTCTTGGCCGGTGGGTGCCGGTGCCATTCTTCCGCGTTGCCGCCATGGCCGCCGCTGGGCGGGAGGTTTACGACAAGGGCCCTACCAATTGGGCCCGCATCCTGATCAGTGAGTTGCCGGCTCCAGACGATGAGGGCAACAGCCATCACCTCGTCCTCGCTCTCGACACGGGTTTGCGCCCGCGTGAGGAAGGGCGTCCCTATACGGCAATCTCTCCCGCCGACAGCGAACGCGCCGGCGAATTCACCTTCGTTGCAGGCCCCGAGGCCACCAACTGGTTCATGAGCGAACCTTGGATGGCACAATGGCTGGAGGAACTTCTGCGGGAATCCCGCCAGGCCAGCGGGCGCCGCACCCGGCCCGAGGACGAAGCGCGTGGCTGCGAGCATTGGGCCCGCTACATCAGCCTCCTGGCGTTGATCGCCGAGGCGCGCATGATGCCGCGGATCAAGCTGGTGGACGTCGTGTCCGCCAGCAAGTCCTACGAGCCGATCAGCGTCGACCTCGTGCTGGATATCGGCAATGCGCGCACCTGCGGCATTCTGGTCGAGGACGACCGCGATTCCCGCCTGAACCTGAACAACAGCTATGCGCTGCGGCTCCGCGACCTCAGCCAGCCGCATCGGGTCTATGCCGAACCATTTGACAGCCGCGTCGAGTTCGCGCGGGCCAGTTTCGGCAAGGATGCCATCGCGCGCCGGTCCGGGCGGGCCAATGCGTTCGCCTGGGCCAGCCCGGTGCGGGTCGGGCCGGAAGCGGTGCGGCTGTCGGCGGCATCGCGCGGCAACGAAGGGGCGACCGGCCTGTCATCCCCGAAACGCTATCTGTGGGACGAACGACCAACCTCGCAGGTCTGGCGCTTCAACGGCATGGCCGCGGACGGCATGACCACCGAACCACCGGTCAGCGGCAGTTTCATGGCCTCGGTGACCGAGGATGGGGAGGTGTTGCGCGCCCCTCGCCGGCGTCGCCAGACGGGACAGCACCAGTCCGGGCAGCGCCAACCCGCTGTGCGGGCGCGGTTCAGCCGGTCGTCGCTGATGACGTTCCTGCTGACGGAAATCCTGTTGCAGGCGCTCTCGCAGATCAACGCCATCGATAGCCGCTACGCCCGCACGTTCCCGGACGTGCCGCGCCGTCTGCGCCGCATCATGCTGACCATGCCACCGGCGATGCCGCTGGCCGAACAGCGCATCTTCCACGACCGGGCCGACGCCGCGGTCCGGCTCGCATGGGACATGCTGGGCTGGGGTTCCCCCGGGCCGAACACGCCGCCGGAGCCCCGGGTGATCGCCAACCTGGATGAGGCCACCGCCACCCAACTCGTGTTCCTGTATACCGAGGCCAGCCAGCGCCTGCGTGGCGATCCGGGCAGCTTCTTCGCCCTGACCGGGCGCCACCGCGCGGGCTATGGCACCGCGCCGTCCCTGCGGGTGGCCAGCATCGATATCGGCGGCGGCACCACCGACCTGATGATCTGCACCTTCGCCTCGGAGCACGGCCAGGAGATCGAACCGCGGCAGAATTTCCGGGAAGGCTTCCGGATCGCCGGCGACGAGGTGTTGCAAGAGGTCATCCAGACCGTGATCCTGCCGCAGATCGAGCAGGCGTTGACCGCCGCCGGCGCGCGCGACGCAAAAGCCATCCTGCGGGAAATCCTGGGTGGCGATCGTGGCAGCCAGAGCGAGTTGGAACGTCATCTGCGACGCCAATTGATCACCCAGGTGCTGGAACCGGTCGGTCTGGCCATCCTGCACGGCTACGAGAAAGTCACCGACCGGGCCGCGAGCGAGGTCCTGCGCGCGACCCTGGCCGAGATCCTGAAGGATCGCGACGTATTGGCTCCGGTGCGCTACCTGGAACAGCAGGCAGGGCGAGCCGGGGCAAGCGGCTTCCGTCTGCTGGAGACGGAGATCGCGGCGTTTGCGCCTCGTCTGGACGCCGTCGTGCAGGCCGCGCTTGGACCCGTCCTGGCCGATCTGTGCGAGGTGGTCTACGCCTTCGATTGCGACTGGCTGCTGCTGTCCGGACGACCGTCGCGCATGCGGGCGATCACCGATCTGGTGCTGGCGAAGATGCCGGTGCCGCCGCATCGCATCGTCGGCATGCACCGTTACGCCGCCGGAAGCTGGTATCCGTTCCGCGATGCCGCCGGGCGTGTCGACGATCCCAAGACCACCGCCGCGGTCGGCGCCATGTTGTGCGCGGTGGCCGAGGGGCGCCTGGAAGGCTTCCTGATGCGCACCAGCCGTCTGTCGATGCGCTCGACCGCGCGGTATCTGGGGCGGATGGAACTGTCCGGTCAGATCCGCAAGGACAACGTGTTCCTGCGCGACCCGGACCGCGCCGTCGTCCCGCGGGCAATTGGCGCATCGTTGGGCGCGTCCCCTGGTGCCTCCCCTGGCGCGTCCCCTGGTGCGTCCCCTGGCGCATCCCTGGGCCCGTCCCTGGGCGCGTCACCGCCGGAGGTCAAGTTCACCATGGATTTCCGCGCGCCGGTGTTCCTGGGGTTCCGCCAGCTCGACCTGGAGCGCTGGCCGGCCACGCGTTTGTATGTGCTGGAATACGCCAATCCGGATAACGTCCCCCGCCTGAACCTGCCGCTGCGATTGACCATACGGCGTGCCGAAATCGACCGGGAGCGCCCGGATGCAGAGGAAATGCGGGAGGATTTCGAGGTGGAGGAGATCGTCGACGCCGAGGGCGATCCGCAGCACCGCAGCGTGGTTCGGCTGCGCCTGCAGACCGAAAAGAACGAAGCTGGGTACTGGCGCGATACCGGCGCTCTGAGCGTGCCGTAGGAACATGTTCGCATGAATGACACGCCCCCAGGCGCTTCCCTCCAGGACGCCGAACCAGCGAACGAAGCCCTAGCCGGCCGGTGTGAGCAACTTGCCGAAGCCGCGACGGGCGCCATCGAATGGCTGGGCATGGCCGGCGATCTGGTAAGGGACGCGGGCCCCGCCATGGTGCGCGATTTACGCCGGGAGACGCTGCGTGCTCGCAAACTGGCCGCCGCCGCTCGCCGGCCGATGTGCGTCTCGGTGTTCGGCCCCAGCCAGCAGGGCAAGAGCTATCTGGTAGCGTCCCTGGCGCGGAAGGGCGACGCACTGGCGATGATCCGCTTCGGCGACGAAATCCGCGACTTCGTGGGCGATATCAATCCGGACGGCGGCAAGGAATCCACCGGCCTGGTCACCCGCTTCACCATCCGCCCGGTGGCCGGACTGCCGAACATGCCGGTCGCCTGCCGCATGCTGTCGGAAACCGACATCGTCAAGATCATGGCCAACGCTTTCATGGAGGATTTCGACCGCGATTCCGTCACTGCTCTGGACAACGCCGAGATCGAGGCAACCCTGACCCGCCTGCGCGCCAAGGCCGCCCGGGACCCGATCGGCCGGCTGAACGAAGACGACGTCTATGACCTGTTCGAGTATTTCGAACGATACTTCCGCAACCACCCCAGCCATGTGGCGCTGAAGCCGGCAATCTGGCGGGAAATGGAAACCCTGGCACCCCGGTTGTCGATCCCGGATCGAACCGAATTGTTCAGCCTGCTGTGGAACGCCACGCCGACCATGACCAGGGTCGCCACCAAACTGATCTCGGCCCTGGCGCTGCTGGATTTCCCGGACGAGGCGTTTTGCCCGATGGCCGCGGTCGAACCCAAACGCACCAGCATCATCGACGTCGAAACGATGTCCACCCTCGGTGGCGACGGCGGTGAGACCGTCGCGGTGGCAACCAAGGCCGGCCGGAGGGTGGACCTGGAACGGGCGGTGCTGACGGCGGTGGTCGCGGAGTTGCAACTGCAACTGGCCGACAAGCCGTTCGACTTCTTCGAGCACACCGACCTGCTGGATTTTCCCGGCGCCCGCACGCGCGGCAAGGAGTCCGCCCAGAACGCGGAAACGGAGGCGGCGAACAACATCTTCCTGCTGTTCCGACGCGGCAAGGTTGCGTATCTGTACCAGCGCTATCTCGCCGAACAGGAACTGACCTCCATGCTGCTGTGCCTGCGCCACAGCAACCAGGAAGTCGCCACGGTGCCCTTCATGGTCAATGACTGGATCGCCAGCACTCACGGCGCAACGCCCGAGGACCGGCAGGGCCGCGAAACCGCCCTGTTCCTGATCCTGACCATGTTCGACGTGGAATTCGCCAGCAAGGCGGGTCAGCGCGACGATCAGGTGGAGCGCTGGTCGACCCGCATCGAGACCACGCTCTATTCCTATCTCGGCAAGAGTCACCAATGGCCGCATGCCTGGACACCCGGGCACCCGTTCGCGAACACATTCTGGCTGCGCAATCCCGCCGTCCGCGACGAAGGCCTGCTGGATTATGACGGCAAGACCGAAACCGGCTTCCGCAACCCCGAGCGGATGGCGATGCTGCGCGGCACCTTCCTGGCCAACCCGGACGTGCGCAGGCATTTCGCCGATCCCGCCCTGGCCTGGGATTCCGCCATGGCGCTCAACGACGGCGGCATCGCCTATATCGCCGCCCAGCTCGGCCCTGTCTGCAATCCGGCGCTGAAGCGCCGCCAGGTCGAAGCGCAGTTGCACGATCTGGCACGCCGCATGGCGGGCCGGCTGGAACCCTACCATGTCTCGGGCGACCTGGATGCGGAACTGACCCGGCGCCGGACCGAGGCGCGCATGATCGGGCGGCAGTTGCTCGCCTGTGCCGAGGCGCAGGCCTTCGGGTTGCTGCTGCGCGAATTGCAGGTGCGGGCCGATACATTGGCAGAATTGTTTCGTAGCCAATTGCTTGCCGCCTCGGACGGACGGTCCTTCGTCAACGCGCCGGTCGGCACGCGGGCGACGCACGAGACGTTGCTGAAGGAGTTCGACGTGGGGTTCGACGACCCCGCGCCGGCCTCGGTTGCGCCGCAGGCCGACCGGGGGCCACGGGATCTGGCGGATCTGTTCGCGGAGACAGCGGTGACCGAGTGGCTGGAAGGCCTGCACCGCTTCGCCAACCGCCCGGACGGCCCGACCCTGTTCCACCTGGATCGCGATGCGTCCGCCATCCTGATCGCCCAATTGGCCGCGGGCGCACGCCGGTTGCGCCTGCGCGAGACCATCGCCGAACGGATGCGTGTCGGAGCAACCTACCACCAGGGACTGGCCGACCGGCTGCTGAAGCCGGTGATGATCGCCGAACGCATGATCAATGATTTCGTGACCTGGATGGGCTTCGACTCGATGCCACCGGACGCGCGCCCGAAAGCCGGACGGGATCAGCGGATCGTGTTCACCCGCGCCCCGGCGGCCGAGGATATTCCATCCCTGTCCGAAACCCCGCTGGCCTATGACGCGGCGTTCTATGTCGATTGGGCGGTCGCCTTCGTCCGACTGGTGGAGGACAATGTGCGCAGCACCGGCGGCCTTACCGTCGACGCCGCCACCAACGTTCGCCTCGGTTCGCTCTTGCAGGGGCTGCGGTCGCTGGCGGCCTGAGTCGAGCCGCCCTCCCCGGAGGTTACTTGGGAGGACATTTGGTCCTGGGGCGGTGTGACCGACCATGGCCCCGCCCCCATTCCGCCACACACGCGCGTATAGTTTCGTCGACATCCGGACGTGACGCGCTCGATGTCGGCTGAACTGAAACAATGTGAGGTATTTCAACGTGAGGCATGCCGGTGTGGTTTATGCTACCCTGGCAGATGCCAACATGCAGGACGCCAGCATGGAAGACGCCAGAGTGCAGGATGCCAGCGTGCAGGATGCCAGCGTGGAGGATGCCAGCGTGGAGGATCATCGAGCGTGGCAAGCGTAACCGCTGAACCCGATTCCAGCCGCTCCATCGGCTATGCCCGGATCATCATCGACGGGCTGACCCAGATGCCCGAGGACGCGAGTTTCCGCATCTGGCGGGAAGGCTATCCAACCCCCAATCTGGGCCCGCGCGGTTGGCAGGTGCGGGAAGAACGTCTGAAACCGATGCAGGTCGTCGTCGAGGGCACCCAGGTCGTGCTGGTCGTCAGCCCCGCCGTCACGCGGTTCCTGGATGTCGAGCCCTATGTCTTCGCGCTCCCTGCGGCGGGGGTCGAGACACCTCTGTTCTGGCCCGACACGATCGACGTCTTCGAGGGTGATCTGCCGCCGGCCACGGAACAACCGCCGGAGGACACTACGGACCAGCCGCCGGCGTCCTATCGGCGGGGCGGCGACGGCCCGCCGACAACGCCGCCAACCGGGCGCGCGGTGACGGCTGGACCGACACCGCCAGGCACCACCGAGGCACCGACGATCGCGTCGCCGATCGCACCATCGATCGCGCCATCGATCGCGCCATCGATCGCCACGCCGCCGACTCCACCGCTTCGACCGGGAGCCGCGGAGGCCAGGGACGGTGCCAAATTGCCGCTGATCCTGGCCGGGGTCGCGGTGCTGATGCTCCTGGTGCTGCTGGGCGGGGGGGCGTGGTGGTTCTGGTTCCGGCCCGCCGAATCACCGCCCACGACGCCGATCGCCCAGGCGCCCACGGCGCCGACCGCCCAGGAACGCCCGAACTTGCCGCCCGCTCCCGAGCCCGTCACGCCGCCGGCTCCGGTTCCGCCACCCGACCCGGGCCCAATCCTGTCGACACCGCCGGCGCCCGGACCAGCGGCCGTAACCTGGCCGGATGGGACCGATAGCCTGTCGCTGCGCGATCTTGTCGAACGGGCGCCCAACCCGGCGGGGATCCATGCCGCGGCCCTGCGCAGGCAGGCGGAAGGCCGTCACGACGATGCATTCGTGCTGTTCGAGGAAGCCGCCGACCGCGGGCACGGTCCAGCCATGACAGCGGTCGGTCGCATGTACGACCCAAACGGCTTCCTGCCTGGCAAGCCGTTCGCCAACCCCGATCCCCGTTCGGCGGCCCGGTTCTATCGCGACGCGGCCCGCGCCGGCGATCCGGGCGCCGAGGCGCCACGAGCGGCCTTGCGCGAGGCCCTGGAAGCCCAGGCCCGAAGTGGCAACGGCACCGCCGCCTCCGCCTTGCAGGAGTTCTGGCCATGATCCGTCCGGTGCTCACGTGGGCGATGAATCGGGCGATCACTGGGGCGACGACTGGAGCGATCACCAGGACGTTCACTGGGGCCGCGGGTCGCCTTGCGGGGTTTGGCATCTCGCGCGAGGCGACGTCGCGGGCACCCTTGCTCCATGATGCTGGTCTGGAGACCGCCATCCAGGCCTCTCCGGACGGTGGGCAAAGGCGTGGACGGGCTTCCTTCGTCGGCCATGACGGTGCGCGGCGGTCCGCGGCCTCGTGTCTCGGGCTGTTGGCGTTGACGCTGTTCGTTGCACTGGCGCCGCTGGTTGCCCTGGCGCAACCCAGCGGCCTGCCACCGCCGACCGGGCAAACGCCGCCGCAGCCACAAATCGGTTCGCAACCTCATGCCCCACAGCCGGCACCCCCGTCACCGGCGGTCCCGCAGCAACCGGCAGCATTGACACCCGCCCTCCCGCCCACCGGTGCCCCCACTCTTGCCCCCGCTGGTGCTCCCGTTGGGCAACGCCGACCGCTGCCCATGGACGGGCAGCCGGCTTTGTTCCAGCGAGTCATCGTCAAGCCCGGTTCGTCGCTGTCGGACCGACCCGAGGCGGGCGCTCCAGCCCGCACGACTCCCGGCTTTGGGGTCTTTTACGTCTATCGCCGCCAGGGGAATGGCACCGACGGTTGGATCGAGTTGGGCGCCGGATTGGATGGCGCGATCGCGGGCTGGGTCCCGGCACTCCGCGCGATCGACTGGCGCCAGACCATGGTGCTGGCGTTCAACAACCCGGCTGGCCGAGACCGCGCCCTATTCTTCCGCGACTCCGATGCGCCGAAGAAGCTCTGGCTGGACACGACCGGCGGCGCCGTCGAAGCCAGGCGTCTGCGGGAAGCCGCCGTGGCCGGGCAGGACGGCCCGGTGGTCGCCCTGGAACCCGAAACCTTCGTCGATATCACCCGACAATTCTACCTGCTGCCGATCCTGTCCGCGAGCAGGATCGAGAACGAGCGTGCCAACGAGGCGCGCCTGCTGGAAGTCGTTTCCGCCCCCGCCCAGGCGCAGCGGCCACCCCAGCCGGACCTGGAAGCGCTGCGCAACTATCGCGGCGCCGTCGTGTTCGTGGTCGACACCACCGTCAGCATGGCGCCCTATATCGAACGCACGCGGGAGATGCTGCGCCGCGTGGTCGCACGCATCCGCGACACCGCCGTCAGGGACAATTTTCGTTTCGGTATGGTCGCCTATCGCGACCACTTGGGCGGCAACCCCAACCTCGAATACGTCACCCGCATGATCTCTGCGCCGGAATTCTCCCAGGCTTCCGACGCCATCCTGAGCCAACTGAACAAGGCCGAGGAGGCGAAGGCCAGCAATCGCGACTTCGACGAGGATGCCATCGCCGGCATCAAGATGGCGCTCGACGATGTGAGCTGGCAGCAGTTCGGGGGACGGTTCATTATCCATATCACCGATGCGGGCACCCGGGACGCGAACGACCCGCTCAGCCAGACCCATCTGGGTGTTTCCGAAATCCGGGCCCTGGCGCGGTCGGAGGCCAAGCAGGTCGCAATCTACACCATCCATCTGAAGACGCCGGAGGGGCGCAACAACCACGCGCGCGCCGAACGACAGTATCGGGACATGACCCGCTTCAGCGGGACCGATCCGCTGTATTACCCGATCGCGGAAGGCAACCTGGCCCAGTTCGGTGCCACCGTGGACGCTCTGACCGACGCATTGCTGATGCAGGTCGCCACCGCGGTCGGGCACCCGATCGGCGGCATGCGCCCGCCACAATCAGCCCTGGAACGGCAAGCGGCGGCGCAGGCGGAGATTGTGGGGACAGCGATGCGTCTGTCCTATCTGGGGCGGAGCCGCCAGCAGGAGGCCCCCGATGTGGTGCGCAGCTTTGTGCTCGACCAGGATCTGAACCCCGCCGACCCTCGACCGGAACGCAAGCCGCTGGATGTGCGGGTGTTGCTGACGAAGAACCAGTTGTCGGACCTCGCCAACACCATCCGCGGCATCGTCCAGGCGCAGGCCGCCAGCCGGCTGTCCCCGGATGGGTTCTTCGAGCGGGTGCGCGGCGCCACCGCCGCCACCATGCGCGATCCGCGCCGCATGGCCGAGTTCCAGCGGTTGGGCGGGGCGTTTGGCGACTATCTGCAAGGCTTGCCCTATCAAAGTGCCATCATGGAACTGACCCAGCAGGATTGGATGGATATGGGCGCGGGTGCCCGTCAGGTGACGATCAACGGCCTGGACGCGAAGCTGCGACTGTATGAGGAGTTCAATCGGCAGCCCTCGTTGTGGGTCAGTTTCGATGGTGGCCGCAATCCCGGAGAGGCGATGTACCCGGTACCGTTGGACCAACTGCCCTGATGGACCAACTGCCCTGATGGACCAACTGCCCTGACCGCGGCAACGCGCCCGCTTGCCTTGACCCTGCGCTCGGTCACCTGTGGGCACGGGGCATCCCGTGGTGGCCCCCCCAATGGCAGCCCCTATGGCAAACCCGTTGGCAGCCCCGATGGCAAACCCGCGGGTGGTCCCGATGGTGGCAATCGGTTCGAACTGGTGGTTGACGCGTTCGATGTGCGGCGGGGGGATACCGTCGCCCTTGTCGGCCCGTCCGGTTCCGGCAAATCCACCCTGCTGGACCTGCTGGCCTTGACCTTGCGGCCATCCGGGTTCGACAGGTTTGCCCTCGTCACCCGGACGGCTGGGACAATCGACATCGGCGCTTTATGGCGCAACCGCGATGAGGATCGGCTGACGTCCACCCGCGCCGAACATGTCGGCTACGTGCTGCAACAGGGCGGGCTGCTGCCGTTCCTGTCGGTCCGACAGAACATGGCGCTCGGGCAGGCCGTGCTGGGGCGTCCCGATCCTGTGCGGATCGAGGCGCTTGCCGAACGGCTTGAGATCGCGGCCTTGCTGGATCGGGCGCCCGCAACGTTGTCCGTTGGCCAGCGCCAGCGGGCCGCGATCGGGCGCGCTCTGGCCCATCGTCCGGAGATCGTGCTGGCCGATGAGCCGACCGCCAGCGTTCATCCCGCTCTTGCCGACACGGTCCTGGCTCTGCTGGTCGAGCAGGCGCGCCGGGATGACACCGCGCTGGTTCTCGCCACGCACGATCCCGATCGTGCCGAACGGCACGGCTTCGAGATTGTGCGCATGGAGATCGAGACGGGACAGGGGGGTGGACGATCGCTGGTGTGCCGTGTGGGCGATGGGGCGGAGGTGTCGGCGTGACGAGCCTACAGCGTGCGCGGGGGCCTACGGTGATGACCTCATGCGGGGCCGATCGCCCTGGCCAGGTCCATCGTCAGGCCGTCCCTTCGGAACCCCGGTCGATTTCCGTGCTTGAGCCCCACCCAAACCGCCGCTATATGCGCCGCTTCGTGCTGCCGGTCGGGATCGGCGGCGCCAGATAAGGATTATTCCCATGAAACGCGGGATTCACCCCGAATACCACGAGATCACCGTCATCATGACCGATGGCACCCAGTTCAAGACCCGCTCCTGCATGGGCAAGGCCGGCGATACGCTGCGTCTCGATATCGATCCGAAATCCCACCCGGCCTGGACCGGCGTGCAGCGCATGATGGATACCGGCGGACAGGTCGCCAAGTTCAACAAGCGTTTCGCCGGCCTCGGCATCAAGTCCTAGCAGCCTGTCGGACTCGGGATTTTCGATCAAATTTGGCAACCCCCGTTGCCGTTATCGAACTCTCGGTGGCGCCCTGATCACGGCGCGCGTGGCGTTACAATGGCCCGCAGACACCGT
>Ga0082335_1003111_pt1 | contig 28329 bp, 21 predicted proteins | sample Subgrocontami58m_FD_72375 | JGI IMG/M metagenome (GOLD analysis project Ga0082335, IMG submission 72375) | Subsurface groundwater microbial communities from S. Glens Falls, New York, USA - GMW37 contaminated, 5.8 m (SPADES assembly) (version 2) ...
CGCGCCCGGGAGCCGTACAGGTAAATCTCCGCAGAAGGTTCGATCTCCTCCAGAGCTTCCTTGACCTTCTTATAGATACTCTTTCATGACTTCGCCTCACTGTGATTGCCGGTGTAATTTTTCTCACGCCCTTGGCCCCATATCATTCTTGGTTGCGTAAAACAGTTTCCTTTCCGAGATGATGACTATGGACCGAACCGCAGGAGGTTGGCGTTGCAACGACCTTCATGCGATGATCCTCCCTGAAAAGTTGATCCCGAATATGATCTGACAACACCGATTATCCGAGGTTTGCGGCTGGTGAGATCATAAATGACAACCAATATGACAACCAATATGACAACCGGATTTCAGGTCAATATATATCGTGCGCCACGTTTTTGACCGACGAGATGTACAACCTCCAATTCCACCAATTTACCGATCTCTTTGAGTGCCGCCTGTCTGGTGATCTGGAACATCTTCACCATATCTCCGACAGTGATGAACTGATACCGGTTCAGATGTTCCACGATGTTCATCTGCCGGTCCGATAGAGCTACTTGACCTTTTACGGATACCTTCAACCTTTCGCTACTCAAATGGATGACCTTTTCCTTCACCGCGTTCGTACTCACCATGACGCCCTCGACAAAATAGCTTAGCCACTCAGTCAGATCCCGCATTCCCGGATCGACGGTCTGCAGGGCACGATAGTAGGCGGGTCGGTCAGAATCATAATAATCGTCAAGGCAGAAGAATTGTTTGGTGTCGAAGCCTCGCAACAATAACAAGAGAGCTGCCAGAACCCGGGCAGTTCTTCCGTTACCGTCGATAAAAGGATGAATACGAACCAGTTCGTAGTGGGCTATTCCTGACTCGATCACGGGGTCCAGCTCTTGAGTTTCTTCCGCATTGATCCAGGCAAGCAAATTCCTGACGAGATCCGGAACCGCTTCGTTTGACGGCGGCAGAAAGATTACCTGCCCAGTCATGCTGTTGGCGACCACTACATAGCGATTCCGATAACTGCCGCAATCTGATGGATTATCCAGGGTATCTACCGTTAGCGTCTTATGGATTTCCAGGATATTTTCTTCAGTAATTTCAGACTCCGATGCCAGTTGTCCGAGGTTTTCCAAAACCTTGAGATAATTCAAGACCTCCTGTTTGTCCTTCCGCAAAGCCATAATATCACGACCCATGGCGAGCTCGCTGACCTGAGAAATGTTCAACCTGTTTCCTTCAATGCTGGTAGACGAATGGGCGCTCCGGATGATGGCCTCTTTCCGCAGTGACACCTGCCATTTCGGAACAAGCGGCGAATTCAGGATCACTTCTCTGGCTACGGCGATCTTTGAGAGGCAATTAACGATCTGATTTGTATATTTAAAATTCGGCATGAACATGGTTTTTTGCATTTTACAACCTCCAGCAGCTATCTATTCAGCAAAACGGATGCAAAATCCGCCCCACATGGATTCATTCACAGCGTTCTATCGAGGCATGTCCACTTACGGACAATTTATGGACAATTTGAACTCCAACCCTTCTTTCATAACAAATGATACCCAGATGTTTTCGATCATATGAAGCCGCCTCTACTTTACTTTGCCTTGATTCGGGCCGCCAGTTCATCTTCTAGTTCGGCTACCGTTGGAAGTTTTGTTACAAGGTTATCAGGGATTGCGTGGGTCAATAAATAATCGCTGACACCGATGGGTTTGTTGATGTCTTTCAGGGAATACTCGACTTCAATCTTGTCCTTCTTTTTACACAGCAGAATTCCGATTGAAGGGTTGTCATCGGGGCGTTTCAACTGGGCATCCACCGCCGAAAGATAGAAATTCAGCTTTCCGGCATATTCCGGTTTGAACTTGCCTGCCTTCAGTTCAATCACGACATAACAGCGCAGGTCGAGGTGATAAAACAGCATGTCCAGGAAATATTCATTATCACTGATTAAGAGTTTCACCTGCCGCCCGACAAACGCAAATCCTTTTCCTAATTCCAGGAGAAAATCGGTGATTTTATCTGTAAGCGCCGCCTCTATAGCCCGCTCCTGGGCTTCATCTTCCAGACCCAGAAAATCAAAGTTGTAAGGGTCCTTGAGGGTTTCGCGAGCCAGACCGGATTGTACGGCAGGCAGCGTGTGGGGAAAATTGGTGAGTGCGCGGCCGACCCGCTTGTACTCCCGTTTTTCAATCTTCAATTCCAGGTCATCCCGCGTCCAGCCGTTTTCGTTAGCGGCCAGGGCATACCACAGGGCTTCGTCATAATCTTTAATTTTACTGACAATCAGCCGGTTATGCCCCCAGGGGATTTGTGCCACGGGCTGTGGCACAATTGCCGACTGAGCGGAATAAAAGAGATACCACTGGCGGATGGCATAGAGATTTCGCCGGGAGAATCCTTTCATATCGGGAAATGCATGGGTTAAATCACGGGAAAGCCTTTCGATAAGACCACTTCCCCAGGCTGCCTTTTCTTCTTTTTCCACGATGTCACTGCCGATTTCCCAGTAGAGTTCCATGAGCGCCGCATTCAACTTCAGGGAAGCTTTTTGACGGGCAAGACTGATCCGCTGCTTGAGGTCGGAAAACCATACGATGTAATCGGGTGAAAATAGGATGTCAGGCATGGGCGGTCACCTCTTCTTCTTTCATACTAAAAATTGATAGCAACCGGCTTCCAATATTCGGAGAAGCCACCTACAGAAGATTTTTTTCGGTCATCTCGTTCCATATAATGATCAAGAACATCTTTCACTGCGCGCGTTAATTCCGCACGATTGACAGTGCGGAAAAGATGATTGTGAATGATATGTTTAAAGATATCCCGTACCAGTCGCACCAGCCACGTCGTCCCTCTCTACGAATGGAATCAAGGAGGGTTTTATCTTTAAAACAGCGATGGCAGGCGTGGCTTTCTGCTTGATTCATTCAAAAACCCTCATTGCTATGGAAAACTTTTGTTAGCATTATCGCTGGGGTGCAGCAATCCTTTGTGCCCAGTGGTGCCCGCTCGCACTGAGACATTCGCGGACGACGGCTGTGAAGGGCTGCTCTGGTTTCAACATTTCTTGGAGTCTTTCGAATGCAGCTCGCAATCGTTCTTGGCTGGTTGTTGTGGGAGGGTTAGACTCTAACGCTTCACGAGCCTGTTCAATATTTTCGCGGCACTTGGTCCAGCACCTTTGTCTGGCTTCGCGGAGTGGCTCATAATCATTCAGTTTAAAACGCTTGATGGATTCATCGGCACGCCGTCTAGGCCAGGCACCTATACCAGGCATCGGCGTTGCCGATCCTTCCTCGTTGAATGATAAATGTTCGGGGTCACCTTCCCGCGTCGGATCAAGCAGAAAGAATATTTCGTCCTGCACCAAATGGCGAGTACTGCTTGTTGCGACTTGAGATCCTGGACATAAAGGGAAAAAAGTCTCTTTTTTGGTGTTACCGACGCTGCCGCAAATGCGATAGTTTTTCCAGTCGAAAGCCAACCACCAGTAACCTTCTCTTTCTGTCCCATCTATGTTTCTTGCACTCTTCTTAGGGCGGAAATGTTCAACATGCCAGTAAGAATAGGAATCGTTTGCTTCTGAAAACCAACACTTTCCATCGGAAAACTTAAGTAACCAATCTTTTAACTCGCCCCATAAATTACTGTTATTGTCTATAATCTTGTCGCGTTCTTCTTTTGATGATGCTGCATTGAGTTTCTCGGTGATTCGCCTTGCTCTTTCAAGCCACTCAGGTGCTGGTTGTTCATTGCCATACGGAATATGTCTCATTTTGATTTTTCTCCAAGAATCTTATTGAGAACAGCATCCGCCAACTCCTCCTCTTTCTCCATCCCCTGCGGCGTCAATGTGATTGCCTCCTTTCGATGTCGCCGCCGGGCCATGGCATCGGCAAACTTCTGCTCGATGGGATCGCGGTAGTCACGGGCAAAGCCCAGGGAGGCCAGCTCGTCAGAAAGTTGAATCAGATTAATTCGATCTTCCGGGCTCAAATCTCTGCCTTGGGCCTGCAATTTTTTTTGCTTTGCGCGAATGGCATCACGCTCATCGATCTTATTTAAAGTGGGCAGATCAAGGGCGGACTCCAGTCCGTATATTTCACTGCGGAGTAGACCGTTAATCCCCATCCCTCGGGGATCCACATCGGGCATTACCGAATGAACTGGGGCTTCGAGGGTGTCACGAAGCATGATACGGACCTGCTTTCGCGTAAGACCGCAAATCACCAAGGGGTCATGGGTCGCCATAATGACGTGGCCATTTTCCCCCAAGCCGCCGATAGTCTTTAAGAATTCCAGATATCGGACGCTCCAGGCAGGATTTAGATGCGTGTCAGGCTCGTCGAGAAGAAACAAAGATTCGTCCTCACGGGTGAAGCGCAACAACCCCAGAACCATCAGGAGCTGTTGCTCTCCTTCGCTCAGTTCACGGAATGTCAGCGGTGTTTCGGCAGATCGGGCCGTGACACGGGTGCGCACCTCACGAATAAGTTCCGAGATATAGGTGCTCTCCAGTGCCTTGAAAAAATCCTGCTGTGTCGCATATCCGGCCTTGAGCTTTTGCAGGGCGTCGGCGCTGGGCAGATAGAGATAAAGGTGTTCCAATTCCGTGGTTTTGCGGAATCCAAGAGGGACGCGCCATTTGTGGCGCAGCGGAGCAAGCGAATGGTCATACAAACGGTCCAACAGCGTCGCCACAGCGCCACGAGCTTTCCAGAATCGTTCATCGCCAGTCCGGCTCGCCCAAGGTGGCTGCTTCATGACAAAAAGAACGGAATCGAGACCGGTGATACCGAGCTGTTCTTTCAAGAATTGGAGGGCTTCTTCATCCTGTTCGAGGAAAAATGCCAATAGCACAAATTGACTGTGGATATGCTGCGCAAAAAAGAGCGGTCGCAAGGGAAGGTCTTTTCCATGGGCGTTATTGATTAGATCACTGTAGAAACGTTCCTGATGTTTCAGGAAATGTTCCTGCATCCGATTGCTCGGCCCGGAATAGTAGCCGAAGACATAATTCGGCAGGTAGGTGCGTTTATTTTCAGTAAAAGTCTTTCCAGTCAACAGCATATCGTCAACGCTGATTTGAACCTTCCTACTCGTGCGGGTGAGATCGGTATCTACGGTGATTCTGTATCCGCGGCAAGTGTATTCCAGTTCATAGCTGAATGGAGGCGACGATGCTTCCAGGTCGAGGTCACGGAAAATGATTGTCAGTGCTTCGAGAATGTTTGATTTACCCGTTCCGTTCCGACCGACCAGGACCGTCATGGGTGACGCTTCATCAAAATCGATTTTGAAGTCAATGAGATTCTTGAATCCAGGGGCCTTGATCCACAGGCGATGAATCCTCATGGCGCTATGGCCTCCAACCGGATGGTTTCGCCTTCTCTGATTTCGCGTATCTTTTTGGATACGATGAATTCTCGCAGTTGCTCATAAAAGGTATCCACCGATGCCTCGTCAAAGCCCGCTGCCGAAAAGACCTCCTCAGGCGTAAGGGCTTGACCAGAGTTACGAAGTACTGCAAGAATATCTCTTTGTTCTTCCTGTTTATGCTTCATTTTCTTGCCCTTTCGTTTGTCTTTGACTTTTGGCCGCGCTACCTCGCGGGCCTTTTCCTGGCGGATGCGTTCGAGCAGCACACTGGCAGGCTCGTCGTTTGGGTCCTGGGATACCAGCTCACCATGGAAGGTTTTGGAGAGGATGGATTGATCTATGGTGTTAAGGTGCCTCTTTACTTGTAAATACCTTCCCTCGACTTGGTCAGTGATTTTGAAAAGCTCTTCAACACGTTTGACGATTTCGTGTTGTTCGGCAAGGGGCGGAACATTAATTGTAAAACTCTTAAGAATTCCAGCAGGAATTTGGGGTTGCGCGGAACCAGTTCTTTTGTCATTCAATTGTTCGATGAAATATGGCGAGGCTATGTAGATTCTTATGAAATCGCTCAATAAATCAATGCCCTTTTTTCTCAGAATCAACATACCTGAATTTATTCTGACAACATCGTATGGCACCTTCTCGTCATATACTGCCACATTCCCCAGTGTACCTCTTGTGGTAATGATAACATCGTCCCGTTCAAGCGTTCCATTACGCAGTATTTTATGTTTTTCTTCCGTAATGAAAACAACTTCGTCAAATAGAAAGCCATATTTTCTTACGTTTTTTGTCGAGAGGAATAAACAATGTCCACTATCTTTATAATCGTCTTGTTTAGGATAGTTTGGTCCTCTGTCACCATCAATGAGCGTGAGGACGTCACCCACGCTGTAAGTTTCCCAATCCTCGGGGTGACTGTCTTCGCTATCATTTCCTTCTTGCTTGTGCGTTGGTGTAACGGTATTTTTATGCGTTGATAGTTCTCGCCAATTCCCTGTTAGCCTGCCCGAGACAGCGGCGGCCAGGATGGATTGACGGAGTTGTTCGAGTAGATCGGGGATGGATTCCAGTGCTTCTTTAGCGTGGCGGCTACGGGCCTGCAATTCTTCGATTCTGGCGACGATACGCTTTTGTTCGTTGAGAGGGGGGATCGGTATCTGATAATTTCTGACATCAGTACTCTTGATCGCTGGATATAAAGCCCCCCTAACCAATTCTCCCATTTCGCGAACGAAGTCGCGGGAACGAATATTATAGAAGAGCCAGGATGGTTCAATTTTGATGGGTCGGAGAACATCAAATCCAGTTGATGCTATACTACCAGCTAAATCGGCTGGGATTATGGATACCGCATTTAAATTTGGCCTTGTCATTGAAACTACAACATCATTTGCGGCAATGCTTTGTCGGGCCCGGCTTGGTGCTTGCTCACCAGGAATTCGCTTTGGCGAAACAATTTGCTTGGTTTCGTTATCGATGCTGGCAATATCGATATAAACAAAATCTAAGTCCTTTGGGGGAAATATTTGTTGTACCTTGTCGACGACCACATGCCCTATGCTTGTCTTTGCCCACCCCTGAGGCAGATTTTCCTGCGTTTCGTTCATTAATGCTTATCCCCCAGCAATTGTGCCAGTTCCTGCATTTCCTCCGTGGCGATACTGAGCTGTGCCAAGATTTCGTCGGCGATGTCGGCTGGTTCGGGAAGGTCTTCGCCCCGCCGGTCGTTGTCGTCCTGGAGCCAGGTGATATCGAGGGAGTCGTTCCTTTTGGCAATCTCCTCGCGGGTGAAACAACGGAAGCGACCGGAATCTCCCTGATCGATGCGCTTCGCCTTGCCATAGGGGTTGTCGCCATAGGATATCATAAATTCCCGGAAATGCTCGACGGCCAGCGGTGTGCGCTTGCCGAAATTTGGCATGTTGGCGCGCATGTCGTAGATCCAGACAGCACTGCTATTGCCCTTGTCTTTCGTTCCACGAGTGAAAAAGAGGACGTTAGTTTTAACGCCCTGGGCGTAAAAGATGCCTGTCGGCAGGCGCAGGATTGTGTGGAGGTCGCACTTGTCCATCAGGTCGGCCCGGATCTTCTGCCCGTCGCCGTCGGCAAAGAGGACATTATCCGGGAGGACCACCGCGGCCCGGGCTTTGCCGTTTGCCTTCAAGGATCGGTAGATCATCTGCAGAAAGTTGAGCTGCTTGTTTGATGAGGGATAGGTAAGGTCATCCCGCGTCGGGCGCTCGCCGCCACGCTTGGTGCCGAAGGGCGGGTTCGTCAATATCACGTCGTAATCCCGGAATTGCTTGCCGTCGCTGGATAGGGCGTCGGTTTGGATGATTTTTCCCTCGATCCCGTGGAGCATAGCGTTCATCAGGGCCAAGCGGTGGGTTTCCGGCACCAGCTCGATGCCGGTGAAAGCCTCTTTTTTCTGGAATTCCTGCTGCTCTGTCCTTTGGTCAAAGTAGTTGTCATGCTTTTCTTTCAGATATTGGTCGGCGGCGATCATAAAGCCGAAGGTACCGCTGGCGGGGTCGCCGCAGCGTTCGCCAATTTCGGGTTTGACGAGGCGCACCATGGCGTTGATCAGGGGCCGCGGCGTGAAGTATTGGCCGGCGCCGGATTTCTTCTCGTTGGCGTTTTTTTCCAGGAGACCTTCATACAGATTGCCCAGGCCTTCCTCCCTGGCGCTGTACCAATCGAGTTTGTCGATATCGCTGACGATCTTTTTCAGGTTCTTCGGTTCGTCGATGTTGGTATGGGCGTTCACATAAATCTGTTGGACGCGGTTCTTTCCTTCTGTGCCGAGCTTCAGGAGGAGTTCCCGGTAAAAGCGGTGTTGTTCCGTTCCGTCTTTTGCGTTCAGGTCATCCCAGCGGTATCCCTCAGGGATTTTGCTCTCTGCGCCGGTCTCCTTGGCCATTTTCAAAAAGAGGATATAGGTCAGCTCCGTCACGTACTGGTGAAACGTGATCCCGTCGTCGCGCAGGACGTTACAAAGATTCCAGAGTTTTTGAACGATTTCGGTAGTATTCACGCGGATTGCCTCTCTGCATTATAGAGATTCATGTTGATTTCATCGAGGATCTCCTGGAAATTGCCCTGGAAGATCTTGTTCAGGCGGCTGAATCCGCCGTTGGCGGCAAAGGCGCCGCTATCAAAATCCTCGCGGTCCAGGATGGTCTGGGCGACGAGCTGCTTTTCAATGCGTTCCAGCCACTGACGCTGGATGGCCGTCCAGTCGCGCAGGGCGTAGATGCGGGTCATGGCTTTTTTAATACGATCTTCATGACTGACGAGCGGGTCACCCAATGCCTGACGACGGATAAAGGAGATGATATCCGCCGCAATCTCTTCGTTTTTCCAGTCCTTCCAGGCGACTTGCAGGTTTTTCTCAGTGAAGCCCGCCTGATCGAGGACGAGTTTCAATTCCTTCAGTGTTTGTCTGGTCAGATCCCGGGGACGTTGACAGACGACGGTCAGGGCGGGAACTTTGTTCATATTGACGATGATGAATTCCCGGAAGGCATTGAGGTAGTCTTCCGGTTTCTTGGCGGCGCCGTAACCGCGGGTGTGGGATTCGAGCTCATCCTCATGATGGGAGATGAGCTGCTGTTTCGGGCGATAGCGGTTCTCGTCCAGGAAGGCAAGGAGACTCCGTCTTGCGGCGAGCTTCCGGCGGCAGCTTTCCGGGTCATCTTGCCGCAGAGATTGGATGAACTGTTGCAGGCTTTGCCCACCCGAGATGGTCTGGAATTCCGCCAGGGTCTCTTCGTCCATCCGTCTGAGGATGCGCTGCAGCTTGGCGAGGATCTGTTCGACCTGAGTCTTGATATTGGCCGGCTCGGCATTGCTTTCCGATAGATGATCCAGTTCATCGAACAACTGCCCCAGCGTATAGGTGGGATCGGCGGCAACTGCCTTCATAGCGGAGACCGGTTCCAGGGCTTCATAGATTCGGGCGGCATCGAAGATGTCGAAGTGATCCTTTCCGATGCGATCGCACCGGCGTGTCGCACGACCAAGCATCTGTTCAAAAAGGATCCGCGACCGGATACGGCGGATAAAAACCAGGTTGCAGATTTCCGGCACATCGATGCCCGTCGTGAGAAGATCGACCGTAACGGCGATATTGGGCAGGCGCTCGTTTTTGAATTGCCGGATCATGTTTCCCGGGCGGTCAACGGAGCCTGTGATCTTGGTAACGGCCTCATCAGGGATGGGGACGCCGGCAGCTTCAAACTCCTCCTTCAAAACCTGGACGACAGTATCCGCATGGTCGTCGGTGGCAGCAAAAATCAATGTTTTCTCGTCGCCGTCGGGATTCAAATATTTGATAAGTTCCTTTGCCACGGTGCGGTTGAAGTTCTCCGTCAAGACGAACTTGTTGAAGTGATCGATATCGAGTTTCACTTCATCGGGAATGTCCTCGATATTCGTGATCTGCCCTGTCGCCGGATCATAAACCGGGATAGTGTCGCCTTTTTCCCACTTGATTCCTTCTTTGGACAGATGGGTCACCAGTTGATGGGGCGGTTCGTGATCCATCAGCCACCCGTCGATGACGGCCTCGCGGTATGAGTATGTGTAAACGGGTCTTCCGAAGATTTCGATGGTATGCGGGGCGGGGGTTGCCGTCAATCCAATCTTGACCGCGTCGAAGTAGTCGATGACGCGCCGGAACTTGCTGAGATAATCGTTCTGGTCGCGGTAGAGGATTTCTTCATCTCCCAGTTCGCGGTCGAGGGTGTACCCGCGATGTGCCTCATCCACGATGATGCAGTCGTATTGCCCGACACTGGGGACATCTCTGGTATCAGAAGGATACATGATGGCGTGCATCAGGCTCTGGACGGTGGCAATTTTCACCTTGGTGGTGGACTCGATGACGGACTTGTCCACTTCCTTGAGATCATAGATCTGATCGAAGGTTTTCAAATCCTGCAAGCGGGTTTCCTTGAATTTGTCGCCAGCCTGCTCACCGAGGGCGTTCCGATCCACCACGAAGAGTATGCGTCGGAAGCGTTGCGCCGTAATCAAGCGGTAGCTCAGGCCGATGGCGAGGCGGGTCTTGCCGGTTCCTGTCGCCATGGCAACCAGCAGTTTGGTCTGCCCCTGGTCAAGCGCGGCTTCTACTCGCTGGATAGCCTTTTCCTGGTAGTCACGCAGACCGAGGTAGTCCATGGGTTCGCGGGCCAGTTTTGCTTGTGCTTTAGGAATATCCTGCTGCAGCAGGGAAAGAAGTTCATCGGCAGAAAACCATCCCTGAAGAGGGCGCGGGTGATTCATGGGATTCCGCGTATCAAGGAACCAGATTCCTGATTTCTCTTTGAGTTGCTCAAGATATGGCCGGGCATTGGTCGAGAAGAGGAAGGGAACCTTGAAGTCACCCCAGGGACCTCCGATGAAGCGCGCCTCTCCGTCGATCTGTACATTTCGCGCATAACGCTTGCCCTGGATGAGATCGGCCAGCACATCCTTGCCCATTTTTTTTGCCTCAACCACTCCTATAAGGTCGAGCCCTGCGAACAGAGCATAATCGGCCGGCCCAGTCGCTGTGGGCCACTCGGCAATGGCCTTATTTACGCCCTTCTCGGGGCGCGTGCCCAGGGAGTACCGCAATGATAATGTATCGGCCTGCCAGCCGGCGGCCCGGAGCTGGTAGTCGATGATAACCCGTGTTTCGTCTTCGGCGAGGGTGATCGTGGCAGCACGTCGCATTGCAGATTTGCGGGCTGATCGTCTAACAGCATCAGATGGTGTGTCAGTACGGAGGGCCTGGAAGACAGCTTCAGCGTTTTGCGCCGTGATAGCGGAAGGCGGAAGGTGCGGGCCATAAGATTTGGTAAACCATACCGTCAAACCGGCCATGAGTTTGGCGTGCAAGTTCGCCCTCATTTGAATGGCGGCAGGGTGGTCATTCTTTTCGTGGTTTTTACCGGCGAGTGCATGGAAAAAAGGAAGCAGCGCTGTGGGGAGAAACCCCCGATTACTGAGGAGGTTCAGCCTGGCCATCTGCGCACCATTGGCAGGTTCATCGAGACCCTCAAAGGCCAGGACAGCCTGCGTGAGGTACGTAGCCTGAAGCGCCAGGTTTTCCAATGCCATAAGAGGATTTTCGATGAGTTCCCTTATGGCCTCACAACCTGGCGACGCCAAGGCCGGGCATGTCTGTCTTAGATCCGCGAATTCGTTCACATCAGCTTCCCCGTCTTGATGCTGTATGCCTGAAGTTTGGTCACGATTATATGATCCAGCAGCTTGATATCGAACATTATTGAAAAATCTTCAATCTTTTTCGTCAATTTGAGATCGCTTTCAGAAGGCACAGGCTGACCATCAGGATGGTTATGAACGAGAATCAGCCCGGTTGCGTTATGGATCAGCGCGGGTTTCAGGACCTCCCGAGGATATACGGGTAAGCGGTCCACCGTTCCCCTTGCCACTTCCTGATGGTGAACCACATGCCGGGCGTCATCAAGATAGAGAGCGTGGAGGCATTCTGTTGTGACCGGACCAAGATGCAGCCGGACAAAAGCGAAAATATCCTCAGGTTTGGAAACGGTTTCGCGGTGCTCTACTGCCGCCTCCGTGGCGCGTGTCAAGCATGCTTGAATCAAATGGATAAACGTTGCGGTTTCCGGACCGATGCCATTGATTTCCAATAAGCGGTCACGTGGTTGCTGCAGGACATGGAAAATGCTTTTGAACCGCTTCAAAAGACCTTTCGCGGCGGATTTCGTATCGACGCGAGGGATTGAGTATGTCAATAAGAGTTCTATCAATTCGTAGTCCGCAAGAGCCGTGCGTCCGGCCTTGAGAAACCGTTCTTTGAGTCTGCGCCGGTGACCTGCTGGGCCGATTTTTTTAGTGATCTGCTTGTTCATAAAAATATATCGTCGTGAGTTTAACATAAGAGAATAAGCACCTACTCATTGTAGTAGCTGACTCATCCTTGTCGCAATCTCAAAAACCCGGTCGAGATTAAAGCTTGCAAAATCTTGGGGGCGCAGCACCGGTTTCAATTCCGTGTTGATCTGGGTTTTGAGTTTTTCTTTCCGTGCAGGAGATAGATCAACAGGCGGATTTTCCGGCACTTTCAATTTTTCAGCGACCAACTGGAGGAGATGCTGATCCGTCATATCTATCTTATGCTGTGAGACCCAGTCCTTTAGGGGGGCAATCCGTTTCCGTCGGACTGAAATACTTGCTTCCGGCGGTGTCGCGATCAGGAAATCAAGGTCTTCACTTAGCCGGTAGAAATCGGCATAGACCTTGCCGATGCAGGTGCCACCCCGGAAAATGAGCGGGCTCTCCGGCTGTAGATAAAGATATTGCAGGAGGACGGTGCAGTAATAATCTTTTTCGATGAGGTTGGCGTTCAGGCCTGTCTGACCGGCGGTAAAAAGCACTGCCTCACGGAAGAAATCCTTATCTTCATGAGCGGTGATCATCTTATTGCGGGATGGATCCATTGACAATCAAACCCCATTCTTTATTTACACTGCCTTTTGCGGCCAGGCCCGGTATCCAGGGGATCAGCGACTTGGAAGAACTGATTCCTCGCTTTAATTCGCTAAGTCGATCATTGCTGATACTAAGTTGGGCGAGCAAATAGCCAATCCGTTTGGCAGTTCCCTTGTTGCCATATTTGAGCGTATCATCGATCAGATTACCCGTTATTTCCGGTTCTTTTTGCAGAGTTTCGGCAATCCATCCGTAGGCTCGCGGCAGGGTGTTGAACCGGGACCAGTCATATACGGCATCGACCAGCGTCCTCGTTTTGGATGCCATGACGGTATCAATATCATCAGGTGTTTTCAAGCTGTTCGTCGAACCAAGTCGCTTGGCATCGGTCTTGATGAAAACAAAGTCCGTTCCGCCGATCTCCTTTTCACCGAAAATCTTATTATTATAGACATATATCCGGTTCGGAATCTGATCGTCAAAACCATAAAAGTTAAAGGCGTTCGGCCCGGTGATCTGGTATTGGCCCTTCATAACTTCCATGAGCTTGGAAAGAATATAATAACCACTGACCGTCCAACGCCCACCGACGGGCAGGCGGGAAGGAACCAGGTAGGCACCCCGTTTCAAACGGATGATCACTCCGGACGTCGCCATTCTATTGAGCAGCTTCCATTCCCGTTCCGCACTAATATCCAAAGCGGCGGCAATTTCACCGGAGGAGATGATTTCTTTTTCACGCAGTTGGGCATAGGCGAGAAGCTGCATTTCCATTCTGCCCAACTTGGTTTTCTCGCGTTTCACTATTTTATTCGTTCCTTCCTTGATAGGGGAGTTACGCACAAAATAGTAAAATAAAGGGCTTTTGTCAAATGGTTTTTAGGATATTAGTAGGATATTAGAATTATAAGCAAGAAGATAGCAGAATTCTAGATGAACGGAAAATAAGCTGTCCCTGTATTTTGTGGTTACCTTGGTTCTTTACACGAGTCTTTTCTTTTGTTAGACTCCCGCAGAATCTCAACCCTTCGGATATGTAAATGCGTTTAAAACGTCTGGAAATAAGCGGCTTCAAAACCTTTCGAGAAAAGGTTCTTTTGGAATTTTCTCCCGGTGTAAGCGGTATTATCGGTCCTAATGGTTGCGGCAAGAGCAATATTGTCGATGCGATTCGGTGGGTAATGGGAGAGCAGCGTGTCAAGGCTATCCGGGGAAAAAAGATGGATGACGTAATTTTCAACGGTTCCGAAACTGCTGCTCCTGTGGGCATGGCGGAAGTAACCATGACGATGGTCAGTGATGCCCAGCCTTTTTCCGGCCCCTACGGCGATTGCCAAGAGGTGACGGTCGCCAGACGTATCTTTCGCGAGGGGGAAAGCGAATACTATCTGAACAAGGTTCCCTGCCGTTTGCTGGATATCAAGGAGTTCTTCATGGATACCGGTATCGGGGCGAGGACCTATTCATTGGTGGAACAGAACAGCGTTTCCACGTTGGTTGAGGCAAAACCGGAAGACAGACGGCAGTTTATCGAAGAGGCAGCCGGGATTGCCAAATATAAAAGCCGGAAAGAGGCGGCTATCAGAAAGTTGGAAGCCACCACGCAAAACCTGACGCGCCTCCGTGACATCATCAAAGAGGTAAAAACTCAGCTTAATACCGTTTCCCGCCAGGCGAAACGCGCCGAGCAGTACCGGGCCTTAAAGAAGGAAATTAAAGATGCCGAGCTCACGCTGGCGTTGGTTGCCTATGGCGATCTCAAAGAAAAAAAGGGGGAAAGGGAAAATGAACTGGCGCATCTGCAGGAGCAGGAAACGACGTTAAGAACCTCCTTGAAAAGCCAGGAAGCTTCCTTTGAGGACATGAAAATTACCGTTATGGAAGCGGAGGAGATCATTTCCCGGCGCCGGGAAAGGCTTTATGAGGCCAAAACGAATTTAAGCATGAAAGAGCAGGCCCTGGAATTTTCCCAAAAGACTGTCACAGAGCTGCGCGCACAAAAGGACCGGGGCGTTTGTGAGATTGCCGCGCGCTCAGAGCGACTCAAAGCAATCCATGCAGAGCTTGAACAGTTGGCATCTCAAAACGCGGACTTGGCGCGAGAAAGCCATGATCTGCAGGCGACGCTTGCTGTGGGGCAGCAAAAGCTCGCGGAGCTGAAGCAGGCGGAGAATAACTCCCTGAAAGAATTAGAAACCAGGAAGGGAGCCTATGTCGATATCGCTGCGGAAAAGGCCAAGCTGAAGAATATGGCGGCTAACCTTGGCAAGGCGTTGGAGGACATTGGCAGAAGAAAGGAGCGGCACTTAAAGGAAATTGCAGAGAGCGCCGCCCGGAGCGAATTTCTTCTCAAGTCCCTGGAGGATATAGCAGCGACGCTGAAAAATCATGAGGAGGAAAGCGAGGCCTTAAAGCAGCAGCAAGGAGCCCGCATCGATGAGCTGGGCGAGGCTAAAACCATTTTTCGGAAGCTTGAGGAAAACATTGCTTCCCTTAAGGACCAGCGGGGCCGCAAGACGACCCGCCTCACTTCGCTGCTGGAATTTCAGGAGGGATACTCGTGGTGCAGTGAAGGCATCAAAACCCTGATGAAGGCCAAAAAACAGCCCAATATCCAAGAGATGGCGGGCGCCGGCAATGTCGCCCTCGGTCTGGTGGCTGATCATATTGACGTTCCCCGTGAATACGAGATGGCCGTGGAGTCTATTTTGGGTGAAAAGCTGCAATATGTGGTCGTCAGGAACCACGATGATGGTGTTAACGCGATTGATTATCTGAAGCAGTCCGCTGCGGGGCGGGGATCCTTTATTCCTCTCGAGGTAAAAAATAATCACCCGCTGCCATCCTTGGTTAGGCATCTGGAAGAAACAGTGCGGTTGCTGGATTATGTGCGGGTAGATGATGAATTTAAAGAGATTATGATTTACCTGTTAGGTGATGTTTTGCTGATACCAAACCTCAAGACGGGTCTTGCCTTGTGGAGACAAAACGGCTTTTGCGGGTCTTTTGTCACACCGGAGGGGGATATCATCAATCCCCAGGGGATACTGACAGGCGGTAGCCGCGCCAAGGGAGAGAGAAGCCTCCTGGCAAACAAAAGGGAGATTGCGGAACTAAAGCAAGAAACCGCTCGCCTTACCAGTGACCTGGAAGAGGCAGAGTCCAGGAAGAAAAAAGACGCTCTCTTTATCGCGTCTTCCGAAGAGGAACTGCAGCAAATCAAAGCCGCCTTGCATCAACTGGAACTGCAAATAAATAACAGCCGCAAGGATCGGGAACGTTTTGAAGAAGAGATGAAGCGTCTCAATCAACGACACAGCGTCATGGAATTTGATCATGAGACCGTTGTCTTATCGGAAATCGAGGCCAGGGAAAAGACAGAAGGGGTAAAAGAAGAGCTCCTTATCCAGGATAAACGGGAAATGCTGGTAAGTGAAGAGATCGCGGTACTGAACGCCAAACGGGAAAGTGCTAAAGCGGAGCTTGAAAGGTGTGAGAGGGATTATAATGCCGGCAAAGTGCTTTTAGCCTCACACGAAGAAAAAGCGGTGGCGGGAAGCAGGGCGATCGTAGGTTTAGAGTCAGCTCGCGCCGCTCTGCTTAAGGAGATTAGTGACAAGCAGGTGGATCAGGAAAAAGCGGTTCATCAGGAAGCATCGCTGGCAAAGCAAATTGTTGCAGACAGAGAAGCTTTGGCTGGATTATACCAGGAGCTCGGACTTCTTGAAAAAAGCTTGGCTGATCTACAGGTTAGCCAGCAGGGCAAAGAAGAATTGCTGAAAAGCAGGGAACGGGAAGTTAAGGAGATTAATCAAAGTCTGGAAAGGGCCATGCGAGCAGTAACGGAGCGGGAAATCGGCCTGAGGGAAATAGCCTTCCAGATGGGCGCCCTGCAAAGCAGCCAGCAAGAGCGGCACAGTGTAGATTTAGCGGAATTAATTGATGAATTCCAAGGCATCGAGTCCGGCCAAAAGGATCGCCTACTGGAGAAACTGGCGAAGGCCCGGGCCACGGTGGAAAACTTCGGCGAGGTTAATCTGCTGGCGCTGAATGAATATGAGCAGTTGCAGGAGCGTTACGACTTTCTGACTGCTCAGGAAGCCGACGTGACCGCTTCCGTGCATTCCCTGCAGCAGACGATCGAGCGGATCAACAGGATTTCCCGGACCAGGTTTGCAGAGACCTTTGAGGCGGTAAATGATTGTTTCCGTGAGATGTTTGCTCGTATTTTCCCCGGCGGCAAGGGCCATCTGTATTTGACCGACAGCACGGAAATGTTGGAAACAGGCGTGGAAATGGATATTCAGGTGCCGGGAAAACGTGCTCGCAACGTCACGTTGCTCTCGGGAGGCGAAAAGTCTTTAGCCGCGATTGCCCTTATTTTTGCCATTCTTCAGTACCGCCCCTCGCCCTTTCTGATCCTCGATGAAGTCGATGCTGCCCTGGATGATGCGAATGTCTCATTGTTTAACAAGCTGATACGGGATGTCGCCAAAAAATCTCAGGTGATCATGGTCACCCATAATAAGCTGACCATGGAGGTCGCAGAGCGTCTCTACGGGGTGACGACGCACAATCAGGGAGTATCCACGATTATCTCCGTCAATCTGAACTAATAAGGATAAATAAAAATGGGTTTATTTGATCGTCTCAAAACCGGTCTGGAAAAGACTAGAACAGGGTTTCTAAAGGGTATCGATGCCCTTTTCCTGGGCGAAAAAGTTATTGACCAGGCGCTCTTTGATGAGCTGGAAGAACTGCTTATTGCCGCCGATGTGGGGCCGGTTTATACAGCGCAGTTACTGGAAGAAATTAAAGACCAGGTAAAAAGAACTGAATTGGGAAATCCCGAGACGCTGAAGAAGATCATCCGTGCGACGATGGCGGAGACGCTAAAGAAGGCTGATTCCGCCTTGGCGATTCCGCAGGAGGGGCTTTATACAATCATGCTGGTGGGAGTAAACGGCACGGGCAAAACCACCACCATCGGCAAACTTGCCCATATGTTCCGGGAGGAAGGACGGCCGGTTACATTGGCGGCAGCAGATACCTTTCGCGCGGCAGCGATTGAACAGCTAGAGGTATGGAGCAAAAGAGCCGGAGTAGAGCTGATAAAGCAGATGATAAACTCCGATCCGGCGGCAGTTGTCTTTGATGCCATTAATGCTGCCAGGCGTAAAGGGGGGATATTGCTTGTGGATACGGCGGGCCGACTTCATACTAAAGCAAATCTCATGGAAGAACTGAAGAAGATGAAAAGAATAATGTCCCGCGAAATTCCCGGTGCTCCCCATGAGATATGGCTGGTGCTGGACGCGACCACCGGTCAGAATGCAATCGCGCAGGCCAGGATTTTTGGTGCGGAAGCAGGTGTAACGGGCATCATTCTGACCAAGCTGGACGGGACGGCCAAGGGGGGAGTAGTGCTGAGAATTGCCGCTGAATTAAATATTCCGATCCGCTACATTGGCGTGGGCGAAAAAATCGATGATTTGAGGCGATTTGTCAGTGAGGAATTTGTCGCTGCCTTGTTTGATTCCTGAGAAAGCTTGGAAAGCTTAGGGTCAGACCTACGCAATTGACAAGCCGCGAAGAGGCATGGGGAGGTCCAGAAAATCACAAAAAGCCCAACTAGGCAATCCAGTCGATCACTTGCCGCGCCGAATGATTGTGTCGTTCGCGGCATCCGACACTCCTGATCTATCCCAGAGATAAAGTTTCGGCTCCTTTTTGAGCGAACTGATTTTCTTTGGGGTTGTTCAATCCCTGGACTGCAGGTTGCTAATCAGATAATCTTTCAGCGTTTGATAATCGTTAGGCATGGATAAAGCCCTACCCCGGCGGCTGGCAAGCCCCTCCATGCTGGCCGGTAGTTCGGGGGTGATGTTCAACAGAGACTTAATCTCCTCGGGAAATTTTGCCGGGTGGGCGGTTTCCAGAGAGACGGAGAGTGGTTCTTCGCCCATGGCGGCCAAATAGAGTTCCAGACCCCTCCATCCCACGGCGCCGTGCGGTTCCAACAGCGTGCCATAGCGTTCGTAAGTCTTGCGAATGGTTTGTCTGGTGTCTTCGTCAGAGACGCTTACGGAGAAAAGGTGCCTTTTCATCTCCTCCAGGTCGGGATACTTGTAAACCTTGCCTTTCCGGTCAATCGTGCCCCCGTATAAATCAAAGAAACGTGCCAGATTGCTTGGATGTCCCACGTTCATGGCATTGGAAAGGCAGGCCCGTGAGGGAACAACCGGTTCGTACCGGCCGGTTTTCAGAAAGTTGGGAAATTCGCTGTTTTCATTGGTCGGCACCAGGATTTTCTTCACCGGCAAGCCCATACGTCGGGCGTATTCACAGCCCATGGCATCGCCGAAGTTTCCAGAAGGAACGGAAAAAACGATTTCTTCATTATCTTCGGCCAGTTGGGCGTAAGCATAGACGAAATAAACAATCTGGGGCATGATGCGTCCGAAATTAATGGAGTTCGCCGAAGTCAGATGCAGGGGAGTCAGGGCCGGGTCGGTAAAGGCTTGCTTGACAAGATCCTGGCAGTCGTCGAATTTTCCTGCAATGGAGATCGCCTGCACGTTACCGCCGATGGTGTCGAGTTGTTTTTTCTGTATCCCACTTACCTCTTTGGTGGGATATAGGATCCAAACGCTAACGCCTGGAACCCCTCGGAAGGCATCGCCCACGGCGCCACCTGTGTCTCCAGATGTGGCTACCAGGACATTCAAATGACTGTTTTTATCACGGAAACAACTCATCAAGCGGGCCATCATCCGGGCGGCAAAGTCCTTGAAAGAGGCCGTGGGCCCCTGATCCAGCCGCATGATATATTTTCTTCCCTCCACCGATTCCAGAGGGACGGGAAAGTTACAGGCCTCATCAACAACAGTTCGCAATTCCACTCCCGGCAGTTCCTGTGAGAGAAAAGATGCCGCGATCAGCCGCGCCGCATCCGCATAAGGGGCGCCGCGCAAGGATTTTATTGCCCTGAGCGACAATTGCGGGATGCGATTCGGCATAAAAAGTCCTTCATCAGGGGCTTGGCCCATCAGCAAGGCCTCTTTAAAAGACACCAGCTTTTGGTAAGGCTTGAAGCCGCAAGAACTGTCCAAATTTCGGTTCGTGCTGTAATAACTAATTTTTTCCATTATGACTTGTCACCTATCATTTCCCGCGCCCCTTTGTCATTCCCGTGCAGACGAGAATCCGGTGGTTACTACGTTTTTGGCGGTTAACCTCCTGGATGCCCGACTAAAGGCCTCGGGCATGACAGCATTTTTGCATCTTTTACGAACGCCTTAAACTTCTGTCAGCACCATAACCGCATCCATTTCCACAAGCGCCGCGCGTGGTAGGGCGGCTACCCCGATGACCGCACGGGCAGGATAGGGGGAGAAAAAATAAAGTGCCATGATCTCGTTAATTAAAGTAAAGTTGTTAAGATCAGTAAGATAAATATTCAATTTGACGATGTCGCTCATCGTGCCACCCGCCGCGGCGGCAATGGCGAGGAGGTTTTGGAAAACACGATGGACCTGCGCTTCAATGCCTTCCACCATTTCCATAGTTTCCGGCTCCAAGGGAATCTGTCCGGAGAGGTAAACCGTATTGCCGCTCCGGATGGCCTGGGAATAATTGCCGATGGCCTTGGGGGCCGCAGCGGTATGAATAATCTCCTTTACCATTTCATTTCTCCGTTTTTCAGCGATTAGGGCTTTCCTTGCAAATACCATAGATTATTCACGCCTCCCAGGTGCCCATCTTCCCAGGGATAAAGGAACTCGTGGAAAAAGGAATTATGCCAGGCGGCTTGCAGCGCAACAAACAATTTCGCATGCCCATGATTAATGTTGATGATGGTTGCCCTGCCTGGCTGCTCGATGTTCTTTTTGATCCCCAAACGGCGGGCGGGCTCTTGATTTCTCTAGCCGCAGCGGAGGCGGACAATTTGCTAACCGCCATGCATCGAGCAGGGCTGACGGATGCTGCAATCGTCGGGGAAGTAGTCAGCGGCGCTCAGCACGGTATCCATGTCCTTTGTCGGTAGGCCCGGACGTTATATCACCACGGAACTACGAAGATTTATTATTTTCCGCCGCTACTGTCGTGGTTTCTACCTTTTCCTGCTTGGTGGAGGTTTCTGAAGCGCCCTCGTCCTTATTGCTACCGGCGGCCTTGCCTTCCGCCAACTCCGGTTTCTTGCCGCCGTAGTCCGTGACATACCAGCCGGAGCCCTGAAGTTGGAAAGAAGTGCGAGAGATTAGTTTGTTAACCGGGCCGCGACAGTGTTTGCAGCTCTTGACGTCGTTGTCGGTCATTTTATGAAAAACTTCAAATTCTTCTCCGCATTTCTTACACTTATATTCGTATATGGGCATTTTCAACCTCCAAAAAATAATTTTAATTTAAAAGATTTCCTACTTGCGGGTAGTCGCTAAAGCAATCCAGGATCAGTTTCAGTCCTGGATAAAACAAATTGGAAAGCATTTCTCTCGTAATGGCGCTTACCCGCTGTTCCTCCAGCTCTTTTGCATCCCACGAGGCCTCAAAGTTTTCCTCACCCGCATCGAAGCGAATTACATGAACCAGCTCGTGAGTCGCAATGTAAAACAAGAGGGGAGGCAGTTTAACAAACACCGCGGTTCTGTTAACGGCGTCCAGGATACGGTTGTCCTGCAGGCAAACCCGGTAAAAAGAAAAACTGTCTTTTTTGATACCCCCCCGTTCCGGCTCATATTTATAGCGGCACAGCTGGGCAAAGGCCCGTTCGTTGATCTCAGGTTCTTCCAGGTAAGCAAGTGTCTTTACATCATAGCGCAAACCCTGCAACCGCCCCTCGCTCATACGGTAATAACGAGCCACCACTTTTTCCGCATGGGAAAAGGCCCAAGATGCCTGGGTTATCTGTGCTGCATCAAAGTACATAACCTTTCAGCCAGTTTTTAATGATCTCTCGCGCACAATATAATTACATTAATTGTTATGTCAATAAAAACTGAATAAAAAACAAATAGCCGAAAAAGCCCCACACCTTGGGCGATCCAAGGAGCCGGCGGCTGGACTTTGGCACAATTGCCGTTGACAATTGATTCGCTAATGAATATATGCTACGGGACTTTGCAATAAAGCGAGAGTGGCGGAAATGGCAGACGCACTGGACTTAGGATCCAGCCCGCGCGAGCGGATAGGGGTTCAACTCCCCTCTCTCGCACCATGTTTTTGCCTTTCTAAAAAAATAATGGCTTAAGGAGTAAAATATTGTGAGTGATGTAATGACAGCTGTAGAGATGGAAGATATTAGCCCGGTAAAAAAAAGAATATCCTTTGACGTTCCCTGGAGCGAAGTAAAGAAGGAAATGGACGGCGTCTATCAAAAACTCAGCAAAACGGCAAGTGCCAAGGGGTTCAGAAAGGGGAAAGTACCCCGCAACATTTTAGAATCCTTATACAAGGAGCCTGTCGAAAAAGAGACAGTGGTAAACCTCATCGAAAGGTTATATGCCGACGCTTTGCGAACTAACAAACTATTACCTGCTTCGCGGCCGGAAATCGAGGAGCATGGCATTCAAAATGATCAAAATTTTAACTTTGTTGCCACGGTTGAAGTGGAACCAGCTATTGACCCAACAGGTTACAGGGATCTTGCTTTAGAAAAGATCGAACGCGCGGTTACAGATAAAGATGTGGAAGATAAGCTGGGAGAGCTTTGCCAGAGGTTAGCCACGATCGAAGAGATTCAAGAAGATCGAGGTGTTCGAAACGGCGATTTTATCACGATGGATTTTAGCGGTACAGTAGAAGGGGTCAGCAGGAAGGAGCTTTCGGCGGAGAATTTCTTCCTTGAGTTAGGAAACAAAAGATTTATTCCCGGGTTTGAGGAGCAGTTGATTGGAGTTGCCAAAGGTGAAACAAAAGAAATTAAATTGCGTTTCCCTGATGATTATTATGCAACGGAAATCGCAGGTAAGGATGCTACATTTACCGTAACATTAAAAGATATAAGAGAAAAGAAGCTTCCTGTGCTTGATGATGGTTTTATTGCTAATTTTGCTAAATTTAACACGATGGAGGAATTGAAAGAGGATATTAGTCAAAAATTAAAGTTACAATACCAGGAACAGTACAAAAGCGACCTCCATAATGCAATAGTCAACGAAATTCTGAAAATCAATGAATTTGAAGTACCGGATTGCTACGTTGAAAGCGAATATCGATACATAACAGCTGATGTCAGTCGCAGGATGGCAAATGACGGGGTACCCAAGGAAAAAGCGGCAGAAATGCTGGCAAAATTTCAAGATCAATATCGTCAGACGGCGCGGCACATGGTAAAGGCGTCAGTCATACTGAGACGCATTGGCCGCAAGGAATCCATCAACGTTTCCGAGAGTGAAATAGAAGCACGGATTGAGGAAATCGCTTCCCAGTCCGGGGATCCCGGAGCAGTAAAAAACTATTTTACAGAAGGGGCCATGAAAGCTAATTTAGTGGGTGAGATCTTGAATAGAAAGGTACTTGAGTTCATAGAAAATAGTGCCCAGATTACCATTGTAAATGAAGATGCTCAGACAAAAGGGGAGGAAAATAAATGACCCTCATCCCTATGGTCGTGGAGCAAGACGGCAGAGGAGAGCGCGCCTTTGATATTTACTCGCGCCTTCTCAAGGACCGGATAATTTTTTTAGGTACGGCGATTGATGATAATGTTTCAAATCTGGTTGTGGCACAGATGCTTTACCTGGAGGCGGAAGATCCTGACAAGGAAATATTTTTCTATATTAACAGTCCCGGCGGCAGTGTAAGCTCGGGACTTGCCATTTACGATACCATGCAGTATATTAAGGCGCCCGTTTCAACCTATTGTATGGGGCAGGCCGCAAGCATGGGGGCGCTGCTGCTTTGTGCCGGTGAAAAGGGCAAGCGTTATGCGCTTCCCCACGCGCGCATCCTTATTCACCAACCTTTGGGTGGTTTCCAAGGACAGGCTACGGATATTGCTATTCAGGCAACGGAGATTTTACGCCTGAAAGATGAATTGAACCATATCCTGGCTGACATGACAAACCAACCGCTGGATAAGATCCAAACGGACACCGATAGGGATTATTACATGACCAGTGAGCAGGCAAAACTTTATGGCCTGATAGATGAAATTATCGCTAGAAAGCCCCTCGTCACATCGTGAAGCATAGCATCGCTATTTGTTATAAACACAGGAGCACTGATGGCAAGGAAAAATAGTTATCAAAGAGATACGCAGGGCGCCCTATTTTGTTCGTTTTGCGGAAAATCACAGGACGTGGTTAAGAAGTTAGTTGCAGGTCCTTCTGCCTATATCTGCGACGAGTGTATCGAATTGTGCAAATGTATCGTTGAGGAAGAGAACGCTGTCTCAGTAAAAGATTGTGCCAAGAAAAATATTCCCGAACCCAAGGATATAAAGCACATATTAGATGAATATGTCATCAGCCAGGATCGCACAAAAAAAGTGCTTGCTGTCGCTGTTTTTAACCATTACAGTCGCTTGTTTGCGGGAACGAAGAAAGACGATGTGGAGATACAGAAAAGCAATGTTTTACTTATCGGTCCTACCGGATCAGGCAAGACATTGCTGGCAAAAACCTTGGCCAAGCTCTTGGATGTTCCCTTTACTATAGCTGATGCTACCACCTTAACGGAAGCTGGTTATGTAGGGGAGGATGTGGAGAATATTATTTTGAGCTTACTCCAGAACGCCGATTACGACGTCAGTAAAGCCTCCCGTGGTATTGTCTATATTGATGAGATCGATAAAATTGCCAAGAAATCAGGTAACCCCTCCATAACACGAGATGTGTCCGGGGAAGGAGTACAGCAGTCCCTTTTAAAAATTATGGAAGGCACCATTGCCAATGTGCCGCCCAAAGGAGGAAGAAAGCACCCCCAACAGGAGTTTATTCAGATTGACACCACTAATATCCTGTTTATTTGCGGTGGCGCTTTTAATGACTTGAACAAAATCATTGCCCGTCGTGTCGGTAATAGCGGCATGGGGTTCGGTGCTGATATTAAAAGCAAGCGCAAACAAAATGTAGGTGAGATACTGCTGAAAGTCCGATCCGAGGATTTATTGAAGTACGGTCTGATCCCGGAATTTATCGGGCGTTTGCCAGTCATTGCAACCTTGAATGAGCTGGACGAGGAAGACATGGTGAAGATATTGGTGGAGCCTAGGGACGCCATTATCAAGCAGTATAAAAGATTGTTTGAATTGATAAATATTAAGTTGAAATTCACAGATAGCGCTTTGGGGGCAATAGCCAGATTGGCGGTAGAGCATAAATCGGGTGCTCGCGGACTGCGCGCCATTATTGAGAGCACAATGCTTGATATCATGTATGACATGCCATCTCGGCATGACGTTGAAGAGTGTGTAATTACGGAAGAAGTTGTCTTAAATGGCGCTCCGCCCATTCTAATATTTTCATCTCGATCAGAAACGGCATAAAGTGTAGTTTAAGATTAAAAAAGGAAATGGCTATGCAAGATATTGATAATAATGAGATAGTAGATGAATCTACGGAAATGCCGCTACTGCCTTTAAGGGATGTGGTGGTGTTTCCTCACATGATTGTTCCCCTTTTTGTCGGTCGTGAGAAATCTATTGCGGCTCTGGAATGGGCTATGAAGTCGGAAAAGGGTATTTTTCTGGTAGCGCAACAAAACGCAAAAAATGATGACCCGCAAGTTGATGATCTTTTTAAAGTAGGAACGATAGGCGTAATCATACAGCTTTTAAGGCTTCCCGACAGAACTGTTAAAGTCCTTGTTGAGGGGCGAGTCCGTGGTATCGTCAAGGAATATTTGCCCAATGATGATTTCTTCTATGTCAAGGTGGAAGAGGTTGAGGAAAAGGTAAATTCGGATGATAAAACTACTGATGCTTTGATGAGGAGTATCAAAGATGCTTTCGAGACTTATTTGAAGCTAAGCAAGAAAGTTCATGTGGAAATATCCAATTCACTTGCGGTCATGGATAATCCGTCCAGGTTTGCTGATATAGTGATTGCCAATCTTAACATCAAAATTGAAAACCGCCAGAAAATACTTGAAATATTCGATATAAATGAAAGATTAGAGAGTGTTTATACACTTATCGTTGCGGAAAATGAAATCCTGCAGGTTGAAGAAAAGATTAAACGCCGCGTTCGGAAGCAGATGGAAAAAACGCAGAAGGACTATTATCTTAATGAGCAGATGCGTGCTATCCAGAAAGAGATGGGCGATAAGGATGACATCAAGAACGAGATTGCCGAACTGGAAAAAAGGTTAAAATCTAAGAAATTACCTGAAGAGGCGTGTAAGAAGGTTAAGCAGGAAATAAAGAAACTGCAGATGATGGCGCCCATGTCTGCCGAATCAACGGTGGTAAGGAATTATATCGAATGGCTTCTCGATATGCCTTGGGGAGAAAAAACTGAAAATGATAAAAATCTCAAGGAATCAGAGGCAATCCTTGAGGAAGATCATTATGGATTGAAGAAGGTAAAGGAACGTATTTTGGAATACCTGGCGGTTCAGAGTCTGGTGAAAAAAAATAAAGGTTCCATTCTGTGCCTCGTTGGCCCTCCTGGCGTTGGTAAAACATCCATCGCGAAGTCTGTAGCCCGTGCCACTAACCGGAAGTTTGTAAGGATGTCTCTGGGCGGGGTCCGTGATGAGGCCGAAATCAGAGGGCACCGGAGGACTTATATCGGCGCCATGCCGGGGAAAATAGTACAGTTACTGAAAAAGGCCGGTTCCAACAATCCTGTTTTCTGTCTGGATGAGGTTGACAAACTGAGTTCCGATTTTCGAGGTGATCCGTCTTCCGCGCTTCTAGAGGTGCTTGATCCGGAACAGAACTATGCTTTCAACGACAATTATCTGGAGGTCGATTATGACCTTTCAGACATCATGTTCATAACGACGGCGAACGTTTTACAGACAATACCCGCACCCTTGCAGGACCGTATGGAAGTAATCAGGATTGCCGGATATACGGAACCGGAAAAGTCAAGCATTGCCAAGAGTTTTCTAGTTGCCAAGGAAGTGGAAGCAAACGGCCTCAAAGGTGAGCAGCTGTCGATAACGGATGGCGCTCTTTTGACCATTATCAGAAATTATACCCGCGAGGCGGGTGTCAGGAATCTGGAGAGAGAAATTGCCGCAATCTGCCGCAAGGTTGCCAGGGAAATAGTTACCAATGGTCAGAAGCAGCAGATCAAGATAACCTCGAAATCCGTCGCCAAATATCTGGGTGTCCCCAAGCATCGGCATGGAGAAACGGAAGGCAATGATCAAATAGGATTGACGGTAGGTTTGGCGTGGACGGAGGTAGGGGGGGAATTATTGGTTATTGAAGCCTCAATCATGAAGGGCAGCGGGAAAATGATCCTTACCGGGAAATTGGGCGATGTAATGCAGGAATCAGCACAGGCCGCGTTGACCTATGTGCGTGCCAGAGCGGAAAAATTTAATTTGGCTGATAACTTTTATAAGGAGATGGATCTCCACATCCATGTTCCCGAGGGCGCCATACCCAAGGATGGTCCGTCTGCCGGTATTGCGATCGCAACCTCTATCGCTTCCGTTTTTACCAAAAGAAAGGTGCGCTCCGACTTGGCGATGACGGGCGAGATTACCTTAAGGGGAAGAGTGCTGCCCATCGGGGGGTTAAAAGAAAAACTGCTGGCAGCGCATCGCGCAGGTATTAAAACAGTAATTATTCCTAAAGATAACGAGCGGGATCTGGCAGATGTGCCGACCAATGTATTGAAGGCTTTGCAGATGGTATTTGTCGATAATGTTGATGATGTATTAAAAGTTGCCCTGTTGCCCTCCGCCGAAACTAATGAGGGAGCGGCACTTAAGACGGATCCAGCAAGTATTAGTGCCGTGGCTGTACCGGATGAAATGTCGCATATTCAGCTAACACATTGAAACACTTTAATAACTAATGAAGATCAAGCAAATGACTTTAAAGTGAATTCATTTACTGCTTGACAAAAAATGGCCTTGTTGCTAGAAGCCCGCTCAACAGTGGTAATAAGGGGGCGGGTAGCTCAGCCGGGAGAGCGCCACGCTTACACCGTGGATGTCACAGGTTCAAGTCCTGTTCCGCCTACCAGAAATTTATCAAGGTTTCTGTCTTCAGAGGAAGGGGATTTGTTTGTAGAGGCTTTATGCGGGGTCGTAGTTAAGTTGGTTATAACGCCGGCCTGTCACGCCGGAGGGCGTGGGTTCAAGTCCCATCGGCCCCGCCATTATTTGTAAGGGGGTTACACGATGTGTAACCCCCTTATTTTATTTATCGTCCAGTCAGATGTTATCACCTCCAGAGGATTACAGGGAGGGCTCTTATCTATCTTGCTAACCCGCGTTGCCGAAAAAGATTAGCGCTAATCTCGGGGGTGTTGATTTTTCTTTCCTTCCCTCCCTATGGTTGCGGTTTTATTGCCTGGATAG
>Ga0082335_1003113_pt1 | contig 28326 bp, 25 predicted proteins | sample Subgrocontami58m_FD_72375 | JGI IMG/M metagenome (GOLD analysis project Ga0082335, IMG submission 72375) | Subsurface groundwater microbial communities from S. Glens Falls, New York, USA - GMW37 contaminated, 5.8 m (SPADES assembly) (version 2) ...
TTAATAAAGTGTTGTTCCTTAAGGCATTCCTGGTCACGAAGAATCCATGTATTTGATATTTGTTACGGATTCCTGCTCCCCACTTTCGTAAGGACATGTTTCGCTGGAATGGAAAACTGATAGTTTTTATATTTGTTAATTAAGAATTGTTTTAAAAGTCTGTAAGGATAGATCGGAATGGTGGCACGAACCATGAAGAATTGGCAAGTAACGCCTGCCTGGTTTTATAGTATTGATGTACATGCAAAACAGCCACTCACAATCTCAATTAGAGACTCTTACGCAGCACTGCATACATCATACACCATAAAATTAATACGCCGCAAAATGTCAGGCGTGTGAGGATGAGATGTTAACTTTTTGTCCGTAACTAGTTTTGTTGTGACCTTTGTTACGCGCAGCACCGCTTAGATAATAGGCTTAGTATACACGATAATTCTGCAATTGATATACTAAATATTAATTTTTGCCTCGCAGTCAAAGAAAGGCAACTCAGGCGACAATTCGCACTTCATCTCCCAGCTTGATTTCTCCTCCCTCGATTACTCTGAATAGCGTGCCCCGGCGACCTGCCATCTGATCCCGCAGTCCCGGGCGCTTGGCCTCAATGAATTTACACGGTGTGCAATCCATTGTCACTTCTAACAGAGCACTGCCCACGTGCATGCGTGTTCCGGCGGGCAAGCCTGCGAGCTTAATTCCTTCCACCGTGATATTTTCACGCACATCACCAATCGGCAGTTCAAATTCTTCTAAAGTTTCACGCTCTATGATGAGCACCTGGCGCTTCGAACGGTCAAACTGCGAGTCGTTGCGGAGTCCCTGTTCTGCAACGGCTTCGACTATGCTCACCGACTGCATCAGCGCACCGCGTGCAGGTTTGATTTGAAGGTAAATAACCCTTGAGTTGTTGTTCATGTTAAGGAATTTCAAACTTTATGATTCCCCTCTAGAGAGAGGGGACTTCGTCGTGATGGTTCGACAAGCTCACCATGCACGACACTACATCCTGAGTCTATCGAAGGGTCAGTCGAACGATAAAGGGGTGTGTAAATTTGCCGCAACACATCCCCGGCCCCTCTTTCTAGAGGGGAGCTTAAAAGTCGCTGCCGAATGCCGAATTTGGTTACTTCAGTCCTCTTTCGTTAAAATACTTTTTGTACTGCATGTCTTCTTGCAGTATATGATTCGTCCACCATAATTTTAAATAACTGAATATTTCTGTCGGAACTGTCACCTTATGTGCCATAGTTTCCATGCAGAAATCAACGGTTTTTCTTTTAAATTCCTGGTGTTGCTTTTTTTGTATTGAATACTCTGGATAACCATATTCGAGCATGTATTGCTCTTCTCTTTCAAAATGGTCGATGGCGTACTTGGTCATTTTTGTCAAGGTATCCGAGATAATTTCTGAATTAACTTTCGCTTCATTCATCTCAATCAATGTATTTACCATTATGACGATCTGTTTGTGTTGTGCATCCAGGACTCGAACGCCAACACTGAAGCTTTCATCCCAGGTTATTTTTTCCATATCGAATCCATTTCTGTAATAGTTCACCACAGAGGGCACAGAGAACGCAGAGAAATGCGGATTCCTCCCCCTGTCCCCCTCACGGAGGGGGATAAAGGGGTAGGGGAAAAATCCGCAGAATGTTTCTGCTTATCCTCTAACAACCTCTGCGATCTGAGCCTTCTTTGCGGTGAGCTGAATTGTTAGTAATTTTAAGCTAAGTAAGGTTAGGTTAAGTGAAACGAACCCAACGATTCAAATTCTTTTATCATTCATGCAAAGACAAAAATTCATGTCCGTTCTGATTTCAGACGACCTTCGGTTCATAGGCTCCACATTGAAAATTATCTTCACCTTGCTGGTCGTGTCTGTTTAATATGCACAATACCTCCTGCGATGGGTCTTCATCATGTTTGCAGGGAATGCAGAGACTTGGCTTACGCACCAAATCAGGATTGATTTCCGTACCGTCATCGTCAAAAAACTGAAATTTTGGTTCTTCCATATATTCTCAATTAGCTAATAGTAAGGAATATCATGAGATATCATGCCTCGGTTTATGGCATGCCAAAGGATTTGAGACATTTAATATCCAGTGTGATAAGTAACAGACACACGTTATGTCTCAAAGCATTCGTAATACAAATTACTAAGCCCATCATGGAATCCCCAGCCAATATTAACGGTATCTTCAACTATCTTTATACAACGCGTCTTAAACATATCCTGTATACCGTGATCGGTAATAAACTTTATTGCTCGCTCATACATACTTCCCATGCTGTTGTAAAAGGGTTCGTTGATATCTCCATACGCATTTGTAAATTGCACTCCCATTTCAACGAAGAAAATCATAATGTCAGCTAAGCCTTTGCTGGAGGGAGACATCTTCTGATAGTCTGATATAGCCTTTCTTGCAACCGAGAGTCGTGCCTTTCCGAATCCACGAGCTGGGAAGAACTCGTCCTCGATGATGTCTTTATATTTTTGCAGAACCTGAGCATCATTTTGGCCAAGTTTTGTCTGGTAATAATCCTTTACGTATTCAAACCTGGTAAAGAGTCCAGAAATTTCGTTAATCAAATCTTCTTTAGAACGCTGTTTTAGATATTCTTTGAGATTTTTAAGGCTAATTTCTTTCATAGCAATTTCAAGGCTTGATTTTTACTTCATTAATTGCATTAAGAATGGCTTCGTACCAATGTATATAATCCCCAACTTTCTCTTCGACTAATCTTAATTCTTTTGCCGTTAGTTTTCTCTCTAATTCCTCTTCTGCAACATTTTGGACATCTTCAATGTTGATGGAATAGATAATTTTTTCTGGGTTGATCATACCTGTGCCTGTTTGAAATTTTTAAAGTAGTTATCAATTTCTGGTCTCAATTCAATTCCTATTCGTTCAAAGATATTGAGCAAATCTTGATAAGTACCTTCACCACCGATAAAGTCCCAAAATTCATTTGCTACCTTCAATTCGTTGTCGAGATCTAACATTCCTCTCATTGTCCAGCGGTTGTATGGTTGTGGCTCATAAGGATTGTAAGGAATTGCAATGAGTGATTGAACATTTGCTGTTGGGTCAGTTGCAAGTGTTGCAGCAATCCATTCTAAAAGTGTTCGCTTAAATTCTTTAAACCCACCGGCATTCGGTTTTGCAGTTTTGAGGTCAAAGAGGTAGCTCGTCCCGTTGTGAGCAACAAGTTTAATATCAACTTTAGTTAACTTGACGGTTTTCATTTCTCCCTGTCTGCAAACAGATCTAATAGCATTTATTTCCTCTTGTTTATTCGGCGATGTTTTTGCAGTTGCCAAACCATCCATTATATTTTGAATAACTCTATGAGCCTCTGATGAAATTTGTGTTCCCGCTGTTTGTTGCGATGCAGCACTTGCGAAACTTGATGAGACTAAGGCTAAAGTAACAGGTTCAAAAATACTTGTTCCAAAATTTGTGTTGAGAGAATGTATGAAAGAAAATAATGCCATTCTGTCTTTGCCAAGTAACCTCGTGTGAAACGGCATTGATGCTGGCTCTGGATTGTAGTTTTGAAATTTCTTGCGCAAACTACTTTTTAAGACATTTTCAATATCAGATATTTGTAGATTACTCAACATCTTTATTAATATAAGCCTGCAAATTCTTAATAAATTCTTGCGTTATTGGATTTGAATATGCCCCCTTCGGTCTTGAATATTCTGATTGTTTAAATATTCCTATTACAACATCAATGCTTTTTTTAAATTCAGCAGGATTTCTCAAAGTATTTAAAAGTTTATCATAACTATTTTCCCTAGTGCCATCTTCTCTTTTTACAGAATAATTTTTCGTGTTTTGTAAAAATGATTTTTGAAATAATACATCTTCATTAACATACCTAAACCCCATAAAAATGTGATATCTATACTTGTTAAATTCTTTGTAACTAACTTCGTTTAGCAATAATTTCTCCCAATTTATTGAAGTCAAACCAGCAATATAATATGGCAAAGGTTTATGTTCTTTTTGAAAAAATTCTGTTTGATAATTAGCTATTACTTTACCAATATTCCCAGCAACAACATGAGGGATATCATGAAACATTGCCATAAATGATTTCAATTGTTCTTTTATTTCTATTATATCATTCCTGCTAATATTGCTATTTGTATACTGGTTTGTTCTTCGTTCATAATAAAACCCATCCTTTGTTTTATTTGAATAATAAAAATCTTCCAGAGTCTTTTGAAATTCTGTAATAGCAAATAATTGTTCTTCAGTGAACCTCGATTGACTGTTTGTTGATAAAATAATTGAGTCTCGTAAAGTATCGTCAGTTGTAATTACAACTTTCAAGGGAATTAATACATTGGCAATGTTTTTAACATTTCTGCATTCATAAAGAACATTAGAAGTTTGGCAACCATTAACGATTTGATAATTCTCAAGGATTAAAGTATTTCCTCTTCCGTTATTTGCATCAGCAATAACAGTAATTCCATTATTTAAAAGAGAAAACTCGTTGAACCGTCCATTTTCAATAGTGCTTTTTATACCTTGATTGATTGAATTTTCTAAACCCAAGAAATCTCTCAAATTATCATTAAACAAACTTTTGATTTTATCCTGTTCTTCATCCATGATTAAATTTTTAAATTCTGAAAAAGGAATAAAACCAATATATGCCTCATCAACATTTTGAATATTATTTAAAGGAATTTTATTATCAAACTTAAAAGTCGCTATTAAAGGATTAATAGCCTTTTTGTGTTTTTTTATTAGTGCCGCTTTATCAACTAATTCAATTCTTATTGTCTTAAATAAATTAAGTCCTGTAAAAGCCTGTTTTTTGATTGATATAGTGCTATCTATAGTAGTATCAACTTCTTGTTTAGCTCCAAGCGAAACATAAAAACAGTGTAGATTAAACTCTCTTATGCTACCAATTTTTTCTAAAATCTTTTTGTATATCTCTTTATGGGTATCAAACTCCTTAATAATATACTTAGGTTGGTCGCTGAAAAAATCAATTACAACATCAAGAAAATTCCCAGTTTCTGAATCACTAAATCCTTCTGTTGTTTTTGCTTGAATAAAAAAAGCATCTACTTTAAGTGATTGCTTTGCAAAATTGTCAACTTCTTCACTATTAAATATTAATTTCTCATTAATGCAAAACGCTATAGAATCAATACCTTTTGCTTTTCCAACAGATAAATTATCCAAATCATTTTTAAATATCGAACTATTTACTTCATGACTGAGTATCGAATGTGTTGCAAAATATTCAAACCGGGTAGATAAATCAATAGTTGTAGGGAAACCAAGTTTTTCGATAAAGTTATTTATTAATGCATTTGTAATGGAATCCATTTTATTTATGTTTTAAATGAAATATAATTTCCGAATAAGCCCCTTTGTCTTTTTCAGTTCTATTTAAAACCGGGCGTTTAAATTGATTCACAATTTGCATACCTGCATTTTCCGCAATTGTTGGATACATATTGTATTTATCATTTGCCACAAGGAAAATGTCGTAATCTTCTACTAAAAACTTTTTGCAGTTGTTGAGAACGTCTGTAATTCCTTGAATGTAGCTTTGTTTCGATTCCCTGCCTTGCCCTTTATAAAGAGAACCAATCTCAAGTTCATCCTTGCGTTTAAAGCCAAAGAGGTCATAAGCATAAGCGTGTTGTTCGTGATAGTCAATCAGTCCTACGTATGGTGGACTTGAAAATATTCCTTTGATTTTTTGCTTTCTCGCTAATTCTGCGAAGCCTGGACTTTTCTTTTCGAGTTCCTTGAATATGTCAATTGTTCGGCTGTCTCCCGTTAAACAAACCTGAAAAGTTTGTGTCCTCAATCTATCAAACTGAAAGAGGCGTTTAACAGTGTCTTTCGTGTATGTTTCCCACCATTTAAGAATTGAGAAAAGAGGTTTGCACATTTTACCGTGTTTAGCACAGTAATATGTTGTTGTTATCGGTTCAAGTAAAGTAGCAAGGTCCGCGTGAGTGGTTGCTCTACAAGAGCGAATAGTTCTACTCAGAATGATGCTAATGATTTTTTTTGTGTCAGTATTCTTTACTTTTTTTATTTCGTCAAATACGAATTGAATTTCGTCTCTAATATGTTGTAAATACCACTTGTCAAGGAATGTGTCTGCCGTGTCTTGTCTTAACTTGATTTTGTAATCTTTTACAAGTTTGTTGAACGTTGGTAGAAACTCTTTTTCCTTTTCTGCTCCATATTTCTCCTCGTTAATTTCTCCTCGTTTCAATCGGTATTTATAATCAGGGCTAGGAAAATGCTTCTTGTTAAACTCATAGAGTGCTTGTAAAAGTTTTTCCTCAAACTCAAGTGTGTGTGAATTGGAAAGAAACTCTTTGAGTGCTTTAGTTATTCTGTTGATTTCGGTTTGAACATCCACCAAATTGCATTTGGTTACTTTGCAGTTTCCTATTAGTGCATTAAACGCAGAAACATCAATTCCAATAGCCTGCATTCCAAGTTCGCATGATTGCACCATTGTAGTTCCACTACCGGAAAAAGGGTCAAGAACGATATCACCTTTTTTGAAGCAGGTTTCTTTTTTGAAATTGTCTGTGTGGCTGTCAAGAAAATACTCCACAAGTTGCGGAATAAATTTGCCTTTGTAAGGATGAAGGCGGTGAACATGCTTTGTAGTTTCGGCTTCTTTGTACTGGTCAAAAGATAACGCCCAGTTTAAATCCCCACCGAGTTGATCTTTCCATGAAAGTTCTCTATGCCCGTTGTAAGATTTGTAGTAGTTGGTTAATTCCTGCTTGGAAACTTGAGTTGTTCCATTGCTTCCGATTTTCTTTATGCGTCCGTATTGAATGAGATAAGAAATATTTGAAGTCGTCACGGTTTTACCCAAATATTCCGTTGCCCATTCACTGGCTTCTTTTATTGTCAATAAATCTTTCTCAATGATCATTTTATCTAACCATTCATTGTTACATATTCTTTGCATGTATGCGAGGTGATGCTGTTTAGAAATTAGGAAGTATTATCTCATAATTTCAAAACGTGAGCAACTCTATTAATTCCTTCCTCGAAAATGCCTTAAACACGACGTCGTCTGATTCTACGATGGAGTTCATGAGGGCTGCCTTTTTTGTGATCATGGCATCGATCTTTTCCTCCAGCGTACCCCTTGTGATGAGTTTGAAAACTTGTACCCCTCTCGTCTGTCCGATGCGGTGGACGCGGTCGGTGGCCTGGTCTTCCCGTGCGGCATTCCACCAACGATCATAGTGGATGACCACAGAGGCAGAGGTCAGGTCGATGCCCAGCCCCCCTGCCATGAGGCTGCCCAGGAAGACATTACAGTCGGGGTTGTTCTGAAATCTCTCTACGACCTTACCGCGATTGATGGTGCTACCACGGAGAGATTCAAATTTAATTCCGATACCCTTCAGCCAATCACCGATCATGTCCAGCATCTCCAGGTATTGAGAAAAGACCACGGCCTTTTCTCCTGACTCTAAAGTCTCTTCCATGATCTCCTTGAAGAGTTCGAATTTGCCTGAAGACGCTCCTTTCGGTGTTGTTCCGTTCAGAACGAGTTTGGGATGGTCGCAGAGCCGTTTCAATTTGGTGAGCAAGGCAAAAATATGAATGTATTCTACAGGCTGGCTTTCGTCACGTAATTTCGCGATAAGCGTGCTTCCCCGTTCACTAACGATGTCTTTGTACATGACAATTTGAGCCGACGACAGGGTACAATATCGTTTCTCTTCTGTTTTCGGCGGCAGTTCTGTTAAAACGTCTTTCTTGAGTCTCCTGAGTTTAAAGGGATGAAGTATCTTCTTTAATATTTCGCGTTTTTCATCATCCTGATATTTCGTGATCGGGTTCTCGTATCGTTTCCTAAAATCCTGTATACTTCCCAAATAGCCCGGCATCAGGAAGTCGAAGATCGACCACAACTCCGACAATCTGTTCTCTATTGGGGTGCCTGTTAGCGCAAGGCGATGCCGCGCTTTGAGGGATTTGGTTGCTTTACACATATGTGTCTTGTGGTTCTTGATTTTTTGCGCCTCATCCAGGACTACGTAATTCCACTGAACTTTGCTAAGAGCTTCCACATCACGAGAAAGGATACTATAGGACGTTAATACAACCGGCGGGAGATTGCCAGAAAGGATGCTATTTCTTTCTTTCCCATAAAATCGGGTTAATTTTAATTCAGGGGCGTACGTTTGAAGCTTGGATTCCCAGTGGTCCAGCACTGAGGTTGGACAGATGACCAGGTTGGGCAGGTTCGGCTCTGTTTGTAAGGCAGAGAGGATTACTACCATAGCCTGATGTGTCTTGCCGAGTCCCATTTCATCGGCAAGGATGCCGTTAAAACTGTTTGTGTGGAGGAACCAGAGCCAGTCATAGCCGGACTGCTGGTAGGTGCGCAGTTCTCCCTTATATGAATCAACAGATGGCGCTGGTTGCGGCGGTGTGATGCGGTCAAAGTTCATCAGGAATTTCCGCGTTTCATCACAGGTGGTTACTTTCACCTTTTTATCGCATTCTGCCCTGGTGCGCAAATAGCCCAATTTGGGCATCTTTATCCGCCCGTTCTCAATAATACCACTACCGCGCTGCCAGAGGTCGAGGATATCTTTAGGGATTTCTATATAATCCATATCCTTTCTGATGCAACGGTCTTTATCGACGCATGCCAGGATTTCCTGGAGGGTAATGGTGTGTTTTCCTACTTTATATACGGGGTCAAGCCACAACCAATCGCTATCACAAACCTCTACCTGCATATATGAAACATCGAGATTATCGTGGACTTCCACAAGTTTTAATCGTTCTGACGGTTTAAAGGAAGGTTCAGCAAGTAATTGGTTGAAATCTTCTCTGAGAAAATCAATGGCATCCTTTTCTTTATAAACGAGCGGTTTCTCATTGTTAAAATAAGGTTTAAACTGTGATGGAACGGGGGCTACCGGCCGATAGGAATTATTGAGCCATACCCATTCATCATTGACCTTGTAGTCACGCAATTTTTCCAAATGAAGGACTTGATCTTTTTTACTGGCGCTATTCAGTTTCAGGACGGGGGATAATTCAAGGTGTCCCTGCTCGTTTATATCGGCATGGAGATACGGAACGAAGGGCGTCTTGTAAAGCTTCGTCTGTCTTGCCCGTTCTGATAATTCCACCTGAGCGCCATCCATTTCTTTTAATTTTTCGAAGATGCGTGGACTTTTTGTAGCTGAGATGTGAAATACCGATTCATCTCCCTGGTCAGAGACGAGCTTGAGTTCGAGCTGCGGCCCGCCATTGAGCAAGTCTACCTTGAGATTGAAATCGCCAAATGCGGAAAAAATTTCACTTAAGATATTAGAGGGGTTGTAGTCTAAGAATGGAAAAGAATCGGGCTCGTCAATATCCTTGAATTTCGGTATTACAAAGGGCAAAGGATTAAAAAACTTTGGTTTTCTCGGCAATAATGGCTTATAGGCGTTTTTCTTATTTCGATTTTCAATCCATTGCAAAAGTGTCGCAACGATATGCTTGCATATCTCCCCATCCGATGCATAGAGGCACGTACAATCCATATCATATATTTCTTCTTCATCGGCATGAATGGAGACTTCGTAGGGAAATGGTTTGCTGCCTGAAACTGCTGCCGTTAATTCCCCGTCACGATATTTTAAATTAAGGACACGACCGCTTCTAAAATAGGAGAGTCCGCGGGTAAAGACGCCATTATTTGTAATTGATTTGATATACTCGGCTGTAATGGAACTTAATGAGGAGGTATTCATCAATTCATACTCCTTGTAAGAGGAAATAGAGGTTTCTGGATTTTTAAAAATATACAAGATATATACCAATTTACCAACAAAAAGTCAACTAATGACCTTAAATTTTAGCTTTGGATATTTCAAGTATTGTTAAATTAAAACAGGAAAAATATTTAATAAATCTTCTCATATTAAAAGTTATAAGCTATACTTTTAATATAAATTTCCGTAATACTTTAGTATTTTGAAAAAATACCGTGAAAAGCTCCGTTAGGAGCGATATGTTTATAGACAAACCATTATGCCACAATCAAGCTCCATCGGAGCGGCATGTTGTTTCTGTGTTTCACATACCGCTCCGATGGAGCTAAGGTTTTGTATATCACATTTTTCTATAAACATTTCACCCCTACGGGGTTATTTTTCAAAAAACTAAAGTGTTCCAAATTTCCTTGTTAAAAGTTTTATGAATATGGTGATGAAAAAGATATTTTTAGCCTAGTTATTTGTTTTGTCAGATTATCTGCGGTAGCAATGTTTCGCTTAATCGAAAAATTACACAAAGTTTTTGATATGTTGAAGGATTATGAACTTTAAATTTGAACCTGAAAAGATAAATGCCCTTATTCAACTGGCAATCAAGGAGGATATTGGGATTGGGGACATCACGACAGAGAATCTCATTCCTGATAGCCTGATTGCAGAAGGGGCCTTTATTGCGAAGGAAAGCGGCGTTATCGCAGGATTGCCCGTCGTTGAATACTTTTTCTCAAAACTGGACAAAGGTGTTTCTTTAAAACAAAACGTTAAGGATCGGACTTTTGTCAAAAAGGGAGAAACCGTTGCTTCTCTAAAGGGTAGTGCGAAGACTTTGCTTTCGGGTGAGCGGATCGCCTTGAATTTCCTTCAAAGACTTTCCGGGATTGCAACCACGACAGCTCAATTTGTCGAACGGATAAAACCCTTAAAAACCGCTATTATGGATACGAGGAAAACCATCCCCGGCTGGCGATATCTGGAAAAATATGCAGTTGCGATGGGTGGCGGCGTCAACCACAGGATGGGGCTTTATGATCAGGCGCTTGTGAAAGATAATCACCTGGATATTCTAAAAGTAGAGACAGGTTTGAAACCTGTCCCTACTTCTTCCCATATCAGCATTATTGAAAAGGCGGTATCTGCATTACGACAAAAAATAAAAAAGGGTATTTTGATAGAGGTAGAAACAAGGACACTGGATGAGGTCAAAGACGCCCTTAAAGCAGAGGTGGATATAATCTTATTTGATAATATGAACATTGCACAACTCGAAGAGTCTGTAAAAATGGTTAAAAACTGGAAACCTTCCAAAGGAAAACACAAGCCACTTACGGAGGCATCAGGAAATATTACCTTGGAGAATGTGCATCTTGTAGCCCAAACGGGCGTGGACAGGATTTCTGTTGGCGCCATTACCCATTCAGCAAAGGCTCTGGATATTTCACTGGAAATATCCAGGCAATAAAGTAACTCCCTATTCTTAATATTCCTAATACAAAGTTTCCTTATTAATCCTTGTGCTGCCGTCATTAACCTGAAGTACTCCTAAAATCTTAAAAAAAATGTTTGAATATGAAAGACTTGTAAAATAGAATTAAGCTTTATTGTTTTGGAATAGGTGTTCCTTCAAAGAAAATAATTACGTGATTGGATGAAGAGCGCAAAGGCGGTTGTCGTAATTCCTGCAAGATATGCATCGACCAGGCTGCATGGTAAATTAATCCTTCCAGAAGTCAAGGCTGTTACCGGAAGATATATTATAGAACACGTCTATCAAAATGTAAGACAGGCTAAACGAATTCATAAAGTAATTGTTGCTACGGATAATCAACTTATATACGATATTGTGAAAGGGTTCGGTGGTGAAGTGGAGATGACTTCTCTGTCGCACACCTCCGGGACAGACCGAATCGCAGAGGTGGCAGGACGATTGGATGCGGATATTATCGTGAATGTGCAAGGAGACGAACCGGAAGTGAGCGCAAACATGATCGATCAGGTCATAGATACGTTAGCAGAAGATGCTGGGGGAGTAATGGCAACTCTTGCAAATACGATAAAAGATTCAACGGAATTGGCAAATCCACATGTGGTAAAGGTCGTGCTGGATAACCACGGATATGCACTCTATTTTTCCCGTTCACAGATTCCTTATGTACGAGATGGTAAAGATCCAATCAAGGAACCTGGCGTTACTTTCCTGAAGCATCTCGGCATTTACGCCTACCGGAAAGATTTTTTATTGAAATACTCAAAACTACCCGCTTCATCTTTAGAAAATGCGGAAAAGCTGGAACAGCTCAGGGCGCTCTCCAACGGTTACAAAATAAAGGTAGCGATCACGAATTATACCTCAAGAGGTATTGACACAAGGGAAGATTTGACAGCATTTATGGAAAGATATAAACATGACTAAACATATATTTGTGACAGGTGGTGTGGTTTCATCTCTTGGTAAAGGGCTTAATTCCGCATCTATTGGGATGCTGCTGGAAAGCAGGGGATTGAAGGTAAGGCTTCAGAAATTTGATCCCTATGTGAATGTTGACCCCGGTACGATGAGCCCCTATGAACACGGTGAGGTATATGTAACCGAGGATGGCGCGGAGACAGACCTTGACCTGGGACACTATGAGCGGTTTACGAATTCCGTGTCGAACAGATATTGTAATTTTACCACAGGTTCAATTTATCATTCGGTCATTATGAAGGAACGCAAGGGGGAATATTTAGGAAAGACGGTACAGGTAATTCCCCATATTACCAATGAAATCATTGAATGCATACAGAAACTTGACGGGCCGGACACGGACGTGGTTATCTCTGAAATCGGTGGAATTGTGGGTGATATAGAAAACCAGCCATTCCTTGAAGCGATCAGACAATTTGGTCAAAAGGCAGGCAGGGAAAATGTGCTCTATATTCATTTAACACTCGTTCCCTACCTCAGCGCTGCGGAGGAGATAAAGACAAAACCCACACAGCACAGCGTGGGTATGATGCGGCAGGCCGGTATCCAGCCTGATATTCTTATTTGCAGGATGGAAAAACACCTGAGTGCAGAGATAAAAGAAAAATTATCGCTCTTTTGTAATGTAGACAAGAATGCAATTATCGAGGAGCGGGACGTAAAACCATATCTCTATGAAATTCCGTTGATTCTAGTTGAACAAGGTTTGGACAAGCTTATTATCCAGAAATTAGGGCTGAAAACCAATGGAGAAGACATCTCTAAGTGGTTGTCAATATTGGACATACTGAAAAATCCCAAGCAGGCAACAGAGATAGCTATTGTTGGAAAATACATATGTCATCAATCGGCATACGAATCAATCTATGAATCACTCATTCATGGTGGGATAGGTAATAATGCAAGGGTGAGGATGAGGAGGGTTGAGTCTGAGGATGTTGAAAAAAATGGAGCCAGGGCAAGCCTTGAAGGGGTAAGAGGCATCCTTGTGCCTGGCGGGTTTGGAATGCGCGGCGTTGAAGGAAAGATTGAGGCGATACAATATGCAAGGGAAAACAAGATTCCTTTCTTTGGTATATGTCTCGGATTGCAGTGTGCAGCTATCGAATTTGCGAGGAATGTGTGCAATCTGAAGGATGCGAATAGTACAGAATTTGATGTCAATACCCCCCATCCTGTGATAAGTTTACTGGAAGAACAGCGTAAGGTGTCTGGTAAGGGTGGGACAATGAGGCTGGGGGCACAACCTTGTATTCTTCAGGCTGAGACAAAGGCTTTCAAGTCGTATGGAAGGCAAAATATATCAGAGAGGCATCGACACAGGTATGAATTTAATAATACCTATAAAGAGATATTTTCAGCCAGTGGTATGGTTTTTAGCGGACACTCACCCAACGAACAATTAGTGGAAATCATGGAACTCAAAGACCATCCCTGGTTTGTGTGTGTACAGTTTCATCCCGAATTTAAGTCAAAGCCCACAAATCCACATCCATTATTTAAAGAATTTATACGTGCATCCCTGTCATTTTGAGTAAGGGGGTGTAATAGAACAACATTAACATCTTGCCTAGTATTTTCATTGATATAGCTTGAATTATAGGTTAATTATGTAACACTTATATTATTACACCCCCTAAGCGTGGGAATTGACTGGCATACTTTTGTCGTAATAGTTCACCGCAAAGGGCGCGGAGAACGCAGAGAAATGCGGATTCCTCCCCCTGTCCCTCTCGCGGAGGGGGATAAAGGGGGAGGGAAAAATCCGCATAACTTCTTTGTCTATTCTCTAATAACCTCTGCGATCTCGGCGTTCTCTGCGGTGAGCAGAACTGTTACCTTTTGTCGTGAGGTGTGTAAATAATTACTCAGGGGTGAATCCCCAAGGCATTTGCAATCCGGGTAAACTCTTCATTATTATGAAAGGCAATTGTAATTCTCCCCCTTCCATTCCTTTCTCTAATCATGACCTTTGTCCCAAAAAACCTTCGGAAACGGTCTTCTAAGTCCTCGATATGAGGTGTAGAAGTCTTTATAGAGGTTGATTTGTGTGGTTTAAGCTGCTTTTTTTCCATCGAGACAATCATCTCGATCTGCCTCACAGAAAGGCCTTCTTTGGTAATTTGATCACAAAGTTTTATCTGCAATTCTTTCCCTTGAACGGACAGGATTGCCCGGGCGTGTCCCATTGATAATGTTCCACGTGAAACATTATCCTGGATTTCCTGTGGCAAGTCCAGCAGACGGATATAATTGGTTACAGAACTGCGATCTTTTCCCATAGTCTTTGCAACCTGTTCCTGGGTAAGGTCAAATTTATCAATCAATTCTTTGAACCCTTTGGCCTTTTCGATGGGATTGAGGTCTTCTCTCTGGATATTTTCTATTAATGCAATTTCCAGACTATGCAGTCCATCGATATCTCGAACGATGGCGGGGATTTCTTTCAATCCAAGTTGTTTTGCTGCCCTCCAGCGGCGCTCGCCGGCGATTAACATGTATCCGTGCGAGAGGGGTCTTACGATAATCGGTTGTAAGATGCCGTGTTGTTTTATGGATTCCACGAGACCCTTCATCTCTTCGCCATCAAAGATGTCGCGTGGCTGTGCGTCGTTAGGCTGAATGTCCTTCGGGTTTAACCTCATAATTACGTCTTGCCCTGCTTCTGCCTCTATCCCAATAACACCGCCAAGCAGAGATTGTAGGCCGCGGCTGAGTTTTTCCTTTTTAGACATGATGATCACTCCTTTTATGGTTGGTTTTCAGTTGAATTTCCATCTTGGGGATGCTAGTATCTAGCCTGCTTTTTTGTGGTAAAGATGTTTCACGTGAAACATTCTCATAAGTTAGGGTTAGTGTATTCGTTTTTTTCAAAATTGCAAGGTTTTTTTTGATGAATAAATGCATATGTACCATTGCTGTTAATACTCTGAAAGAGGTTACACGACAGGCGATATTTTATTGTATTGTCTTTGGAGGTATATTGCTGATACTCTGCTCCTTTTCTTTTACCCTGTTTGCCTTCGGTGAAGAGGCGAAGATGATAAGGGAAATGGGAATATCGACCATTACCATTTGCTGCCTATGTTTAGCATCGCTGAGTGCGGCAAATGCCATATCCGGGGAAATAGAGAAAGGTACCATCATGACGTTATTGTCTAAACCCGTAAGCAAGAAATCCATTCTTTTAGGTAAGTTTTTTGGAATCCTGGGGGTTGTTTTCCTGGCATTTATAGTAATGGGTATTTTTATGACCGTTTCCTTGTGTGTAAAAGATTCTCTGGACTATCATATAAGCTTATCGGCCTCATTTGCAAAGGTTGGTTGTGCAACCCTTTTCCAACTGATATTTTCATTTTTGCAAGTCGCCATAATGTGCACGATTGCGATTGCTGGTTCTGTTTATTTGCCTCTGGTATCCAATCTTAGTTGCTGTATGTTTATCTATATCATCGGGAATATGATGCATTTTTTCCAATATCTATTTCAAATAAATGAAGGTGGTTTCCCATGGTATGTGACGGTTTTTTATGTATTCTTTCCAAATATGGAGGGTTTCAGTATCGTTGGTATGGGAAGTTGGTCTGGAAAGCCGTTTAGTTTCGGTTATATAGCATTGTTGGTGCTGTATGCTATTTTATATATGACATTTGTTACAACACTGGCTTGTGAGTTTTTCGATAAAAAAGAATGTACTTAAACAGCAGTATCTATTGTACCTGAAAGGACTTACGATTGAAATATGGTGTAATAGGAGATATCCACAGTAATTATGATGCATTAACGGCTGTTGTTGACGAGTTACGGCGGGAACACGTTGACAAAATGTTATGTGTTGGAGATATCGTTGGATATGCCGCCGAACCGTCAAAGTGTATTGATTTAGTACGTGAATTAAATTGCACTGTCGTAGCAGGAAACCATGACTATGCTGTAGTAGGAAAATTTCCTGTGAACTATTTTCATGCTGATGCGCGAGATGCAGTCGTATGGACGGCGCGGCAACTCTCGAATGAATATTTAGATTTCTTAAAAAACATGACGTTGGTTGAAGAGTTAGATGGTATCACTCTTGTGCATGGGTCATTGAATCATCCCGAATTTTTTGACTATATTAGAACGGCGGTTGATGCGCAACTGAGCTTTGATTTGTTGAAAACACCTATTTGTTTTTATGGTCATACGCATATTCCGTTAGTGTTTTATTTGAAAGAAGGAAATATCCATGTAGACAGAGGGCATGTTTTTGATGTAAAAAAAGCTGACAAAGTCCTCGTAAATGTTGGTAGTGTAGGGCAATCCCGGGATTGGGACCTCAGGTCTTCTTGCGCTATTTATGATACGGATAAAATGACTGTGGAGATTCGGCGAATTAAATATAATATCAACAGTGCTGTGGAAAAGATTTATTCAGCAGGTTTACCCAAAGTAAATGCCTTACGATTAATGTAGAATACTAAAGTTACTCGATAAGTATACGATTGTATTTAACTAACTGATCACAAACTTACTTAAAGATGTACCAGGTAAGCTGCATCTATATGGTCTAATTTCTCAATCTGCTGGAGACATTCCTGTGGTATTGCCGCATCTACATTTACAATTGTGATGGCGTTACCTCCGCTTTCTTTCCTCCCAAATGTCATGTGGGCAATGTTTATTTTTTTATTACCCAGAACGCACCCGATATTCCCAATTAAACCTGGTTTATCCTTACCAAAGAGGATAAGCATATGTTCGTCTAGCGCAGCCTCTATGCCATAACCGTTGATAGCGACTATCCTCGGCTCGTTTTTCCCAAAGACCGTTCCTGAAACTGTTGTTTCACCTTCCGGGGTGTTTATTTTGACTGTAACGAGGCTCGTAAAATCGCTAACACCTGTGGTGGTGGTGACATTAATTTTGATACCGCGTTCTGCTATAAAATGGGGTGCGCTAACTAAATTAACACCCTCTTCAAGGGCAGGCTTGAGTAATCCGACCATAAGACTATCGGTAACAAGGTTGATATTCTTCCTGGTAATTTCGCCCGTATAAATAATATCTACATTTTGTAAACCCCCCTTTGTGATCTGCATGAGAAGCGATCCCATCTTTTCTGCCAGTATTATATAGGGTTTCAGGATGTTGTATTCTTCCTGATTATAAGGAGGTAAGTTTACAGCGTTTCTGAAACCTTTTCCCGTGAGTGCATCGGCCATTTGCTCGGCTGCTTCAACGGCCACCGCAAATTGTGCCTCCTCGGTAGAAGCGCCTAAGTGAGGCGTTACTATTACCTGTTCTAATTCGAGGAGTTTGTTGCCAACAGGTGGTTCTATATCAAATACGTCTATTGCGGCGCCAGCAACTTGACCATTTTTAATGGCGTTGTACAGGTCTTCTTCGGAGATGATTCCGCCTCTGGCGCAATTGATAATACGAGCGCCCTTTTTCATAATCGAAAATTCCTTCTGAGTAATAAGGTTTTTTGTCTCACTATTAAAAGGGACGTGAATTGTAATATAATCAGCCTGTGAGAGTAATTCTTTCAGATTCTTTACGACATGGATACTGTATTGTGATGTAACTTCTGGCGAGATAAAAGGGTCATGGCCGATCACCTTCATCTCTAAAGCCACGGCGCGTTTTGCGACTTGTCTTCCAACCCGCCCCAATCCAATAATACCGAGGGTTTTCCCGGCGATTTGTATACCAGTAAATTTCTTCCTTTCCCATTTTCCTGCTTTCGTCGAGGCACAGGCTTGAGGGACAAAACGGGAGAGAGAAAAGAGCAAAGCCACGGTATGTTCAGCAGTCGAAGTAATGTTGCCTTCCGGGGTATTCATGACCACGACGCCTTTTCTGGTAGCGGCCGGGACGTCTACGTTATCAACTCCGACGCCCGCACGGCAAATGGCCTTTAGCCTTTCTGCGTTTTGCAACAGCGGGGCTGTAATCTTTGTGCCGCTGCGTAGTATAATCCCCTCGCACTCGTTGATAATAGTTTTTAATTCGTCTGCTTTTATACCGGGTCTTTTTAATACTTTGAGTCCTGCCTTTTCCAGTATTTCAATGCATACATCTGGAAGTTCATCTGCGATTAAAACCTGCATGTTATCCTTTCTCAAATAATAATTGTCTTTGAAAACAAAACTACATAGAATAATTACAAAATGATCATTCTTGATGATAAGCAAAACAAACCAGGGTTCTATTGGTTATGTTCATACAATGAAATTTAAACAGACATGTTAACAATTTTATATTTTAAAATCAATTTTAAACTAATTGTCTTTACTGTGCGGATAAATATTTGAGATGGGAAGATTTTTTTGTTAAACTACCTATCGTCTTTTTAAAAACTACATATTTTTAGAATGGAGTATTATTAATGAAAGGTATGCTTTCTGTATTCTTAATAAGTGTGTTTTTACTCTTCGGCCTTTCAGGTGTAAAGAATGCGGATGCCCAGGAAAAAGGCGGATCGCAGGATGTCTTGAAGGAGTTGGATGAGTTCCAAAGATCCCTTTCGAACTGGATGAAGAATTTGGATACAATAGGGTCACAGTTTACGGTACTTCAAAAAAATGTTACTGAGAGTTTAGCCCCTTTAAAAGAGTTTGATAAGATGATAAAAGGAATTGACGAGAAGTTAAATAATAGCATGTCGAAGATGGAGTCACTTGAGAAAACTGCGTCTGTTGCTGAAGTCAAGGGGATGCTGGATTCCTTTGGTAAGACCTTCGATGTATTAAAAAAGTTGTTGTCAGATATTACGAAACGGGTTGAGGATCAGGAAATAAAAACTTCGGTACTCGAGAAAAGATATCAAGAGGCGCAAAGACCGTTAGATCCGATTAAGAAGGCTATCGAAGATTTAAATAAGTTAGTGACGGATAAATTGGGTGAGCAGGAGAAAAAAGTTACTTCTATTGAAGACAGCATTAAAACACGCGTAGCTTCTTTAGATAGTTCGATGAAAACCTTTGAGGGGCAAATGAAGACTGTTTCGGATTTGGAAATGCGGATGAAAAAAGTAGAAAAAACAGGCGGTGCGAGTCCTGGCACAGCAACAGCCGGGGTTCCTCCTGCCGCGCCAGTGCAGGCAGCAATGGCAACCGAAACGGCAAAGGTTGCAGAGGGAACAGAAACAGCCGCTGTAGCAGAAGTAGCAAAGGAACGCATTCCAACACCTGAAGAAGAGGGCTTTAAAGAGATGGAGGATGGTTTTTATATACGAAATGTCAATCTTCTTCCCTTTGGATCTTCCTCGCAAATTAAAGGGGAGATAAAGAATTTCTCGGATAGAGACAGGAGTATCGCTGCGTTTACAATTAAAGTTTATAATGCTTCTGACATACTTTTATTTACGCAGGATTTTTCAATCAAGACTTTCAAGAAGGGGGATATCAGGGCGTTCAGCGAAATTATATCAGGATATACACCCCTGGATATTGCAAAGTATGAGATTATGCCGAAAAGGAGATACTAAAATTTGAGTAAATACAAAGGTTTCATAATTTTGCTTTTCGTATATTTTATAGGCGCTTATTTAGCGGGAAAATTGTTAGCCGAAGAAGAAAAGCGTCCAATATCAAAAGAGTCGTCTGCTGCCGTAGAGAAGTATCCTGATATGGTCTTAATACCCGCCGGTGAGTTTACTATGGGTGATAACACACGGTATAATTGGACTTTTATGTTGGCGTATAATATCTATGACGGGCCTGAGCACGTTGTTTATTTGGATGCTTATTATATTGATAAATACGAAGTAACTAATGAGCAGTATAAAAAATTTGTAGAGGAAACCGGGTATCGTATACCACGTTGCTGGAATGATGCCAGGTTCAATCGGCCCAATTATCCGGTTGTAGGGATTACGTGGGACGATGCCGTTGCATATGCAAAATGGGCGGGGAAGCGATTGCCTACAGAAGCTGAGTGGGAAAAAGCCGCAAGAGGCACAGACAGGCGTTTATGGCCGTGGGGAAATAAGTTTGACAAAGAAAAATGTAATGTATGGGAATCTCTAATTAAAGAGACAAAACCTGTAGGGTCTTATGAAAATGGTAAAAGCCCCTATGGGTGCTATGATATGGCGGGGAATGCGTGGGAATGGTGCAGTGATTATTATGACCAAAACTACTATTATGCCTCTCCCTCAAAAAATCCTCAAGGTCCAGAAACTGGGCAGCAGAGGGTTATTCGAGGAGGCGGCCTTCTTTACTTCGGACATTATGCACGTTGTGCTGCACGGTATCGGGTTCCGCCATATGCCCAAAGTCCTCAAATCGGACTTCGCTGTGCAAAAACACCTGAAAAATAATTATTACTCAGTGTATTTTCTCAAAATGTACCTTTAGTTCGTCCCCTTCTTTCACTAAAGATTCTAGAAATAAGTTCACTTCGAGTGTTGGGTATTTTTCTATTAATAGTGCCCTTGCATTCCTTAAATCAGCATAAAGGTTTTCGTTTTCAGCTATTTCTGAACCAAAAGATGCAGAGCCTCCGTATGCACCGCAGTCTTTGTGGCTAATAATGACAACTTGATTTATGAGATGAAGTTTTACAGAAAGGGCGAATTTGCTAAAAAGTAGTTCTCGTGTTTCCGGGTTTACCAGATTATAGATGCCGCCGGGTATAGAAATATGATCGTAATTGTCTTTCAATCCTAACGTTTCGTTAATAAACTCTTGGTTTGCAAAGGCATAACGGTAATCAATACAGGTAATAGCTAAGGTATCACAATCAGACCTTGCAGTTTCAGGGTTTGTTGTAGTGGCTATTTGCTGGTTATTTAGCAATAGATCAGTCGAAGAGGAATTGTTATAAGTACAACTTATTGGAATGAGAAAAAACAGGGCGGTAACAAAACAAATTGGTTTCAAATTTTTTTTCATGGAAGAGCTTTCAGATTATTGTATCGATTGATTTCATATCACGATTTTTTGTAAAGTTTTTTAACGTTATAAAATTTGCTTAAAGTTGTAGATGCGCTTATTATCATTGAAGTAAACCGTTCCATAATACAAATCTACCCTTAGATGAGGGAATTTTATTCCAAATAGTCTGCGAGCCTTTTTTAAGTCTTTACAGATAGTTTTGTATTCAACTGCTAGTTCCGGAAAGTTATTGGAGCCACCATACCCAATAGTGCAATCTTGATGTGCAAGGATAACGACACGTTTCACGCGATGGAGGCGTACAGAAATACCGAACGTATTCAGAACGAGGTCTCTTGTTTTTGAATCCAGAAGACTGCGTATAGAACCTGGAATGGATATATAATCATACTTTCCTTTTAATCCCATCCTGTCATTTATAAATTCTTGAGTGGCTGTGGTAAATCGAAAATCAGTACAGGTAATTACTAAAGCATCGCACCAGTGTTTTTTTTCATCAAAAAACGTCGAATACTTAACTTGTCGTGGTTTTTTATCGTCTGCTAGTTCGTCTGATGCTAAAGAAGAGTTGATTAAGAAAGCAAAAGTGGTAATAAATAATACAATTATGATCGCATGGACTTTTAAAATTTTGTTGGTAATTTTCATATTTAGTCAGGATAGATAAAGTTTGAGTAAATAAGTTATTTAAACTAATCTGCTGTAAGTCGCAAATCCCATTCCATGGTAAGTGGTTGGATATAAGTGCTTTATTTACAATATTATAATATAGATGCTATGCTTCTATGAAATGTTACATTAGGGAAAAACGGCGTAAATGAACCGTTTTGTGTTTGCAAAAATAACAAATGGATAACGGTTATTTTGGTTTTATAGTGTCTGTGCCTTTTGGCTGGTTTAGCATTTCTTGGATTTGTTTAAATGTCTTCGAGTCAACACGAAGCTTCCCTTTCGTATCAGTGACACCAAGTCGCGTGGCCATATCGTCAATGTCGAGCAAGTTTAAATCAAGACTTGAGATACTTAGGTCAGCCAGGTTGATGTTGCGCGCTGCTTCCATTGCAACAATAATATCACCTCCCATACCTGCAAGGGCCTCTCTTCGAAGTCGTTCACCTTCCGCTTGTGAATATTTAATTAAAAGAGTGCCGCCTGCTTTGCGTTGTTGTTTGTAAAGATCGCCTTCTGCTTTCTTCTGTACCAGATATTTATCGGCTTCTGCAAGTATCTCCGTGATTCTTTTAGAAGTTTCAGCATCGAGAACGGTAAGTGACCTTTCTTTGTCACCGGTAATTTTTTGAGCAATAGCTTCTGTGTCTGCATCTATAGTTTGAGTAATACCTCTTTGTTCGGCAGCGAGCGTCTTTGACTTATTTAAAACATTATCAAGTTCCGCTAATTTGATATTTTTAATTTTCCTTTCAAGCTGTGGGTCAAATCTCATTTCAAGAATGAGCACATCAACAACATTGACATGACGAGGAACAAGTCTCTCGATAAGCAGCGTTTTGCACTCCGCAGCCCTCTTTCGTTTTTCTTCAGGGTTATACAAGTCGCGCTCCACCATCCTTCCAAAAATGCTTCTTGCGATGTCACGTGTTTCATTTTCTACAATAACTTTATACCGCTCACCCACACCGATATTCTGACGTAACTTCCAGGCCTCCTCCTTCTTGATTTGGTACTTTACTACCATGTCTACCGAGACATCATAATCGTCTGCTGTTCTTACCGCCGCTTCCTTTCGCTCATCCCGCTGTCCCATATAAGATGGTTCTTTTGCGAGTTCAAGGGTTTGGACAGTGCTATCATAAAGATCCCATTGATCAATGCCGGAAACTGCTCTGTGCCAGCCGGGACTATAATCCTTATGTACAATACCCCTGGTTACACCCCAAATGCGCGTCCTCACACCTACCTGATCAACACCAACCTTAATCACGAAGAATTTTATACCAACAATAAATAGAGTAACAAAAAAGAAAATTCCAATAGGAATGATATATTTGGTCGTAAGTTTTCCTATGTGCATTTTCACCTCTTCTCGAATAGCATTTTTAATGTATAGAGTGTATTGTACGTAATTATTATGGCGATTTATCAGGTCCCGGTTTTAATGGACTGACCAGCGCGGCGTCTGGCGGTTCCGGGAACATGTAATCAATCTTTGGCGAATCTTCAATGTACTTGAACCTCTGGATGCTTTGAGGTGTTTCTATACCCTGTCTGACAATTGGTATGCTGCGGATAATGGCCTGTTTTAAACGTTTGGCATATTCGAGTCTAACCATGTTCCTTCCGCCTTCACCTTCCAATGCGTTGCGTAAAGCCTTAATACCTTCTGCATCGGCCTTTACTGTTGCAAGAACTGCTTCTGATTCTTTTGCAAGTCTTTCATATTCAGCATCGGCTTCATATCGTTTCTGAATTAAGTAGGCCTCTGCATCTTGTTTTTTTGCCTCAGCGCTACCTCTTGCATCCATAATACGTTTATCACAGTCACCTCTAAACCTTGCGACTTCTACCTCTAACTTTTTCGTTTCCTCAACTATGATTTTTTTCTGATTTTCTCTGGCTGCGGAACCCCTCATTTTTTGTTCTTCGACTTCCTTATCAGCCAACCTACGCTCCTGTATCTTCTCGGCATATTCACGATAATAACGATAATCAGAAAGGTTAATAGACGTAATATAAAAACCATGAGTCTCTAACATTTTATTGATTTCTTCTCGTGCTTTTTGTGCCTTCTGATCACGCAGAGAGGCAACCGGGAATTCGCCCAATGTTAATTCTCCGTAGCAGTAATAACAAATGGTACGTGCATAATCATATAACCATTTTTGTTTAAAGATATTACCAACACCTGTATTCTGGATAACTTGGACTGCAAAATCAGGGTTTAATCTATATTGGATTTGCAAATCTAATACAACATCACCACCATCTATGGATTTCATGATAAGCGGAATTCCTTGTGGGTGCTTTTCGTCTATCTCTGCTGCTGTCATTTTTAAGACTTGTTCGCGTTTGTCTAATACATATATATCCTGAATAAAAGGATAATAAAGAATAGCGCCAGCCCGATTGACTAACTTTATACCACCCGTAAGATTATTTACAACTACAGCCACTTCGTCAGCTGCTATTTGTTTCCAGCTTAATTCTCTTCCACCATATATTCCACCTGCTATAAGCACCAAGGTAACAACAGCCATGATGATCTTGCGATAAATATAAAAATGCCTGACGTTTGGTTTAAAATGTTTGTCCATGTCCATATCGTAGTCCTAAGTTATTATTTTTACCAAATATATTAAGCATTGATGATAGATTTTAAGTTTTGAATTATAAAAACATGTTTCTGTAAGGTCAATAGAAAATTAAAAAACATGGTGTCTTTGGTTGGTTCAGCATTTATAACTGTATTAGTAGCAATAAATTTTTCTAAATGCATTATTAAGAATTCTTTATGCTGTTTTTACTAGCTTAATTAAATCAAAGCATGGTGCAACATGATGCAAATTGTAAAAAATATTTCACTTGTGAAATATAAATACAATTAATCTCTCGTTTTTATCATCCGGTATGTAATATAACTGCTTTATTCTAAGCAATGGCTGTGTAAATATTAATGCCCTATTTAGTGTTGGAAAATGTGTTGGGAATGGTATTTGTGCATCTTCTTGCTGTAATATTGCTGTAATATTCACGGTTTTGCATGTAAAAGTGCCAGAGATGGTGGCTTGTTGGCTAAAAACTGTCGATGTCCAATGAGTTGCTAAAGTGAGTTGTTCTTCTGTGTTCTTAGTCTAGCTATGCATATCGTAAACTCACAGGAGGTGTCTAAGAAAATAGGAAAATAAAAATTTACTTGACACTTTTTACTTTCGTAAATATAATGTGCCGACCAAAATTTATTGTTTATGCAGTGTTTTTTAAAAGCAAGAGAAGTAAAAACGTAAAACATGAGGAGGGGAAAGGAGGCCGGTTACTATAACTAATTTATAGTACGTTATGTTTTTATTTTTTGTTATGTTTTTATTTTAAGCCGTGTCCTCATGAAGATGGGGATTGGGGTCCGATTGGTTTTATTTAAGAAGGGGAGGAAAAAATGAAGAATGGTTTGTGGAAGACTTGTATTGGTGGTTTTGCAACTGCCGTCTTCTGCGTTGCGACTTGTGCCCAGTCTTTCGGGGCAGATGCCAAGTCGATTGAAGATATGGAAAAGGAGTTGAATGCCTTGAGGTCGTCTGTTTCAAGCTTGACGGAACAGATTGAGTCTGTGAAAAGTGAAAAAGCGGTGGCGTCTGTGTCTTCGGATACAAAAGAAGACGTAGAGGCATTAAAGAATGAAGTTACTACATTAAAAGAAGAAATGAGAACTGCTGCGCAGGCTGAACAGACACTGAAGGCAGAAGACATTGCTGGCAATGTTTATTCTGAATTTGCCAAGAAGGTGAAGCTTGGTGGACAGATCAGAACCAGGGCTGAGTATGCCAATGGTTTTTATCAAACTCCGTCGAGCAATGCCACATTACCAGGGGCAACAACTTCTTTAGCAACAGGTGGTGTGGGTGCAAGGGGTGAATCAACAGATGACAATTATGTTATGAACCAGACAAGGCTCTGGGCTGATGCAGATGTTAACGAGCATTTAAGGGTGTTTATCCAATTGCAGGATTCGAGGACGTTTGGCGCTGAGGGAACTACGGTTGGATTTGCAAACGCCGGCGTTGAAAATAGTATCCTCGATATTCATCAGGGCTATTTTGACATAAAGAAGCTTTTTGACCTTCCATTAACGGTAAGGGTTGGTCGTCAGGAAATCGTATGGGGTGACCACCGTGTGATCGGTAACTTTGTGTGGTCTAACTATGGTCGAGTTTTTGACGGTGGTCGGTTCCTGTGGGATACTGACACTATTCATGCCGAGGTAATTGCCACTACGGTAGACGAAGATGGCTACTTTGGTAATGACGGCAGCGGTAACTCAGATGAGAGTATGTATGCAGCACAGTTAGCATTTAAAAAGCTTGTTCCAGGCGCATTGTTAGAGCTTATGTACATACAGAAGAACGATCAGGATGATACTTCTAACAGTGCAACTGCGAACGGATTTGCAGTTGCTGGTGATGGCTCTGGTGTGGTGATTCATGACATTGGCGCAAGGATCGATGGTAAGATACCCAATCTGGATGCCATAGATTACACATTGGAAGCTCATGGCCAGTTCGGTGATTACGGTGGTCAGAGTCAAAGGGCATGGGCATTTGCTGGTAGGACAGGTTATACGTGCAAAGAGGTTGCCTGGAAGCCACGCTTTGGTGTTGAATATGATTTTGCATCAGGTGACGATGATCAAACAGACAATGAACATGGTACCTTTGATAACCTTTACCCAACAAACCACTGGCAGGGTAATTATGGTTTTATCGATTTACTCTCATGGCAGAACATACATGACTTCAGGAGTAACATAAAGGTTTCACCTACCAGTAAGATGACGGTGCAGGTTGACTATCATTATTACTTGTTAGATGAGGAAGCAGATGGTTGGTATCTTGCAAATGGTTCCCTTGCTACTGCACGTCCAGCCGGCGGTTTTACATCTAACGATGACAATCTGGCACAGGAAGTGGATTTGACGGTAAGTTATGATCTGTATAAGAATGTAAAGATCCTTGCTGGATATTCCTGGTTCGGTGCTGAAGACTGGATCGAGGATAACGTCGGTGATATTAATACCAGTTGGGGTTATTTACAAACCACAGTTACATTCTAATAGTTTAGTGGTTGTTTTATGAAATAAACATTTGATTTTAGAATGTTTTATTAAGGTTTGCAAATGGGTGTTGCTTCGGCAACACCCATTTTTTTTTGTAGAAAGAGAGTTTTTTAAATCTTGAAAGTCAGTAGAATGAATTGTATTCTATGTTGAATGTAATCTTTGGGTTTAATTTTATTACACCAATACTACTTGTTATCCAACAATAAAAATATTGCTGTGAATTGAATGTGATGAATCAGAGAAAAAGAGATCAACCAGATCGATATTATCCTGACTTTGAAGAATTTAAACAGTTAGCTACAAAAGGTAACATTGTCCCTGTTTACCGTCAGTTATTTGCAGATACGCTTACGCCTGTTTCGGCGTTTCAAAAAGTTTCTGATGTAGAATACGCCTTCTTGCTTGAAAGTGCAGCAGGTGGAGAAAAGATTTCCCGATATTCCATTCTAGGTATCAATCCATTTATCAAATTTACTTCTTACGGTCAACGAATTGAGCTAAGGAGGGGAGATAATGACGCAGAAGTAATTCATGCTAAAGATCCTTTGGAGGTGTTGAATAAAGAGATGAGGGCTTTTACGCCTGTACCGGTGAATGGATTGCCTAAATTTTTCTGTTGTGTCGTTGGGTATATTGGGTATGACACGATACGATATTATGAACAGCTACCCAATATTCCAAAAGATGATTTGCTACTTCCAGATATCCAGATGATGTTTTATGACACGGTGATTATATTCGATCATCTGACAAAAACTATGAAGGTTGTTTTTGCTGCACAGATAGGTAAGGATAGCCTGGAAAATGTATACGCTGAGGCAATGCATAAAATTGATCTTATTATTGAAAAACTACGCACGCCTGTAATGTCTTTGAGCGACGATATTACATCAAACGGAGAAATCAATATTCCTTTTTCATCAAACTTCGAAAAGGCTGATTTCCTTAAGGCTGTAGATCGCTGCAAGGAGTACATTCGCGCGGGGGATATATTCCAGGTGGTAATTTCCCAGCGATTAAAGACACGAACGCATGCTGACCCATTTAGCATTTATCGTATCTTGCGGGTAATCAATCCTTCCCCATATATGTTTTATCTAAAAATGGGAGATCTGAAGCTCATAGGGTCTTCTCCAGAGGTTATGGTGAAGGTCGATGGGAAAAAGATCATTGTACGACCAATTGCCGGTACGCGGAGAAGAGGGCGGGACGATTCGGAAGATGCGCTGTTTGAACAAGAATTGATTGCCGATCCAAAAGAGCGTGCTGAGCATATTATGCTCTTGGATTTGGGAAGGAATGACGTGGGAAGGGTGTCACGCTATGGGAGTGTGCATATTGATGAAAAAATGGGGATTGAAAAGTACTACCCCGT
>Ga0082335_1003114_pt1 | contig 28317 bp, 30 predicted proteins | sample Subgrocontami58m_FD_72375 | JGI IMG/M metagenome (GOLD analysis project Ga0082335, IMG submission 72375) | Subsurface groundwater microbial communities from S. Glens Falls, New York, USA - GMW37 contaminated, 5.8 m (SPADES assembly) (version 2) ...
TGCGTGACCCGCAGAAGGAAGTCGCTCTACGCAAGAACAGGGCGTCCGCACCGGCGCAGCCCGCGCCGGCAGGCCGTCCGCAGGCGACCTCCGCGCCGGTTCCCACTGCGCCCGCGCCGGCCGCACCTGCGGCTACACCCGCGCCCGTGACTCCCATCGCCGAGGCGCCGGCTTCCGCGCAGGGGGCGACCAATGGCTAAGCGCATCCGCGCCACGTGGGTCAAGAGTTCCATCGGCTACGCCGAAGACCAGAAGCGGACCGTCCGCGCGCTGGGACTTCGGCGACTGCACCAGACCGTCGAGCACGATGACACCCTCGCAATTCGGGGCATGGTGGAAAAGGTAAAGCACCTGCTCCGCGTTGAGTGGGTGGACGCGACCTGAAGTAGAGGTCTTACACAATGGTCAAACAGCATGAGATCAAGTCCCCGGTCGGGGCGCGGCACCGCAGGAAGCGCGTGGGCCGAGGCATCGGCAGCGGACACGGCGTCTATTCCACCAAGGGCGTAAAGGGCCAGAAGGCCCGCACCGGTGGCAAGAGCGAGATGCGGCCCGGCTTTGAGGGCGGACAGCTCCCTCTCATCAAGCGCATGCCCACCAAGCGGGGCTTTCATAATCCGCACCGCGTGGAGTACGCGGAAGTGAACGTGAGCAAGCTGGAGACCGCCTTCGCCGGCGGCGCCGAGATCACGCCGGATGCGCTGGTCAAGGCCCGCGTCGTCCGCGACCTGAAGAAGCCCATCAAGGTGCTGGGCGAGGGCGACCTGACGAAGGCGTTGACGGTCACGGCGAACAAGTTCACCGCCTCCGCCAGACAGAAGATAGAGGCGGCGGGCGGAAAAGCCGTCGAGGTCGTTTCCTAACGTGACTACGCAAACGCAGGCCGCAGCGCCTCGCATGCTCCAGGCGATGGTGGACGCGTTCCGCCAGCCAGACCTGCGGGCACGCCTTCTGTTCACCTTCGCCCTTCTGGTGATTTTCCGGCTGGTGGCCCATATCCCCGTTCCGGGCGTGGACGTGGCCGCCATGAACCGGTTCTTCCAGGGCAACGCCCTTCTGGGCATGCTGGACCTGTTCACGGGCGGCGCCATGCGCAACCTGAGCGTGGCCGCCATGGGCGTCTATCCCTACATTACGGCCACTATCATCATGCAGCTCATGGTGCCCGTCATCCCAAGCCTGGAGCGCCTCTCCAAGGAAGGCGACCAGGGGCGGGCGCAGATCAACCGCATCACGTTCTGGCTCACCATCCCGCTGTCGGCGCTGCAGGCGTACGCTCAGCTGTTCGTCTTCCAGCGCGCGGGCATCATTCCCGGCTTCGGGCTGAGCGGCGAGAACCTGCTGCCCACGCTCGCGATGGTCGCCTCCATGACGGCGGCCTCCATGTTCCTGGTCTGGCTTGGCGAACTCATCACCGAACACGGGATTGGCAACGGCGTTTCCATCATCATCTTCGCCGGCATCGTGGCGAGCCTGCCGCAGATGCTGGGGCAGTCGTTCCTGCAGGGGGGAAACCCCATAGGCCTGGTGATGTTCTTCGGCGTCGGCTTCCTGATGGTGCTGTTCATCGTCATCTTTACTGAAGCTCAACGACGCATTCCCGTCCAGTACGGCAAGACCCTGTTCCGCGGCGGGCAGGTCCGCCGTGTGGGCGGCTCCACGCACATCCCGCTGCGCGTGAACTCCGCTGGCATGATTCCCCTGATTTTCGCTATCTCCATCATGATCCTGCCCGGCACCCTCGCCAGCTATTTCATCGGCGTGCAACCCAAATGGGTGTCGGACTTGGCCGTGTTCATGCAGCGTCTGTTCGCGTTCGACAGCCTGTTCTATCAGACCTTGTATTTCCTGCTCGTGGTGGCCTTCGCCTTCTTCTACACCATGGTCATCTTCCAGCAGCAGAACCTGTCGGAGAGCCTCCAGAAGAACGGCGGCTTCGTCCCCGGCATCCGTCCCGGACGCCCCACACATGAATACCTGATGCGCGTCATCACCCGCATCACATGGGGCGGCGCGGCCTTTCTGGGGCTGGTAGCCATCGCTCCGTATATCGCGACGCTGCTGACGGGCGTGCAGGGCCTGCAGCTTTCAAGCACCGGCCTGCTCATCGTCATCGGCGTGGTGCTGGACACCATGCGTCAGCTGGAAGCCCAGCTCCTCATGCGCCACTACGAGGGATTCATTCGCTAGTATGTACGTTATCCTGTTGGGCGCCCCGGGCGCCGGGAAAGGGACGCAGGCCGCAACCCTGCAGCAGGAGTTGCGCCTGGCGCACGTGGCGTCCGGCGACCTCTTCCGCGAGCACCAGCAGAAGGGCACGGAGCTGGGGCTTCTGGCCAAGTCCTACATGGAAAAGGGCCAGCTTGTGCCGGACGAGGTCACCATCCGCATGGTCTTGGAGCGGATTGAGCGGCCTGACTGCGCCCAGGGGGCCATCCTTGACGGCTTCCCCCGGACACTTGAGCAGGCAAAGGCCCTGGACCAGGCCCTGAAACAGCGGAACAAGGCGATTGACAGGGTGCTGTACATTGTCGTCTCGGAGGCGGAGCTTGTCCGCCGACTGAGCGACCGCTGGATATGCCGTTCATGCCAGACCCCGTACAACATGACGTCCGCGCCGCCCGCCGTGGCGGGCAGGTGCGACAGATGCGGCGGCGAACTCTATCAGCGGGCGGACGACACGCCGGAGACGGCGCGCAACCGCCTGCGCGTGTACTTTCAGCAGACCACGCCGCTTGTCGAATACTACCGGAAGGCGGGCAAGCTGGCGGAGATCAATGGAGAGCAGGAGATCGGCAAGGTGCGCGTTGACCTTCTGCGAAGCCTCAAGGTCACAAAACGCTAGCCATTCGCGCATGATTTCGACGGGTTCTCTGATTTCCCACCCTGTTTGCGGGGTGGACATGCACCTTACAAGATGACAAAAAGCCAGCCCGAAGAGCGGGAAGCCCGCTTGACCTGGCGCGCAATATAGTGCACAATAGAGTTTTGCCACAATGTTAGAACCCATGTTGCAGCAAGGAATAACACTCAAGTCGCGCCAGGAACTGGGGCACATGCGTCAGGCCGGAAGGGTAGTCGCTCACATGATTGACACCCTGGTCAAGGCCGTGCGCCCCGGCATACGCACCGGCGAACTGGACGCCATCGCCGAAAAGGTGACCCGCGACATGGGCGCCATCCCTTCGTTCAAAGGGTACAGGGGCTACCCCGCCACGATATGCGTCTCCGTTAACGACGAGATCGTCCACGGCATACCCGGTCGCCGCGTCCTGAAGGAAGGCGACATCGTCGGTCTGGACGTCGGCGCCATCGTCAACGGGTATCACGGAGACGCGGCGGTGACGGTGGGCGTGGGGCGCGTCAGCCGCGAGGCGGAGCAGCTTATGGAGACGACCCGCGAGGCCCTGGCGCAAGGCATCAGGCAGGCGAAGGCGGGCGGCCGGATGGGCGACATCTCGGCGGCTATCCAGAACTACGCTGAATCGCGCGGGTACTCGGTGGTCCGGGAATACGTAGGGCACGGGATAGGCAGGGCGCTTCACGAGGAGCCCGCCGTGCCCAACTACGGAGAGCCTGGCAAGGGGCTGGCGCTCCAGAGCGGCATGGTGCTTGCGCTGGAGCCGATGGTCAACATCGGGACGTGGCAAACGCGCGTCAAGGCGGACAACTGGACGGTTGTCACGTTGGACGGAAGCCTGTCGGCGCACTTCGAACACACGATTGCAATCACGGACGGGACGCCGGAGGTCCTGACCCAGCTATAACGCGGCTTGAGGGGGAGTGGATGGGACGAAGGAGTGTATGGGGAAAAAGGAAACAATCGAGGTAGAGGGGACGGTATCGGAAGCCCTGCCCAACGCCATGTTTCGAGTGCAACTGGCGAACGGGCACACCGTCCTGGCTCACGTGTCCGGCAAGATCCGGCTGCATTTCATCAAGATACTGCCCGGAGACAAGGTGCTCGTGGAGCTGTCTCCTTACGACTTGACTCGGGGACGAGTAACATACAGATTCAAATAATCATGCAAGGCATGAGCTCAGGGCCAGCGCTTGGCCCCTGGGCCTTTCGTTTGTCCCGACAGGGCATCTATTCGAGAAGAGGGAACGGCGATGAGGGTCAGGTCATCGGTCCGGGTGCGATGCGAAAAGTGCAAGATCATCCGCCGCAAGGGCGTGGTGCGGGTAATCTGCAGCAACCCGAAGCACAAGCAGCGGCAGGGCTAAAAGCCCCAGCCCCATTGGCCTTCAACGAGGAGATGTTATGGCGCGTATCGCAGGGGTAGACCTTCCAAACAATAAGCGTGCTGATATCGCGTTAAGCTATATCTACGGCATCGGCCCCGCGCTGGCGAAGGTCATATGCCAGAAGGCCGGCGTTGAACCTCACGTGAAGCTGGCGGACCTTTCCGAAGAGCTGGTCAACCGCATTCGAGAGGCCGTGGACAAGTCGTACCGCGTGGAAGGCGACCTGCGCCGCGAGGTGCAGATGAACATCCGCCGCAAGATTGAGATTAACTGCTTCCAGGGCACACGGCACCGCCGCGGCCTGCCCGCCCACGGTCAGAGAACGCGCACCAACGCCCGCACCAAGAAGGGCGCGCGCAAGACCGTCGCTGGCAAGCGCCGGGTCGCCGCCAAGAAGTAGCCTCGCACAGAGAGCAAGAGCTGAGGAGCACGTATGGCAAAGTCTGCACCTACGCCTAGAGGTGGTGGCCGCCGCCGCGAGAAAAGGCTTATCCCCGCGGGACGGGCTTATATTCAGTCCACCTTCAATAACACCCTGGTGACTCTGACGGACCCCAAGGGGAATGTCCTCTCGTGGGCCAGCGCCGGCGGGACCGGATTCAAAGGCTCCCGCAAGGGGACGGCGTTTGCCGCGCAGCGGGCCGCCGAGGAGGCGACCAAGCGCGCGATCGAATACGGCATGCGCCAGGTCGAAGTGTACGTGCGGGGTCCGGGAACGGGCCGCGAGGCCGCCATCCGCTCTCTGCAGGCGTCCGGCCTGACTATTACTCGCATCACAGACGTGACGCCCATCCCCCACAACGGATGCCGCCCGCCCAAGCGGCGCCGCGTCTAGCGGCGACCGTTCCGGGTGGTGAGCGTGCTCCGCTGGGGAAGTGATGTCACGCACCGCTTGAGACAGGAAGTGAGATAACTATGGCACGAGAAACAGGCCCGGCTTGCCGGTTGTGCAGGAGAATAGGCGAAAAGCTCTTTCTGAAGGGGGAGCGTTGCATGTCCCCCAAGTGCGCCGTCGAGAAGCGGGGCACGCCGCCCGGCGCCCATCCGTCGCGCCGGCGCCGCCTGTCGGAATATGGCGTGCACTTGAAAGAAAAGCAGAAGGCGCGCTACATCTACGGGATGATGGAGCAGCAGTTCCGCCGCTTCTTTGACGAGGCCAAGCGCCGGCCTGAAATGACGGGCAAGTACCTCATGCAGCTTCTGGAGCGCCGCCTGGACAACGTGGCCTTCAGGCTGGCCTTCGCGGAGTCGCGCAGGCAGGGCAGGCAGGTCGTGGGACACGGCCACATCACCGTCAACGGAGTCGTGACAGATATTCCATCTTATCTGGTGCGCACGGGCGACGTCATTGGCTGGCGCGAGGCTAGCAGGAAGAGCGCCTATTTCCAGGGCGTCGCCAAGGATGCGCCCCAGCGCCCGGTGCCCGCCTGGCTCAGTCTGGACAGCGGCACCATGACCGCCAAGGTAGTTGGCCTGCCGGAGCTGGCCGACACCGAGGTGAAGGTGGACGACCGCCTTATCGTAGAGTTCTACTCTCGGTAGCGGTCTTCCTCCGGAGAGCGTGAGCTTGCAGGAGCGGAAGCATTCATGACCACAGAAGAACGAGTTGCAGCGCCGCAGCCCAAGATTGGGTGCGTGGAGCAAAGTGAGACCTACTCCAGGTTTGTCGTGGAGCCGCTGGAGCGGGGGTTTGGTGTGACGTTGGGGAATGCGCTGCGCCGCGTGCTCCTCAGCTCCTTGCCCGGCGCGGCGGTCCGCAGGATCAAGATCGAAGGCGTGCAGCACGAGTACTCCTCCCTCCCGTTCATGAAGGAGGACATCACCGACCTGCTGCTGAACGTGAAGGCGATACGCCTCAAGTCTCTCTCCGGCAAGCCTGCCACCCTCTATCTGAACGTCCAGCGCGAGGGAGAGGTGACCGCGGCAGACATCGAGGCATCGGCGGACTACCAGGTGATCAACCCTGAGCAGCACCTTGTGACCCTGGACTCCCCGGACGCCCAGCTGGCCATGGAGCTTTACGCGGAGCCGGGCAAGGGCTATGTCCCGGCCACCCACGTGACCGGCATGCCCATCGGCAACCTGCCGGTGGACGCCATTTTCTCGCCGGTCCAGAAGGCCAACTTCAGCGTGGAGCGCACGCGCGTGGGCCAGGTGACGGACTATGACCGGCTCGTCCTGGAGATATGGACGGACGGCACTATCACGCCCATGGAGGCGCTGCGAGAGGCGGCCCAGATCCTGGTGGACCAGTTCTTCCTGTTCACCAACTTCGGCAAGGCGCTGGAGCGCAGCCCGGACCAGAAGCCTCTCGCCCTGACCATCCCGGCTGAAGTCTACAACACGCCTGTTGAGAAACTGGGGCTGTCCGCCCGTACACTCAACTGCCTGAAGCGCAACAACACCAACAAGGTCGGCGAGGTCCTGGAGAAAAGCCGAGAGGAGCTCCTCTCCATGCGGAACTTCGGCGAGAAGTCGCTGGATGAGCTTTACGAACGCCTCCATTCAATGGGGCTCCTTCCGTCAGAGGAGCAGCAGTCAGGCGACTCCCAGAAGGACGCCGAGGCCGTCACCGAGGCGGCTGAGGCCAAGAGCTAGTTAGGCGATACCGAGGATAATCATGCGACACGGAGTAGCAGGACGCCATCTCTCCCGGGCCACGGACCACCGTCTGGCCCTCTATCGCAACCTGGCTACCGACCTGCTGGATCACGAGAAGATCGTGACCACGCTGGCCAAGGCCAAGGAGACGCGAATCTTCGCGGAGCAGATGATCACTCTGGGCAAGAGCAAAGACCTTCACAGTCGGCGCCAGGCCCTCGCGTTCCTCTACAAGAAAGACGTGGTGGAGAAGCTCTTCACCGAGCTTGCCGAGCGCTTCAAGGACCGTCCCGGCGGCTATACTCGCGTTATCAAAATCGGGCCTCGCATGGGTGACGGCGCGATGCTGGCGCAGATACAGCTGGTGGACGCCGCTGAGAAGGCGAAGGCCAAGAGCGCGAAGAAGTAGCAGTGGTGGCTTCCGGCGCGTCGTCGGAGACACGGCGTATCGCCCTGATAGTGGAGTACGAAGGCACGCACTACCGGGGCTTTCAGATACAGAAGAGCGCTCTCACCATCCAGGGGGAGCTGCAAAAAGCACTTGAACAAGTGACAGGCGAAAGGACACGGATGGCGGGCGCCAGCCGCACGGACGCAGGCGTCCACGCCCGCGGACAGGTGGTGAGCTTCCTGACGACCTCACGGCACGAGCCTGAGGTGTACAAACGGGCGCTGAACCACTATCTGCCGGAAGACATCGCGGTGCAGGCGGCGTACGAGGCGCCCCTCTCCTTCGACGTCCGTCGCGACGCGAAGGGTCGGGAGTACCAGTACGTCATCCTGAACCGGCCGGAGCCAAGCCCGTTGTGTCGGCTCTTCGCCTACCGGGTGAACGAACCCCTGGACGCTGCGGCAATGGATGCCGCCAGCCGCCTTTTCGAGGGCGAGCGGGACCTGGCGTCCTTCACGGAGATGCTGGAGCCGGGGATTCACAGCACGGTGCGCCGCGTGTCGCAAGCGCGCGTGACGCGGCAAGGCGACAGGGTGGTATTCACCGTCCGGGCCAACGCTTTCATGCCTCAGCAGGTCCGCCGCATGGCGGGGGCGCTGACGGCGGTCGGCGCGGGCAAACTGAATGAAGCGGCGTTCCGCCGCATGCTGGACGTGCCCAGAAAAGGGACTGCGGGGCCTGTCCTTCCCGCCTGTGGACTGTATTTGATGCGGGTCATGTACCAGGACTTCCCGCCCAAGGACAAAGGGTTATGAAGAGTATTCAAACCAAGACATTTACGGCGTCGGAAAAGAACCTGACGCCACGGTGGCGCGTCATTGACGCGTCAGGGCGAACGCTGGGCCGTCTGGCCACGGAGATCGCCTCCATCCTGCGGGGCAAGGACAAGACAACGTTCACGCCCCACATCGCGATGGGCGATTTCGTGGTCGTCGTCAACGCGGCCAAGGTGCACGTGACCGGGGCCAAGCTGACCAAGAAGTTCTACTATCACCACTCCCTGTATCCCGGCGGCCTGAAAAAGGTCCGCCTGGACGAGGTGCTGGCCCAGCACCCGGAGCGTGTCATCGAAGACGCCGTGGAAGGCATGCTGCCTCACAACGCCCTCGGCCGTCGCCTCATCAGGCGCCTGAAGGTTGTGTCCGGACCGGATCACCCGTACAAGGCGCAGGTCTTTGCAGGCACCGGCGCACCCAAGGCCGCAAAGGACGCAGCGGCGGCAGCCCCGTCCGAACAGAAGAAGACCAGAGAAACCAAGAAGGCGCCCGCCCACGAGAAGAAAGAGGCCTAATTTATGCCAACACCGTCACCAGCACAGCAAGAGTACCACAGGGGAGTCGGACGCCGGAAGTGCGCCGTCGCCCGCGTGAAGCTGGTCCCGGGCAATGGGACCGTCGTCGTGAACGGCAAGCCTCTGGAGACGGCGCTTCCCGTGCCGCGGCTGCAGACGCTCGTGCTGCAAGCGTTTAAAGTCGCCAGCGCGGAGGGCAAGTTCAACGCACTGGTCAAGGTCACCGGCGGCGGCCTGACCGGACAGGCAGGCGCGGTGCGTCACGGCATCGCCCGTGCGCTGGTAGTCATGGACGAGACGCTTCGCCCAACTCTGCGGAAGGCCGGCCTGCTCACGCGGGACTCCCGCGTCAAGGAGCGCAAGAAGTACGGTCTGAAGCGGGCCCGCAAGGCGCCTCAGTACACCAAGCGGTAAAGCGTTTACCGCACCACTCAGGAGAACAAGAAGAGACGCCCCGGAATTCCGGGGCGTCTCTTTGCTACCAGTCGCTTGACTGCCCGCTGCTCTCGATATCTCGCTCGGCCCTACCCCCGCGGCAGGCCAAGCCCGCGCTGCGCCATGATGTTGCGCTGTATTTCAGATGTGCCCGCGGCGATGGTCACGGACACCGCAGTCAGCAAGCCCCGCGCCATGCGCCCCTCAAGCGGCGCGCGCTCCTCGCCCCACCCAAGCTGGCCCCGCATGCCCAGAATGCTCATCCCCGCGCGGTACAGGCGCTGGGTCATCTCCGTGCCGAAGCACTTGGACATGGAGGCCTCATAGTTCGGCACCTTGCCCTGCGACTGCATCACGGCCACCCGGTACGCCATCAGACGCGACAGGCCCGCCTCTATTGCGGCGTCAGCGAGCCGGTTGCGCACGAGGGGGTCGTCGCTCAGTGGCGCGCCGTTGTGGACTGTCTTTCGACAGTAGGCCGTCAGCTCCTCGATGACCCTCCGCGCGTGCGCGGAGTAGGCCACGCCCGACCTCTCGAAGTCCAGGGCCACGGCCAGGGTGTACCAGCCGTGGTTCTCCTCTCCCACAAGGTTGCGCGCGGGCACCCGCACGTCGTCGAAGAAGACCTCGTTGAAGTAGTGCAGGTTGGCCATCGTCTTGATGGGCCGGACGCTGACGCCCTTCGACTTCATGTCCACGACGAACAGGCTGATGCCCTTGTGCTTGGGCGCGGCGGGGTCCGTCCGGGCCGCTATCCATCCCCAGTCGGAGACGTGCGCGGCGCTGGTCCAGATCTTCTGGCCGCGGATGACGTAGTCGTCCCCGTCGCGGACGGCCTGCGTCTGGAGGGAGGCCAGGTCCGAACCAGTGCCCGGCTCGCTGTAGAGAGTGCACCAGAACCGCTCCGCGCGCGTGATGGGAGGCAGGTGCTCGCGCTTCTGCTCGTCCGTGCCGTAGAGCATGAGCGTGGGGCCAACCCAGCTCACGCCGCCGACGCCCATGTCAATGCCCGGAACGCCGTTGTACACCATCTCCTCGCGGTAGATGACCGTGTCCATGAGGGGCCGCGCCAGGCCGCCGTACTCGCGGGACCAGGAGAGGGTCAGCCATCCCTTCCGCGCCAGCTTCCGCGACATGGCGAGGGTGAAGTCCCATCTCTCTCCGTCGAACTCCTCGCCGTGGTCGAGGCCGGTGAAGCCGCGTGGAAGCTCGCGCTTCAGCCAGCCGCGTATCTCCTGGCGGAAGGCTTCCTGCTCCGTGGTCAACGCGAAGTCCATAGGGTCGTCACTCCTGCACACGATTCGGGGAAGCGCCCGCAAATCAGGGCCATTCTACCCCCCGGGGAAGCGATTGAGTAGAGGGGTGAGTCTGGGGACGGGCCGCGCTAGGGCATGACGACCATGGCAGGGCCGCGCTCCTGCGTGAACTCGCCGATGACCGCGCCCTGCACGCCCGCCTGGCGCAGTTCCCTCAGCAAACGGTCCACCCTGTCGGGCGGCGTCGCCATGAGCAGCCCGCCGGACGTCTGGGCGTCCGCCAGCACGGTCCGCCCGTCCTGCGACACCTTTTCGTCCCACCGCACGATGTTTGCCAGCGACTTCAGGTTGCGGATGGTGCCGCCGGGAACCGTCCCCTTGGCGATGAGGTCCCACACGCCGTCCATGATAGGCGTCTGCGAGAGCGAGACGCGCGCGGTCAGCCCCGTGGCCTCCACCATCCACCGCAGGTGGCCCAGGAGTCCGTAGCCGGTCACGTCGGTGCAGGCGTTGACGCCCACGCGCAGCATGACGTCCGACGCCGCCTTGTTGAGCGTGGCCATCACCTCAATGGCGTGGTCCAGCACGGCCTTGGGCGCCACGCCGCCCTTGCCCGCCGTGGTGATGATGCCCGTGCCCAGAGGCTTCGTCAGGACAAGCTTGTCGCCCGCGCGCGCCGCCGCGTTGGACACCTGCCGACCGGGCCGGATGATGCCCGTGACCGCCAGGCCGTACTTCGGCTCCGGATCGTCAATCGTGTGGCCGCCGACGATGAGCAGGCCCGCCTCGTTCGCCTTGTCCATGCCGCCGCGCAGGATGCGTCCCAGAATGTCCTTCTTCAGGCCGACCGGGAAGCAGACGATGTTCAAGGCCGTGAGGGGCTGACCCCCCTTTGCGTACACGTCGCCCAGGGAGTTGGCGACGGCGATGGCGCCGAAGAAGTACGGATCGTCTACGACAGGCGGAAAGAAGTCCACCGTCTGAACGAGGGCGATGTCCTCGGTGAGCTTGTACACGGCTGCGTCGTCGGACGTGCCCGTGCCTATGAGCAGGTTGGGGTGAGTCACGTGCGGCAGGTGCTTCAGGACCTCGACCAGGTCCTCAGGGCTGAATTTGGCGGCTCAGCCCGCGCATCGAGCCAGACTTGTGAGGCGGATGTCCTCCGAAGTCGCCATAGCTGCCTCCCTCCGGTGCGGGAATGGACAACGCATGAGAGCCAGACGTGATATTGAAAATACTAAAGCATTTCATAAAGGAACGCAAACCTGAGCGTGGGCGCGCGCCCGCGCAAACGGATGCCCTTGCGGCCTTCCCCGCGTTTCCACTAGACTATGCGCCGGTGCGAGGACACACGCGAGGGCGTTCCTCGCGGAGTGGTTGTGGAGGTCCTTCGCTATGGCCTCCTCTGGTGTCCCAAATCCTTAGTTCTTTGCAAAACAGGGAGCTTCCTCTTGGAAACACTCGCCCCTTCTGGGGACAGATACCTCACCCCCTGGCCCCCTCTTCCTTTGGCAGGCTCAGGACAGGCTCTGCAGGAGAGGGGGAAGAGAACAATCTGGGGGCATCCCCCAGTCCCCCGCCCCGATGAATCAGGGTATCCCCCGGAATCATGCCGCGAATCTCTGACTCAGGACACCAGGGCGTTCTCCCGCGTAGCTCTGTACATCCCGACCGAATAACATCCATGCTCACCGCAGGCGTCATCCTCATCCTGACCTACATAGGCGTCGCCTTTACCCGCCTGCCGAAGATAAACGTGGACCGGCCCATGGCCGCGTTCCTGGGCGGAATCGCCATGGTTGCATTCGGCGTGCTCACACCGGAGCAGGCGGCATCCGCCATTGACTTCAACACCATCGCCCTGCTGATAGGCATGATGCTGCTGGTGAGCGTGCTGCAGCGCCAGGGGTTCTTCACCATCCTGGCGCACTGGGCGCTCTCCGTGGGGCGGACGCCGCGGCGGCTGCTGATTGTCATCACCGTGACCACCGCCGTCGCCAGCGCCTTTCTGGTGAACGACGCTGTCGTGCTCCTCTTCACGCCCGTGGTCATCCGCGCCTGCCACCTCATGCGCGTGAACCCTATCCCGTACCTGCTGGCGGAGGCGATGGCCTCCAACATCGGCAGCACGGCCACCATTGTCGGCAACCCGCAGAACATGCTCATCGGCATCACCTCCGGCATCCCCTTCGCCCGGTTCTTCTCGTACCTTCTGCCCGTGGCCGTCCTCTCCACCGTCGTTCTCATCCTCATCGTGTACCTGTTCTACCGCCGGGACCTGCGAGCGGACGCGGCCAGACAGGCTCCGGCGGTCGCGGACGCGGCTATAGGCCTGGTGGGCGAACGGTACACCTCGCGGCAGCTCCGCTGGTCATTGGTCGTTGTCGCTGGCGCGGTCATCCTGTTCTTTACCAGCTCCCTGCTGGGACTCAAGGTGCCGCTCATCGCGCTCGTGGCGGGCGCGGTCGCCATCCTCATCGCCCGAAGCAAACCATCCGCCGTGTTCCGCGGCGTGGACTGGGTGCTGCTGGTCTTCTTCGCGGGGCTGTTCGTGGTCATCGGCGGGGCGCGCCAGTCGGGGCTTCTGAACGCCCTGCTTTCCCAGGAGCAGGCGCTCTTTACTCCGGACGTCAGCGGCATCATCTCCCTCAGCGTCTTCAGCGCCACGGTCTCCCAGATGGTGAGCAACGTGCCGCTGACCATGCTCGTGATTCCGTTGATAAAGGATATCCAGGGTGATACACTATGGGTTACGCTTGCCGCAAGCTCCACACTTGGCGGCAACGCCACGCTGATTGGCGCGGTGGCCAACATCATCGTGGCGGAGGTGGCGGCCCGAGACGGCGTCGAGGTGCGGTTCGGCGAGTTCCTGCGCGTGGGGCTGCCCGTCACCGCAGCAACTCTGGCGCTGGCGGTGGGCGTGCTGATTGTGGAGTTCCAGATGGGCTGGCTCAGGTAGGCGCACCCAGGACTCGCCCCGATGCATCGGGTTCCGCTCAAGCCCTTACATATGGCGAGGAGGAGGGGGCATGACCTCTGACCGCAAAGTAGAGCTCTACGACACAACGTTGCGCGACGGCACTCAGGGGGAGGGCATCTCCCTCTCCGTCGAAGACAAGCTGCGCATCACGCGCAAGCTGGACGAGTTGGGCATACCCTTCGTCGAGGGCGGATGGCCCGGCTCCAACCCGAAGGACGCCGAGTATTTCGTCCGCGCCCAGAGCCTGACCCTGCAGAACGCCGTCGTCGCCGCCTTCGCCATGACGCGCAGGCCGGACGTCACGCCGGAGCAGGACGCCAGCATCCGCGCCCTTCTGGACGCGCAGACGCGCGTGGTCACGCTGGTGGGCAAGAGCTGGGACCTCCACGTCACCCAAGTGGTGGAGACCACGCTGGAGGAGAACCTGCGGATGATCCAGGACTCCATCCGCTTCCTCAAGGCGAAGGGGCGCAGGGTCTTCTACGACGCCGAACACTACTTCGACGGATTCAAGGCCAATCAGGAGTACGCGCTGCAGTGCCTCCGCGCCGCGGACGAGGCGGGCGCCGAGCGCATCATCCTCTGCGACACCAACGGCGGCGGCATGCCTTGGGAGGTCCGGGACGTCGTCAAGCGCTCCCTCCAGACCGTCAAGACGCCCCTGGGCATCCACTGTCACAACGACTGCGAGCTTGCCGTGGGCAACAGCATCGCCGCAGTGGAGACGGGCGTCTTCCAGGTGCAGGGCACCATCAACGGCTACGGCGAGCGCTGCGGGAACGCCAACCTTGTCTCCATTATCCCCAACCTGAAGCTGAAGATGGGCATCTCGTGCCTGACGGACGCCCAGCTCGCCCGCCTCACGGAGGTCTCCCGCTTCGTATCGGAGATAGCCAACCAGTCGCCGAACGCCTTCCAGCCCTATGTGGGGGCCAGCGCCTTCAGCCACAAGGCGGGGCTGCACGCCTCCGCCGTGGCGAAGGTGGAGCACAGCTATCAGCACATTGACCCGCTGCTGGTCGGCAACACCAAGCGCGTGCTCGTCTCGGAACTGGCAGGACGCGGCAACATTCTGGCGAAGGCCAAGGAGCTTTTCCCGGACGTCCCCCTCCACGGGGAGCAGGCGCGGCGCATTCTGGAGCAGATCAAGGAGCAGGAGAGCAAGGGCTTCCAGTACGAGGGCGCCGAGGCGTCCTTCGAGCTGCTGGTCCGCCGCGCCGTCGGCAGCCTGCACTCCCACTTCGAGCTGGTGGACTTTCTGGTGCTCGTGGAGAAGCGCCGGCGCCTGCCCACGCTGGCCGACGTCAACGGCGAGGTCCTCTCCGACGCGATGGTGAAAGTGCGCGTGGCCGGAGAGACCAGCGTGGTGGCGGCGGAGGGCAACGGCCCGGTCAACGCCCTGGACGCCGCCCTGCGACAGGCGCTCCTGCGGGTGTACCCCAGTCTGGCCGCGGTCAAGCTTGTGGACTACAAGGTCCGTATCGTGAACGAGACGGAGGGGACGGGCGCCAAGGTCCGCGTCCTCATCGAGTCCACCGACGGCGAGCGCTCATGGCGCACCGTGGGCTGTTCTGCTAACATCATCGAAGCGAGCTGGATGGCACTGGCGGACAGCCTGGAGTACTGGCTGCTCAAGCGCGGAGTAGAGTCCGCCTAGCCGCCTGCTATTCTCCAGCGGCAGCGAGGCATGAGGATGCGGAAGCCCGGCTCCGGAGCACCAAAGCCGACGAGCGGCCTTATGGAGAGCGAGTGGGGGCGGGCCATGGCCATCGCCTATGTGACTCGCTTCGGCATCATCGTTCGCGCCAGCCTCATCACCATAGCCACAGTCATCGTATTTCTGGGCGCCCCGTTCCTCGAAGGCTTTGACCCTGGCCCTGTTTATCTCCTGTATACCATCTCCATGGCGGTGTACGTCCTCTCGTGGCTCTGGGCGCGGCGCATACCTCTGTCTCTTGTCCGGTCTTGGATACTGGTCGCGGTGGATGTGCTGATAGTCACCACCTTCATCTATCTGACCGGAGGTCTCGCGAGCCGTTTCCCCTGGCTTTATCTTATGGTGCTCATGAGACCGGACCGAGCCCTTCGAGGGAAAGGCGCCAAGGTGGCGTTCGCGGCGACCGTTATCTTGCTATGGGGTCATGCCTGGCTGAGCTACGCGGGCATTATTCCCCCGCCTTCCGGCATCGAGGGCGTTCCCAAGTCGTATGACAACGTGTCGTCCCTCCTGAGAGCGCTGCTGTTCCACACCGTCGCGCTGTCCGTCCTAATGTTCTTTGCTACATATCTACTACATATTCACCAGCGGGACGCCTTGCGCTCCAGCCACATGGCGGTGATACGGATGCTGACCACCGCAGTGGGGGCGCACGCGCCGCAAGCGATTGGCGAGGGGGAGCGCATCGCGCGGCACGCTACGGCCATCGCCCAGGAGATGCGCGTGGGCCCGATGGAGACGGAGACTATTCGCGACGCAGCGCTGGTCTGCGACGTGGGCATGACCCTGCTGCCACAGGACACGATCAGCCAGGCCGTGCCCCTGGACCCGGCGCGCCAGGCCCAGATCATGCGCCATCCCCTCGTAGGCGTTGAGATACTGACGGCGATGGGCATTATGAAGCACGTCCTGCCCCTGGTGCGGCACCATCATGAGTTCTTCGATGGAACGGGCTACCCGGACGGCCTGTCCGGTGCGACTATTCCCCTGGGCGCGCGCATCCTCGCGGTGGCGGACGCCTATGAGGCGATGACTACGAACGGGAGATTCACCGCCGAGCAGGCCCTAGAGGAGCTGCAGCGCATGGCAGGCTCGCAGTTCGACCCGCGCGTGATCAAGGCCCTGGTCGAAGTCTGGCGCAAGGGCGCCATGGCGCCGCCGTCTCCCGCTCCCGCGGGACGCGCGCCCGTTGGCGCAGGGCGGCCCCTGGGGGCGACGGCCCTTCCCTGGACGCTGGGCATGCGCCCCAGCACCCAGCAGAAAGTGGCCACCGCGTTGCTGCGCCTGGGCGAAGAGACGAGCGCGGTGCTGAACATGGAAACGCTGGCCGGTCGCATTTGCGCGATCACGCAGGAGGCCGTTCCCTGCCCGAGCATGGCGTTCCTGCGCCACGCGATAATGAATCGATTTAGTGTGTCCTGCGGCACCGGGCGTTGGAGCGACATCAGCGGCAAGTGCGTGACTCCCGTGTCAGGACCGGTGGCGGAGGCCCTGGGAACAGGCGACCCCGTCCTCCTCGCCGACACGGCATCCACACCCGCATTCGCCGAGCGTCAGTTCGCGGGCGGAGCGGCCATCCTGCTGCCTCTCCGCCACGAGAGCGAGGTCAACGGCCTTCTTGTGCTGGAGACCCTGGAGCCACACGGCTTCACCGAGGAAGACCTGCGGCTGGCGCGGGCGCTCACCCCCTCCATCAGCCTGATGCTGGAGGTCGCGGTACTGCACCGGCGGACGGCGGAAGCGGCGGTCACGGACTCCCTGACCGGGCTGCACAACCACCGCTACTTCAGTCAACGACTCGAAGAGGAGATCGCCCGCGCAAAACGGGCCCAGGAGCCTCTGACACTGGCGGTACTGGACATAGACCGTCTCAAGCAGATAAACGACACCTACGGCCACCTGGCGGGAGACGCCACTCTGCAGCAGCTCGGCGCGGTGCTGCGGCGGGAGATGCGCGGATCGGACGTGGCCGCCCGTTACGGCGGCGATGAGTTCGTGCTCATCATGCCGGAGACGACGAAAGAGACCGGGGAGAACGTCATCCGGCGCGCGGCCCAAGCTTTCGCGTCCCAGAAGCTGGACCCCTCCGCCGGCGAGAAAGATGTGCCGATTCCCACTTTCTCGTGGGGTCTCGCCGCGTTCCCCAGCGATGGACAGAGCGTGTCCGCCCTCTTTTCCGTGGCGGACAAGGCCCTCTACCTGAACAGGGTGAGCAAGGGCGACACGACGCCTCGCCAGTCGCCCTAGTCGTGCCGCAGCGCCACAATGGGGTCCAGGCTGCCCGCGCGATAGGCCGGGTAGATACCGAAGAACAACCCCGTCATCACGGACACCAGCAGGGCCATCACGACCACGTCCAGCGAGACCAGCGTCTGAATCTGCTGCCCGTTGATCTGCTGGGTGGCGAATAACTTGGCGAGACCCCAGCCCACGCCCACACCCAGAGCTCCGCCCAGCACGCTCAGCGTCGTCGCTTCAATCAGGAACTGCATCAGGATATCCCTGCGCCGGGCCCCCACCGCCTTCCGAATGCCTATCTCGCGAATGCGCTCCGTCACGGACACCAGCATGATGTTCATGATGCCGATGCCCCCCACCACCAGCGATATGCCGGCGACGCTCCCCAGGAAAACGGTGAGGACTCCCGTCACCTGCGCGAACGTCGCCAGGATGTCCTGCTGGCTGGTCACCGTGAAGTCGTCGTCGCCCGTGATGCGGTGCCGCTCGCGCAGGATGCTGGAGACCTGCTCCTTCGCGCTATCAATCTGCTTTTCGTCCGTGACCTGCACGCTGATGAGCTGCACGTTGACGGCCCCCTGAGCGGTGCGCTGGGAAAAGAGCCGGTAGCGCACGGTGGTCAGAGGCGCCAGGACCATGTCATCCTGGGAACCCATGAAGCTGCCCCCCTTCGGGGCCAGTACTCCAATGACGCGAAACGGCCGGTTGCTCACGAGAATGGTCTGGTCAATCGGGCTGCTCTCGGGGTACAGCGTCTGGGCCACGGTGGCTCCCAGGACGATTACGGCAGAACGGGCCTGGATGTTCTGGTCCGTGATGAAAGACCCTTCGGCCAGAACGAGGTTACGCACGTCCATATAGTCGGGGGTCACGCCTACAACGCGGGTTGATACATTCTGGCCCTGGGCAACGATACGGGCTCCCGTGGAGAGCTCCGGGGCTACCTTGACGACAGAAGGCGCGGCTATGGGATCCGCCAGGGCCTCGGCGTCGTCCAGCGTGAGCGTCTGGGCCGAGCCCTGCTGGCCGCGCACCCCACCCACCGTCTGGGCGCCGGACCGGATGAAGAGCAGGTTGGACCCCACGGCCTGGACGGCGGAGGTCACGGACGCCTGGCTGCCGCGGCCGATGGACATGAGCGATATGACCGCCGCCACGCCGATGACGATGCCCAGCACGGTCAGGCCAGAGCGCATCTTGTTGCTGCCCAGCGCCTGGAGGGCTACCGAAAGACTCTCAAGTATGTTCATCAGGACGAACTCCCGCCTATACCCCGTTCGATGTCAGCGCGACTGGCGAAGCGCCACGCGGGCCGGACCGGCGGCTTTCAGCACGTCCTGTCCCGACCTGTTCGTCACCTGTTCTATCTTGTTGACCAGCCCATCCCGCAGCGTGATAATCCGCTCCGCGTATTGGGCGATGTCGTTCTCGTGCGTGACCAGGACCACGGTGATGCCTTCCTTGACGTTCAACTCAAGGAAGATGTGCATGATTTCGGCGCTCGTGGTGGTGTCCAGGTTGCCCGTCGGCTCGTCCGCCATGATGACGGCGGGGTCGGTCACGATGGCGCGGGCGATAGCCACGCGCTGCTGCTGGCCGCCCGACATCTCCGACGGGCGGTGACGCGCCCGGTCCGCCAGACCCACGCGCTGCAAGGCTTCCATCGCCCGCTTCCGGCGGTTGTTGGCGCCTCCGTACAACAGCGGAAGCTCCACGTTGCTGACGGCGTCCAGGCGGCTGAGCAGGTTGAAGCCCTGGAACACAAAGCCTATCTTGCGGTTACGCACGACGGCGAGCTGGTCGTCCGACAGGCGGCTGACCTCCGCGCCGTCCAGGGTATAGGAGCCGGATGTGGGCTTGTCCAGACAGCCCAGAATGTGCATGAGGGTTGATTTGCCCGAGCCGGAGGGGCCCATGATGGCCGCCATCTCGCCATCCCGAATGCTCAGCGTGACACCACGGAGAGCCCGCACCTCCGTCGTACCCATGCGATAGACTTTTGTTATGTCACGCAACTCGATCACGAAGCGCCCCCCGTCAAACGGTCCATATCCTAGCGGCCAGCCGGCCGCGCTCCGCCAATGCCGGACACTCCGAAGGTGGACGTCGCGGAGCCGGTGGACGTCGTGGTCCGCGGAGTCGTCTCAATGACCACAATGTCGCCCTCCGCCAATCCGTCCAGGACTTCAATGTTTTGCCCGTCAGAGAGACCCGTGACAACTTTGCGGTCCTCCGTCTGGTCGTTGACCAGCACCCTGGCAATCCGGTCGCGGCCCGACTGCCGGACGGCCCGCACGGGGACCAGCAGCACGTTTTCGCGGTGGTCCACCGTTATCTTGACCAGAACGGTCAGGCCCTGCCGCAAGGGAACGCCAAGGCTGGAAGACGCGCGCGGCACCACCTGACCAGTCGCCGTCCCGCTAGACGGCGCCCCCGCCGTGGGCGTGCGGCGCGGCGTCGTCTGACCGGTCGCTCCGGGTGCGCCGGATGTGTTATTCGGACGTCTGGACTGGCCGCTCGCGGCGCTCGAAGGAAGAATATCGAGGGTCACGTCATACGTGACCACGCCGCTCTGGGTCGTGGCGAGATACGATATCGTCCGCACGCTGCCCGTGAGAGTGACGCCGGGGAGCGCGTCCATGGTGAGCGTGGCGGTCTGCCCCGGGCGTAGGCGGAGCACGTCCACCTCGTCCACGCCGGCGTGCAACTCCGCCTTGCCGGGGTCAACGATCTGAACGACGACCGTTCCCGCGCTCACGGATGTTCCTTCTTCAACGTTCACCGCTGCCACGACGCCATCAAAGGGCGCCAGCATGGTGGCCTTGTTGAACTGGTCCTTGGCGCGGTCGAGGGCGACCCGCGCGTTGGAAAGCTGGTTTTCTTTCGTTGCAATGTCGTTGGGGTCGCCGCCAGCCTGCAGTTTCGCAAGCTCCTCTTCCGCTGTCTTGAGGCTTGCCCGCGCGCCTGCGACCGACGCTTCCGCCTTTTGCACGTCCACGGGGTCCGCGCCCGCCAGCATCCTGGCCAGGTCCTCCTGCGCCTTCTGCAGGTTGGCCTGAGCGGAGGTCACCTGACTCTGCTTGACCTCAAGGTCCGCCGGGTCCGCCTGGGACGCCAGCATGTTGTCAATATCCTTGTAGAGCTGATCCTGGTTCGTCGCAAGGGTGGAGATGCTCTTGACGGCCTGAGCGAGCGCCTCCGCGGCCCGGCTCTGCTCCCGCGCGAGCTTGTCCTGGGCGGTCTGGAGGTCCGCCGCCTTGCGGTTCAACTCCGTCTGCGAGACCTGCTGGCGGTCGAACGAGGCCTTCGTCTGGTCATAAATGGCCTTCGCCCTGTCCACCTCCACCTGAGCAAGGGGCGCGCTGAGCGCGATGCTGCCCTGCGCCGTCACGAGGCTTTGCTCGGCGGCGGTCACCAGCGTCTTGACCGCCGTGGCCTCGGCCCCTATGGTATTGAGATCGTTCCGGCGTATGGTCTCCAGACCCGCGGTGAGGTTCTTCTGGTTGGTCTTGCCCTTGTTGATCCAGTCCAGTGCGTCGTCCGCGTTGGAGACAGCCGTGAAAAGCGCGTCATGGGCGCGGGCCACATCGGGAGCCGTGGGGACAGCCGTCTGGCGCAGAATGCCGATGGCGATCGCCACCTGCCGGTCCATGGCCTCCAGAGAGTCCCGGGCGCTCTGCACCTCAGGAAATGGAATGCGGGCGTTATCCAGATTGACCTGAGCTGTCCGCAAACTGGCTCTGGCCTGGGCGACGACCGCCTGCTGTTTGGCGATGTCCGCCTCTGTGTAGGGACTCTTGACCTTGTCCAAGTTGCTCGTCGAGGCCGCCATGTTGGCTTTGGCCGCGGCGACGCTGGCCTCCGCCTTGGCGATATCCCCCGCGGTGTAGGGACTCCTAGTCTTCTCCAAAGCAAGCTGGGCGTTCTTCACGTTGAACTCCGCCTGCTGGACATCGCGCGCCAGGTCGGCGGTGTCCAACTGAGCGAGAAGCTGGCCCTTCTTGACCTCGTCGCCCGTATTCACGGGAAGTTTGGCTATGGTGCCCGCCACACCAAAGGCCAGCTTGCCCTGCGCGCGCGTGGGTATGGCCACGCTGCCGCTGGTGTTGACCGCTATCTCAAGGTTGCCCCTCCTGACCTGCACGTGCTGAGCGCCAGCGGCAGTGGCCGGCTTGGCGCTTGTCATCTGAGCATAGGCATAGTAACCTCCTCCCGCCAGAGAGAGGGCTATGACAGGCACGGCAATCTTTAACCAGCGAGAGGCCACGGACACCTCACGGTTCTAATCGTGGAACGCCGCCCATGCTAAAAGGTTAGGCCCTGTTGTCCTCAACTTGAACTGCGTGCTCGGTGATCTGCCCGCGGTCGTCTATGACGAACGCGCGCAGAACGGGGTCCCGCTCGTCGCGGAGGGAGACGATGACGTAGAAGACGTCGGGCCAGGCGGACATGGCCTGCCTGCGGTCAGTCGGAGAGGGATAGGCTTCCGTGGCCGTGTGGGAATGATAGAAACCGAGGATGTCGTCGCCGCTCTTCTCGGCCTCGCGGACGGCGGCGAGCAACTGCCTGTCGTCAATGCGGTACATCACCGGGGAGTGGAGCGCGTTGTCGGCGCGGCGGGCCTCGCTTACGCGGGAGCCTTTGCCTATCAGGATGCCGCAGCACTCGTGGGGGGTGTCCGCTCGGGCGTGGGCGATCATGGCGTCAACGTGGCGCTTCTCAAGATGCAGAGTCACGCTGGATACCCTCCTGAACGTTCGGACGCGCTCCAGGTTCTCATTATACGGCATTCACATACGGATGTGGTCATGCGGACCGCCGCGTTCAACGGGCACGCGCTCTCCACGCGCTTGACATCGCCCTTGACCCCTCGGTATAGTCTGGCTGCGCCGGATTGCGACAGGCTCAGCCGCCGGTACCCGCGAGGCCCGGACGAGCCACAGGAGATGTTTCATGGCCGTCCATGAGCGTTACAAGTTCCAGTACCTGTGGGACCAGGCCCTTCAGGTCCCGTATGAGAACCGCGAATGGAAGGTTGTCATCTACGATAGTCCCGCTCCGAAAGTCGCACGCATCACCCTCAACCGGCCCGAGCGGCGCAACGCCTTCAACGACAACCTTTTCCTGGAGATGCTGGCCGCGTACCACAGGGCTTTCGACGACCCTGCTGTCCGCGTCATCATCGTTCGCGGAGCCGGCGCCGGCTTCTGCTCCGGCCACGACCTCTCCGGCCCCAAGGACGAGCGCGGGCGCCCGGACGAGACCCCGCCTGTTCCGCCGGACATGAAGCCGACCATGCGCGATTACTACAACGTCGAGCGGCGGCGCTGCACGAAACACAGAGACATCCTGTTCCTGCCCAAGGTGACCATCGCCCAGGTCCACGGCTTCGCCATCGGCGCGGGCGAGTTCGTCGCCGCTTCCTGCGACCTGACAATCGCCGCGGAGGACGCCATGTTCGGCCAGCGTGGCTTTGGCCGCATGACGGAGGGCGTCCACAACTGGCCCGGCGCCTGGCCCTGGGGCTCCCAGTACCAGCGGGGCGGCTCCGTCCTTCAGGAGCTACGGGCAACAGACACCGCGCGCGCGCATCTGATTAACCGGGTCGTCCCCCCCGAGAGGCTGAACGACGAGACGCTGGCGTGGGCCAGGGCCATCGCTGAGCTGCCCGCGGACGCCGTCGCTCTGACAAAGGAGTTTTTGAACGGGTGCGCGGATATCTCCGGCATCAGCCGCGCATGGCGGTCCCATGCCGCCAGACACATCGCGCTGCAGTTCATCCGGTTCCCGGAGGGAGAGGTCAACTTCTACAAGCTGCGCCGGGACAAGGGACTGAAGGGCTATTTCTCGGACCGAAAGCAGAGCGCTACGCCGGAGACGCTCCGCAGCTAGGCGTCGTCACACGATCGGAGAGCATTTACGGGAAAGGGCTTCCCTATGGGGAAGCCCTTTCCCGTACGGGTCGCCAATATCGTACATGCGCTTTTGCTATACTTGCGGATATGGATGACACAGAGTTTGTTCAGCGCATCAAGCAACGGATTGAAGGGGCCACCGGGACCATCATCGAGCTGTCCATAGACGCAGACAAGCGCTCAGGCATCTCAGTGGACTTGTCTTCGCCCACGCCCAGGGTCACCTTCGGCGCTGACGCTATCAAGTATTCCGGGCTGGCGCGCATGTTCACCCAGTACACCATCCTGTGTCTGAAGGAAAAGCGCAAGGTCAGCGACGAGGAGTTCATCCATTACCTGCGCCGCAACTAGCTCATCAGGGCATGGGACTGCAGGCCGGTGATCAATGGCCACTGACGGAACCGATAATCTCTACAAAGAGATTATCCTGGAGCACTACCGACACCCTCGCAACGCTCAGCCTCTGGCGAAGCCGGACGCGACCTGCGAGGGGAACAACCCCCTGTGCGGCGACCAGGTCGTGGTGCAGGTGAAGCTGAGGCGCGGCCGTGTAGAGGACATCTCGGTCCAGAGCAGAGGATGCTCCATCAGCCGCGCGTCCGGCTCCATCATGGCCGAAGCGGTCCTGGGTAAAACGGCGTCAGAGGCTCTGGCGCTCCACCGTCGGTTCAGCGACGCGGTCCAGGGGTCCGGCCCCCACCTCTCCGGCGCGGGCGACCTGGAGGCGTTGCAGGGAGTGCGCAAGTTCCCCGGCAGAACACAGTGCGCCCTTCTTCCGTGGACCACCCTGAAACGGGCACTCGCAGCCGCCGACAAAGCCGTCCAGCGCTCCGGCGAATAGCCTTCCGCTTAGAGCATGGCCCGCCAATCCTCTAGGGGGTCGGCTGACGACCTTCGACGCGCCTGGCCGCCTCCTGCTGCCGCCACCCTTCGCGCATGGCGTTCAGGGCCGTGGGGATGAGCTGCGCCACGTGGCGCAGGCGTTCGCGGAAGACCACCACCATGGCCAGACAGAGGGCCACGTACATGGCGGCATAGGCGAGCCGCACCCGCGGGTCCGGCAGAACAAGCTGGGTGGCGAACAGCATGAACAAAACGAGCGCCTCCCAGGCTTTAAGCCGCAACGACGCCAGCAGGAACACGGCGAACAGGGACTGCGCGCTCGTCAACAGGAACTCCTCCTGCTGCCGGAAGTCCAGCGCCAGGGCGGTAGGCGCCCCTGAGGAGAAGCTGTACACGATGGGCAGCGTCCCCACCAGCAGTGTCCATTGGTTCACCTTGGCGGAAATCATTGTGGTCATGGCGGCGTTGGCCTGCCCGCGCAGGGTGAATATGCAGGCCACGACAATCTCCGGCGCTTCGGAAGCCAGAGGCGCCAGCCATTGCACCAGCAGAAACTCGTCCACCTTCAGCGCGTGGCCCATCTCAAGCAGACTCTCGGCGAAAGGCTCCGCGGCGGCGAAGATAGCCCCCGCAGCCATGAGGAACATCGCGATAGTCGCAAGTCGCCGAGGAACCTTCGGCAGCCTCGCGATGGTCGCCGGAGGCCCCCCCAGCTCCGGTTCCTCCACGGGCGCACGGGAGATGATCCAGATGTACACGCAGAAGAGACCAAGCAGAATGACAGCATCGAGCAGAGATATGGAAGCCTTGAAGTAGATGGCGAACGAGTACAGCGTAGCCAGGCCAAGGACGCTCAACTCCACCGTGTTGGCGGGCAACAGGTTAAACGTCCCTTTGCGCGTCTTGAGGAAGAACAACATGAGAATCAACGGCCAGGCAAGGCCAATAAGGAGGCGGTTGGACCCGGTCATGTTGGCCGCGGCGTACGCCGTATAAACCGGGTCCTTGCCCGCCTGCCACGCGAAGTACAGGTCCACGCTGTATTCCGGCAGGACCGCGACGACGGCCAGTATGGCGATGGCCAGGGATGGCGGTATGTCCATATGGGCCACTTCCGAGGCCCAAGAGAGGATGAACGCGCCTCCGAGAATGGCGACGCCGAACAGCAAGGCCCCGAGGTAGGGAGTCGGGAAATGGACTCCCACCAGGCGCGCGAATATGGCGGGCGCAGTGACCGCCACCGCGATAATGATGAGCGTCAGGTCCAGCCAGACCCAGCGTTTCTTTCCGTTGTGCATATCGGCAGGTCTCTCCTGATGTGATGTGTTCATCGCCCGTCCGGCGCCGTCCGGCTCGCGGGACCGCCCGCCGCTCCTCCACTCTGCTGAAGAAAACGAGTAGCCACGGGAATCAAGTTGGCTACGGAGCGCATGCGCCCGCGAGACAGGACGATGAGACCCAGGCTCCCCGCGACGTAGATGACCGAATAAATCAGCCGCACTTGCGGGTCGGTTACCGCAATTTGTGTAATGAACAGAAGGAGAATGACCAGCGCCTCCCACGCCTTGAGCCGCAGCGACGCCAGCAGGAAGACCACGAACAAGGTCTGGGCGCACGTCAGCAGAAACTCCTCCCGCTGCAGGGAGTTCAGGACGAGGTCACGAGGCGCGCCCGCGGACAGGCTGAGCGCGACGGGAATCGCGCCCGTGAGCAGGGTCCCCAGCACGAGCCGCGCGGCGATCAGGACTGCCAGGGCCTCGCCCGCATACCCGCGCCAGGTGAGCGCGCCGACCATCACGATTTTCGGTGCCTGGGCGACAAGGGGTGCGACCCACTGGACCAGAAGAAGGTCGTCGCCGGAAGCTCTGCCCGCGGTGGCCAGGGCCTCCGCGAATGGCCCGGCGGACGCCGCCAGGGACAGCGCCGCAATCAGCATGACCAGACTGACAACAACGGCGTGTCGCCGGCCAGTCCCAGGCCGGACGGCGGCGGGCCCGCCCGCCTGCCGCTGCTCCTGAAGCAACCGGGCCGCGAGCCACAGGTACAACCCAAAGACCACGATGAGAAATACGCTGTCCAGAAGTGAGACGGAGGACTTGAAATAGATGACGAACGAGTAGAACGTCACGGTGCCCAGGAAGGCCAGGTCAACGGAAACGGCGACGGGCAGGAACAGCGCACCCTTACGGGCCCTGGATAGAACGGCCAGGAACGCCAGCGGCAGCGCAAGGCCCACGAGGATGCGGTTCGCGCCCGCAAGGCTGGCCGCGGCATACGCCGTGTAGACCGGTTCCCTGCCCGCCTGCACCGCCAGATGCAGCGTCACCAGGGACTCCGGAAGCACCAGCGCAACGACGAGGAGGACGGCGCCCAAGGGAGAAGGGGTATCCCTGCGTACCGCACCGACGGCCCAGGCCAGAAGGAATGCGGCGCCCGCCACGGCCGCGCCGAACACCACCATGTCCTGATCAGATGCGGGCATGGGGGAGATGGCTGCCGCGCGCCTGACAAAAGCAGGGACGGTGAGCGCGGCGGCCACCAGGACGGGGAACCATGTCCTCATGCCTTATATCCCCGCGGCGATAACGAAAAAGACCTGCGACGCAGGTCTCCACGAGAAACGGCGAGGCGGGCTGACCAGCTATCCTTCAACCTTCACCACTCGGTACCGGAGGGTGCCCGCGGGCGCGCTCACTTGCACTTCATCTCCCGGCTCGCGCTCCAGCAGCGCTCGTCCGGTGGGCGACATGACCGATATTTTCCCCGTGGTGGGGTTCACTTCGCTTGGGTTTACCAGCACGTACAGGAACTCCTGGCTGTTGGCCATGTCACACACGGTGACGCGGCAGCCAAGCCTGACACGACTGGAGGCATCACCGTTGCCCCCCTCGATGAGGGTGGCGCTGCGCAGCTTGCCCTCCAGCTCGCGAATGCGGGCCTCCATCATGCCCTGGGCTTCTCGCGCGGCGTCCAGAGGCGCGTTCTCGCGGAAGTCCTTGTCGGCCATGGCGCGCTTCAACTCGTCGGCGACGTGCACGCGCCGGGACTTCAGCTCCTCCAGCTCCGCCTGCAAGCGGGTAAAGCCCTCCGGCGTGAGCTGCACCGCCTCCGACACTCCGACACGGGCGTTCCGGCTGTTGCGCCGCGCGCCCGAAGACCGCTTCACCTTGAGATGCACGCCCATGTTCTCGGAGGTCAGACCCTTCTTGCTGACGTACCGGAAGAATGCCTTCAGGGGTTGGAGGCGGACTCCGGCGTCCCCGTAGGAGGACGAGCAGGACTCAGCGTACAGCTCCAACTCGTGGGGAGTGAGCTGGGACAACTGCCGATCGCCCCTGCACCACCGGATGAACCGGTTGATCTCCTGCTGAGCGCCGGGCCTGTCGTGGACTGACGACTGGCCCAGATAGAGGGCAGCTATCTGTGCTATGGTAATCCCTTGATCCTGTTGAAGAGCCATCTAAACTATTGTAGGACTCGCGTATCACCCTGTCAAACAGCAGCATGGGGCCAGGACCGCGGTGTTTCCGCGTCCTTTTGCCACGGGCCTGCTAAACACCAGACGTCGCCCCGTCCACGCATCCCGCGCGCTCCTTGCGCCCTACCTACGCCCCAGCTATACTGAAAACAGGAGAAGACCACTCACGACTATGGACGATATCAGACAATTGCTGCCAAAGCTGGAAGCCCTCGAAAAGCGCTACGAGGACATCGAGCGCCAGATGGCGGACGCCGCCACCGCCACGGACTACGAGCGAGTACAGGCGCTCGCGAAGGAGCGCGCCTCCATCGAGAGCGTCGTCAGCCAGTTCCGCTTCTACCGCAAGGTGGACCAGGAACTGCAGGACACGCTTGCCCTGCTCAAGGAGGGCGGCGATGAGGAGATGCGCGCCATGGCCCGGCAGGAGGCGGAGGCGCTGGAGAAAAAGCGCGACGGCATGGTCCAGGAGCTGCGCCGCGGGCTGCTGCCGAGAGACCCCAACGACGAGCGCGACGTCATCGTCGAGGTGCGCGCGGGCGCCGGCGGCGACGAGGCCGCCCTATTCGCGGCGGACCTGTACCGCATGTACAGCCGCTACGCGCAGCGGCACAACTGGAAGACCGAAATCATGAACTCCAGCCCCACTGGCATAGGCGGCTTCAAGGAGATCACGTTCGAGGTCCACGGCAAGGGCGCCTACAGCCGTCTGAAGCACGAGAGCGGCGTCCATCGCGTCCAGCGCGTGCCCTCCACCGAGGCCAGCGGCCGCATCCACACGTCCACAGCCACCGTGGCCGTCCTGCCGGAGATTGACGACGTGGACGTGCAGGTGAACCAGGATGACCTGCGCATTGACATCTT
>Ga0082335_1003115_pt1 | contig 28317 bp, 29 predicted proteins | sample Subgrocontami58m_FD_72375 | JGI IMG/M metagenome (GOLD analysis project Ga0082335, IMG submission 72375) | Subsurface groundwater microbial communities from S. Glens Falls, New York, USA - GMW37 contaminated, 5.8 m (SPADES assembly) (version 2) ...
TGTCCGCCCCCAATTTTTCAAAAACAAAAAGAGGAGCAAATGGAAAATTCCTCCCCAAACCCCTCCTTTTCCATTTGCGACATCCGAATTCAAAAACAAATGAGCCGAAGTTTTGGCAAATCCTCTCCCCAAAAAATAGTTTTGCCAAAACTTCGTCCGCATTGAAGCCCCGCCACACTGCCCGAATACTTGGAGGGCAGAACCCCAAAAAGAAAAATGTCCTTTCCATTTTAGAAAAAATCACCCCCGCGAAAATCAGAAAAAGTAAGGAACATTTTTTCTTTTTGGGGTTGCCGAGTGAAGCGAGGCGGTGGCGGGGCTTTCTCGGAGCGTACGGGGCAGTTTCAAGTCACCACGCACGCGGAGCGTGCGACATCATTTGTTTTGGAAGTAGGTGCGAGTTTGGTACAATAGAGACACAACTTTAAACCGCGCTTGTTGTACTGTTTATAAGATTTTGCCATAATTATCCTATGTATAAACTTCTCCAACTTGCCCAGTCTTATGATCCTTTGCAGGACCCCGCTCTAAGGAATGTAAGGATCCCTCCCTCCGCCGAAGCCTTAACCCTGGGCAGGACTGCGGATCTGCTGGGTATAGTCAGCAACTATCTAATCTCTTTTGGCGTAATCTTTGCCGTTATATTCATAGTCTGGGGCGGTATTTCATTTATGCTTGCGCAGGGCGGGAACACAGATGCGGCCAAGACAAGGACAACCAATGCTATCATCGGAGCGGCAGTGGTTCTGGGCGTAGGTCTTATTCTAAAAACCGTAGCCGCAGTAATTACTCAAAGATTCTTTTTCTTCTAGCGTAGTGCTATTCCATCGGATTTTTCTCCTGGGCTTTGACCGGAGCTTTGTATACGGAATCGAACCGCTCTTCTTTAGTCTGACCGTCAGCATAAGAGATCGATCGCATAAAATAGGCTTTCATTGCCCCGCTGCGCTTTTGATCGTATTGGACCGGACTCTGAACAGCTACCGTGCGGCCATCACTGGAACCGTACATTTCAAATATCAATTTTGAGCCCTGGATCTTGCTTTGGACTAGGATATAGCTGGGAGTATCATTGGTGAATCTCAAGTCAACAACTCCCGGATAAATTGTGGCATCAAATCCCTGCGGATTATAATATCGAACAGGAAAAGAATGCGGCTTCCTCTCGACAATGGGCAAGCCGGCGTAAATAGCTGACCGGAACAGGGTGGTGGATACCTGGCAAATCCCCCCGCCATACTCCAATGCCAGTTTGCCATTTTTGATCACTAATTCTGCCAGATAGCCGTTGGCTCCGTCTACCTCGCCCAATATCTTATTGAAAGAGAATTCCTCCCCGGGTTTTATGAGGATTCCATTGAACCTGACACTCCCGATTTTAATATTGTGGATCCTGGCCGAGCTTGAACCCGAAAAATCAGATTCGCCTCGGCTCAGCAGTTTATTTATTCCCAGAGAATTAACTTTCTCGAGAGTTATTTCCGGCTCGAGTTCCTCGATAACCAGATCTGCAGAATTACTGCCGTTCCTTAAAGCCGAAGCTAAAGCGAAAACGGAGCCGTGAATATCCAGTCTTTTTCCCCTTATGGCGGGCTGAAAAATGCCGACTCTTCCATCGGTCATTTCGAATTTAGCATTAGACGGTTCCGAGTTAACTATAGGAGCCAGGCTGTTAATGTATTCAAGCATCTCGTAGGTATTTAATCTTATATCCTGCTCTCCTGAATAGCGGCGGGTATAAATTTGGGTCCAGCGTTTAATATCTTCGCCAGTCAGTTTAAATGTTTCTCCGTCAACATTTAAACTAATCCCTTTTTCCATGCTTTGGCTGATATTAGCGGAAACATTTTTGACCGGCACCTTGTTTATTCGGGGAATTGCATTGGCCTGCCAAATGATACCTAGATATAGGCTCAGTAAAACAATAATACCGGCTAGGAGCAACCGGTTTAATCGGGAGGAGAATAATTTGCTCATAGTTTAGGCAAGGTAATGGTCAGGACGCCGTTTTTAAATGAAGCCTTAGCTCTGTCGGCATCAACATCAACAGGCAGAATAACGGCTCTCGAGAACGGTCCCCAGTAAAGTTCCTGGTGAAGATATTCCGAAGATTTTATCTTGTTGCTGGGTTCTCTGAAGCCTTTGATCGTAACCACATCTTTAGTTACAGAGATATCAATATCATCAGGATTTGCCCCGGCGATCGTGGACTGGATTACGATCTCATTTTTGGTCTGAAAAACGTCAATTGTCAGATGGCCCTCGTTATCTGGTTTTGATTTAATATTCTTTTTCACGGCTAAATCGGCAACAATATTATTCTCATCCTCATGGCCAAAATCGTAAAAGTTATCTCCCATATATATTTAGATTATATAATGAAATTAAAGTGATGTCACTGGTTTGGCCGCTTCATGCCGTTCCCGGACTTTGTCGAATAAGATCGCGACGAGAAAGGCCATCGCCACAAGAAGCGAAGTGGAATATATTAATCCTATAAGCTGATTCTCAAAGGAGGATAGGAATGCGTTAAAAGCAAAATGGAACAGGGTGGCCATTGCTAAACCTATGTAGAGCAATTTTCGGCGATGATGCTGATAGAACCATGACATAGCCAGGAAATACCCGAGGATCGCGGAGGATAGTGCGTGAAGCAGTATCGCACCGACAAATCGCAATGTCCAAACGCCCAGGGCGGCTGTGGCGCCGTCAGGAATTGTCCGGAACATTACCAGTATATTTTCTATGGCTGCGAACCCAAGGCCTGCGGTTACCATATAGATCATGGCATCTACGGGTTCGTCGAATTCCGGATTATTGAAGATAACCAGCTTTACGGCAAAGAATTTTATTAATTCTTCAGCTAAGGCGGCCCATAAAAAGAAAGCGGCTGTACTGTCGGGATATGCGGCTTGAGTAGGATTCAGCTTTATAAAGAAAAGCTGGAGGATGACGGCGATGGGGGAAACGATCACTCCCATCAGGAAAGTGCGGGCAATCATTGATTTCGGTTCCGGATGGCAATCTTTTTTTAAATAAAATAAAAGCCAGAAGATGCTGGGCGCCAAACCAATACCGACTAGCAGGGAGATCTGGAGAGGATCCATGTATTAATTATAAAACGACAAAGGCCGGGGAACAAGCCATGCTACTCAGGCCAGGATTCGATGAGCAGCATTTTTTTATTTTTTAGCGGCAGTTTGGAATATATCTCCTCGGTAACAAAAGGCATGAACGGGTGGAGCATCTTTAGGCAGGTTGTGAGTATGCGGATAAGAGTCCATTGAGCTGATTTTTTTATTTTCTCATCGGGACTTTTGACCATGTCTTTCTCAGCCTCGATTATCTGGTCGGCAAAAGTGTGCCAGAAATAATGATAGAGTTTTTCTGCCGCTAAATAAAATCTGAATTCATCCATATCTTTGGTAACTTCAGCGGTGATCTTGTGCAACTCTTCCATATATTCAGAATCTTGTTCGGTCAAAATAACCTTTTCCCGGAGATCAACTTCTTTTTCGGGCAGGCTCATCAAAATAAACCTGCTTGCGTTCCATATCTTATTCGCAAAATGTTTCTGGCCTTTTATTTTATCTTCGGCTAAGGCTAATGATGTCCCCGGCGTATTGCCCAAAACGAGACCCATCCTGAACGCATCCGTTCCGTATTTATCCGTCAGATCCAAAGGGTTTATTACATTTCCTTTACTCTTGCTCATCTTTTGGCCTTTTGCATCCAGGACCAAGCCGTGGAGGTAAACTGTTTTAAAAGGGATTTGCTTGGTTATGTAAAGGCTGAACATGATCATGCGCGTGACCCAAAAGAAGATTATCTCTCCGGCTGTCTCCATAACATCGGTGGGGTAAAACTCCTTGTAGTCCTTGGAATCCGGGTAGCCCAAGCTGGCAAAGGGCCATTGGCCCGAGGAGAACCAGGTATCGAAAGTATCTGTTTCGGGCCTGGTTTCGCCTCCGCATTTCGGACAGGCGCTGATCTTATTTTCGGTATCCACAACGGCATTATCGCATTTGGTGCAGAGTTTTGCGGGTATCGGAATACCCCAGATTATTTGCCGGGATATATTCCAGTCGATAATGTTCCTCAGCCAGTGCAGGGAAATCTTTTTATAATGTTCCGGGATAAAATTAATTTCCCCGCTTTCTATCGCCTTGATAGCCGGTTCAGCCAGTGGTTTCATCGTGATAAACCACTGGTCCATTATCTGCGGCTCAATGGGCGTTTCGCACTTATAGCACTTCTTGACGACATGCTTGTACTTATCATCTGTTTTTGCAACCAATCCCTTAGATTTTAATTTTTCTATTATCAGCGGCCGGGCTTCGGAAATTTTCATTCCGGCAAATTCGCCGGCTATCGGCAGGAGTTTGCCCCGGAGATCGATTATCTGTTCTTTTTCCAACCCGTGTCTTTCCGCAATCTCAAAATCAATAGGATCATGCCAGGGCGTTATGGTCATAACTCCGGTTCCGAATGACATATCAATGGCCTCGTCTTTAATGACCGTTGCCGTAATCGGCCCGTTGATCCATTCAAGATCTATCTTCTGGCCCTCTTTAAATTCGGCATATCTTTCATCATCCGGATGCATGACCACATACTTATCTCCGAATTTTGTTTCAGGCCGGGCCGTTGCGATTACGAAGGGTCCGTACCGGAGGTAATATAGGTTATCCGCCTGTTCGACATCTTTGGTCTCCAGATCGGAAAGGGAAGTCTGGTGCTTGGGACACCAATTGATTATTCTTTTACCCCGATATACCAAGCCATCATCAGAAAGCTTTTGGAACGTGCGATAGACCGTTTTTATGATATCGTCATCGAGAGTGAATTTTTCTCTGGACCAATCGCACGATGCCCCTATTTTTTTAGTCTGGCTTTCGATATTGGATTTATTGTTGAGCGTGAATTCAAGTATCTCGCTGTAAAGCTGCTTCGGATCTATCTGAAAGCGTGAGCGGCCTTCTTTCTCAAGCTTCTTTTCGAAAACTACCCAAGTTTCAAAACCGGCATGATCCAGGCCGGGAAGCCAGAGTGTTCCATATCCCCGCATCCTCTTGTAGCGGGTCATGATATCTTCGATCGTCAGGACTAATCCGTGGCCGGCATGAAGCGAACCGTTCGCGTTAGTAGGAGGCATAATAATGCAGAAATTTTCTTTCCTGTCCCCAGGCAAATTATCGGGATTAAAAAAACCGCTCTCTTCCCAGAGCTTATATATCTTGTCTTCGGTCTCTTTCGGATTGTAGGCTTTTGGCAATTCCATTTAATTATTCTATTAAAATCCGAGATTAGCGTCCATCTCCACCGATTCCCAGTTCTTTGGGGTGTTCTTGTCTTTTGAATTAAAATATCCGGCAACTCCGATCATGGCGGCATTATCGGTCGTATACTCCATCGGCGGACAGAAATAATCTATCTCTAATTCTCTGGCTACTCTACTCAACCTCTCCCGCAGTAATTTATTAGCCGAAACTCCTCCCGCTAAAAGCAGGGATTTAACTTTTAACTCTCGGGCCGCTTCCAGTGTCTTTTTTACCAATACATCGATTGCCGCATTCTGGAACGAGGCGGATATGTCGGCTTTCTGTTTCGGACTTAATTTGCCCCCCAGATCCCTTATTAAATACAAAACAGCCGTTTTTAATCCTGAATAGCTGAAATTATAATCTTTGGATCTTATCATCGGACTGGGCAGGGGATAGTTGTCCGGGTTTCCCTTTTCGGCTAGTTTCGAGATTGCCGATCCGCCTGGATAGCCAAGGCCGAGGAGACGGGCAACCTTATCGAATGCTTCGCCGACTGCGTCATCCTGGGTTTCGCCGATCAGTTTGTATTTGCCATAGTTTCCCATTAACACTAACTCTGTATGGCCCCCGGATACGATAAGGCATAATGCCGGACCGATCTCGCTGAATTTGCGGAGGATGGATTTGCTGCCCGATGCTTTCAGGAGGTTGGAATATATATGGCCCTCGAGATGGTTAACGCCTATAAGAGGCTTATCGTATTTCCAGGCCAGCGCTTTGGCGAATGATATTCCGACTAATAGGGCAGGGCCTAATCCCGGTCCGCGGGTGACGGATATCAGATCGATATCCTTTTCTAAACTTTTTATTTTGGCTTCTCTGAGAGCGCGTTCAAACACATGTTTGATATTTTTAACATGTTCCCGGGCGGCGAGGTTCGGAACTACTCCACCAAATTTGGCATGGAGCTTGACCTGCGAGGATATTACATTGGATAAAACCCTTAAAGAGTTCTTATCCGCCTCCAGAACTGCCGCCGCTGTTTCGTCGCATGATGTTTCTATCGCTAAGACTCTCATGATTCAAACGGCTCACCCTATATTAGTTCATAGCTTGAGCCGTTTATTTATACCATACTTATTGATTTTTTCCAATTTCCATGCGATAATATATTAGTTTGATGGCCTCGTCGTCTAGCCCGGTTAGGACGCAGGGTTTTCATCCCTGTAACACGGGTTCAAATCCCGTCGAGGCTGCGAACGAACGGTGGGAACTTTTCTGTTAAAAGACCAGTAGAAGTGTTTTTGGGTTTACAAAACACCAAAGATACAGTATCCTATTTTAAGTATTATTAACAAAGGTAGATCATGGTTTCCGACCGATTTATTGAAAAAGAAGATCCTCAAGCCGACCAAGTCTTAGAATGGACCAAATCGGGTCAATTAAATTGGCGTAATGCTGAATTTTCAGAACCAAGTTGGGCTTGTTGGAAAATTGGTTTTAAGGCCGAAACCAGCCAAAGAGAATATATTGTTGAAAAGGAGCATCTACTTACCACTGGCGGATGGGTTACTGAAGTCAAAACTACGTTAACAATCAGGGATAAATCTACCGGCCAAATATCAGTGCATGTACATATTTCTCATGATGATTATGTTGAGTGTCTGTATGAAGCAGGATATCCTGGTGTTTCAAGCCTTAGCCGATTCCTGATTGACCAATTCAGGCCACCAATGAATCTTCATTGGTCGATAATGTAAGGAGGATATGAAAATGGAAGTTGCACTGAAACTTGATTGGCCAAATCATCAGCACGTTTTCCAGCAGGTGATCAAAACCACAGATCACTACAACACTGTTGAAATTAATTTCTGCACCTTATGCAATCAGATGGCAAGCCAGTCGGGTATACCGACAAAAAGGCACTTCGAGCATCCAAAAGGGTGTAAGTGCTATTGGTGTGTTTATTGCGACTGTCCTGAATTGCTGAATCGTGAGAAAAGCTAGATGCCGGTTAATCCCGGCTTTTTAATTACTTACAATCATGTTAAATTCAGATTCTAGATAATTTTGTATAAAATATCGATAAACGCCGGTAATCAGAGTTTTACAGTGTTCTGGTTCGGCAAGCTCACCATTAAGATCGATTCGCTCTGCGAACGAACGAAGGTGAGTGAGTACTGAGGCCAGCAGGCCGAAGCACTCTGAGTTATTCAAGTTTTCTTAAATTCAATTTTTCCAATATATCCTTAAGTAAATCGTCTGTTGTTTTAACTCCGTGGCCATACTTGCTTTCTCTTTGAATTTGTCCTTTGTTTCTAGTCATTGTGACTGTAGGGGTAATTTGCTCTATAAAATAGCAGGCTTTCTTTGAATTTCTCAATGTTGTTCCGAATTATCCAGTTATTAACTTTGTTTTTACCAAACTTAGTATTATTATAGTTATTGCGTGTCAGTAATGATCTTTGGTCTAAAAAGACGAGCCAGATGACTGGCACTTGCTTAATTTATCAAGTTGCGTTAGAATGTATCCCATAATAAAGCCCATTGGGAAATTGCTTGTTATCCGAACAATAACCCACAAAAACTCAATAGGTACCTTGTCTCGTGAAAAATATCACTGGGCTTCGCCAGGGAAATGGTTTGAATAGGTCGATTTTCAGTGTTTTCGTAGTCGCCGCATTATTTAGCGGTTTTTTTGTCGCTAATAATGTTTCTGCAGCTGTTATAGATATCGGGCCAACTGATTCAATTCAAGCAGCAATTGACAGTGCTACCGATGGCGACACGATTAATCTTTCGGATGGAACATATGAACTCTCGGTACAGCTTAATATTGCAAAACCGTTATCAATTACCGGCGTTGGGACGGTAACCTTGAAAGCAATAAACCCATCGTGGAGTACGGTAAATGGCTCAAAGCATCTTCTTGGGATTTATGCCGGAACGGAAATTGCCCCCGTTACAATTTCCAATATTATTATAGATTCCGATAGCAAATCTCACGCAGTGAATACCTATGGCAATGCTTACGGCATCTTGAATGACGTGACAATTAAAAACGGGAAAGGTGTGGGTCTGACAGTTAACGGCTCAACCATAATTGCAACCAATTTAAACACAAACGGTAACGCTTGGGGGGCGGTAAACGTTGATCCAGGAAGCGGAGTTACGACCCCCTCTATATTTACACTTAATAGTGGGAATTTATCAGAAAATACTCAAATTTGGTCTGATGGTGCTCATGTTAGTGAAGTTGCAATAGTTACTGTTACGGCTACAGGATACAACGCATACTCCTATGGCGGTACAACTATACTTCGTTGGGCAGACAGGGCATTAACTGACGTAGCTACAATTGCTAACGCTCCAACCGTATTATATACATCAATTCAAGCAGCAATTAATGCCGCAACTTCTGGCGATACGATTAACGTTGCAGCGGGGACGTATACAGAGAGTCCCCTGATAGAAAAACAATTGACATTGGCTGGTGTTGGTGAAACAAAGCCGGTTATAGCAGGATTAGCTCCGGCAACTTACATTGTTAAAATTAATAACACTAATGCCAATGGCACAGTTATAGATAATGTAGAAATAAACAGCAACACCACAGGAACTGGTAGTAATGGTTTTGATTATGGAATTTTGGTTAATAACTCTGGAAATAGCTTGAACCCAATAGAAATAAAAAATTCTACCGTCAAAAACATTTGGAAGGTAAGTGGAAATGGTGTTGAGATAGAAAATGATAGTTATGTGTTAATACATCATAATACCGTTTCTTCGTTCCACAAACGTGGTATTAGGTTTATTAATTCTGAAGGTAAGGTTTATAACAACGATGTTAAGGGCGACAGTGTAGATGGCACTACTCGTGTGCAAAACCTGGTAAATCTTTGGGGTGGTTCGACGGTAGAAATTTATAACAACACCCTCCACGATGCTAAAAGCTTAGGAACTCCCACTTGGGATTCACCGGGAATATTCATTAGCTCTTATGGCGGAGACGGAGCTTCTGTCGCAAATATTCATGACAATGAAATTTATAATGGCGATACAGGTATTGTCATAGGGTCAGTGTATGCTGATACTGACACATCTTCGGCTGAAGTTACTAACAATAACTTGCATGATTTGAATTGGGCGATAAACTTTGAAAAATCTTCTGTGACAGCTGTTATTCATGGCAACAGTTTTGTTACAGTTAACAAAGCAGTTAATTCCGAAGCTGATAGTGGTGTATTTACTATGGATAGCGTGATAGACGCTAAAAATAACTACTGGGGTGCGGCTTCCGGGCCTTCGGGAGTGGGAGCGGGTGCTGGAAGTTCCGTTGTTTCAAATGTTGATTACCGACCTTGGCTTCTTGAAGCAGATGGGGACACTTATGCCTTAACTATTGCTTTGACTGAACCTAACCAGTGGGCATTGGTTTCAGCCCCGACTTTGCTTAGCGAAGCGCCGACGATTGTTGATGATGCCGGAGGTCCTATCTCTCTTCTTGCCTATGAAAATGGAGCGTGGTTTTACCCTGCGGGAAATATTGATAATAGTCTGAACGATGCCTTTAAGCCGGTCAGCGCTTTTTACGCCATAACGACAAATAAGGGAGGAATCGGGTTTAAGTATGCTATTATAAGCAATCCGACCCAGACGAGTAAACAGCTAACTACTGGCTGGAACTTGGTCGGGACTAATACCAATAGTTCTGCGCAGAATGAATTTGCTACAATTCAGAACACTCCTACGGACTCTGGAATGGTAACGCTTTATGTTCCCGGCATTAGTAACTCAAGAAAAGATTGGGGCTATACCCCATGGGAATCTGACGCCAATCACGACCTTAACGCCAATCCAATTACGGAATTGGTTAACAATAATCTCTCCGAGTACGATGGCTACTGGGTCTTTATGAATGCCGTGAAGGCGTTTGTAAAGAATCTCTAATCTGTGCTTGACAATGTGTGTTAGGTGTGGTAGTATTATCATCATAATAATATGTCTATTAGTAAAACTCTAAAAATATTTGTCATTACTTTAGCGGTTGCCAGTATCCCTGCAGTGGTCTTTGCCGTTCCGCAACTTCCTCATTTATTTTATGGGACTATAATTATCAACGGCAGTCCGGCTCCAACGGGAACCATTGTTATCGCCAAAGTTGGCGGAGTCGAAAAAGGAAGAATAACTACCGCAACAACCGGAGTGTACGGCGGTCCGGGCGCTTATGACCAAAAACTATTGGTTCAAGGCGACGTATTAGACGGAGCCCAAATAACCTTCGTGGCTTCCGGAGTTAACGGAACTCCGACTGCTTTGTTTGAAAGCGGTAAAGTGGAACAGTTGAACCTGTTGTTTATTGTTGCTACGCCAACCCCAACCCCAACCCCAACACAAAATAACAATTCAAGTGGTTCAACTTCTACTACGCCAACCCCAACCCCAACCCCAACCCCAACCCCAACCCCAACCCCATTAAACATATCTGCTAAGAAGGTTGATGCTAATAATGATGGTAAAATTGATGTTTTGGATTTTAACTCCTTAATGGTCAACTGGGGTCATAGCGGTGGAACAGGGGATTTTGATAGTAATGATAGGGTTGATGTATTTGATTTTAATTTACTAATGATTAATTGGTCATAAATATGAAAAAATATATTATCGCAATCGCAATGGTCGCAGCGGGAATGTTAGTGGGAGTTTCGGCATTAGCTGCGACATTAATCACGCTTTCTCCGACAGCAGTAAGCGTAAAAACTGGCCAAACCTTTACGGTCGCGGTATCGGCCAACCCACAGGGAGTGAAGAACTATACTGTAGAAGTAAAGCTGAACTATCCGGCTGATTTACTTCAGGTAAAATCGTTTACTTTTGGCAGTCAGTGGATGGCATTGAACCAGCCTGGCTATGATTTAATTGATAATACAAACGGCGTCCTGATTAAGACTGCCGGATATCCGCAAGGCTTTATTTCTAATGCTCGGTTTGGGACTATAACTTTCCAAGCCAAAAAAACAGGAAGTGGCGTAGTTGCATTGGCGAATGGCACTGTAGCTCTTGATCAATCAAACCAGAATGTATTTGCCGGTTCATCCCAAGTTACGGTTTCTGTTGCTACTGCGCCGGTAGCCACAGCGACTCCGAAAACTACGGTGGTACCGGGTCAGCCGATCGAATCTCCAACAACTGTTGAAACAACCACACTGGTACCATCAGCCCAGCAAACAACACTCTCAGGCAACATCAGTAATGTATTCGGTTTAGGCACCGGCAATTGGTTGGTAGCCCTTATCGTAATCCTTGCCATAGCTTTCGGAGCATATTGGCTCATCAAGCGAACACTTAGGAAGTGAAACCTAAAACAAAATATCCCGTATCCAACTTCTAATAATAGCAAAGGGCGAATAGCCAGTAATCGCCATTAAAGCGGTTCTAACTTCGTCCAGCCCACGCTGCAATATAAATATAAAACGACCTAGAAGGTCGTTTTATATTTATGATCCGGATCATTCATCCCGTTTTCAGAATTATACTTTAGCTTTGCTCTGCATAAGTCATGTGAGGAAGAATGAATATGGATAAGATACGCGAATTAGCCAGATTGGGAGCCAGAATGAGATTGGAGCAGATAAACAATGAGAAAGAGAGTATAGAGAGCCTCTTATCCTCTTTGGATGAGCCGCCGCCGAAGAAGGCAGCAAGAGAAAGGCCCGGGAGAAAAGCTGGGGAAGTATCATCTAAGCGAAGGAGGCGGAACCTATGGACTGCCGAAGCCCGTAAGGCCGTTTCTGAAAGAATGAAAAAATATTGGGCTCAAAGGCGGGCCGAAAACCTCAAGAAAAGAAAATCCAGACCGCGTTAAGCGGTCTCTTTTTTAACACTTGACCTGAAATGCTGAAATAATAAAATCAAAAGATGGAAACACTTTTAGAAAGAGAGGCCGAAAAAGGCCTTGAGTCAAAAAAGGTCGTGCGCATCGGGTCGGAATTAAGAGATGGGCTGGTAGTTTGGTGGGAAGAATACGAAGACGGCACTTCCGGTCCTGAAAATCTTACCAATGTAAGCGGTTCGAATCCCGAAGAATTTAGGAATCTCAAACGGCAGTTGGAACTTGAACGCGGCATTGATACCCAGGAATAAAATCAAAAACCCCCGGCCGGGGGGTTTTGATTTTATTGAGAAATTACCTTTTTAAATACTTCAGGATCGTGTTCGGCCAGATCGGCCAGTATTTTCCTATCCAGCTCGATATTAGCTTTTTTAAGTTTATTGATGAGCTTGCTGTAGCTAAGGCCATTCTCTCTGGCGGCGGCGTTTATCTTAAGCTGCCACAGTCGGCGGAAATCCCTTTTCTTTTTCTTCCGGTCAGCGAACTGGAATGACCAGGCATGGAGCAGGGCTTCTTTGGCCTGACGGTATTTAGTGGAACGGGTCCACATGAAACCTTTTGCGTGCTTTAGCAATCTCTTTCTGCGCCTATTTGCTTGTACTCCTCTTTTTACTCTTGGCATATGTTTATACGGAAAAGCGGATTAACTGTTTTACCTCATTAGTCAGCTCATTCGAGGCCTCTTTAAAACCCTTTTTGCGCTGGCCTAATCTACCGCTGTCCTTTGCGTTGAAATGATTCTGGCCTGGAGGCCTTTTCATTATCTTGCCTGTGCCTGTTATCTTTATTCTCTTTAACAATGATTTGTTCGTCTTAACCATATTTATTTCTTAATTATTATTATCCACCCGAATGGGGATCTTTTTATCTGCTCAAGCACGCTGTATTCCTCGGTAAGCAGTCCCATGAATTTTTTTAATCTCTCTTTGCCCATTTCGGACAAAGCTTTTTCCCTTCCCCGGAGGGTCAGTTCTATCTTGACCGAGTTGCCATCTTTTAGGAATCCTTCTATCTGTTTGGCTTTGAATTCCAGATCATGCATCCCGGTTTTAAATCCGACCCGAACGGTTTTTCTCTCGTCTCCTTTTACTTTGCTTTTAGTGGTAGACTTTCGTTCCTGCTTTTCCTTTCGGTATATATATTTACCATAATCCATGATTTTCGCAATAGGCGGGCTGACATTTGGGCCTACTTCCACCAGATCCAATTCCTTCTCCTGGGCCATTTTAAGGGCTTCAAAGGTCTTTAAAACGCCTAGCTGTTTGCCTTCGTCATCGATTACGCTGACTTCAGGCACTCTTATCTGGTTGTTGATTCTTAAATGCTTAATCAAAAATACTGGATGTTAGTAGGATATAGTATATCATAAAACCAAACGCATGAAAAGCCCCCGGCCATACAATCAAAAATGCGTATAAACCCGCCCTCGAGATCAGTAACTGCGTGGATATCTAATTAGATAAATTGTGATATTATTTACGTAGAGATTTATATAAAATCTTAAGCCCGGGAGCAATTCATTGAGAATGGCTGATAAAGAAAAAGAAAATCCGCCGGCAGGCGGAAAAGGGAATATTCTAATAGTCGAAGACAATTCTTTAATGTCGGAGCTTTTGAATGAGAAAATTGCCGGAGAAGGATTTAAGGCGATAATAGCCGCAGACGGCAGAAGCGCGCTCGATGATATAGAAAAAGGATTATTTTCTCTGGTGCTTCTGGACCTGCCTTTGGCCGGCGACATTGACGGTTTTGAGGTTTTAAAAAAGATAAGATCCAAACATGATCCTAAAGACCTTCCGATATTAACTTTATTCAATCTGGATGATTCGCAGGAAATAGAGAAGAGCCTTGAACTTGGAGCCAACGATTATATGGTAAAGGCTTTTGCCAATGCGGAACAGATAGTCTCCAAGATAGTTCAGATCATAAAGAACAAAGGCACGGCGGGTCGGGATAAAAAACTTCCAGAAGCAGGCGGCAAGCCCGAGGAGCTGGTCAGAAGCACCATCCACGGGCCGACTATAAGGAAAGAAATGACCCTCGAAGCTCCTAAACACATCAGGGTCAAGATAGAAAAAGCTTTGACCCAAACTTTAGCCGAGGTTTCCATAATAAATATAGTAGATGATCTCCTCGAATTTGCCTATCTTTCCAGGGCATCGGATATACACTTTGAACCAACGGAGGAGAAACTGCTGGCCCGGCTAAGGATTGACGGCATGCTCCATGACATTTTCTTTTTTCCAAAAGAGATCCATTCGGGCATAATCTCCAGGATCAAAGTTCTTTCCGGAATGAGGACGGATGAACACCAGGCTGCTCAGGACGGCCGCTTCAGATTCAAAATAAAAGATCCGGCGAGGCAATTTGATATCCGGGTCTCAATAGTGCCGACCTATTACGGGGAAAATGCCGTTCTTAGATTGTTGGCCGAACAGACTCAGATAGCCGGTCTGGATAATCTGGCCCTGTCTGAATCAGATAAAATCAAGATCAGGCATGCCGTTTCCAAGCCTTACGGAATGATCCTTGCCACCGGCCCCACGGGTTCAGGCAAGACAACTACGCTTTATACTATATTAAAAGAGATAAACACCAGGGAAGTTTCAGTCATCACTATCGAAGATCCCGTGGAATACGCCCTTGAAGGGGTTGACCAGATACAGGTAAACGCAAGGACCGGACTTACTTTTGCGAACGGTTTAAGAGCAATATTGAGGCAAGACCCGAACATTATCATGGTCGGAGAGATCAGAGATCAGGAGACCGCATCTATTGCCGTTAATGCCGCCTTGACCGGACACAAATTGCTCTCGACTCTCCATACTAACGATGCGGCTACGACTCTGCCCAGGCTTTTTGACATGGGTATCGAGCCTTTCCTGGTCGCTTCAACCGTAAATGTCGCCATTGGCCAGCGTCTGGTAAGGATGATCTGCGAGCACTGCAAGGAACCGAGAAGAATAACCGATTCCGAATTCCAGTCATTATCCGAACATCTGCCGAAAGAAGTTTTGGCCGACCACAGAGATTTCTTTCAGGGAAAAGGTTGCGCAGAATGCGGCGACAGCGGTTATTTCGAAAGGATGGGCATCTACGAAGTAATTGAAGTCAACGATTTTATAAGGGAGGCTATATTAAGAAGAGCCGATGCCGGAGAGATAAAGAAGATAGCTATAAAGAACGGAATGACAACTTTATTGATGGATGGTTTTAAAAAAGCTGTGGCCGGACTCACCACCATTGAAGAAATTATGAGGGTAATAAGAGAATAATTTTTATGCTAAAAAACCTATTCTTTAGGCTTTCTCTTCAGCAAAAGATGATCTTTGCCAGGAACCTAGAGGTCATGATCCGTTCCGGCATGCAGCTGCTCCAGAGCCTGGAAATCCTAAAAAACCAAACCAAATCCAAAACCTTTAAGCTTATAATCGACCAGCTTATAGCTGACGTTAAGAATGGCCATTTTCTTTCCGTTGCCCTGGAAAGGCATAAATCTATTTTCGGAGAATTTTTCATAAATCTTATAAGGGTGGGAGAATCCAGCGGCACCCTCAGCGAGAATCTCCAGTATTTAGCCGAGGAATTAAGGAAGAAAGACCAACTCCAGAAAAAAGTGAGAGGCGCAATGGTATATCCGGCGTTCATTCTCGTGGCTACGCTCGGTATTACCGCCATACTGACTTTTTTTATTTTTCCAAAGATATTGCCGGTTTTGACCAGCATTAAAGTCGAACTCCCTCTGACGACTAGGATATTCATGGGGATATCAGGCTTCTTGTTTAATTACGGTCTCTATGCTTTTGCGGTTCTCGTCTTGCTGGTTGTCGGGTTTCTTATGTTACTGAGGGTTGAAAGATTCAGATACAGATGGCATGAGTTCCTGCTGAAGATTCCCGCCGTGCAGGAAATGGTCAAGACGGTGAATATCATTAATTTTTCGAGGACTTTAGGTTTGCTTCTCAAGTCGGGAATTAAAATAGTGGAAGCTCTCGAGATAACCTCGAATAGCTTGACCAATCTGGTTTACAAAAGAGAAGTTTCGATTATTGCTGAAAGCGTAAAAAGAGGGGAGCCTATATCTCAGTACCTTCTTCAAAGGCAGGATCTTTTTTCGCCCATCTTTACACAGATGATCATTGTCGGAGAGAATACCGGGAAATTGGACGAATCAATACTGTTCGTATCAAACTTTTACGAATCGGAATTGGATGAGGCAACGAAATCTTTATCTAACTTCCTTGAACCTATACTACTCCTGATAATGGGCGGCGTAGTGGCTTTTGTCGCTTTAGCGATAATTACGCCTATTTACACAATCACCCAAACGATCGGGCGATGAGATGGATAAAATCACCAATGGCAACCGGAAATTCAAACTTACAAATTGAAAGCGGGTTCACGCTAATTGAAACCCTGCTTGCGATCGGAATTTTTACGATCATTATCCTGGGAATTTATTTTTCTTATTCCAATATCCTGGACGTGATCGTTTCTTCCCAGGCCAGTTTCGTGGCTACTTCAGCCATAGATAACGAGCTTGAGGTCATCAGGAATATGAAATATGAGGATGTCGGGATACAGGGCGGTTCGCCAGCCGGAAAACTGCTGGCGGAGAAAACCGTCCAGCAGTCCGGAGCTTCATTCTTAGTAAAAACTTCAGTCAGGAATATAGACGATCCTTTCGACGGCACGATCGGCGGAGCGCCCAATGATCTCGCGCCCGCGGATTATAAGCTGGTCGAGATAGAACTAAGCTGTCCGCTTTGCCCCCGTTTTTCTCCGCGGACGGCTACCACCTATGTGGCTCCGCGAAATTTGGAAAGCTCTACCAGAAAGGGAGCCTTATTTATTAATGCTTTGGATTCATCCGGCCAGCCGGTCAGCGGAGCTGATGTCCGAGTTGTGAACTCTTCCGTTTATCCCCCGGTGAATATAACTGATGTGACGGGTACTAGTGGAAGCCTTCAGCTGGTGGACATTGCGACCAGTTCGGCGAAGTACGAAATTACCGTAAGCAAATCGGGATATTCGGCTGATCGGACCTATCAGCCCGGGGCGCCGGCTAATCCCAATCCGCTAAAGCCCCATGCTACCGTGGCTAATCAGCAGGTTACTCAGATCAGCTTTGCTATCGATAGGGTAAGCACGCTTAATTTAAAGACTACTGATCAGATGTGCGTGCCTATACCTAATGTTGATTATTCCCAAACCGGGTCAAAACTTATCGGAACAGACCCCAATGTCTTTAAATATTCTGCTGTCCAGGCTACTGATACCGGGGGGAATAAGATTATAAATGATCTGGAATGGGATACATATAATTTCCAAAATCTTGATTCCAATTATGATATTGCCGGCATGTCGCCGTCTTCACCGCTGACCGTTAATCCCAACACTGTGAATAATATGACTTGGGTCATGGAGGATAAAAACCCTTCAGCCCTTCTAGCTTCAGTTCAGGATCAAAACGGCCAGTTAATTAACGACGCATCAGTCCAACTGGCTAGGACCGGTTTCAGCCAAACAAAACTGAGCGGCCGCAGGCTGACCGCCCATACTAACTGGGCCGGATCCTTAAATACCAGCTTCAAAACGAACGATCTGGAAACTGATGATCCTGCCGGGCAAATCACCGTTAAATTTGTAAACGGCAAATACGCGACTTCCAGCCAGGAGCTCATCTCTTCAACAATAGATTTCGGAACATCCGGAACTGTTTTCTATAATCTTTTATGGAATCCCGTTTCTCAAGCGCCGGGAGCCGGCCCGGATTCGCTGAAGTTCCAGATAGCCGCGAATAATGATGATCTGAGCTGGAATTTTACCGGACCGGACGGCACGCCTAATTCGTTTTACATTGCAAGCGGGACTCAAATAGCTCCTGTTAATAATGGTAAGCGCTATTTAAGATACAAAGTTTTTATGAAAACCGCCGATGATCGATTTACACCTGAGCCGGATGATATAACCGTTGAATTCCGTTCGGCTTGCGGGTTGGATGGCCAAGCTTATTTTTCCGGTCTAATCAACGATACATATACGCTGACCATCCAGAAGGAAGGCTATCAAACTTTGACCGATGCGGCCGTAATGATAACGGGCGGCTGGAGATCATATAAAGCAATACTAATCCCATGAACAAAGGTTTTACTTTGATTGAAATACTCATATCTGTAGCTTTGTTCACAAGCGTTGTTCTTATAATCAGCGTATTTACAATGGATATTTCAAGTTTTTCTTTTGTCTTCGGAGAGAACTTAATAGCTCAGCAAGAACTTCAGCAGTCGCTGAGCGGCATGGTAAGAGAGATACGATCCATGGGCCCTTCAAATAATGGAAGCTATCCGATCATGTCAGCCGGTTCCAACCTGATCACATTTTATACCGATACGGATGACGACGAATTGTTCGAGAGGGTCCGGTATTATGTAGAAGGGGGCATATTCAAAAAAGCCGTTCTCAAGCCTACCGGCAATCCTTTGGTTTACGACCCGGCCCAAGAGAAGATATCTGAGCTTGTCCATAATGTGACCAACGGTGACAACGTATTCTCTTATTATGCCGGCACCTATACAGGCACTGAGCCTGCTCTGCCGTTTCCGATCGACATACCTTTGGTTAAAACAGTAAAAGCAGAATTGATCGTTGATCAAAACCCCTTAGTTCCGCCTGTGCCTCAGAGCTTTTCAATTACGGCAATGATCCGCAATTCCCAACAATGAACAACATGAATTCAGAAAAATCGAGTAATCAGGGCGGATATCTTTCTCTAACGATTTTGATTTTTGGAACTATTGCCATTATCATCCTTTCGGGTCTGATCATCTGGGCCGACGCGAATCTTAAGACTGCTTACAGGAACAGCGACCAGGCTTTGGCATTTCGGATCGCTGAAGCCGGTATAGAATATTATCGGTGGCATCTGGCCCACGCCCCGGGTGATTATAAGGACGGCACCGGCCAGCCCGGTCCTTATGTGCATAATTTCAATGATAAGAACGGGGTAGTTTTAGGAACTTTTTCTCTGGAGATAACTCCGCCTTCGGTCGGTTCGAGTGTCGTAAATGTCAGATCAACGGGAAAGGTCCAGGCTGATCCCAGTATTGAAAAAACAATCGAGGTTAAATTCGCCAAATCTTCTTTCGCTAAATTCGCGGTAGTCTCAGCGTCTAATGTTCGGTTTGGCGGGGGCACCGAGGTTTTTGGCCAGATACATTCCAACGGAGGAATTCGTTTTGACGGACTGGCTCATAATTTAGTCACAAGCGCCGTAAGCCGGTATAATGATCCGGATCATTCGGGCAATGATGAATTTGGAGTGCATACCCATGTTTCACCGGAAGATCCCCAGCCTCCCGGCGCCGTGCCCAATCGGCCTGATGTCTTTGAGGCTGGCAGACAATTTCCCGTGCCGGCAGTAGATTTTGCGGGAGTGACTAGTACCTTAGCGGATATAAAGAGCGGGGCTCAATCCGGCGGGATTTATTTTGGACCGTCAGGCAAAAGCGGCTACCGGCTGGTCTTCAAAACGAATGATACGGTTGATATATATAAAGTTAATTCAACCACCAGTCCTCCCGGCGGATGCGTAATGGTTATTGGTCAGCAGGATTGGGGAACTCTGAGCGTCAATACGCAGCAGTTCTTAGGGAACTATCCCAATCCTCAAAATAAGCTGATCTTTTTTGAAGACAATATTTGGACTGAGGGCAAGATAAATACAGCCAGGATAACCGTTGGAGCCGGAATATTCCCCGAGAATCCGGCTAAATACGCCAGCATAACCATAAACAATGATTTGCTTTACACGAATTATGACGGCCAGGATGCGATCGGCTTGATCGCCCAAGGGAATATCAATACCGGGCTGATCAGCGAAGATAACCTGCGGATAGACGCCGCCTTATTTGCCCAGAACGGAAGAGTCGGAAGATATTATTATCGTCCGCCAGCCGGCGGCCAGCAGAGATGCTCGCCTTACCATATAAGAGATACAATAACTATTTATGGCATGATAGCTTCAAATCAAAGATATGGGTTTGCCTATACTGACGGCACCGGCTATCAAAATAGGAATTTAATTTATGATGCCAACCTGTTCTATGCTCCTCCGCCGGACTTTCCTCTTACTTCGGATCATTACGAACAGATATTCTGGAAGGAAGTTAAATGAGCAAATTCATCTTGTGGATAAGAAGGAATTATTAGGTTTGCGATTAAATGATAAAATAAGGTTAACGGGTCGATAAAATAAAAAACTTTTTGCATTTATTTAATGAAATATAATAAAAAACAAAGCGGATTTACGCTTATTGAAGTTTTAGTTGTTATCGGCATTATTGCTATTCTAGCCGCCGTAGTCATTGTCGCCATAAATCCGGGCAGGAATTTTGCCCAGGCTAGGAACACCCAGCGCTGGTCAAATGTCAATACGATCTTAAATGCTGTTTGGCAAAGGATGGCTGAAGGCAGGGGAATATGGAATTCAAATTGCAGCGGTACAACTGTAACGTTGCCCGCAGTATCTACCCCGATTGGTAACGGCGCTAGCAGCACTAACCTTGAGCCCTGCATAGTACCGACGTATGTGGCTTCCATGGTCATGGACCCTTCGATAGGTACAGCAGCTGATACTGGCTACGATATAGTTCAGAATGCCAATGGACGCATTACGGTATCTGCACGAGGCGCTGAACTCAGCGAGCTCATCTCGGTCACCAGATAGTCTGGCTTATCGATCAAATAAAAATTCGCCCTGTTACTGGGCGAATTTTTATTTGGTATAATTAATTCAATGAGGAGGTTCATATATTTGGGAATTCTTATCTCTCTTTATCCTTTGGAGGTTTTTGCTCACGGGAACGCTTATTTTGAATTCAATCCCGACTATTTTAAAACTAATTCTTTAGATATTTCCTCAGGGCCTGTCTATCAGATTTTTCTCCCGGTGAATGAGTTTATGGGCGGGTTTGATCTTTGGTTCGATAATGCAGGCAGCTCGGGAACCGCGACATTCCAGCTATATGATCAGAGTGATCTCCTGGTAAAAAGCGCGCAGATAACTATACCTCACATAGATCCGATTACCGGAGGAAAAAGGACTCACGTCGATTGGAGCTCGCAATTTCCGGTTGCCGGCAGCAATAAATATAAGCTGAAGATCGAGAGCGCTCTGCCGCAATTAAGGATCTACTACGCAGACAGGGTAGGTTTTATTGAACACAATGCTCCATACGCTTCACAATACATGAATGGTGTCGCTCAAGTGGCGGGAGAAGAGAAAGAATTCAGTTTTAAATTCGCCCTTTATGAGGTGTCTGAGGGATCTCCGCCGATCCTATCCAATGTAGCGGTTTCGGTCCTGTCTTATGAACAGGTAAAATTAGAATTCAATTCCAACGAACCGGTTGATCATAAAATAGAGTATAAGTTGAATGATAGCCAGAACTCTCCTCAGGTCATCCCATTCTCAGGCAGTCTCAGCTTCTGTAATCAGGGCGTTAACAAATGTTCAGCCCTGCTTAGCGTTATCCCGAACGCAAGTTATCAATATACCCTTACGGTAAAGGATGTATGGGGTAATCAAGCCCAGGTTTCAGGGCTGTTTAGTTCTAAAACCCTGGAGTCATTCACGCCCAATCCTTCGGCGACTCCGACTCCGACAAATACCCAGGCTGTGAATACGCCTATGCCGGATAATACGCCCCCGATAATATCCGGTTTAAAAGTTGCGGATCTAAGCAATGGGGGAGTAAATATATCATGGGAAACCAACGAGGCTGCCAATTCAAGCATGATAATCAGTTTTACAAATGACAAAATTTCTATTGCTGCCGCCAGCGATCCGACCTTTGAATTATTGCATTTACTAAAGATAGAGGGCCAGCTTAATCCAGCCACTCCGTATCTGGCCACTGTTACTTCTTATGATTCGGCAAATAATGTTTCCAGCGCTTCGATAAAATTTACCACCCTGGCCGGACAGTCGACACCCAGCCCTACCCCATCCGGCGAGCCCCTGATCAATCCGACACCCTCTCCCGTGGCGGTAAGCGATAATAAAGATTCCAAATCTATTACTATCTCCTGGGTCTATCCTACGAAGGAACCGGAATCCGGTTATCGGGTAGATATTTTTGATGACAATAGAAGCCTTATCAAGAGCATTAATGTAGATCCCGGGGTACATAGCGTAACTGTTGCCGATCTGCCTGGAGGAAATAAATCCGTAATTGTCTATTCAAATAACAAAGGCGTCTATGAAAAGATCGGATTGCCGGTTCAAGCCAAGGACACCTCGTTCATAAAGAGGATTCTAGGTATGTGGCCATATCTCCTGGTGGCTATAGGCGGTATTCTTGGTTTATTGCTCCGCAATTATTTTTTAAAAAAAGAACCTCCTCAGGCGACTTTGCCATGATGGCGATGTTTAAGGTATTTCGAGCCGAAATAGAATATAAAGAAAGCGATTATAAATAGGATTATTTGAAAAACCACAGAAGCGGTCCCTGCATATGAGAATAGAAGTGCGCTCGGGGCTATGGCTACTATAGTGGAAAGCGTGAAGGTCCTTATTTTAATATCCGGCGCCAATAATCCCAGGGCGTGGCTGAGAATATCAAAAGGGAAAATTATCCTTAGCAGGACGAGATACAGGAAGAGGTTATCTTCCTTTCTGGGGAGATAACCTCTTATTTGAGAGATATCCCTTTCTGATCCTCCTAACTTTTTAAATAATGGCCGGCCATACCTTCTTGCCAATACGAAAGCAATTATGTTTCCAAGAGTCCACCCGATTATTGATATCAGGCCTGCCCAGAAACTGCCCCATAGATTTGCCAGTATCGGGAGGAACGGCAAAGATGCTATAGGGGCAACAACGATGGAAAGTATGCTTACAAAAAGATATATTATCGCTGCTCCGATCGATGTTTGCTCCCCTAAAAAAATCCGGATTTGATCCGAGTATTTAGCCGAATAATAAGCCGTAACTAGGTACAGAAGTACAAGTACCAATATAACTGTCCAGAATCGGGTATTGCGCAGTTCCATAAAGCTACTTTATTTTTACCTTGTGAACGGGAGGTGAAACCAAGCGGCTTCATCAGATATTTTTTTAAGATATCTATTATGCGGGGAGGTCGTTTTTATAAAATAAAATAATAATGAAAAATAAAATGAAAACTTTATCGGACAGGGATCTGGGCATTGACTGTGATTTTGTAGCCAGAGCTGATACGGAAGACGAAGTAATCAAGCTGGCAACGGATCACATCAGGGAGGAGCACCCCGATATGCTGGAAGATGTCAGGAATGAAATGGCTATAAATATCAAAACTGAATAAATAATAAAAGTCCCGGGTAGCCGGGACTTTTATTATTTATGTTTATTTGGCCAGGGGTTGGGGGAGAGGGGCTAACCGCTGATCTAATAATTCCGAGGCCAGAGGTACTACGACATTCTCTCTGGAGAAATATTGCCTGTCTGATATGTCCTGAACGGGGAAGACTAAAGCCGGGACATAAATGAGATCTGGCTGGCCCGGACCTGGCGTTTCTTTGTACTGGTATATCTGAACCAGTTGTCTTGACGGGGTCCCGAGCTTAACAGTTACTATTTTGGTTGCCGAAGCTTCCTGATAGATATTTCCCTGTCCGCCATTCTTAGCTAATTCAAGTATTTTTTTAATATCAGTTTCGGCTTTATAATTTGATTTTTCATAATTTTGGATTCCGATCCCGTTAGCAAAAGAAACTTCCCGTTCACGCATATTAACTGAAACCATTATACCAACCTGGCTGCCATATTCTTCATAGACTTCTTTGCCGTCTATAATAAGAGGATAGATAACGGCAGATTCAAGGGGAACCAGCTGAGTGCCGGTCTCCGTTCGCGGGAACTGGCCTATCCAATTTTTCCAGTTCTTATTTACGGTTCCTTTGCCGTATCCTGATCTGTTGATTTTATATTCGTCCAGAAAGGCATCGGCTATGGTGATCATATCCTGGTCGCTTGGGAGTTGCAATTCTTCTATAAAGCTTATTCTCTGACAACTCAGATCATCGGTGCAGGGAGTAGGCTGAGGCCATTTTTCCCAATTTGGGAATATGAAGAGCCAGCCATCCTTTAAATTAATAGAAAAGCTATAACCCCGGTCTTTTTGCTCTGAGATATTAATGTCAGTTAAAACCGGTTCCTGGAGTTTGGACAAGTTTATCAGGCCTAATCCGGCTTTTGAAATACTCTTGGCCATCGATCCTGCTAAGGTTCTGTCTGCAACCCTCTTATAAATCCCGATAGTTTCCTCGTCTTGGCTAAAATTATCGCCTGCATATTCATACGCGATCTTTATAGGCTCATAGGGAGGAGCAATCATTGAGCTTCCCGGAATTCCGCCTCCGCCACCACCGCCGCCTCTGCCGCTGGACTGGGATAGGTAACTGCTTGAACCATTTTTTTGCAAAGCCAGAGGACCAAAACCGGAATCAGAGACGTTCTTAACGGATGGTTTTAAACCGGCAGGGCTGGTGCTATAGAAGAAGCTGATTAATGCTACGGCGACAATTGCCAAAGCGGCAAAAGAATATGCCCACTTAGGGTTCAGGGCTAAACGGCTGGAGTCTGCTTTGCTGGCCCGGGCTATCAGCTGAGCCCTTAAGTTAGCCACGAAATTATTGTCTACGACAATTCCGGGTCTTATCTCTATAAGCTTTAACAGGAGTTCCTTGAGGGCCGGTTCTTGTTCTCTTAAGCTTGGATCCAGCGCATACAGATCATTTAAGATTGTTTCAATGTTGTTATTCATGCTTTTAAATACGATTGATTAGGTAGAGAGTTACTATTGCCATCGGTCCTATCTCTTTTCTCATGCTTCTTATTATTCTTGAGAAAGAAACCTTCAGGCTATTCTCGCTTTTATTCATAATCTCGGATATTTCTTTGTAGGAAAGATCCTGCCAAACCCGAAGAACGACCAAATCCCGCTGCTCGGGTTTAAGCTTTCGCATATATGTTTCGACTTCTTTAAGGCTTAGGCTTGCGTGGGCCTGATCGGCTACATTATCGATAGATGCCAGATCCCAGGCGTCCTCGATTCCGACCGTTTCTTTTTTAGTGCGATAATGGTCAATTATCGTATTTCTTGCTATTCGGTATAACCAGACGGAGAAAGAAGCCTTCTCCGGATTAAAGGAACGGATCTTGGATAATGCCTTTACGAAGACATCGCTGGTCAGATCTTCAGATGTTTCCTTATGGCGGGTTTTGAAATAAACAAACCTGTATATCTTTTCGATATATGCGTCATAAAGCCGGCTGAACTCAGTGGTATTCCCACTGAGGATGCTTTGTATTATCTCTTTTTCTTCCATATCCTTAAGTATATATGTATATACGGTCAAGGTGAAGAATTGTAACGAAATGCTATATTTAAAGCATGAGGCACATTTTAAGAGACTCCGTGGCGATATTGGTTAGTATCGTTTTTGCTTTTATTATCGCTGAACTTGATCTTGTAGAAAAAATCTTTTCAATATCCGAAAATATCAGGATATTGAGTTCTTTTATTGCGGGTCTCTTTTTTACTTCTGTTTTTACGACTGCGCCGGCGATTGTAGTTTTGGGGAAGATAAGTCAGATCGAGCCGGTTTTATTGGTTGCTCTTTTCGGGGGTATGGGAGCAGTAATAGGGGATATGGCCATATTCTTCGTGTTCAGGAATCATATTTCCGGCGACATAGATAATTTGCTAAGTCGGTTAAAGAATGACCCGTTTAGAGCTGTAACGAGAAATAGAAATATCCGATGGTTGGGAGTTCTTATCGGGGCCTTAATAATCGCTTCGCCGCTTCCCGATGAGCTTGGGATTGCAATGATGGGCATTTCTAGGGTCAAATTTAAAGTTTTTATCCCAGTATCTTTTTTGTTTAACTCCCTCGGCATTGCTATTATCGGTTATGCCGCTCGGCTGATCGTTTAAATTGGCCTAGACAGATCCTCAATCGTAAATAGCGATCTAAGTTCGATGCCAATCTTCTCCAGGTTCTGCTGCGCGCCTTCTTTTCTGTCTAAGATAACGACAGCTTTATTGGTCCTGAACCCGTGATTCCGGATTATCTGAGCCGACTCAATTAGAGATTTGCCTGTTGTGGCCGTGTCGTCAATGATAATTATTCTATCTTTACGGCTTAACTTCGGTCCTTCAATAAGTTTTTTATCTGCGTGTTCTTTGCGGGCTTTGCGGATGATAAAAGTTTTCAATTTGTATTTCCTGGCATTGGCCAAATAGGCGAGAGCGCCAACTAGCGGGTCGGCTCCAATTGTCGGCCCGCCAACAGCAGTTGCATTTTCTTTCTTAATTATTTTAAAAATCAACTGAGCCGAGCAGTGTGCTCCTTTAGGCGACAGAGTTACATTCCTCCCGTTCAGATAATATTTAGATCGTTTCCCCGAAGTTAAAATAAAATCGCCTTTAACCAACGTTTTCTTTAAAAGTTTTTTGAGTTCATCCTGCAGATCCATAACTTGATTATAACAGAACAACTGTTATCAGATATTGTAAGGTTCGGATATTTATGATATAATATAAGAGTAATGGGGATGTATGTTTCGACGGAATTTTTGATCATCGGATGCCTAGGGTGGCATGATCGTTCAGCCACGGTAATCAAATCCGGTCAATCAAATAGGTGCAAATTATTCACCTAACTACGCTTTCGCTTAAATATTAGTGGAAGCCATTCCACCGCGATGCTCAATAGCGGATCATGGAGTGTTATACGTTGAGCTGGGTGTCGCCTGATCGTTTCCTCGAGCGCCGCCGAGAATAATGGAAACTAGCCGATTGTAATTTTGTTGGTTTCTATCAATCGGTAAAATATCAAATCAACTATTTAGGTACACATTCGTTCATCTAAATTCCGGACGGGGTTTCAATACCCCCATCTCCACAAACTAAAACAAAAGTCCCGGTGACGGGGTTTTTGTTTTATTAAAAATATCCCGCCCAAACCAAAAGCTGTCAAGAGGCTCTCTTTGGGATAATGCGGTAAATATTCCCATTCAAATTAAATCTCCGGCCTGAGTAGCCGGGATTTAATTTTATGCAGACATGCTTTTTAAAATGGGCATGACCCAGGGTAATTTCCTATAAACGTTTTAGAATCTTACCTATTAAAGTTTATGTATGTTTATTGAAGATACTTTGTATATTCTAGGTTATTACTTGATCTCGCGAAGCAGTAGATTTTTCCTTAAAAATCTTATTATATTCTTCTATTAAAATTCAGGCCTCTCCGGCCTTAATTTTTACGGTAAAGGTTATCAACTTTTCAGAGAATCTCAATGTTACAATTTATATAGATTTAAAGCCAAAATTTAAGCCTATCCGATACGGTATCGTATAAGCTTGAGAAGTAATTTTCCTGTGACGAATAAAGATATAAAAAATATTCCAAGAAGTGAATGGATAAGCATGCAAGAAGCATCGCAACTTTGTACATACTCGCAAGAGTATCTTAGCTTGCTTGCCCGGCTGGGAAAAATATTTGCCAGAAAATTAGGACGCAACTGGTACACGACGCGTGAAGGCTTGAATGAATATTTATATAAGCAAAGCGTTTTAGTTTCTCTTCCGAAGACCGCATTGATGCAAAATTCCGGGCTGCTTAAATCGATGCTTACAATGTCTGTTCCTGAAAAAATAAAATTGCAGGAGTCTATTCCTCCTCCACTACCACCCCCTTCTCTTAAGGAGCAGGACCTTGTATTGGACAGACTAGATAAGATTCAAGAACTGGTTCAAGATAATAAAGATCGTCCGCGGCATGCTCGTATTGCCTTATCTGTTGCGGCAGTAATCTTTGCGCTGGTTATTATTGGTGGGATGGTCTTTGGCTTCGGCAATCTTGCCCGCAAAGTACGAATGGCATTTAAGAATACTGAGACTTCGCAGACTCCTCCTTCAAGTACCCCCACTAATGCGGTTTCTCCTTCGGCTAGTCCCATTGCAACCCCTGTTTTTACTTCCACTAAAGAAATCATCACCAAAGTCCATCAAACCATCCAGAGAACAGAGAAGAATATCACCGTCACCAAGAACCTGGATGAACAGCAGCTTAATGACATCTATTCCAGATTCACGGAATTAGGCCTCAGAA
>Ga0082335_1003116_pt1 | contig 28296 bp, 22 predicted proteins | sample Subgrocontami58m_FD_72375 | JGI IMG/M metagenome (GOLD analysis project Ga0082335, IMG submission 72375) | Subsurface groundwater microbial communities from S. Glens Falls, New York, USA - GMW37 contaminated, 5.8 m (SPADES assembly) (version 2) ...
ATGAGCTGCTTCCAGAACCCGCCCAGCGTAGACCGCATCATATTTGGTGTCGTTAACCGGCTCAACATCGCCTGGAAGGCCAAGCCCATTTCTCAATTTACACACTACTCTTGACACTACCCGGCCCGGCCAGAGGCTTGTTAAGGGCTCTGATTTTTGCTAGAATAGACTTCGGTGGGGCTGTAGCTCAGTTGGGAGAGCACAACGCTGGCAGTGTTGGGGTCAGGAGTTCGAGCCTCCTCAGCTCCACCAGAACCTTTCCGACCCTGATTCCCCTGCTCGTTGTCTCTATTAGGCCCAAGAATTCACTTTTATCCTGGCTTTTTCGCGTCTGATTGTCTTCCCCTCATTCACGTCCCGGGTGCTACATTGAGGTTGATCCATGGTACTATCGTCTAGGAGTTCCACCATCCTGGCTCGGTAGGGGCTGTCATCGAAGCCTCGGTTGCAGCGGCCGAACTTGAGGTAGTAGAATTAGCCGACCATTCCGAGGCGTTGATAAGGCCAGGAAGGCATATGAGTTGATCGTGCCACGCATACTCTGACAATATGGAAGATAAGCTAAAACACGTGGACGTTTACACTGACGGAGCATGCCTGGGCAATCCCGGCCCTGGGGGCTACTGTGCCGTGCTCAAGTACGGAAACAATAGCAAAGAACTATCCGGTGGGTTCCGTCTTACTACCAACAACCGCATGGAGATATTTGCAGCAATCGCCGGCCTCGAAATCCTCAAGCAGAGATGTCACGTAACCGTTTACAGCGACTCTCAGTACATGGTCAAGGCCGTATCGCTGGGATGGGCGAAGAAGTGGCGTGCCAACGGGTGGAAGCGTGATAAGAAAGAGTTCGCTGTCAACCCCGACCTATGGGGAAGACTCCTCGATCTTTGCGATTACCACGACGTGAGCTTCCAATGGGTCAGGGGGCATGCCGGACATCCCGAGAACGAGCGGTGCGACCAACTTGCTACTACTGCCGCCCAGCGTCAGGACCTGCCTGTTGATCCGGGCTATGCCAATGGCAGGTAGCCTGCCCTAAATGGGAGCGGAGGCGCACCTCGGACCGGACGGCGGCCCTGAAGTGCGCCCTGAATGCCCGGTGGGGTTGGGCCTCCCGAACACGGGAGGCCCAACCCCGCGCGGTCCTACGCCGGCTGTGCCATCGCCAGGACGTCCTCCCGCTTGGCCTCTTGCTTGTGAACCGTGCGGGCATGTTCTTGAGCCAGCCTGACCAGCTCGTCGTCCGTCTCGCCCCTGATGGTCTGGCCGCAAGGGCAGTTGATGATCTTCGCCATGGTGTCCCTCCTCTGTCGTTTCTTCTATTATGCCGGGCAATCCTTGGCGAATTCTTGGCAAGGCCTTGATACGAAATGAGCCTAAGGGTATATCTTACAGGTAGGGTCGCTCTTGAAGTGGACGGGACGCTCGTCCTCCACGAGCGCCAGTTTCGCGGCAAGCAGGGGAGGCTCGCGTTCGTGTACCTCGTCTGCGAGCGTGCCAGGACGGTACCACGGGAGGAGCTTGCTGCGGTGCTCTGGCCTGAGGAATCGCCACCCGCGTGGGACGCCGCACTGAGCGCACTCGTCAGCAGGATCAGGAGCCTCCTGGCCTCTGACTCACTTCGAGCCTCTGGCGTATCGCTGTCAAGGGGTTTTGGCCAGTACCAGATCCTACTCCCGCCTGATACCTGGATAGACCTGGAGGCGGCCGCTTCCGCGATCGATGAGGCGGAGTGGCGCTTGCGTGCTGGGGACCCAGGGGGCATCCTTGGACCGGCGACCGTAGCCTCTGCAATTGCCGGGCGCCCGCTCCTCTCGGGGGTTGATGGAGAGTGGGTCGAGTCTAAGCGCAGGAGAATGGAAAGGCAGTTGCTTCGGGCGCTGGACTGTCTTTCGCACATGTGGCTCTCTACTGGAGAGCCGGTACATGCCGTCGAGACCGCAACGCGGGCCATAACCCTCGATCCCTTTCGGGAGAGCAGTCACCAGCTCTTGATGCGAGCACTTGCGGCCACTGGGAACCGGGCGGAAGCGGTCAGGGCCTACCAGAGGCTCAGGAGCGTTCTCACCAGCGAGCTCGGCACGGACCCGTCGCCGGAAACCGAGAGTGTCTACCTGGAGCTGATACGCTAACATGCGTCGAGCCTACGACATGCCGGGCTTAGGTTGACCCTATTTTACGAAAAGGCTATCATACGTTTGGCAAAGGAATTCCTGAGATTGGTATAGATCGAACGATATGACTTCAAGGTATAGCCCACAAGAAATCGAGGAGAAATGGCAGAGCCGGTGGGAGGCCGATGGCCTTTACCGTGTTACCGAGGAGAGCCCGCAGCCTAAATTCTATTCCATGACCATGTTCCCCTATACCTCTGGGGACCTTCACGTCGGCCATTGGTATGCCATGGGCCCCTCCGATGCGTTTGCACGCTTTCACCGGATGAAGGGCTACAATGTCCTTCATCCCATCGGCTTTGATGCTTTTGGCCTGCCGGCGGAGAATGCGGCTATTAAGAGCGGCATCCACCCTCACAAGTGGACTATGGCCAATGTCGATAGGATGCGGCGCCAGCTCAAGTCCATGGGGTCGATGTACGACTGGAGCCGGGAGGTCATTACCTGCCTTCCAGATTACTACAAATGGACCGAATGGCTCTTTCTGCAGCTCTTCAAGGGCGGGCTGGCCTACCGGACCAAGGCCCCGGCCAACTGGTGTCCCAACTGCCAGACGGTGCTGGCCAACGAGCAAGTTACCGCTGCAGGACAGTGTGACCGCTGTGATAGCGTCGTTACTAAACGGGACCTGGAACAGTGGTTCTTCCGGATTACCAGGTTCGCCGAGGACCTTCTGGACTTCGACGGGCTGGACTGGCCGGAGCGCGTCCGTACCATGCAGAAGAACTGGATTGGCAAGAGCAAGGGCGCGGAAGCTGCCTTCGGCATTGAGGGGCATCCCGGTCAGATAAAGATATTCACGACCCGGCCTGACACCATGTTAGGCGTCACCTTCATGGTCCTGGCGCCCGAGCATCCTCTGGTGGCCGAGCTTACCACTCCGGACCGTCGCGCCGAGGTCGAGTCCTATGTGACAGCCTCCCGCCGGGAAACGGAGATTGAGCGCCTTTCAACGGAGAAAGAGAAGACAGGCGTCTTTACCGGTGCCTATGCCATCAACTATCTTAACGGCGAGCGAGTGCCCATCTGGACCGCCGACTATGTGCTGATGAGCTATGGCACGGGCGCGGTTATGGCCGTGCCGGGGCACGATACTCGTGATTTCGAGTTTGCCCGCAAGTTCGGGCTGCCGATCCGTGTGGTTATTGCCCCGTCGGGATGGCAGGGTCAGGAGTTGGACGAGGCCTATGTAGAGGCCGGGACGATGGCGAATTCCGGCGAATTCGATGGCCTGCCGAGCGAGCAAGGGAAAGAAGCGGTCGCCGACTGGCTGGAGGAGCGCGGCCTGGGACGGCGAGCGGTGAGCTACCGGCTCAGGGACTGGCTGATCTCCCGCCAGCGCTACTGGGGTGCGCCTATCCCTATCGTCTATTGCGACAAGTGCGGTATCGTGCCGGTGCCGGAGGAAGACCTGCCGGTCCTCTTGCCCGAAGACGCGGAATTCCGTCCGACGGGCGAGTCACCTCTGAAGTATCACCAGGCATTCGTTAATACAATCTGTCCGAAATGCGGTGGACCGGCACAGCGCGAGACGGATACGATGGACACCTTCCTCTGTTCGTCATGGTATTTCCTGCGCTACGTCAGCCCGCGTTATGACGAAGGGCCGTTTGACAAGAAGCAAGGCGATTACTGGTTGCCCGTAGACGTCTATACCGGAGGCGTAGAACATGCCACTATGCATCTGCTTTACGCCCGGTTCTTTATCAAGGCCCTGCAGTCCCTGGGCATCGTAGACTTCAACGAGCCGTTTATGCGCCTGTTCAATCAGGGAATAATTACATACGATCACCGCAAGATGAGCAAGTCTCGCGGTAATGTCGTCAATCCTGATGATTACGTCGCCAGCATGGGTGCCGATACCGTGCGAGCCTATCTGATGTTCGTTGGCCCCTGGGATCAGGGGGGAGACTGGAATGACAAGGGCATCGCCGGCGTAAACCGCTGGCTCAACCGGGTATGGAGACTGGTCCTGGCGCCACCGGAAGGCGCCACCGCCGTGGCAGAGGACGAAGAGGGCGAGGAGGGCGCGCATCCCAAGATTCTCCGTCATATGACCCATCGCACTGTTCGGAAGGTGACGGAAGACCTGGAGCGCTTCCGCTTCAACACAATGCTGGCATCTCTGATGGAGTTTACTAACTATCTGAGTAAAGCTAAGGAAACGGCTCTTTTCGGCACGGACGCCTGGAATGAAGCCATCGAGGCGCTGGTGATGATGCTGGCCCCGACAACGCCTCACCTGGCCGAGGAGCTGTGGGAGCGCACCGGCCGGCCGTACAGCGTCCATCATCAGGTATGGCCGTCCTGGGACCCGGCCCTGGCTGCCGAGGATGAGTTCACGCTGGTTATCCAGGTCAATGGCAAGCTGCGTGACCGGGTTGTTGTGCCCGCCTCTATCGCCGAGGAGGAAGTACGCGAGCTGGTCATGGGGCGACGTCGCGTTCAGGCCTACTTCGATGGGCACGAGCTGGAACGGTTTATCTACGTACCTCGCAAGCTGGTCAATCTCGTGATCAAATAGGGCTCTATGACCCTTGACCTGACTCGTATCGCCGGCCAGATTGAGGCCATGGGGGTTCACCTGTCCCAATCGGCCGGAGAGGGGCGCCAGAGGCTGGACCGGGCGCAAACTCGCTACGAGCGTGAACTGAAAGACCTTGATCCGCTGCGCGCGAAGCTGGACGTCAGCCGGGGTAAAGTCACCTGGATGCCGGCCGGTATTCACGAGCAATGGGACAAGACGTACCCCTTGCCCAGGCCACCAGAGGACTTCCTGGTCCTTGCGACGGACGGTTCCCAGATAGACCTGGAGCGCCATGCGCCTGCCAGTTGCTATCTCATCAACATCGGGCAGGTAATGTTGCGCTACGGCAATCAGCCCGATGCCAGTCTCTCCAGTCAGGCCTCCCTCTTCTACCGGAACGAGGACCTGATCCTCGTTGATCCCACCAATCTGAACCAGTTGGTGTCTTTTGACGCGAAGATCATGAAGCTGAAGCGCGGCATCATGGAAGCCCAGGGACTGGCGGACCTGGCCGGCGGGGCCCCTCGAGTTCCCAGCCTTGCACTTCTGGACGGCACTCTCATCATGTGGGATCTTGGAGGGAGGGACATCAGACCCTTCATCCGTGACCAGGTGCTGGAGGCCTTTCTAGAGGCTCTGGACCGCCTGTCCCAAATCCCCAGTCTGGCAATGGCCAGCTATATCAGTAACCCCAGGGCAACGGATGTTGTTGATGCACTGCGCGTCGCCGAGTGCCCGCAGTCAGAGCCTAACTGTGACCGGTACTGCCGGTATCGGCAGCCATCGGAGAGCCGGCCGTGCGATCACGTAGCCGAAGGCGTCAGAGATGCCGACCTCTTCCGGCCACGGTTGGGGCCGGGGGAGCGGTCTCCACTCTTTGAGAGCAATTCCAGGATCCTGGAGAGCTACCGGGAGCACAAGGTCCATTTCTTCTACCTGAACGCCGGAGACGAGCTCGCACGTGTGGAGGTCCCTCAATGGGTTGCACGGGATCCTGAGAGGCTGAAGCTGGCGCATGCCCTGGTATTCGACCAGGTGTCCCGCGGCCAGGGCTACCCCGTCGCATTGATGGAGGCCCACGAGCAGGCTGTCGTACAGGCCGGCGACCGTCAGGCTTTCTGGGCGCTGGTAGAGGAAGTCATGGCCGAGGGCCACCTCCACGCGTCGGCCACCTCCAAGGCGCAGAGCAAGCGCATCCGCGGTACCTGAAGCGTCCGGCTTCGCCCACTGAAGCAGCCTGGCATTGCACCTGGCCGGATGGCGCCCGGCAGCCGGGGCTGGGCTCCCTCACCCTAACCCTCTCCCGCTGCGGCGGGCGAGGGAATAGTAAGCGATGTCTCGCTGCGGCGGGTAAGGGGATAGTAAGCAGCGAGTACTCCTTCGCCCACCGCAGTGGGAGAAGGTGGGGATGAGGGAACCACCAGCAGCCAGGAACTCCCATGGCTGGTACCATCTCGATTGACATGACGCAGGGGCCGTGGTATACCACCCCTATCTCGCTGATATGGTTCTCTCGTTTGAGCAATTCGAGAAAGGGGTGGACATGCAAGACATAGACTCGTTCCTGGAGTTGGTAAAATCAAGAAGGACTGTCCGGGGTTACCAGCAAAAAGAGGTGCCTCAGGAGTGTGTCGAGAAGATACTGGAGGCGGCCAGGTGGGCGCCGTCCGGTGGCAACAGCCAGCCCTGGGAATTCGTCATCATAACTGACCCCGAGATGCGGCGGCGCATTGTCGAGCTCTATGTCAAACAGCTAGAGGACAAGCGGGAAATGGAACGAGTGGTGCGGGGGCCGAAGGCCAGCGCAGGTAGCGGTACCGGTTTCCAGCATGCGCCCGTCTTCATTCTGGTGTTGGGAGACGAGAGGGTCAACGGCGCCTTCCCGATTCGGACGTACCTGGATAAGGGCGAACAGCACTTCACCACCGGCCTGGCCAGCGCCACGCTCATGATACACCTGGCGGCTGCCAGCCTGGGGCTGGGCTGTCAGTGGCTAAGCGACAGCGCCTCGCCGTACATGGCTACCATGCTCAAGTCGTGGCTGGACATTCCCATGCAGCTCAGGATCTATGATCTCGTTACGCTGGGATACCCTACCAGGCTTCCCCCGGCTCCACCACGGAGGGAGCTGAGCGAGATGGTGCACTGGGGAGCCTATGACTCCCGCAAGGCGCGTTCGGATGCCGAGATTCACGATTTCTTGATGAAACAGACGCGGCTGGGCAACTTCGGCAGGCGCAGCGAGGAGGGTACGTAACTTCGCGCTTCACAAAGCACCGGCCTTCCGCTAGAATGGCGTTATGTTAGTGCGACCGGCCAACGGACCAGGCCTGTTCCACGGGGACACATGGCGTCGCATTGACGTTGAGGGATGGGGTAAACAGGACATAATAGTTTGGACAAAATAGGCGAGGTCATCGAGGCCGCCACCGGGGAATTCCTGGCCCAGAGCTACCAGCTCCACTGGGCGCCGTCCCTGGGTAGCCTGGTCAAGACATGCGCGCCTCCGGAGGCCGCCTGCGAGTCGGACTCATCTATCTACGGGGTAGTCTGCTATTCCTCCACCGGTAGCGTTGATCCGGGGCGCCGCCCGACGATACGGGGCCGTGATCTGGAAGAAGAAGATGACGTTTACAAGCAGAACCCTCAGCTGTCCCGCCTTCTCTGCACCAGCTTCAAGGTGCTAATCGTCGGCTACCAGGATGGACAGGGTATACGCCATTTCCTGCCTCCGCGACCGCCCCGTGTACACGCCTTCGTGTACCCTTGCTCCACCGATGAGGTAGCGGGCTTTACTCAGGATTTGGACTTCTTGAATGTTCTCCTGAGCACCAGTCTTCCCATCCCCTCGGAGGAACTGGTAGCGGCTTGCCTGAGGATTGCCTCTGAGGCCAGGGACGACGGACGGGTCTTCCTGGTGAAGGCGGGCAAGGAGCTTGCTCAGTTACTGGCAGGCGACCCGGTCCGCCTGAATGCCGTCCTGAGAAAGATACGTCCATGAGCATTCTGGACGAGGTCTTCGGCCCGTCAGAGGACGGCAGGAAGAAGTCACTCGGTATCGTCATCTCCGGCTCTCTGAAAGAGGGCCTCGAGGTAAAACTGGATGCAAACACCCCGGTAGAAGATATGAAGGTCGGCCGGTACGTCGTAGTTGAGGGAAACAAGCTGCGTTTCTTCGGCCTGATTACTGATATCGGCCTGGGTGCTCTCGATCAGCGCCTGCCGGCTAACCCGCCGGACATGAATGACCCGTTCGTGGCCGAGGTGATCTCCGGGACCAGCACCTACGGAACGCTCCACGTTGCTCCCATGATCACGCTGGCCAAGAGCCCCACCGGCCTGGTGGACGGGCCTCAGCCGGTGAAGACCGTGCCTCCCCACTTCGCTCTGGTCCATCATGCCCAGGAAGAGGACGTGGCCCGGGTCTTTGGCAAGGAGGATGCCACACACTACTACGTTGGCACCCCTCTGGACATGGAGACACGCGTTTGCCTGAATTTGCCCCGCCTGGTCGAGCGCAGCAATGGTATCTTTGGCAAGAGCGGTACCGGCAAGACCTTCCTGACCCGGCTGCTTCTGCTGGGAATCCTTCAGAAGGGTGGCGCGGTCAACCTGGTCTTCGACATGCACAACGAGTACGGCTGGAAGGGCAGTAGCGAGGATGACCGAGAGGTCAAGGGTCTCAAGCAGCTCTTTCCTGCCAGGGTAGCTGTGTTTACCCTGGATGAGGCCAGCTCCCGGCGCCGTGGTGTCAGTACCGACCACGTCGTCCAGATCGGGTACGATCGCCTGGAACCGGAGGACATTCAGGCCCTTCAGGAGCCCCTGGGCCTTACGGACCGGGGCATGGACGCGGTCCATGTCCTGGCGCACCGGCTTGGCGACCGCAAGTGGCTGGAGCATTTCCTGGGCCTGGAGAGCGAAGACCGTGAGACGCTGGCGAAGGATCTGAGCATCCACCTGGAGACCATGCGTGCGCTTCGGACCAGCCTGGACCGGCTGAAGAGGTTGGATTTCGTGGTACCGAAAGCCAGGGAGGACTCGGTTGACTGCCTGGTAAGCTATTTGGAGCGAGGCAAGCACGTGGTGCTGGAATTTGGCAGGTACGATAACCTGCTTGCCTACTTGCTGGTTGCCAATGTCCTCACCCGGCGCATACATGAGCGGTGGGTCCGGCTCAAGGAGAAGGCCAACAGCAAATCTGAGGAGCCTCCTCAGCTCGTCATCACCATCGAGGAGGCCCATAAGTTCCTGAACCCCAGAGTTGGGCCTCTTACCGCCTTCGGCACAATCGCCCGCGAGATGCGCAAGTACAACGTGACCCTGCTGGTCGTGGATCAGCGTCCCAGCGGGATTGACGAAGAAGTATTGTCCCAGATAGGCACGCGCATCACCTGTCTTCTGGACAACGACAAGGACATAGATAGTGTGCTCATGGGCGTCTCCGGCAAGAGTGAATTGAAGAGCGTCCTGGCTAAGATGGAGAGCCGGGAGCAGGCGTTGATCTTCGGGCATGCCGTGCCGATGCCGGTGGTCATCCAGACCCGCAAGTATGGCACTGCCGATTCATACAAGGATTTCGGGTATACGGAGCCTGAGGAGGCTAAGGCTCAGGCGGGCAAGGACGTTCGGGACCTCTACGGAGACTAGTGCTTTGTTACAGATGTCTAGGCCGGTGTCATTGCGAAGAACGAAGCAATCTCTCGCTCTTCTTCTGTCATCCCCGCGAAGGCGGGGATCCAGAGGGGTGGGGCGGGGAGATTGCTACGCCTCCGCTGCGGCTCCGGCTCGCAATGACCGTGGTCGTTTGATCTGTAACGGAGACTAGGAACAAGTACTCCAAATTTATCAGGACTCTCCTCCAGAGACCTTTATTCAGACGAACATAGGCTCCCCTGAATCAGCGGAAGAACTCCTGGACTCTTGTCTATCGGCATAACCTCCCGATTACTGGTAATGTTTGAGTCGCCTCCAAGCTTGCATCTTACGATCAGGTATGTTATAAAGATAATGTCCTGAGTGGTTGAGTAAGGTAAACTCATTGGACCGTAGGATACCGAACTCTTAGTAAGTGGAAGCCGGCGGAACCCGGTGGAAACTGAACGGAGCATAGGGCACCAAAGGCTGATGAGGTAAACCGAAAGGTCACTCAGGACAAACTCTTTCTAAGGACCAGACAGCCGTTCGAACGGCCGAACGTTCTCCTCTCTCGGTGTCTATCCGTGTTTGACCTGACGAAGCCGCCTTCTTGTCCGTAAGATCTTAGTATCTTTTGGGACGATACTTATCGATCCATCTACCTCAAGTACCGCCAGCTTTACTTCTGCGGGGTCATCAATGCCATGCTCTCGCATTGCCATGAGCACCTCTTCTTCGGAAAGACCTTCACGACGCAGGTGGGCCTGCACGAATTCGCCATCATTCACCAGGAGTGTCGGTTGTCCCTCCAGAAGGCGCTCTGCCCGGGGGCTGGCGGCGCGCAGGCGGACGATGAAAGCATTGGCTATTAGCAGGATTGAGGCTGATAGGAGCCCTCCCGCCAGTGAGTTGTCCGGCCCAACCATGGCGTTTTGGACAGCGTTGGCAATCAGTAGTATCAAAACAAGATCAAATGGAGTCATCTGACCCAATTCCCGCTTGCCTGTTAAGCGCAGTCCCGCCAACACAACTGCAAAGACCGCAATCGTCCGTCCGATAATCTCCAGCGCTGTCAGCCAGGTATCTGGCCACATCTTCGTCTCTCCTTGTCCTGGATTCTCTGTACCAGAACGGTACCACAACGGGCGGCTGGTTGCCACAGGACTGGGGGTGTCCGCCAGGCTCGACTGCGAGAATAGGTGTTCATATCGATTGAGGTGGCGTTCAGCGCCAACTTCAACCAGTATGACGTCTCTTCCCGATAATACCCGATGGACATTTGCACTCGTGGTTCTGGGGGTTATTCCGTCGGAATTATGCTATAATCTCGATATTCCAAAGCTGTAGGAGAAGTTGCGCCATGCCCGAAAAAGAGCTGGAAACCCTTGCCCGGGTGGCCCTAGGCGAAGAAAAGGCGGACCTAGCCATCCTGGGTGGTGATGTCGTCAACGTATACACCGGAGAGCTCCTGAACGGCTGGTCCGTGGCCATCAAGGGTGACAAGATCGCCTATCTCGGCCCCGATGCCAGTCATACGGTGGGACCGCAAACCCGGACCATCGACGCCAGGGGCAAGGTGCTCGCCCCGGGCTTTGTTGAGGGACATACCCACGTAGATGCCATCTTCACACTGCCCGAGGTTGCGAAGTACGCCGTCCTGGGGGGTACCACAACAATAGTGGCAGAAACCTCAGTTATTGGAAACGTGCTTGGCTACCAAGGCATTCTCTACTTCCTGGAAGCCGGGAGGGACCAGCCGGTGAGGTTCTTCTACACGCTGCCGACTTGCGCTCCTCCTTTCCCTCACCTGGAGCACAGCAACTCTCTTAGCGAAGAGCAGATGTTTGAACTGCTCGAACGCGAAGAGGTGGTCGGCATGGGTGAGGCCTACTGGACCACGGTCTTGTATGATATGAGCCGCGTCTCCGGGTTCTATGCAAGAGCCAAGGCTCTCGGCAAGATGCGTGACGGGCACGGGGCTGGGCTCAGGGGCAACAAGCTGGCTGCCTACGTGGCGCTGGGCGCCAGCTCAGACCATGAGCCCATCAATCCGGCCGAGGTGCTGGAAAGGCTGCGTCTTGGTCTCTATGTCTTCGTGCGGGAGGGCACTATCCGGCGGGACCTGGAGAACGTTGTCGCCATAAAGGACCAGAACGTAGACCTGCGGCGCATCGGTCTGGGGACTGACGGCATTAGTCCCAAGGAGCTGGTCAAAGACGGCTACCTGGACTTCATGGTCCAGAAGGCCATAGACCTGGGCATAGACCCCATCAGGGTCTTTCAGATGGCCAGCCTGAATGTCGCGGAGCACTTCGGCATCGACGACCGGGTAGGAGGAATCGCCCCCGGACGGTTTGCGGACATCCTGGTAATGCCGGACGTTCGCACCGTCAAGTTCGACTACGTTATTACGGGTGGGCGGGTGTCTGCCGAGGCTGGTAAGTTGCAGGTCCAGCCCAGGCCCTATGTTTACCCGGAGGATGCTCGCAACACTGTACGGATCCCGAGGACTATGAATCCCGGGGACTTCGCCATTTTTGCGCCGGGCGGCCGAGAGGAGGTCACGGTACGAGTAATCTCCATGCGGAACGACATTATCTGCGATGAAGTGCAGATCTCAGTTCCCGTTTGCGACGGCTGGATCTGCGCCGATGTGAGCCATGACTTGCTCAAGATAGCCTGCATTCAGCGTCACGACAACTCCGGGCGCATGGGTCTTGGCCTCATCCGCGGATTCGGGCTCAAGAGCGGCGCCTTTGGCGCCAGCATGGGCTGGGACTCACTGCCGGTTGTGGTGGTTGGCGCCAACGAATCCGACATGGCTGTCGCTGTCAACCGCCTGGTCGAGATCGGTGGCGGTCAGGTCCTGGTCGACTCCGGCCGGGTGGTCCACGAGATAGCTATGCCGGTGGGCGGCGTCATCTCCGAGGAACCGATACCCGTGCTGGCGGAGAAGCAGGAGCGGATGCTCTCACTGCTTAAGGAGAACGGCGTGTCCCGGGACGATCCCACGCTGTCCATCCAGACTCTTTCGGCCACCTTCCTCCCATTCTTCAAGATCTGTGAGCAGGGCCTGGTGGACACGTATAAGAATCAGGTGGTTAGCATATTCGTGGAGTAAGCGGGGGGCGTACAGTCCGCGTAATATGATACGCGAATAGACGTTTAGATCAGAGAGGTGCCCGCAGAGGCGGCGTTTGATACCCGGCGTGTGGTGATAGGGCCTGGCCAGGCATGATCACGACCCAGCCAAGGGTTTTCCATCCTTGGAAACCTATGTACGACCCGTTGATAGGTTCGGCCCTTCGGTCTTCAGCGTTGCCATTGCCTCCCGGGCGGCGGCCTGCTGGGCCTGCCGCTTGCTGGCGCCGGCGCCGCGACCAAGGGGTTTCTCCCCCACCGTTACCTCCACAGTGAAACGCCGGTGGTGCTCCGGGCCTTCTATGGTAACGGTATGATAAGTTGGGGTAAGTTGCCAGAGCGCCTGAGTTAGCTCCTGGAGATTGGACTTGGGGTCCTTCTCGAGGTTCTTCGGCCAGTGTTGGACTATCTCATGTTCCAGGAGAGGCAGTACTACTTCACGGACCGCCTCCAGCCCCTGGTCCAGGTAAATTGCTCCCAGGATCGCCTCCATCACGTTGGCGAGGTTGGCGGGGCGCTGCCGACCCCCACTGGCATGCTCACCTCTTCCCATCAGTATCTTCTCTCCCAGTTCCAGCCTCTTCGCCCAGCGCGCCAGGGTCGCACCGCGGACCAGGGATGAGCGCAGATGGGTGAGCTCGCCTTCGGGCTCCTCTGGGAAGCGCCGGTACAGCTCCTCCGTTACCACGAGACCCAGCACGGAATCACCGATGAATTCCAGCCGTTCGTTGGAAGCCAGGGGAAACTCCGGGTTCTCGTTGAGGTACGACCGATGGACCAGCGCCTGCTGAAGGAGGTTCTTGTCCTTGAAGAATGTTAGATCAGCCAGTGTCCTTGACTCCCTTTGAGCCTGCTCTCGGGGGCGGAAGACGGCCGGTAGCTTGAGTCTTGGCCAGGCTCTCATGTCACTTGCCTTCCGGCAGAAGGCTCAGTGCCCTGCCGGAAGCTCCTTAAGAGGCGGCAAGAATTGGGGGCAGCAGCTCGATCCGGCCGGTCAGGAAGAATATCCCGAGTGCCAGGCTGAAGAGTGCTGCTGCGCCGCCGACCGCCATATAGGCGCGGCGATTGTTCCTGGCTACCCTGAATCCGAATATCGACGCGACCACGATGCCGGTGTTGCTGATAACCAGCCCCAGCACGAAGCAGACTAGCATCAGGCTTCCGACTAGCTTGCCTCCAACGCCAGCGATGCTGAGGAAGAGCAAGGCCTGGGTAGCCGTCTCCGCGCCAATCCCGTGAATCATACCGATACCGAAGGCCGTGCGGACCCCATAGGTAGACCTGGTCTGCACGCGTGCGGGCTGCGGAGTCCCGCGCAGTTGCCCAAGGACCCAGCGCCAGAGGGCGCGCAGTCCGTCAAAGAGCAGCATCCATCGGCTTCTCATTTGGAAGTTCTCGCCGTTGTGGATAAGCGAGTAAAGGATGTAGAGCCCCAGAAACACCAGCGTGACTCCCACCAGCGGTCCCATCATGCCATCTACCCAGTCCGGAAGCGCTATGCCAATGATTATCGCGGCAATGCCGAGTACGGTCACTATGCTGGCATGCCCGAGGGCATAAATGGTGCCCAGGAAGAGGCCGTGCCGGGGCTCATCAGCGCTGCCGGTAATGTCGCTGATCGCTGCTATGTGGTCCCAGTCAATTCCGTGTTGCAAGCCCAGAAAAAGCGCCGACGCGAGCAGCATGAGCATTACACTGAGTTCGTTCACGGCATCCTCCCTTTAGCCTCTTGCCTGGAGCGGCCTTCCTTCTCCCGGCATTCTTTGCACAGGCCGAAGATCGCCAGGTGAGAGAGTTTGGCCCGAAAGCCATAGCGATTGAAGAGCGTCTCTTCCAGCGAGTCCAAGACCGAATCGTCGAGTCCTAAGAGCTTGCCGCAGGACTGGCAGACCAGGTGATGATGGCGGCCCTTCTCTGCCCAGTGGTAACAGACCTTTCCCTCGCCCAGGTCTGTAACCGTAACCAGCCCAATTTCGCTCAGAAGCTCAAGGGTCCGGTAAACCGTGGAGATGTTGATGTGCGGGTAGCGCTGCCGTACACTCTGGTAGATGTCATCGGCAAAGACATGCTCGTCACTATTGCGGACCGCCTCTACTATCATCAGGCGCTGAGGTGTAAGCCGGTATCCCAGGCCTCTCAGTGTTACCTCAGTCTCGCTCACCCCAGACACTTCTCTTCTCCTCAACGAGATTTTACATCAGCCCCTGATTAATTGCAACAACATGCAACTGCGATCTATTGCAACATGCTTCTCCCCTGAGGAGCTTCTTCCCCTACGTACCCCTTTCTGCTAGAATAACTCCAAATGTTCAGCCAGCCCTCCGTCGCTAACGGTGACGGGGCAGCGGTCAGGCATCCTGCATTCTCAACGGCCGGCGAGCAACCCCAGCATTTCTGGGCGCCCGCCCGTCTGTCGAATCGGATTTCGGAGTAGATCATGGCTCAAAGCAACAGCAAAGAAGACTGGAAGAAAAAAGTCCTCGATCCCGCCCTCAAAAAATCACCGCCGCGAGAAGAGCGCTTTGAGACGAGCTCCGGCTTTCTTGTGGACGATCTCTACACGCCGGAAGACATCTCTGACCTCGATTACCAGGAAGCACTGGGTTATCCCGGAGAGTACCCCTTCACTCGCGGTGTCCAGCCCACCATGTACCGCGGCCGGTTCTGGACCATGAGGCAATATGCCGGCTTCGGGACTGCGGAGGAGTCCAACCGGCGCTATAATTATCTGCTGGAGCACGGGCAGACCGGGCTGAGCGTTGCGTTCGATCTGCCAACGCAGTTAGGCCTCGATTCAGACGACCCCAGAGCCGAGGGAGAGGTCGGCAAGGTGGGGGTGGCCATAGATAGCCTCCAGGACATGGAAACCCTCTTTCAGGGCATCCCGCTGGACAAGGTCAGCACCTCCATGACCATTAACGCCACGGCCGCTGTACTCCTTGCCATGTACATTGCCGTTGGCAAGAAGCAGGGCGTAACCCCCGGCAAGTTGAACGGCACCGTGCAGAATGACATTCTGAAAGAATACATCGCCAGGGGCACGCACATATTCCCGCCCGACCCGTCGATGCGCCTGGTGACCGACGTCTTTAGCTATTGCGGCCAGCAGGTGCCTAACTGGAACACTATCAGCATCAGCGGATATCACATCCGGGAGGCCGGCGCCACCGCTGCCCAAGAGGTAGCCTTCACGCTGGCTAACGGCATCGCCTACGTCCAGGCGGCTATTGACAGCGGACTGGATGTGGACGCATTCGGCGGCAGGCTCTCCTTCTTCTTCGCCAGCTACAATAACCTCCTGGAAGAAATTGCCAAGTTCCGGGCTGCACGACGCCTCTGGGCCCAAATTATGCGAGACCGGTTCGGGGCGAAAGACCCTCGCTCGTGGATGCTCCGCTTCCATACCCAGACTGCCGGGTCAACCCTGACCGCCCAGCAGCCGGCGAACAATATCGTGCGCACGGCGATACAGGCCCTGGCGGCTGTTCTGGGTGGTACGCAGTCCCTGCACACCAATTCACAGGACGAGGCGTTCTCCCTGCCTTCTGAGGAATCGGTGCAGATCGCTCTGCGCACCCAACAAATTCTGGCCCACGAAAGCGGCGTAGCCGATACAGTGGACCCGCTCGGCGGATCTTACTACGTTGAGTCGCTTACCAGGCAACTCGAGGAGGCAGCGCAAGACTACCTGAACAAGGTCGATTCCATGGGCGGCGCCCTGTCTGCACTCTCAAAGGGCTATCAGCAGCGGGAGATTCAGGACAGCGCCTACCGTTACCAGCAGGAGATAGAGTCGGCCAGGCGAGTGATAGTAGGTGTCAACAAATACGTGGGGCCGCATGTGAAGATCTCGGGCCTCTTGCGAGTGGACCCGGCCCTGCAGCAGATGCAGTCCGGCCGGCTCGCTGATCTCCGCCGCAGCCGTGACAACAGTCGCGTCGAGGGCCAACTAAAGAACCTGGAGCAGGCGGCGAAGGGCACGGAGAACATGATGCCGTGTATCCTGGAGTGCGTCGAGTCTTACGTAACAATCGGTGAGATCTGCGGGGTCCTGCGCCGCGTATGGGGCGAGCAGGGCGAGTTCGTGGCGTTCTAGCCAAAGGAACAGAGAAGAACTGGAGGAAAGATGATAAACAAGATTGATCATGTAGGCATGGCCGTCAAGAATCTGGATGCGACCCTGGCTTTCTACCGAGATGTGCTGGGCATCCAGGCTAGCTCGGTCGACACCTTCGAGCCGGACAAGATTCGCTCAGCGTTTCTTAAGGTTGGGGATGCCAGTTTCGAGATAATGGAGCCTACCAGCCCAGAGAGCCCGGTGGCCAAGTTCCTGGACAAGCGGGGCGAAGGCATACATCATCTCTCTCTGGAAGTGGATGACATCCGGGCAACGTTGAAGGAGCTGGAGGCCAAGGGCGTGGCTCTGATCGATAAGGAGCCCCGCCAGGGCGCCCACTACATTGTGGCCTTTGTTCACCCGAAGTCAACGGGTGGAGTGCTTCTAGAGCTGACCCAGAAGCCACACTAGCAGTAGACATAACGCGAGCGGGCCAATCGAGTTCGAGGAGGAAGCTTGGTGCCGGTTAACGAAACGAACGTTCGGAACAGGGCATTTGCCGACATGAGAGACTGGATAGACTGGCTGGAGGAGAACGGCCAGTTGCGCCGCGTGAAGGCGGAGGTTGACTGGGATCTCGAGATCGGAGGCCTGGCCAGGGCCGTGCAGGCCGTAGAGGGACCTGCCCTTCTTTTTGAGAATATCAAGGACCATAAGAACACCAGAGGACGCCGGCTGATGGTTGGTGGGCTGGCCAGCTATCAGCGTATCGCAGCCATGCTGGGGCTGCCTATGGATACACCGGTTGCCGAAATGGTCGGAAAGTGCCGTAAGCTCTTCCGGGAGCAGGTGCGTCCTATGGTGGTTTCCACCGGCCCGGTTAAGGAGAATATTGTCACCGGGAAGGACGTCAACCTGTACGAGTTTCCCGTGCCCAAGTGGCATCACCTGGATGGCGGACGGTATATTGATACCTTCGCCGGGGTTGTCACCAAAGACCCTGAGACCGGCGAGATCAATGTGGGCATGTACCGGGGGATGATAGTCGGCAAGGACCGAATTGCCAAGCTGATGGTGCCGGCCCAACACTGGGGCCGCCACTTCCTCAAGTACCAGGCGATGGGCAAGCCCATGCCAGTGGCGATCGTCTACGGCTGGGATGATGCCCTGCCCTTCTGCGCCTGTACCCCTATCCCCCACCGGGAAGCCTCCGAATGGGATATCATCGGGGCCATTCGCGGTGAGCCGGTCCAGCTCGTCAAGTGTGAGACGGTGGACCTGGAGGTGCCGGCCAGTGCGGAAATCGTTGTGGAAGGGACCATGTCTGCCGACCCTTCAACCTTCGAGATGGAAGGGCCCTTCGGCGAGTATACGGGGTGGTGCGAGGGCAAGGCATCGCCCAAGCCGGTCGTTCAGGTGCAGTGCATCACCCATCGCAACGATCCAATTCTGAGGGGCAGCGCCGAAGGCGCCCGCGCCGGCATGCCCAACGAGGACACCCATATATTCGCAATCAGCCTGTCTGCGGTAGCCTGGAATGTTCTGGACGATGCCGGTGTCCGGGGGATCACCGACGTCTGGTGCACTCCTATTACGATGGGAACCACGACGATCGTCCAGATTCACAAGCAGTTCCGCGGCCATGCTCAGCAGGTTGCCGGGGCGCTGTGGTCGTCCTCCGCCTCTAACTGGTTCTACAAGACTATCATCGTGGTTGAGGAGGACATTGACATCCGGTCCTGGGAAGATATCGACTGGGCCCTTGCCTACCGGGTAAATGCCGGTGAGCCCGGAGACCTTACTATATTCGGTCCCACCGGCGGCTCGGTCCTTGACCCCAGCACGCGTTGGGAGGACCGTAACCCCATCCTCTATGGCACCGGAAAATGGCACCGGGTCTTGGTAGATGCCACACGGAACTGGGACTTCCCGCGGCGCGAGGAGTTCGGCGGCCATACCTATCCGCCGGTCAACAAGCTGGGCAGAGGCACTGAAAAGCTGATATCCAGCCGGTGGGAAGAATATGATCTGGGGATACCTTATCTTACCAAGGAGCAGCGCGAGAAGCTGACCCTGGAGCATCTGATAGAGACCCTGCCGGCTGTCGGTAAGGATTAGGGTATAATAAAGGGAGTCCAGCACTACCAGCGAAATCAGAGGCCTTCCATCATGCGGTGGAAGGCCTCCCGCTTTGTAGCGCAAGGTGGCCTACGGACCGACGTTGGGGCGGGCACTACCAGCTCGGTTCACTCGCACGGATAGTGCTCCTGCCAGGCGCTATTCGTCTCAGGCCATCAGGGCCCGGATGGTCTCCAACTCATCGACGCCTTCGCCGGACAGGGCGATCTCGCGATAGCTTTTCACGCCCAGTCCAAGCTCGGCTGCATGGGCTATTTGAGGCTGCTGCCAGACCGGTATCTTGGAGACGGCGTCCCAGGCGCCTAAATAGGTGAGCAGGGCCAGCCCAGCGGCATCCGCGGCAATGACGTCGCGGGATGCTATCACGGTACCGGGCTGAACTTCCTCTCCGCCAAAAGGCCCGCCCGAGATAAGCGCCTTGGTGGCATCTATGACCACAAAGCTAGCCCGTCGGGGGAGATTAGCCTCGGCAATACGCTGTCCATAATAATGCACCACATCGTCAGGCGGTGAAGAATCATTGGAAGGATCATAGCCGGGCTGCTCGTTGTGGAGAAGATTCCGGTCAGACGGATGGATCATTCCGACCCAGTTCTTGAGCGCCATCGAATATCCGGCCAGGAAATGGGTGTGCGCTACCGGCACACTGATTACGTAGTCGGCATCGAGCAGCAGGCGGGGTACCTTGAGCATTCGCCAGTGGGAGGCTCCCTGGGGCTTTACGTTGACCCACTCTTCATTTTCCAGGCCCACGACTTCCGCCCCGGCGGCTGACGCCTGCTCATAAATCCCGGTCCTCTGCATGGCACGCAGGGTGTTGTAGCTGGCGTTGGAGCGATCGGCTACCACGATCCGGCCGGGGTTGTATCTTTTTACTACCTCGACAACGGCGCGAACTACGGCGGGGTTAGTAGTAGAAGGATACGGATCATCAGAATTGACATTAGGCTTGATCAGGACAATACCTCCGGGTTTCAGGCCGTGGAGGCCTCCGGCCATGTCTACGGCTCGGGCTACCGTGCTGCTCGGGTCCGGCCCGCGTACCATGGAGACCGGAACCTTTGGCTGCGCCGCCGTTATGGCCGGCTGTGTTGCCGGCGAAGGCGTAGGAGACGGTGGTACTGCCTGGGTTGGAGACGTTTCCGGCGAACCGCCCGGCGTCGGTGGAACAGTGCTCCCCGTGCCGTTGGAGGCGCCGGGCCTTGCGCAGGCTATCGCCGCCAGGCTTGTGGCCCACATTGCAGCCAGCCTCTGAAGGAAGTCTCTTCTGGTCAGATGATTAGCCATAACCTGGAACAGGTCTAGCTTTCCAGCTTCACTCGCACGTTGTTCGCAAAAGCCTCAGCGTCACCATTCAGGCGGCTGGCTACAACCTGTTCCAGGAGCTTCTCCAGCGGTCCTTTGGCCTTCGCCGTCGATTTGTATACTACCTCAGTCTGGTCGGAAGACACGGACCGGAGGTCAAGAGTTCCCTCCATGTGCAACTCCGGCGCATCGGCTACGAAGGCCGCCCGGCTTGGTGGTGTGGACTCAGTGGTATGGGCCTTAGCCAGAATTGTCTTGCTCACAGGCCCGACCTTGACCTTGACAGTCCACTCGGACTCGGTGTCGCTCAGGACATTGACTTTTTCACAGCCAGGCAGGCATGAGCCGACCTTTACCATGTCGCTCAGGAACTCCCAAACGGTATCTATGGGCCTGGCCACTACGAAGACCTTCTCTGCCTTAGGCATCTGGACTCCCTTCAACTGGGCACGGCATTGCAGTGCCGTCGGTGTGGTTACTCATCGCGATCTCCATCTTGTTGCAGACCGAGGTCCTCCATGACCACCTTGGCAGTATTGTGCCCGGGGATGCAGGTGATCCCTCCGCCGGGGTGGGTGCCTGCACCGGTCAGGTAGAGGCCCTGGATAGGGGTCTTATATCCGGACAGCTCCGGCAGGGGGCGGAAGCCAAACATCTGGTTCAACGTGGAATCTATATGATAGGCCTGGCCTTTGATGTTGCCGGTCCGGTTCTCCTCGTCCACCGGGGTGCAGACGCGCCTGGCGACAACTGACTTCTTGACGTTGGGGGCGTACTCTGCGAGCGCATCGATCATGCTGTCCGCGACCTCTTCCCGGAGATCCTCCCAATTCCGGCCATCGGCCAGCTCGTAAGGGGCGAACTGGAAGAGGTAAAGAGTGTGCATGCCTGTTGGAGCGAGGCTCGGATCAACCGTCGAGGCGCACACTGACCAGATAGCCGGCTTGCGCGGAGGCAGGCCCTCCTTCGCATCGGCGAAGGCCGTCTCCAGGTATTTGACTGACGGGCAGATGATATGTGAGGCGATTCCGGTGTCCCGGCCGGCATTATATCTCTCGAAGTCGGGCAGCTCGCTCAGGGCGCAGTCTACCTTCATGAAGGAGATGTTGGAGATATGGATATTGCCGGCCCGCCTGCGCAGCTTCTCATCTATATCTTTCGGGTCGACCAGCCTGGTGAAGACCCGTTTTGCATCAAGGCTGGAGATAACCGCCTTGCCGGCATGGAACTCTCGGCCGTCCGATAGCCGGACGCCAACGGCGGCGCCGTCTTCCACCAGTATCCTGGATACTTCCGCGTCCTTGATAATGGTGCCTCCGTAGTGCTCCACCATCGCGGCCATAGACTGTGTCAGCATCCCGGACCCCCCCTTGGGGCGGTTCACGCCGGAACGGTGGCATATCTCGACCAGGCTGGTCGTGACGGAAGTGCCGATCTGGGAAGGCGGCGTACCCAACTGCCCGGCAATCCAGGCAATGGGCGCCTTGACGTACTCAGTTTCGAACCATTCATCGAGGAGCTGTTCCGGACTGAGGAGCAGCACTCGCATAAACTCATCCGCTTCTTCGCCTTCCATGAGGCCGGATAGCAGGTTGAAGCTCGGAGGCGGCGAGAACCGCAGCGGGTCCAGCAGATAGGCGGCGTTGCGCCAGTATTCAACGAAGCCCCGATAGGCCTCCGCATCGTGGGGCGAGAACTTGGCAATCTCCTTGCAAGTGCGGTCAATATCCTTGTAGATAAAGAAGTTGGTCCCATCGGGGAACGGGCAGAAGAACATTGGATCAACTTTCAGATACTGCAGGCCGAAGCGCGGCAGCTCCAGGTACTGAATAACCGGGATCTTCTCGCTCAGGAAGTGGTCAACAGAACAGGTGTTGACCTTGAAGCCTGGCGCTCCGGGGATCGACTCCTCGGTGGTAGCGCCTCCTCCGACGATATTTCGACGCTCCAAAACCAGCACACGGAGCCCGGCCTTGATGAGGTATCCGGCGCAGGTCAGGCCGTTGTGGCCCGCGCCTATAACGATGACATCGTAATCTGGCACAGTTCGTCCTTCCGTCTATGTAGACTTGTTGCAGCTTAACCGGATGATCCGGCGAAGAGGTACGAGCCCCGGTGGTAGGAGTCACCAGACATTGTGGTGACTCCAGCAGGCGGTCCGGCGTGTGGCCGGACCGCCCTGGATTACGGCTTCTAGCAAACAGAGCCAGAGCTGGCGAGGACCGGAGTGCTATCGAATACCCCGAACACCTCCCGCATGGCCCCCATCATCTCTCCAAGTGTAGCGTCGGCGCGGGCAGCATCGATTAGGAGAGGCATAATCGGCTGGTCATCGGTAGCTGCGGCAGCTTTGATGGCATTCAGACACTGCTCTGTCCGGGCGTTATCTCTCCGCGCTCTTAGCTCGCGCAGTCTTTCGATGGCTATCTCTCTCAGCTGGGGATTATACTCGAAGGTGCAGATAGCCTCCGGCTCTTCGGTTACGTACTTGTTTACGCCTACCAGTACCCTCTGGCCGCTATCTATCTCTCTCTGGTACCGCAGAGCAGAGGCCGCGATCTCGGCCTGAATATATCCCTTTTCTACGGCAGCAACAAAGCCTCCCAGGTCGTCTACTCTCTGGATGTACTTGTTGGCCTCCTGCTCTACCTGATTGGTGAGCCACTCAACGTAATAGGAGCCGCCCAGCGGGTCCACGACGTCGGTTACACCGGTCTCATGCTCGATGATCTTCTGAGTCTTGACGGCCACCCGGACGGCCTCCTCAGTAGGGATGCAGTAGGCCTCATCATACGAGTTGGTATGCAGCCCCTGGGCCCCTCCGAGTACTGCCGCCAGCGCCTGGATAGCAGTCCGGGCAATGTTGTTCAGTGGCTCCCGGGATGCGAGGGTGTAGCCGGCGGTCTGGGTATGGCAGCGCATGAGCCAGGACCGGGGATTCTGCGAACCGAACCTCTCCTTCACCAGCCTGGCCCACAGCCTGCGGGCAGCCCTGATCTTGGATATCTCCTCGAAGAAGTGGTTGTGGGCTGACCAGAAGAAGGACAGCCGGGGAGCAAAATCATCGATCTTCATCCCCTTCTCCAGGCAGGTCTTGGTGACCTCGATAGCCACGCAGAGGGTGAAGGCCAGCTCCTGGACAGCGGTGCAACCGGAGTCCCGGATGTTGTATCCGTCGAAGTTAATGATGTTCCAGAGGGGCATCTCCCTGGTACAGAACTGAATAAGATCGACCGTCATGCGAAGGGAAGGTCTGGGTGGGAATGCCTGGAAGTTGGATGCCATGTGCCCGGCCAGTGAGTTATTGGTAGCGACACCGGCCAGCTTGGAATGGTGGACACCCTGCCTTTCAGCAGCCACGATATACATGGCGACCATCACTGGAGATGGGGCGTACACGATGAAGCTGGTATTGATGTTATCCAGGGGCAGCCCATCAAAGAGCCTCTCCATATCCTCGACTGAGTTACAGATAACCCCACACTTGCCAACCTCTCCCTCAGCCATGGGATGGTCGGAGTCATATCCCTGCTCCGTGGGCAGGTCGAAGATCAGGTTGACTGTCGGCTGCCCTCCGTACGCTTCCTGCCCATGCTGCATGAGAAACTTCTGTCGCGCGTTGGTTTCCTCGGGCAGGCCGAACCCGCTGACTTCTCTCTTCATCCAGGTATACTTGCGATAGCCGGTGGCATACAGTCCGCGCGTGTAGGGATACTGGGCCGGCTGGCCGATATCCTTCTGGTAGTCAATATCTTTCAGGTCTTCCGGTGTGTAGACGGGCTTAAGGGGGATGCCGGAAGTAGTTTGGCGGAGATCCTCTCCTTTGTTCGACATAATAACGGCCTCCGTTCGCTGGTTGGGTATCATTGGCCCTAGTATAGTGCTTTAGGGGCTGGTTTTCAAAGGGGCCGCTGACGGGTGTCAGCTATCAGCTAATCATCCACTGTCGGCGAGGCCAAGTCGTTCTGGCGGGGCAATTGGATGAGCAGCGCCGTTGCGCAGAGTATCCTTAAGGGGACGCGGCCTCCAAGACCGGCCGCGTCCCCTTAAAGCCGATAGCTAGATAGCCCCCTCTGCCTTTAGCTTGGCAGTCACGTCGTCTCGCAGAACGTTCTTCTTGATCTTGCCGCTGGCAGTCATGGGGAGGGCGTCTACGATCTCGACCCTCTCCGGCAGCTTGAAGGTGGCGATCTTCTTTTCCTTTAGGTATGAGATCACTTCGTCAAAGCTTATCGTCTGGCCGGTTTTGGGAACGATGTAGGCGCAGCTCTTCTCTCCCAAACGCTTGTCAGGCATGGCGACAACGGCTGCGGTCAGAACCTTCGGGTAGGTGAAGAGCAGTTCCTCGACCTCCCGGGGGCTGATCTTCTCGCCACCGCGGTTGATGATGTCCTTCTTGCGCCCCACGAAGCAGATGTTGCCGTCTTCCCGCATCATTACAGCATCGCCAGTGAAGAACCAGCCTTCTTCGTTGAAGACCTCCTTAGTGCGCTCCGGGTCCCGGTAGTACCCGCCGAAGACCATGGGGCCGCGTACGGCCATCTCGCCCGGCTCCCCCGGTCCCAATACCCGGGTGTGGTCTTCGCTGTAGACTCTTACCTGAACGGCGTGAGAGGCCGGCCTGCCGACAGTGTTGCAGGGCACTTCGATGTCGTCTTCCAGACGGGTGATCATTCCGACGACGCACTCTGACATGCCCCAGAAGGCGATAAACTTGCACCCGATCTTGTCCCGTAGCTGGCGAATCACTTCGCCCGGTGTAGGGCCACCGCTGGCGGTTGCCAGTCGGAGAGAGCTCAGATCGTACTTACCAAAGCTGGGATGGTTCAGAATGGAGATTAGCTGAGGAGGCACGCCCAGAAGGACGCTGGCCTTCTCCTCTTGAATAAGGCGCATCGCCAGCTCCGGATCGAAGGCATCCATCATTACCATCCGGGCGCCGATGTCCACTGCCGTATTGTAGCCTGCTTCCGTCAGCCCGAGCGCATGGAAGATAGGCGCCAGGTTGAGCACCGTCTCGTGGTCCTTTATCTGCCAGGCTTCGTTGAACCAGCGGGAGTTGTGGGCGCTGTTGTGGGTCCAGATCGGCGCCTTGGGCGCCGACTCAGTCCCCGAGGTATAGACCAGGGCCACAACATCGTTGGCATCGGGCCGGAACTGCTTCAGATAGTCCGCCGGGTACTTGGTCTCCAGCGGGTTGTTGATCATATCATTCAGGGATATTGCCCCGGCTGGAATGTCGTCCCCCAGCACTATGACGTGCTTTAGCTTAGTGAGGCCGGGCCTGATCTCGTCTACCATCTTCGTGTAGTCGAAGCCCCCGAATTCCTTTGGCACGGCGACCGCTACCGATTCCGACGTCTCCATGATGTAGCGCACCTCTGCTCCCCGGTAGTAAGGCACCACGGGGCAGGCGATAACGCCTATCTTGGTCAACGCATAGAAGACGGCCAGGGCCTCGACGCGATTGGGGAACTGCAGCGTGATCCGGTCTCCCTTGCGGATGCCCAGCTCCAGCAGGCCAAGGGCGATTCTGTCCACCATGCGGGACAACTGGGCGTAGGTAACCCGCTGATGAGAGTCTACGATCGCCTCTTTATCGGGAGTCAGACTGGCTCGTCTGTCTAGCCGATCGGTAAGCAACAGGTCTGACCAGAAGCCCTTCTGGGTAAATTCCTGTACGATGTCTGGGGTGTACCGGGTCTGAATTGTCATTACCTCTCCTCCGAGTAGTCAAGCCGCCGTCGTGGCTTCAGCCGAAACGGGTGTCCGCACCCAAAAGTTTCACGGCCACCCAGTCGTAACACTACGAGGCCACCTGCCGGGGTGGCCTAAGAATCTCCGCCTTCTTGACGTCAAAAAGCCCTTCAGTGGTCAGCCGCAGATCAGGGAAGAATGTGGATGGCAGAAAAGAAAAGAAGTAATACGGGTCTCCCAGCTTAAAGCCCCGGCTGGCCAGAAACTCGTTCATTGCGTCGACCTTGCTCGCCAGGACAGGGACCGGCTCCTCGGACATTAGCCCGCCGAGCGGCAGGGCCATCTCATGCACGAGCTTGCCTCCATCTGCAATCACCACGCCACCCTTCATCTCTAACGCCCGGTTGACGGCCATCGCCATGTCATCCTCGGAGCATCCTAACACCAGCATCTGATAGGCGGCATTCTCGGTACTGGCTATGCCTCCTACGCGAGCGCCGAAGTTCGACATAAAAGCTGTAGTGACCTGCCCGGTCTGCCGGTTGACCATCGCTACCTTCATAAGGTCATCCTCTGGGCCGGGCTGGAAGTAACCATCCTTCACTGGTATCTGGCGGTCCACCCGCCTGTTTATCACGGCATTCCGGACTTCCATCACTGGAAAGAGCACATCTTCCCCGGTAGCCGGGACGAAAAACATCTCGGGATGCACCTGCTCGATCTTGCCCGGCTCCCCGTGCCGATTGTGTGCGTAATTATAGTACATAGGAACGGGGAATTCCACCAGCAGCTCGCCATCCCTGGCGGCCGTGGCTCCACCCGCGATCACCAGATGCGGTGTCGGGTCGTTGAGGTCCCGAAGCAACAGGATATCGGCGAACCGGCCGGGGGCGATTCCCCCCAAGTCGCCGTCCAGTCCGTGGTAGGTCGCTACATTGAGACTGGCCATGCGGTAGGCCGTGACTGGCTCGACGCCCATTGTAATGGCCTTCTTAACCAGGTAGTCCAGATGGCCACGCTTCACCATGTCCGGTGCCGTAAGACCGTCGGTCGTGAAGCAGAGACGGTTGGTGTTGACCTTCTCCTTGATGATGGTGGGCAGCAGGTGCTCCAGGTCCGGTCTGGTCGAGCTTTCTCTCAGCAGCACCCAGAACCCCAGGCGCAGCCGGTCCAGGGCTTCCGTGGCGACAAGGCTTTCGTGACAGGAGGTGATACCGGCGGCCGCGACTGCATTCAGCTTGTCGTACGAGCAACCGGCGGTATGTCCATCCACCTTCTTGCCTTTGGACCGGGATAGCATGATCTTCTTTAGCAGTGCCTCATCACCGTCTAGAATGCGCGTCCATATGCCCACTTCGTTGAAGCCGAAGGCAGTTGGCCTGCTGAGGAGCCGGTCCATTTCGTCCCAGGAATAGCTTTCTGCCTGGGGTTGGAAGAATTTCTGCTCCGGTACCCCGGAAAACATCCTGACCGGCAAGCGGGCCAGTTCCTCCATGAAACGCTCAAAGTCCGGCGTATCGAAGATACGCGGCAGGTAGGACGAGTTGCTGAAGATAGTTGTTGTGCCATGGGGCAAGACCGCCATAGCCGCGGTGTGCGGATTACAGTAAGTATCAGGATGGAAGTGGGGGTCGATATAGCCTGGCGCCAGGTAGAAGCCGGTGGCATCGATGGTCTGGGTGTCCGGTCCGACCATGGCGCGGGAACCGCCGACATAGGCGATGCGCTGGCCGTAGATGGCAACGTTGGCCTCGAGCACCTCGCCCGAGAAAACGTTAATGACCCGGCCACCCTCGATATAGGTTTGCGCGGGCCGCCGGCCCTGGGCAACGTCGACCAGGGCCAGCGATTCCTCCAGGCTCTTTGCCAGGATCATCTAGACAGAGCTATCTCTTGCGCAGGCGGGCCTGGACATCCTCTGCGACCAGCCGGCCACTCTCGGCGGATGCCTCCAGGCCAATCCACCCTGCTGGCTTGACGCCGTCGCCGACGTTGTACAGGTTTTCTACCGAGGTCCTCATCGAGATCTCGAATCCGGGCCAGGTGTGATAAACGGGCCAGTCCTTGTAGAAGGTGCCGGCCATCAGGACGTGAGCATGACTATCGAAATCGGGGAAGAGATCATGCAGGTCCTGAATGTTCAGACGGATCTCCTTATCGAGGTCCACCGGTCCCAGCGAGTCGCCGAAGGCGCTGAACGAGACCATCAGGTGCCGTCCGCGAGGCGCCAGGTCAGGACAGAGAATGGTCGGTGTTAGGATATAGCAGGCGCGGCGTGTGCCTATAGGCATCAGGACGCCCTGGTGCTCCATCAGCGGCCGGTCGCTGGAAACGTAAATGACCACGGAAGGCGTCGGGCGGATCTTCTCTCCCAGGTCCTTCAGGTATCCGATATCGAAATTGTCACGCCCCGCAAGCTGTACGGTCTTCTTGGGGCCGGCGTTGCTGATTACCATCCGGGCGGATACGTCTACCTGCTCGCCGTTCTTCTCCAGCACGACGCCGGTGGCTACGCCATCCTCTACCTTGATCCGCTGGACCCTGGTCCGGGTAACTACATCGCTTCCCTTGTCACGTATCCCTTGGGCCAGGGCATCCATCAAGACAGATGGCCC